>Ga0193714_1000144_pt1 | contig 10019 bp, 8 predicted proteins | sample U2m1metaG_FD_143039 | JGI IMG/M metagenome (GOLD analysis project Ga0193714, IMG submission 143039) | Soil microbial communities from a riparian zone of the East river system, Colorado, United States - U2m1 | ecosystem: Environmental > Terrestrial > Soil > Riparian zone | place: USA: East River... | reverse complement strand
CCCAAAACGTCTCCTATTTCACCGCCCGTTCCCTAGCGGTCTCTGGACTAATTTATTCCCGGCTCCAATTGTCTTGAATCCATGACTTACCGCAGCGACCATTTTCGATTAAAATCCCCAATCAATTGCAAGACCGAGGCGGTATCATCGTCAAAGCTTAGACTGGCAGGATCATGTACCATCTTTCTGCCGTAAACCCAAACTGAAGCAAGCGGCACGTTATGTGCCTGGATTGCCGCCAACACTTCACTGACATGATCTCGGCGGGTAGCAACACTGCAGTCCGTCTTTGCCGGACAGGTAACAAATTCTTCGATATAGAGTGACTTCGAGGCAGAACGTGCTGCGCCAGCACATGTTTGGATTAGTTCGTTGTACGAGATTGGCCGCTTGGCAAAGTGGGGCATGGGTGACACGGGAGCGGTATGAATACAAATCGGATTAAACGGTCCGGGATTCTGGCGTAACAACATTGTGGCAAATTGCTCGGCATTATCGGCCCCATTCCTCCTCTCTGTCTGCATATGGTAAGCGGAAAATCGCGGAACGCTGTTCCCCGTAAGTAGCATACGGTGGTCATCAATCTCGCGCACTGTTCTGGCAAAATCGGACAACGCGCTGGTGAAGATCTCAGTAGTAAGCGCGTCATCCGGACTACGACTCCTCGTTTTGCCCAGGCGGGGATTGACCGGAGGCAGATTCCGCCAGGCGTCGGGAGAGTCCAGCGAAAGGTTATACTCGTTGCCAAACTCCCAACCCCAGATCGCGGGAGAGTTCACATAGCGCGATACGACCTCGCGTATATATGTGCGCATGAACTGTCGAGTTTTACTTTGTGAGTTACCCCATTGATCGCGCGGTTCGCCTACCAGGTCGGGCACTGCGGTATTTGACCAAAAGAGATCGGCAATAAGACCTACATTAGACTCTTCGGCTGCTTGCACGACCCCATCGAGCACTTTGAAATACTTCTCTTTGTCCTGGAGGTATAATTGATAATCACTTGCGGGGTAGCCGCAGGCCGCAATGCGCGCAAACGGGATGTGATTCGCGGCTAGTTTGCGAAAATCGTCGCGATAACTCTCATCTTCTGGATGCCTGAGCGGACGCAAAAAAGCATCAGTGTAGTTCACGCCTACGCCGCGATAGGGTACGCCGTTTCGTAGCAACGAGCCGTCTCGCGCTACCGAAAGGCCAGGCAATGACGCGGCTTGCGAGCTGACTGACATCGCCGTTATCGTCTGGCTTAGTAGAAATGCCAAAAGAAGCCGAGTAATGATCAAGGAGCTAACTCTCGGTATCGTATCAACGTTTTTGCCTGAAACTGACGGCGGCAGATTCCGAAAAACCCTTCTATCCATACAATCCTCCCTGTTAGCCGTTACACTAGCATTGTCCAGTGTGCTGTCGATCTTTACTGCGATTGCGTCGACATACGGCTGGAATTCGGCAACGCTTCATAGGTCTCACCAAGTTCAGCCGGCACGAAGCCACTGGTTGAAGTTTACTTCCATTCGTGCAAAATGGTAATGAATCACCAAGGGAGAGCGCGTGCTGGAGACGATCTTGCGGTTTGATTGCGACTGATAACTACTTCGGCGTTTGTGATATTTTAGGAGTTGACTTTTGTTTTGCCAAGGGAAGTAGTTTCCAACATATGACTCATCCCTTACCGGTGCTTTTGCTTTTTCGGAATGCGGCACTGGCGGTACACCGCGACGAAATGCCCGGTTTCCACGAACTGTGTAACATCAGCGTCGAATCACGGCACCCGCTTTTTCGGTGCCGACTGAGGCAGTCCAAGGGGGAAGCCGACCCGCTCTGAAACCCCTTAGACTACTTAGAGCTTCTGGTTAATTCCGATGCTTTCAAGCGATCGTCCACGCACGTTATTGGATCTCATTCACTCTGACCTGAGCTTGCGGTGCCTGTCACGGCGTGAACGTGTTGCGTTAGGGGCGCTATGCCTTTGTGTGTTGGCCCTGCTTGCTGCTCTTCAACATGGCCGAGTATTCTTAGGCGACGAGATCGGTACGCTGAGATGTCTGAAACAAAGCTCAACCTACATCTTGACCCATTTCGACATGTGGCTGTCGATGAACTATTTCATTTTGGTCGAGAAAGGTGTCGCGTGGCTGTGCGGAGCGGCGGATTGGCGGCTAACTTTGTTGCCGATGGCAGCAGCCATAGCAATCATTCCGCTGACTGCTTCGCTCGCTCTAAAGCTCGCCGGTTCGACGCGTACTGCGCTGATTGCCGCCGGCTTGGTCGCTTTCAATCCGTACCTGGTGGCGTGGGGTCCGGCGATTCGGGCCTATTCGCTCCTGGTGGCGTTGAGTCTATTGGCAATCAATGAATTTTTTCGTTGGGCTTGGCGACGGGACTGGCGGAGCGGTGTGCGATGCGCTGCGGCGGTGTTACTGCTGCTAGTTGCACATCTTAGTGGCGTTTACACGGTCGCCTTTCTCATACTATTGCTGGTAGCCGAAGGCATTTCCGCCGGTTTCTCCAACGGACGACGGTTTCTCTGGCAAGCCAGAACGCTTTGGATTCCGTTGGCCGCCGTGGCGATCATAGTCGGCGCAGCTTACTGGAGACTCCTGCCCGATATCGTAAAGGTCAACCGAGAGTGGGGAACTGATACCCCGCCGACAAGCATGGGTTACGTTCCGCAAGTCTTTACCACGTACGTGGGTGTCGGTTACGTCGCCTGGTTGTCCGTGTTTTTACTGCTTGCCGGCTGTTGGTCGGCGATACGTGAGAAGCGAGCGATCATTCTGGCGCCTATCCTTATGTCCTTGCAAGGGGTCTCCGTTAATACATCGGCGTTCGCCCGTTATCTGATTTGTTCCCTGCCGTTGCTTCTGATCCTGATGGCAGAGGGGATTGATTGGCTTGCCAGACATGTTTGGATACGAGGAGGGGCGGCCGTAGTAGCGTTGTGTCTCACCACGCTAATTGTGCTGTGCTGGATGCCCAACATCCAATACCTCTTTCTCGCTAAGAAACAGTGGCCGTATGGTAAAGTAGCCAAGTTTCTGCACAGACAAATGCAGAAACGCGACGTTATAGTTTCCGGATGGAACCTCGGGTTCACATTGGGACAATTCTTCGACCATCCGCAAGATCAAATCATGTTACCCAACGATTACGTTGACAGAGTCGCTAATCACCTTGCTGCCCCAGCTCCCGGGCGCGTCTTTTACGTGACAGGACAAGCTATCTTAAACGGTCGCAAGGCGCAGGTCCGACATTTCGGCCAATTGGAACTGACAACCTACCGTGGCGCTACCGCGCGGGCTTTGCTCCAGGAATGGAGCGACGATTTAATCGGCCGAACCGCCGGCCGCGTTTCTGCGGTGTTTGAAACTGATTATCAACTACTCGCGCTGCTCGAAGAGCAGCTATCCTCTGGGCAATCGGCGGATTATTGGCGCTCGCTCGCTGAGCGTTGCCGCGCCCAAAATCCCGCCAGGGCGGGCGAGGTTCCGCGGCACTTGGAAAAAGCGACGCGAGCCGTGATATTTCCGTGAATTGATTCCGTACAGTCTTTCCCAAACATTCGACACAGGAGACACGAAGTCCCGATCCTTGCAGCGTCATTACCGTTGGGTCCACGAACTTCCGGATTGTGTTTCAAAACAGGGCACAGACAAAAATTAAGACTCAAAGGGCCGCACGCTCGCCAAACTATCTTTCTCCAGATAGATTTTTGGGATGACTGATGCGATCGACCTGACCATTGTGATGCCTTGCTTGAACGAGGCGGAGACGCTCGGCGCATGTATCGAGAAAGCGCAGCTTGGCATTCAGCACTCTGGTGTGCGCGGGGAGATTCTTGTGGCAGACAACGGCAGCAAAGATGATTCAGTGCTGATCGCGGAAAAGCTTGGGGCGCGCGTTGTGCACGTAGAGAAGAAAGGATACGGCAACGCCCTGCGCGGAGGCATTCAGGCGGCGGCGGGGAAATGGATTATCATGGGCGACGCCGATGCGAGCTACGATTTTTCAGAGAGCGCCCGCTTCGTAGAAAAACTTCAAGAAGGCTTTGACCTCGTCATGGGTTGTCGTCTGCCGAGCGGTGGCGGGAGAGTCTTGCCCGGCGCGATGCCGTTTACACACCGCTGGTTCGGGAACCCGCTCTTTTCACGAATGGCACAGCATATGTTTGTTGCGCCTATTCACGATGTTTATTGCGGGCTGCGCGGGTTCACACGGGCAATCTATAATCGATTAGACCTTCAATGCGAAGGAATGGAATTTGCCACCGAGATGGTCATCAAAGCGAGTCTGCACGGAGCGCGCATCGCCGAAATCCCCATCACCCTGCATCCGGACGGTCGCAAGACGCAGGTGCCACACCTGCGCACGGTTCGTGACGGCTGGCGCACTCTGCGCTTCTTTCTTGTGTTTAGCCCGCGCTGGCTCTTTCTCGTTCCGGGTTTGCTTTTCGTTTCGCTCGGACTGGCTGGATATGCCGTGGCCCTCCCCAGATTAACAATCGGTGGCCTGACGTTTGATGCTCACACACTTTTGTTTTCAAGTCTGGCCATGATGATGGGTTATCAATCAATCCTTTTCGCTATATGTACCAAGACTTTCGCCATTAACGAAGGCTTGCTACCCAAGGACCCGCGCATTGATCGGTTCTTCAAGTTAGTTTACTTGGAACGCGGTCTCGCCATTGGTGCCCTGGCTTTTCTGGCTGGCCTGATTTTATTGGGCGCAGCCGTGTTGCAGTGGAAGTCTGCCCATTTCGGTCGGCTCGATTACGCCGTCACTATGCGTTGGGTCATCCCAGGCGCGACGCTGACAGCGTTGGGTTTTCAAACCGTTCTTTCAAGTTTCTTCGTCAGTGTTCTGGGAATGAAGCGTCGTCTATGAGCCAGTCTCCGATAGAGGCGGAAGCCGAATTTAATGCATATGCTGCCGAATATGATGCGTTACTTGCTCGGGGGATTTCGATTTCGGGCGAGGACAAAAATTACTTTGCCAGCGGGCGCATTGTTTGGCTGGCTCGTTGCCTCGTTTCCTTGCAGAAGCATCCGCGCACGGCTATGGATTTCGGCTGCGGCACCGGCTCCGCGACACCATTTTTGTTGAACGAATTGAAGCTGGATGAGCTAGTAGGCGTGGATGCGTCTGTTCAATCACTGGCGATTGCCCGGCACGCGCACGGGAATCGCGCCCGGTTTGTTCCTCTTGTGGAATATCGACCCGAGGGTCTCTTCGATCTGGTTTTTTGCAATGGTGTCTTCCACCATATTCCGCCGGATGACCGCATCGGAGCTATGGGGACGATATATTCCTCATTGCGCCCCGGCGGCCTGTTCGCGTTGTGGGAGAACAATCCATGGAATCCCGGGACGCGATACATCATGCGCCGGATTACATTTGATCGGAATGCCGTCCCTTTGTCGCCGCCAGCCGCCCGCCATTTGTTGCGCGAAGGTGGATTCGAAATCATACGCACGGATTTCTTGTTCTTTTTCCCGAGATTTCTGAGCTGGTTGCGGCCGTTAGAACCTGGCCTGGCACGTATGCCACTGGGTGCCCAGTATCAAATCCTTTGCCGGAAACCTGAAGGAATGAGATAGGCGCTTTCCTGAGACTCACGCGCTGTGCAGTTCGCTATTTTAGTTACTCGGCCGATAGCTGAAGTGATGCCAGAGCTGATTACGTCCGCCACGCTTTGACGGCGGCTTGATACTTGAGCTATTCAGTTCCCGCTGGCCAGAGGGGCTTGGTTGCTGCTTATCAATGGCCGCATAAAAGGCTCAACAGGAATTTTCTTGCAAATAATAAAGACGTTCTTCCCGAGAAACCGATGAAATAGAATATCGAGCATGCGGCTGAGCGGAAAAATCCATGTGTCATACCAGGCAATTGATTTCGCTGTCAACGATCTCGCGTCCTTGCGCAACAACCTGAAGGTCAGGGCGGCGATGAAGCCGAGCGAATCGGCATATTGCAACTTCTCGATCGAAAACTTCGGCTGAACAAGCGTACGCAGAGTTTTCTTTGTATAGCGACGGTAATGGCGGACCTTGTCATCTAATGATGACCAAAGGCAGTGAAAAGCCGGGACATACAACAGTAAGGCTCCGCTCGGGGCTAGCTTTTGATAGATGTGCTCGATGGCGCGCTGATCATCCTCGATATGCTCAAACACATTCAGCGAAAAAACAAATGGCAGCGATTCGTCTGGGAGCGAATCGATATCCGGAAGTACTTTGAAACCTGCTTCGATTAAACGTTCTCGCTGCGAGAAGTCAGGCTCGATACAAAGCACGCGGCAACCTTCCTCGCGAAGGTGCCAGTGCCCGCCCCGAAGTCGATCAGATCCTTTGATTCGGTTGATTCGCGGATCAAGCGAGTTAAGTAATCGTTGTAGTTGTGTGCGCTCTCGAGCGCCTCGAGGATATCGACGCCTGAGTATTGCCCTTCCATGAACCTTTGTTCCTTCGAAATAAGTTATACTTAAAAATCACATAAATAGCTCTCAGACCGTCACGCCATCCTATTTTTTTTCCTTCTTCGTAGGTTCGGCCATTATACGAAATACCGACCTCGAAAAGTCTACAGCCGGCTTTCGCTACCTTTGCGGTAATCTCAGGTTCAAATCCAAACCGGTTCTCTTCAATGGTAATGCCGTCCAGGAATTCGCGACGAAACACTTTGTAACATGTTTCCATGTCAGTGAGGTTCAAGTTTGTAAACATGTTGGAGAGCAACGTGAGAAATCGGTTTCCTACCATATGCCAGAAGTAAACCACCCGATGCGGCCGGCCGCCCAGGAACCGGGAGCCAAACACAACATCGGCACGATCTTCCAGAATCGGTGCAAGAAGGATAGGGTATTCGTTCGGGTCGTACTCCAGGTCGGCGTCTTGAACGATTACGATGTTGCCCGTAGCTGCCTGGAAACCCGTGCGCAACGCTGCGCCCTTGCCAAGATTGCGCTCCTGCAGCACGAGTTTGTCGACCCATCCGGGGGGTTTCCCTTTGAGAAGTTCTTGTGTTCCATCGGTCGATCCATCGTCCACGACAATGATTTCCACGTCTTCGACTGGTGCCGAGCGAACTGCTTCAACTACAGCTTCAATCGTCGATTGTTCATTATAACAAGGGATAACGACGGACAGCTTCATTTAGCATCATTCCATTAACCGGGAGATCGAGTCTAAGGTTGGAGCAGCCGCATCCGTTGTCAATGTCATGACTACAGCTCTTGAATTGAATTTCTTGCTCCGTTTCCAAGTATAACCCCGGATCGACGGCAGGCGCTGAACATTCCGGTCATCATTGTTGGAAGGCGGAAGAAGAGCGTACACAGGAGTAGCGTGATCGAGGCCATTTTGGACTAGCCGGAGCGCTTCGGCTTTCCCGTAATGCCAGAGCCGGCTGTAACAGTAGTTATGGTGATCGTCAATGGGAGCCGCTACGAATGGCTTCGGCAACAACACATTTAAGTAGACAGGATCGATATCGGACAAAACGATACCAGGATTGTGTCGAAAGAAGCGACTGAATTCCTTCTGCGCCTCGTACCACAGTGATTTGCCATTGCTGTTTGCGTAGTGAAGATCGTCCCAGGCTTGTGATCGACCGCCCATTGGCTTAAAACCTGATTGTGACGGATAACCAATACATGTGAGCAAAAATACCGCCAGCGCTCCAATACTCCAAAGCGAAAAGCGCCCCTTGAGAGCTTGACCCACTGCCCATTCCGCAGGCAAGACGGCGAGCGCAACCAGCAGGAAAAAAATAGGTATGTAGAACCTGCTCTCGACATATTTGTAAGTTACAATCGCCACAAAGTAGGCGCTTGCTGCTAACAACGCGCTGATCTCGAATCGCCGCACCCTGATGAATGCCACACCGAGAGCGGACAGAAAAATGAAAGCCGGCACTACGTAAGTGCCCGTGCCAAAGAGATTCGCTACCCGAAATTGATCCCAGCTGGCGGTAATCTCAGACCAGATTAGGGCAGCTTGAGGAGGGACATTGTGCAAGGAAAAAGCAGATTGCTTGTCCGCCAATCCCGGTACCCAGAATTCATACCCAGTCTTTAACGGATGGCCAAATTCCAAGGCGTTCAGAATAAAGTACGGGCTTGCGGCCAACGCGAATACAACAAGCACAAGACAGCAATGAATGAACCACTTCGGCCAGGATATGTTTGCCGGGAAGAGAGCCATAGCCACTAACAAGGGAGTCATGAACACTAACTGAGGCCGTATGCACAAAGACAATCCAAGAACAATCGCGGCGCAATAAATCAACAAGCGCCGACGCCAAGCGAGTCCCAGGTAGACCAGCGCAAAGGCCAGCACTGCGATAGCCCCGCCGCTGAGGTCGCTGATCGATGATCGGCTAAAAGTAATAAACGCTGGTTGAGTTGCGATCAACAGGGCGGCCAATCCTCCAGCGAGCGGTCTTCCAATCACAAAATAAAACACGAAGCTGCCGGCCAATAGCAACAGGCCGATTGTCTGATTTGTTCTAAACGGGGCCAGAATCGCGTTGTGAGGCAGAAATCTCAGCCAAGGGATCGTTAAGATTGGGTACCCCGGCGGGTAGCGGGAAGGTAATTTGTCATAGCCAATCTGAATCGTCGGCGAACCTTCTTTCAAGATCGAGTTAGCCTGCGCGAAATATTCCACCGCATCCGGATAAGGATTGAGATCAAGGAAGTCGGTGCGGTTAAACTCAATGCGAAGAACGGCACCGTAGTAAAAGAGAAGCGCGAGAACGAAGCAAACAGTACCCGTCGTTACCTGAAGCGAAAATCGATGGGGACCCGTCGGCAAACACGGTGAAATCGTTTCTGTTGGGCAGGAGTCTCCCAGTTTATCCTTGGCTGTCATTTCCAGAAATCGGCCGAAGCCTAATACTCATGTGTATCGTTGTCGATTAACCCCGCTTGCCTGTTTCTCGAATCATCTGATAGGTCTCAGCAATGGGGGGTGAAACATCCGCGTCGAGTTTGGTCGTATTGCCCGTCAGCACCCGCATTCGTTCAAAATTTCGAACTGCCTGCGAAAAGACGGACCAGCTTGTTCCTCCGTCCAATATTCAGAGCGCAAATGGCAAAGCGATTGGCATTCGATGATGAAGCGCGTAATTGGATTCTCTAGAGCGTGCGCGTGCTGTCCGGTCGTCGCTCTGACGACGTCCGTAAGTTCCGATTTCGTACACCAAATTGGCGGCCGGCGGCATGGTTACGTCTCGCTTCTCCAGCTACTCTCAAAGTCAAAGGCCATCTTCAGCGGCATCGCCGTCCGTGCTGGCATTTGGATGAGCGCGGGGCAAAACGGTTCCGGGGGTTTCTCCATCTATTCACGTCGCGATCTCGCTGCATTTGGTTTCGACAATTCCCAAACAAACAGATTGCGCGTCATAGAAATTTTTACTGGACTTGAACGGCGTTCTTTGACACACTCGCCAGCCAATCAGGAGAAACTTCAAGAAAAAATACGCCTTATGAAAACATGCTCATTGATCGCCGTTAGCGTCATCTTTATGACCTTCTCGCATCTTGCAGGTGCCAGTCAGGCGGATGATACCAGGATAACAATCACGGGGACGACGGCAGGGACAACCCCTTTTATTAGTAAATTGACCCTGGAGGTTAGCAACACAACGGTTCTGAAGAGTATTCAGTTCGCGATCGACCCGAAACCGGGCTCAGTCACCAGGCCACTGTCAGGCACCTATTCTAACGACTATCTCGTGAGGCGGGGGTTTGAACATCCGCCAGAGATTATTTTACCGGTCTATGGACTTTACGCCGGATATCAGAACATCGTAAGACTGACTTATCGCTTTCTGGACGGTTCTTCAAAGCAGGCTGTCACCGCGGTCACGACCGCCACTTTCGACGACCAAGGCTGCGGCTACAACACTCCGACCAGGCTTCAACCCCGGACGAACAGCACTCAGTTGAGTTATGATTATATCTTTGACAGGTCTGCTTGCGGTGATTTCTCACCTGTTATTCTCGATTCCGATGGAGC
>Ga0193714_1000143_pt1 | contig 10022 bp, 7 predicted proteins | sample U2m1metaG_FD_143039 | JGI IMG/M metagenome (GOLD analysis project Ga0193714, IMG submission 143039) | Soil microbial communities from a riparian zone of the East river system, Colorado, United States - U2m1 | ecosystem: Environmental > Terrestrial > Soil > Riparian zone | place: USA: East River... | reverse complement strand
TGAGCGCCGGCGTCTGGACGGACAAGGGGAGCAAATTTTTCAAGATCGTAAACCAACTGCGCGCGGGCGTGGTTTGGGCGAACACCTACAACAAATTTGATCCCGCCAGCCCATTCGGTGGCTACAAGGAAAGCGGTTTTGGCCGCGAAGGCGGACGGCACGGTTTGCTACCGTATCTCACGCTCGGCTAAAGCGCGGCGCCTCTTTCTTTTCTCCAAAAACTTGTGAGGGTGGTCTTAACATCGTTAGCTGCGGCCTTTGGCGTGATCGCAATTGCCGGCCTTACCTGGCCTTGCCAGAGCGACCCTGGAACCAATTTTCTCCAATCGGATAAACGGGCCGACTGGATCATTTTCCGGCCGCGGTCGAGGTCAAGGCGCGCGGCGTGGCCAATCTGGACACACTTTTCCGCCGCGACTTTACCGTGCAGCGACCGGTGCCAAGGGCGCTCCTTACCGTTCAAGCAGCAAAGCAGTTACAGTTGACCATAAATGACCGAAAGGTCGAACTCGTCCCCAACCACAACTGGAAAGATGCCTTTACGGTTGAGGTTTCCGGGTTTCTGCAAGACGGCCCGAATCGACTTCAGACCAGGGTATTTAACGACAATGGTCCACCTGCTTTATGGTTGTCGCTGACCGGCGATCGACTCTCACTTCGTAGCGACCAGAATTGGATCGCTTCATTCGCAGGTTCGGCCTGGCGGGGAGCTACTCTTGCTGCTTCGCCAAGATTCCCGGGCCGGGGGAATTCGATTGATAGTAGCGAGCGAACCATAAGTAGTCTCACTAAAGTCTGGCCGCGCTGGTTGCTGTCCGGCGCTGTTGCTCTTGTTTTTTGTGTGGGAGGGAACTGGTGGCTTAATCGCCATCCCACAAACGTTAACTGGATGATGGTCATCATTGTTTTCGGTTTCGCTGGTTTATGGCTGATTCTTTATTGGCACAACGCGCGAATTCTCCCCGCAGTGGTTGGGTTCGATGCGTCGCAGCACCTTAATTACATCAAGTATCTTCAGGAACATCATAGTCTCCCCCCGCCCGCCACGGGAATGGTGATGTTCCATCCTCCGCTTTACTACATCATATCGGCGCTTGCTCTCTCGTTATTCGATCTAACTACCGCCGACCCATCGGCAATCCTACTACTGCGCGCACTAACGATGCTGCTGGGTATCGCGCAGTTCGTTCTGGTCTTCGCGGCTCTGCGACTGATTTTTCCAAATCGCCCGAACCTTCAACTGGTTGGCGGCGGTCTGGCCGCTTTTCTGCCAATGCAACTCTACATGTCGCATTATCCTACGAATGAGACCTTGGCAGCACTTCTTGTTTCCGCTTCCCTTTATTTTGCGCTCCGGATGGCGAAGCCCGGTGCGGCAACGTGGAAAAGCTATTGGGTCCTGGGGCTGTTGATAGGCGCGGCGCTGCTGACAAAGGCGACCGCGGTTTTGGCAGTCCCCTTTATCGTCGTCGCCCTTGGCCGTCAACTGGCCATCGAGAAAGCCTCCTTCACAAGATGGGCTGGAACACTCGGTAGCATGCTCCTCATTGCGGCCCTGATCTGTGGTTGGCACTACATTCGGATTTCGCAATACGGGAGCCCCATCATCGGCGGCTCGGATCCCGTTACCGGCGTTTTCTGGTGGCAGGACGACGGCTATCACACGATCTCTTACTTCACCCGCTTTGGTCAAAGTTTGGTCCGTCCACTATTTAGTGCAACAGCATCATTCTTTGATGGGCTTTACTCTACTTTATGGGGTGATGGATTATGCAGTGGTGTATCGGACTTATCGGTCCGCCCGCCCTGGAACTATCATCTGATGTGCGCCGGTTATCTCCTCTCAGTACTGCCTGCTCTCCTTCTTTTAATCGGCGTAATCGCATCCTTATGGCAACTATTTCGCGAGTTGCGTACTGACATTTTGGTTGTTGTGGGTCTTTCCCTCGCCGTGGCCACAGCACTGGTTTACTACAATCTTAAAGTCCCGTGCTATGGTTCTGCCAAAGCATTTTATGGATTGAGCGCTCTCGTTCCGTTCGGTTTCTTTGCCGCAACCGGATGGAATGTTGTCACTGACGGAAGAAAGTGGCGTCAACTACCGATCGCGATTCTACTGGCGGTTTGGGCGATGAATAGCTTCGGTTCGTTTTGGATTTACGATCCGGTAGCTCAACATGTCATTACGGCGACGCATTTTTCAGTCGCTAAGAACCTGGATGCGGCGCTTGCGGAAGCTAAAAAGGCGGTAGCTGCCGATCCTTCTAATGCAGCAGCCAGAATAGCGCTCGCAACTACCTTGGACGACGCGGAGCAATTCAGCGAAGCTCTGGAAGAGGCCGAGCGTGCGACTGAGCTTGCGCCTCAGGCTGGCGCAACTCACCTAAAACTTGGGATGCTGTTGTTCAAACAGAAGAATCTGGAGAGAGCGATTGAGGAAGCCCGCCTGGCCGTGGCTTACGCGCCGGAGAATACGCATGCCCATTTGCTTCTGTTAGTTTCGTTGTTCTATCACAATGAAGATCCCGTCGACGCGGCGCGCGAGGCACTGGCGGTTTCGCCGTATGATGCCGAGATCCATCATCTAATCGGTGTAGCATTGGCGCGAAAGGGAGAGTCAATCGAGGCTTTTCAGCAACTAACTTACTCTGTAATGATTAGGCCGGACTGGACGGAAGCAGTCTCGGAGCTTCACCGTGCCCTGCTCGTGCTCGTCAATTCTTTTGATGCTGCAAAGATTCTTCACCAGGCGGCTTCCGCAATTCCGGATTCACCCGTCGCGCTTGACGAGCTAGCCTGGGTTTTCGCTACTCACCCAAATGACGAATTGCGTGACGGCCATGAAGCGGTGCGCCTGGCCGAGCATGCATGCACTCTAACAAAACGGACCAACCCGCTCTTACTCGCAACTTTGGCTAGCGCTTACGCTGAGACCGGAAACTTCAGCGAAGCGATCAACACAATCCAGGAATCGATCTCGAAGGCCCGTTCAAGCAGCGACAAGGATGCAATCGCATTAGATGAGAAGCTTCTCGGCTTTTTTCAATCGAACAAACCTATTCGCCAAGATCCTAATTCCAGATAAATCTCAGCTCTCACCTGTGTTGCTTCAGTAAACGTTTGGCGCGGATTGCCCCTCACCTTAACCTCTCGCCAAGGGGAGAGGCGGAATCACTTAGCGCGAAGCCTTTCGGGAGACCTGCGCGTCTGCCTCTCCCTTTCGAAAGGTAGAGGATCAAGGTGAGGGATTTCCTCGTCGCTTCAATGTCGACCAAATCGTTTCAAGAACACTTCTCAGTTCCCGGTTGATCAGATAGTTCCAGAATCGCAGAACCAGAATATTTTTGCTGGCAGGAAAACGCGTCCGTTCCTGATCTAACGATTCTTTGTTCGCGAAATTGTGGCCACCACGTCGAGCTCAGTCGCGAGGCGGGCTTCAGGGCAGTAAAAAATCAATTATGTAGCGATCCACTGGATGTTGTCGGCGAAATTTCCAGCCCTGAAGTTGTCGATTGCGAAGGTGACGCCATAAGAGTCGTTCATGCTGAGTGGCACTTTTCCGTAGCTGACGGACTCGGGTCATTAGGAGAGTCTATCAAACTGACGCTTCGGCGGAGCCAATTCGCTCTCGCTGAAATCAGCGCGCGTATCCAAATAAAGCAGAACAAACGCAATGCCAAGAATTGGCCGCAGCAGTGCCCGCACTAAGCTGCTGATGGCCATGCTGCCGATTAACATGGCATCGGCAACTTTTGGCGTGTTCAGATCCTGCCACATTTTCATTATTTCTTCCGGAGACGAAGTCGAAAGGCTCTGCAATTTCGGCAAGATCAAAGGAATTTCCGCCCCGGCGCTCAATCCAAGCACGATCAGGATCCAGAGGGAGACGAGCAAAGCGCCGCGCCAAAGAGGGCGGGTCGACTTGCCCGGCTGGCGCTTGCTGCGGGCCAGTAGTTTGCTTTCCCGCAACGCGTCGACGCCTTCGAGGTTCGAAATGTAAGCAGACTGCTGCCAGAAGAGAAAGTTCACCCACAAACGCGCGACCATTATCACCTGCACGCCCAAAATGAGGAGCGCCAGGACAAGGGAGAGAATCGTGGGATTGTCGCTGGCAAGACTTAGGATAATGGCGACCGGAATGGCGGTACAAAGAAAATAACTCCCGTAAACAATAAGACTGAGCCGGGCAAACCGCGGAAAAAAATTGGCCGCCCGCCGGAGCAGTTCGCCCAGGCGTACTTTACGTCCTTCCAAGACATCGACGGTGGCGATCTGAATACCCGCCAGAAAGACCGGCCAATCCACCACCAGCGCGGTAAAAGCGATCAACGCGATGACCCTGGCTCGCGTCAGGCCATTCCCTTCCGCTTGCGGGAAAATCCCATATGCTGGACTAGTGAGCTCGAGCGCAAGTGTTGGGACTGCGATCAAGAGAGTCAGAACGAAAAACGGCAGAAACGCTAACTTGTAGATGCGAAAACTATCCCGAATGATTTCGCTAAAGGTACGCCGCCGCACCAATGGATGCCCTGTCGCCGCTGGCAGCGGTGGCGGGTCGAACAGCCCCGGAATGGTAGTCGCCAGGGTCCAATCGCTCTCCGACTCGCGGCGCACCTCATTTGTCGGCAGCAAGCGGCCTTCCCGTTTCCAGTCGCCAAGAGTATCGAGGTCAACCGGCCCGTATTCCTTTTCACCCACTCGCACGAGCCATCGATCCGCCATAGGCAGACTTATCGCGAAACGGCAATGCTGTCATCCCGAGCGCATGCGAGGGATTGCGCCCAAGAGAGTAGGTCACACAAGGCAGCTTGCGCAGTCATCGTCCTTTCGGAGGTCCTTCACCGTCTGCCGGTTCGGGATGACGCCTGATTGAAAGTCGCCTTACTGACTTCTAAGCAGCACTCTCGACTGCTTTCCAACGACTGCGTTTGAAATCCATCCAATCCAGTCAATCCTGTTTCGTAGCATGAAACTGCTTTTGATCGACGGGCACTATTATGTTTACCGCTCATTTTTCGCGATCCCGAACCTGAGCAACTCCCGCGGCGAACCGACGAACGCGATTTTCGGTTTCACCAAAACGCTGCGGCTGATGCTGAAACATTTGCAACCGCAACTTGGGGCGGTGTTTTGGGACGAAGGTTTACCGCAGCGCCGAGTGGAGCTCCAGCCGGCCTATAAGGAAACCCGCAAAGAAATGCCCAGGCCAATGATTCCGCAGTTGGACATCATTCGGAGCACGATTACGCCATTGCTGGGATTCACCAACGTCGCGCTGCCCGATACAGAGGCGGACGATTTGATGGGGTGTTATTCAATCGCGGCGTGCAGGGACGAGATCGAGGTGGTGCTGGCGACAAACGACAAAGACCTTTATCAGCTCGTTGGCCCGTGCGTTAAAGTTTATACGACCGCCAAGGCCGACCTGGCCTCGCCAAAAGACGCCTTCGCCTTGCTCGGAGAAGAGGAAGTCACCAGGAAGTGGGGCGTCCCGCCGGCATTAATCGGCGATGTGCTGGCGATTGCAGGCGATACCGTCGATAACATTCCCGGGGTCGGAATTGGACGAAAGACTGCGGCGGGCCTGATTCGTGAGCATGGCGGGCTGGAGGCCTTGCTGGCCAATCTTGCCTCGGTCAAGAGCCTTAAGACGCGAGAGAAATTGCAAAACGGGCGTGAGCAAATCCTGCAGAACCGGAAAATGGTCGAGCTTGATTGCAAGACGGAACTGCCAGTGGCAATCAATCGGCTCCCCATTCGCCCGGATTACCCGGGACTCATCGCAGCCCTGGAAAAGTGTGAGTTTAAGTCGCTTTTACAGGAGGTCCGGGAGGAAGCAGCAAGGCAGGCTGCCACGGTCCAAGGGGAGCTGAGGCTATAAGAGCCAAAATTTTTTCATAAAAACCCGAGAATTTTCGAACGGCCCTGAAAAGCCTGCTGTCAAATGAGGCAGGTTAAGGCGATTCGGGTAGCCGCACGTTGATTGTATTTGCTGTTTCTCCTTGGCGTGCGCTGCCCGAATCTTTTTTTTTGACTCGCAACTATCTGAAAATCCCCCATTGCGCCTGGTCTTGAGCCGAGTTTGATAGACACCCTGGTGACGGTGCGTAAACAGCCTTCAATGCCGAGTCACGCCTGCGACTCCGGACGGCAGCGGGAACGTTTCGCCCTGGCAACGGCGATTCCACAAAAATGAGTGAAGGTGATCCGATCGACCTCGCACTTCGCGAAGATATCGGTGCGGGGGACGTAACAACTACGTTGCTCGTACCTGACGACAGTCGCGCCCAGGCTCGTATTTTGCCGCGAGAAAAAGCCATAATTGCCGGGACAATGACAGCAGCGGAAGTTTTTCGCCGGGTTGATCCAGGATTAAAGATTTCCGTAGAACTGACGGACGGGACGGCCGTGCTTGGCGGCGAAACCATTCTCAAAATCCAGGGATCGGCCCGGAGCATTCTTACTGCGGAACGCGTCGCCTTGAACTTTTTGCAGCGACTTTCCGGCATCGCGACGCTGACGCACGAGTATGTAGAGGCGATTGGAAAAAATCCCACCAAAATCATGGATACCCGAAAGACAACGCCCGGCTTGCGCGCTCTCGAGCGAGCGGCTGTGGTCGCCGGCGGCGGCACTAACCATCGCTTCGGTTTGTTCGACGCGATTTTGGTGAAGGACAATCACTTGGCAGCGGAGCAGGATCTCAAAAAACTTGGGGCCGCAATTCGGCACGCAAGGGCGCAGAACCCATCGATGAAGATTGAAGTAGAAGCTGATAACCTCGAGCAGGTGCGCGCGCTGGTGCAAATGGACGGGGTCGACGTCATCCTGCTCGACAACATGGAGACGGCGGAAATGCGTGAAGCCATTGCGCTCGGTCGCAAGCATAACGTGAAATTCGAAGCTAGCGGCGGAATCAATCTACGAACGGTGCGACGCATCGCCGCGACTGGCGTCGATTACATTTCAGTTGGCGCGCTCACCCACTCGCCGCGCGCTATCGATTTATCGCTCGAGCTTACCCATGTTGGTAGCTGATCGGCTGAGCGCGCAAAAATTACGCGCCGAGCTCGGTCCCGGCACGATTGGCCGGCAGATCATCGTGCTCGAGGAAACAACCTCTACCAATGACGTGGTGTGGCAGATGGCGAAAGATGGTGCGCCGGAAGGCATCGTTGTTTTTGCGGAACAGCAAAGCGGCGGGCGCGGCCAACGGGGCAATACTTGGGAATCGGCTGCGGGAAAAGGCCTTTGGTTTTCAGTGCTGCTCCGACCAAAAACCGCGATTAGCGACCCGGTGCAACTGGCGCAACAGACAGCACAAATAGTGGCAACGACAATCCAGAGCGAATTTCATCTCTCCGCTACCGTGACGCTACCTAACGACATTTATATCGAGAACCGCAAGGTTGCAGGAGTGTTGGTAGAAATGCGCGCGCAGCCAAAAGCGCCGCATCTCGCCGTTCTCGGCGTTGGTGTGAACGTGAACCAAATGCCACACGATTTCTCGGAAGAACTTCGGGAGCGGGCAACCTCGCTCGTCATTGCCCGCCATGGCCCGGTCGATCGCACTTCCTTTGCCGTCGCACTACTGCGCAATCTCGATCTATTGTATCGCGTCACGCATTTACTGTAGGGTAAGCGTGTCGCTTGCCGAGCCTCGAACCGGCAGGCGAGAGCGGCTACCCTACAATTTTTCTCGCAGCACAACAGAGCTTTTTAATTCTGCCGCCGGAGACGGCGGCAGCTACAGCAATGGCGATCGTTACGCCACGAAATTTTGCAACGCCTTCAATTTTTCCAACGCCCGACCGGATTCAATTTGTTCGCGTGCCATCGCGATTCCCCCATTCATCTCGCTGGCCAAACCGGACACGACAAATCCCGCCGCCGCGTTCGCAATCACCAAGTCGTGCTTTGGCCCAGTCTCCCCGCCAGCGAGAATTCGCATGATCGTTTCAGCATTTGTCCTGGCATCCCCGCCCGTTAGTTCCGGCAACGTTGCTTGCGGAATCCCAAGCCAGCGCGTGTCCAGGACGGCGGAGGTGATTTTCCCGGAATTGACTTCCGCGATTACAGTCGGCCCGATCGTCGACACATCATCCATGGTGAGGGAGTCAACCGCCGTTCCACTAACGATCCAGGCGCGCTCGCAATCGAGTCGCCGCAGGACATCGGCGAACAGCATTGTCAGGTGAGGAGAGAAAACACCAATCAGCTGGCGTTTTGGTCGCGCGGGATTCAAGAGCGGACCGAGCAGGTTAAAGATTGTGCGTTGCTGTTTTCTGGCCAATCGCAACCGCATTTCCGCCAGCGCTCGAAACGCCGGGTGATAGGTTCGCGCGAAAACAAATCCGCAGCCGAGTCGTTTAATGCATTCACGCAAATCATCCGGCTCGAGATCAATTGCGACCCCGAGCGCTTCCAGCACGTCGGCGCTGCCGCTGCGCGAAGTAACGCCGCGGTTGCCGTGTTTCACGACCGTCGCCCCGCCTGCAGCCAGAACGAATGTTATCGCAGTTGAGACATTGAATAGATCGATGCCGTCGCCACCTGTCCCGCAAACATCGACGATCGGTCCATCAGCCTCAATTTCCAAGGGCACCGCGCGCTGCAACAACACGCGCACAAAACTCGCAATCTCGCTCGCACTTTCGCCCTTGTCATGGAGCGCGGTCAAAAAATCAGCTTTTGTTTTTGCTTCAATCGACTCGGAAAGCAAAAACGCCGCCGCTTCCTGCACATCGAACGCAGAGAGATCATTCCCTGCGCGAATTTTTTCAATCAGCGAAATCATCGCGCCGTCGCATCACGCCGCTTGCGGCGTCATCTCGCTCAGCCATTTCCGGTAAAGCATCGGCGAAATTTCCGAGGGCTTGATTTCGCTGCGACCACCCCAAAAAACATTGGTGTAAGAGATCGGAACACTTTTCGCGGCCAGATGCGCATCCATCGCCGCTTTGTGTTCGAGGAGCCGTGTTTTATCGGTGCCGTGCGCGACCGCCATGATGTTGACGTTGCGAAACTCCGGCCCGCCTTCCCGCCAGTAACAGTGCGTGAGAATGTGATGCCGCCCGATCTCGCCGCCCGCTTCAACCTCACGGCCCGGCGGCACCGCCCAATGAAACAGGGCGTTGAATCGCGTTACCCGCACCCCTCCAGCGCTCGGCTTGACATGTTCCAGAAAAGTGGAAAAACGCCCAATGATTTTGCGGCCGTTCAGCTCTTCCGCCACGCAATAAAATTCTTCCAGTGAAACGCCAGCCTCCCTCGCGCGCGAGGCCCACGGCGTGGGACGAATTTCTTCCGGCGCGAACTCCCGTTTTAGTGCCAGCAAAACCTTCCACTCGCGCTCGCTCAATTCGACCGCGCGCACTTCGATTATCTTCGCTGGTGATTCTGCCCGACTTCCGGGCTCGATTGTTTTGCGACGGACATGGCCAACTCCAAGAGTGAAAATTCCTGTTGCCGGCATGATCCGAAAACGTTTCGCGCCAGTCTTGCCTGCGAGTAATCGGCAATGTTCTTCGAGCGAAAATCCGTGCGGCACCTTCACTGTCGTCCACAATTTGTAGTCTGAGCCCGCGGTCAGGGTGTCGGTTGATCGCAAAACGACGTGACCGGAAAACGGGTCGCACTGAAACATGAAGTCGAAAGCGGCGTCGATTTTTTCTTCCGGAACTTTCCAGGCCACCAGCGCGCCGTCTGCCAAATTTGTTGCCAGCAATGTTTGCCGAACTCGCCGAATCGTCCCAGCGCGCAACATGGCCGCAATCCGTGCCATTATCACATCGGCGGCGACGCCGACGCGGTCCGCGATTTCCTGAAATGGTTCACGCACGAACCCTTCAATTTTGTCTTCCGAGATGGCGAGAATCTTTTCGTTAATCGGATCATTGTGCTCGACTGGGAGCATGCTGCTTAATCTCGCACAAATTCTTGGGAGCGCAGGCTGCCAACCTGGAACATTAAGCATTCTTGCCGAACACTCTTCCTCCACGAATGTTCGCAGCAAGGAGGCT
>Ga0193714_1000142_pt1 | contig 10023 bp, 9 predicted proteins | sample U2m1metaG_FD_143039 | JGI IMG/M metagenome (GOLD analysis project Ga0193714, IMG submission 143039) | Soil microbial communities from a riparian zone of the East river system, Colorado, United States - U2m1 | ecosystem: Environmental > Terrestrial > Soil > Riparian zone | place: USA: East River... | reverse complement strand
TGCGGCCTGGCACGACCCCCTCCCGGAGGAGCAGCGTGTGGTTTTCCCGGGCTTTGCAAACTTCCGCGAGATGAGCGTGAAACGGGGCTACATCGTGCAGCGAAATATCGGTTACGGCTGGCCGACCTACTGGCGGCTGGGAAACGCCAGGACGTTTTTTGAACCGGGAGTTGGATATCAGGAAAAGACTCACCAAAATCTTAACGCGATCCTCGATCACGGCGATTTGTTCGTCGCTTTTCTTACCACCCTGCCGCACTTACGGATTAATCACGCTGTGTTGGTTTATGCAAAGAAGCCCGGGAGTTCGACCGACATCGACCAGTACCTTGTTTACGACCCAAATCATCCTGATGGACCGCGGGCGCTTACCTGGTCGCGACGCGAGCGTTCATTTTCTTACCAAAAAGACTGGGATTTCGTCGGCGGAAACTTGCGCGTTTACCAGGTTTACGGCATGCCGTTGCAGTAACAAGGAGCACAGGCCGGCGGCCTGCGCGCCCAGCAGGGATTCTGCCCGCTGAGGCGTCAAATCAGATCTCAGCGGAGTGAAACTCTGCTGGGCGCACAGATTGGAAAGTCCGTGTTCCTCAACTAGCCGGCTTCGGTGCCGGCGGCGGATAAAGGAAGCGCAACATCGGATCGACCCGCGCGGCCCAGGACGCTTCACTGTGATCCGCTCCCTCGATTTCGTGATATTCAAGATCGTCGTGCAAATTCCAACCGCGCTCCACCAGGGCAGCGCATAGATTGCGTGCCCGCTCCCAGCCCGGTTCGGCCGTGCCGGTGTCGAGCCAGATCCTGAGTGGAAGCTTTTTATCCAGCGCCAGCACTCCTCTCACGATCACGTCATCGTCCCACCAAACCGAGGGTGACATCACTGCCAGCTGCGAGAAGACATTTGGAAACCAAAGTCCGAGTGTCATTACGAGTAATCCGCCGAGAGACGACCCGCCCAGCCCGGTAAATTCGGCGTGCGGCTTGGTCCGATACTTCGAGTCAATGAACGGTTTTAATTCCTGGATCAAAAATTTCCCGTACTTGCGGGCCAGGCCGCGACTGCGCTTTTTTCGTTTTGCTTTGCTGTCGATGATGCCGCGTGTCGGGGCGTATTCGTGAATGCGATCCGGGCCGGTATTGGCAATCGCAACAATGATAATCGGCTCGATTAGTTTGCGGCGAATCAATCGCTGCGCGGTTTCGTCCACGCCCCATTCCACGCCAGCGAACGCAGTCGCAGCATCGAAAAGGTTTTGCCCATCTTGCAAATAGAACACGGGATAGCGATGTCGCAGAAAGCGGCGATATCCTGGCGGCAAATAAACCAGAATATCTCGCCGGTTCCCGAGGGTGCGTGAAGGGAATTGACGGTGGCGATGAATATTCCCGGTGAGGGTATGACGCGGCATCCTTTGGTAGAGCGAAAGCTATTCCCGAAGAAGGTTGCCTTGTCCAATTTCGCCCGCCTGTTTTGCTTCGAATTTGGCTGTAAATCCTTCAAATCCGGTCTATAAAAGCCGACCCGATTTATGCAGGAACGTTACATCAAATGGTGGACGCCATATTTGAGCCGCGAGTTTGAGATGCTGGTCTTCGGGAATGGCGGCGGTCTGTCCCTGATTATTTTTCCAACGTCCTTTGGCAACTACCGCCAGAACAAAGATTTTGGCCTGATCGATTCCGTCGCCTGGTTCGTGGATAACAACCGAGTGACCGTCTATTGCCCGGATGCGGTTGATCTTGACAGTTTTTACAACAAATCGATTCACCCTGCCGATCGCATTCGCACTCACATCGCCTACGAAAACGTCATCGCGCGTGACGTGTTCGATTTCGCGCGGCGCGAAGGCAGCGCCCACCGGGTCGGGGTGTGCGGCGCAAGCCTGGGCGCGTATCACGCCGCCAACATCGCTTTCAGGCACGCCGACGCCGTCAGTCATCTCATCAGCCTGAGCGGCGCCTTCGAGATCAGCGATTTCTTCGACGGCTACCACGACGACAACATTTATTTCAACAGCCCTTACGAATATCTGCCGAACATGCCCGACCCGTGGAAGTACAACCACATGAACATCATTCTCGGGACCGGCGAATGGGATAACACGCGCCACGAATCGATGCGACTCTCGGACATCCTGAATTCAAAAGGAATCCGCCATTGGCTGGATGACCGGAAATGGTGCGGGCACGAGTGGAAGTACAACCACATGAACATCATGCTCGGGACCGGCGAATGGGATAACACGCGCCACGAATCGATGCGACTCTCGGACATCCTGAATTCAAAAGGAATCCGCCATTGGCTGGATGACCGGAAATGGTGCGGGCACGAGTGGAAGTACTGGCGCGACATGCTGCCATATTATTTGTCGACGTTTTGACGGTCACTTTATGAAAAAAATTGGAATCTTATTTGGCCAGGAGAAATCTTTTCCCTGGGCATTCATCGATCGCGTTAATCAAAAGACCGGCGGGAAAGAGCTCGTCGCGGAAGCGGTCAGGATCGACAAGGTGATTCAGGGAGAGCCGTGCGGCTACGACGTAATCATCGATCGCATTTCGCAAGACGTCCCGTTCTATCGCGCGTTTTTGAAGAATGCCGCCCTCACCGGCACCGCCGTAGTTAACAATCCGTTTTGGTGGAGCGCCGACGAGAAATTTTTCAATAACGCGCTCGCCACCAAGATCGGGGTCGCAGTTCCACGAACCGTGTTGCTGCCTTCGCATGAAGTGCCGCCCGACACCAACGCGAACTCGTTCCGCAATCTGGCCTATCCGCTCGATTGGGAGGCGATTTTCAACTACGTTGGCTGGCCGGCATTTTTCAAACCATTCGCGGGTGGAGGTTGGAAAAACGTTTATCGCCTGCACAATCCGGAAGAATTTTATCGCGCTTACAGCGAGACCGGACAGCTCGTCATGATGTTGCAGGAAGAAGTGAAATTCGAGATGTACTTCCGGTGTTATTCAATCGATCAGCGCAATGTCCGCATCATGCCCTACGATCCGCGGCATCCTTATCATTTGCGATATCAAACCGAGTGGCAGACGCCGAAAGAGGTTTTGCAGAATGTCGAGCGCGGCGTCTTACAGTTGAATCAGTATCTCGGTTACGACTTGAACACGGTTGAGTTCGCCGTGCGCGATGGCGTGCCGGTGGCGATCGATTTTTGTAATCCTGCGCCGGATGCCGAAGTGACTTCGGTTGGTCAGGCGAACTTTGAATGGGTGGTCGAAGCAGTCTCGGAAATGGCGATTCGCAAAGCGCGCGAGCATCAACCCGGTCGAGACAATCTGAGCTGGGGAAAATTTGTTCAGGCCGGGGCCACACGACGCGCGCTGAGCGATTTGAAGTAAGCCGGGGAGCCCGGGCTTCTAGCCGGCATCATGCCGGCGTTCTTTTCCTGTCATCCCGAGCGCAGTCGAGGGATCTCTAACTATTTTCAGGAAAAATTAGAGATGTCTCGACTGCGCTCGACATGACAAAAAGGATGCGTGTCCCGAGAATGTTATTTCTGGCATATCGGACACCATGCGGTGGTTCGCCCGCCAATTGTCGCGCGGCGCAACACCGTTTTGTGTCGCGGACATTTTCCCCCGGCGCGCCAGCGTTCATGAATTAACCAGGTCCGCGGCAATTTGGAATCATCCGGGCCGATGAGGCGCAATGATTCGCGCGCGACAAACTTCGTGGCGCGAAAAAGCTCATCGCGCTCCCCGGCGCTCAATTTGCTAGCAAGCTTTGACGGCGAGATTCTTGCACGCCACAAAATTTCATCGGCCATCCAGTTGCCGATCCCGGAAAATCCCGATTGCATCAGGACGACAGCTTTAATTGGCGCCTTGCGGTGGCGATGAAGGAATCGGTCGAGAAATGGGCGATTGAATTTAGCCGACACAATCTCGGGCACACCGTTCTCCCACCAGGCCGGTGCTGTTTTGCCATGATGAAATTGCACGCGGCCAAATTGGCGCGCATCGGTGAAGACGAGCGCGCGTTCGCGCTGATACAAAACAAAATGATCATGCTTTTGCGGGCGAAAATCGGGGCGCGCGGTCTGCATCTGACCGCTCATGCCGAGATGCAGGCCGAGCCAATTCTCGTTAGAAAATCGGAAAAACATCCGCTTGCCGCACGCTTCTGAAGTCAACAAGCGCGCGCCGGTAAGCTCCTTGCGCAGGACGCGCGTGTCGGTGCCGCGAAAAACTCGCTTGTCTGCATGCTGCGCGATTTTGATCACACGATTTCCAATGCCGGAATTCCATTGCCGCCTGAAATATTCCACCTCGGCCAATTCCGGCATCGATCAGCGTAAGCGCAATGCACCGGCATGAAAACCGTCATCCCGAGCGAAAACGCCACTCCGGCCCGGAGCGAGGGATCCCGCCGCGTTTGACTGCGGCGATTTATGCCGCTCGCGCCAACCTGAGACCGCTGGTACTGGAAGGCGCCCAGCCCGGTGGACAACTTTCCACCACCACCCTGGTCGAGAATTTTCCCGGATTCACCGATGGCATAGACGGGCCTCAGTTAATCCTCAACATGCATGCGCAGGCAGAAAAATTCGGCGCCCGCTTTTCCTATGCAGAAGCGACCGGGTTCGAGCCGCTGAATTCGCACATTCGTCTGCAAGTTGACGACAAGGAATGGCTGGAGACGGAATCTCTTATCATTGCAAGCGGCGCCTCGGCGCGCTACCTCGGGCTGGAGAACGAGGAGAAATTCATCGGCCATGGGCTGACATCGTGCGCGACCTGCGATGGCGCATTTTATCGTAATGTTCCCGTAGCGGTGGTGGGCGGCGGCGATTCCGCAGCTGAGGAATCCCTTTTTCTCACCCGGTTCGCGTCCAAGGTTTATCTGATTCATCGGCGCGACAAATTGCGCGCCTCCAAAATCATGGCCGATCGCGTCCTCGCGCACCCAAAAATCGAGCCGATCTGGAATACAGTGATCACGCGTTACATTCCCGACGAAAGAGGAGAGATGCGTGCAATCGATTTGCGCAATGTCATTACCCACGAAGAACGCGAATTGCCGGTGGCCTGCGTTTTCGTTGCCATCGGCCACGATCCAAACGCGAAACCGTACAGCGGTAAGCTGGAGATGGACAAGGATGGTTACCTCATCACCAAACGGCTGGTCGAAAGCAAACATCCGGGCGTTTTCATCGCCGGCGACGTGGCCGACCGCGTTTACAAACAAGCGGTCACCGCCGCTGGAGCGGGCTGCGCCGCGGCCATAGAAGCGGAGCGATATTTAAGCTCGCTGGAAAAGTGACGCGATAGACAATTCAACTCCACCGCGTGGCCCGCAGGGCGACCGCTAACCGATGAAGCTTTGCGATCTGACGCAGTTCTATTCGCCGTTGAGCGGGGGAGTGAAGCGGTATGTGCACGAAAAGATCGCGTACATTCAAAGCGCGACCGGGGACGAACATGTGCTCGTCGTTCCAGGTCCGAAAACGGAATGCATTACTAGCGAGCGTTCGCGAATTTATTTCATTCATTCTCCGCTCATTTCGAGAACGTCTCATTACCGCGCTCTGATAAACCTGCGGGCGATTGAGCAAATTCTGGAGCGTGAACGGCCGGACTTGATCGAGTCGGGTGACCCATATCAGGTGGCATGGAAAGCGATTGCGAGCGGCGAAGCGCTGCGCATTCCGGTGGTCGGGTTTTACCACTCGCATTTCCCGGAAGCGTACGTCCGTAGTGCCGCGAAATTTCTTGGTCAGACGGCGGGCGAAGCAATGATGGATTTCACCCGGCGTTATGTGCGCAATCTCTACAATTCATTCCAAGCAACACTGGTGCCATCTGCTCGTCTCGGAGCCGTGCTCACAGAGTGGGGAGTGGAAAACGTCTGCGCAGTGAATTTGGGCGTGAACACCACGGTTTTTTCGCCGTCGCCCGATGACATCGCGGCAACGCGCGCAGAACTGGATTTGCCTGCGTCGTGCCGACTTTTGCTTTACGTCGGCCGGCTGGCGAAGGAAAAAAATACCAGTTTGCTCTTCCGTGCCTTTGCCCAGTTGAACGGGTACGGGTCCCGAGATTTTCATCTTCTCGTTATTGGCGACGGACCAGAGCGTGGCGATCTCGCCGAGCTGCAAGCGCGTTGCCCGAACGTCACTTGGATGCGGTATTGCACGGACTCGGCTGATCTTGCCCGCTATTATCGCGCGGCCGATTTGTTCGTCCATCCAGGGACGCAGGAAACCTTTGGCCTTGTCGCGTTGGAAAGTCAGGCCTGCGGGACGCCGGTGGTTGGCATTCGCGGCAGCTACATGGACAGAATTATTCTGCACGATCAGGAATCGTGGGCGGAGGAGGAGACGCCCGAATCCCTGGCCCGCACCATCGAAGCCGCCTGCTCGCGTAACTTGCCACGACTGGGGGCGCGCGCCTCGCGGCTGGCGGAGGAACGTCTTTCCTGGCCCCGCGTGTTCGAACGTTTATTTTACATTTATCGCGAAGTTTGCTTTAACTATAGGAAACAACGCTGAATGGACGACGCCTCGCAGTACTCAATTCGCAGTTATCAAGCGAGCGATCGCGTTGCTGTCCGTAAACTTTGCTGCGACACCGGTTTTCTGGGTCACCCGATTGATCCAGTCTTCCAAGATCGCGAATTGTTCGCTGATTTTCTGACCACGTATTACACAGATCACGAACCGGAGTCCTCTTTCGTGTTGGAAATTGACGGGCAAATTCGCGGTTACCTGCTGGGCTCACGCAAACCGTTGCAGCATCAACTCTACTCTTTTGCCCATACATTGGCCCTGTTTTTCAGTGCCCTGTGGCGCTATCGCGGTTACAACGAGCGGTCACGCAAATTCATTCGCTGGGTTATTGGCCACGGCTGGCATGAAGTTCCCGCCGCGCCCAGATCGGTTCCGCATTTTCACATCAATCTGCTGCCAGACGCGCGAAAAGTTTCGACCACCCGCGCCCTGATGAGCGCGTACCTCAATTACCTTTATCGGTTCGGCGAGCGCCACGTTTATGGCCAGATCGTGACCTTTGAAAGCCGGCGGGGCGAAAAGTTATTCGAGCGCTACGGCTTTAAGGTATTGAACCGGGCCGAGATCACGAAATGGAAAGCGTTCTACCCGAAGTCAGTCTATCTCAGCACCGTGATCAAGACCCTCGAAACCGCAGGGCCGCTTTCCGCGTATTCGCGTCGACAAACGTCAAGCGCGCCTGTCGTCCTGAGACCATCCTGAGCAAACCGCTGTTCCAGGGTCAACTTTCGCGCTCGCCGCGAATGAATTGTTCAACGCAGCGGTGCGCTTCGTCATCGGTCATTTGGACCGGCGGACGTTTCGCAAAATAGGCGGAGGGCGAGTGAAGTGCACCACCGATCCCGCGGTCGAGCGCCAGTTTGCAACAACGAATCGCGTCGATGACGATGCCAGCAGAATTGGGCGAGTCCTCGACCGAAAGTTTGAGGTCGAGCTCCATCGGGATATCGCCGAAGACGCGGCCTTCAACGCGAATGAAACAAATCTTATTGTCGCGTTGCCATGGGACGTAATCGCTGGGGCCGATATGAATGTTTTCGTCTGCCAGCCGTTCTCCCATGACCGATTGCACCGCTTCGGTCTTCGAAGTTTTCTTCGAGGTCAGCCGCGTTCGATTAAGCATGTTCAAGAAATCGGTGTTACCGCCGGTGTTCAGTTGATAGGTCCTGACCACTTTGACACCACGCCTGCGGAAGAGATCGACAATGGTGCGATGGAGCACAGTTGCGCCCATCTGGGCTTTGATGTCGTCTCCGACGACAGGTAAGTTTTTATCGGCAAAACGCTTCGCCCAGGCCGGATCGCTGGCGATAAAGACCGGAATGTTATTAACAAAACCGAGACCAGCCTCCAGAGCGCAACTGGCGTAAAAACGCGTCGCCTGCTCCGAGCCAACTGGAAGATAATTGACCAGCATCTCGGCCGCAGAATCACGCAATTCTTCGATGATTTGCTCACGGGTGGATTCTTTCTCCAAGGGCAGGAAAGTGCGCAGTGGGTCCTGGTCGCGCATGTGCTCGGCAAAACTGTCGAAAACACAACCCATTTTCACGATTGCGCCGGTGCGCTGGATTTTATCGCAAAAAATTTTAGTGCAGTTCGGAGGAGAAAAAATGGCCTCGCTGACATCGAGTCCCACTTTCCGACGATCGATATCAAAGGCGGCAACCACTTCGATATCCTGAGGTTGGTAAGAGCCGATGCGACGGTGCATCAGGCCGGTACTGCTGCCGTTGCCATTGGACCCGCGATAAAAATTGATTCCTTGGACGAGAGAACTGGCACAGTTGCCCATTCCGACGATGGCGATTCGGATTTTGCTCATTTCTAAATTGTTAAAGCTGAAAAACTATTTGAATTAGTCTAATTCGGAGCAAGACACAAGTTAGGCCGCTTCAATCTCAATAATTCCTTGCAGAGCTCCGAGTGTTGCAAGCGCCGAATGTGTCCGAAGTCGCGCCCGCTTGCAAGAACTGATATAGGGGGAAAAGTCACGGGCAATCCTGGTGCAAGGAAAGGCCTGGCAAGGAGATATACGAAATGCGTTTGAAGTTCGTGGCCATCAGCATGCTGATCGCTGCCGGTTTGCCGAAAGTCGTCGGGGCGGTCCCCGCGTACACCATCGAACAAGCGGTCGTCGTCGCGCAAGCGCGCAACCCTGACATCTTGATTGCGCGCAAGAAGGTGGTGGGAGCACACGGCGGTTTCATTGAAGCGCGTTCGGGCTTTCTGCCATCGCTAACCTCTAGCGGGTTGTACGACAAACGACAGACCCAAAGCGAAACGAATCTCCGACAGGAAGATTACAATGCAATATTGCGCCTCGACCAGAACCTTTACACCGGCGGGGCAGTTACCAGCCAGGTGGCAATCGCCCGGTTGAACATCGACAAAGCAAACTACGAGCTTCAGGAAATTGCCAGCCGCGTGACGATGGATGTGCGAATCGGCTTCAACGAACTCCTGCTGAACCGGGCAAAGGTCCGCGTGCGCGAAGAGTCCGTGCGAGTTTTAGACGAGGAACTTAAGAACCAGCAGGAACAATTGAGCGCCGGCATTGTTGGTAAATTGAACGTTCAACGAGCCGAGGTGGCCTTGGCCAACGAGCGTCCAGAACTCTTCAATGCACAGACTGAATTGAAAAACTCCTACCTGCGATTAGCAGAACTTTTCGGTAACGACGTGCGCCCAGGAGCCCAGGCGGCGCCATTCGAGATTTCGGGCCAATTGCAATATCGGCCCAATCATCCGGACCTAAACAATTGCCTGGCACGGGCTGACGCGAATCGGCCGATTATCAAAGCCCGGCAGAAAGATATCGAGATTGAAGACCGCCAGTATGTCCTGGACCGGAGCGCGTCGCGTCCACATATTCGCGCTTTTTCCGGGTATGAAGCTTACAGCGAGCGCGACCCCGCCATCGGTCCAGAATTTAACTATGGGGGGGTGGTAGGGATAAACGCTACGTGGAACATCTTCGACGGGTTTGCAACCAAAGGTCGAATGCAAGCGACGCGCGCCCGGCGCGAGGCAGCAGTGGAAGCCTTGGCAGCGGCACGGCGGAGCGTTGCCTCGGAAGTGCGCAGTGCATTTTTCGATCTTCAACAAGCCGAGCGCGTACTCGAAAGCGAGACAAAAAACGTGCAGACGGCGGACGAGGCGCTAGAGATGGCCAAAGGCAATTTCGCTGCCGGATTGGGAACACAGCTCGACGTTCTGCAGGCTGCGTCCGATGTAACCCGGACGCGGACCACGCGATTGAGCGCGATCTATTTGCACAACGTCGCTCTCGCCCGCCTGGCACACGCTTGTGCGAGTTCAGCGGAAGCACTTGATTTCGGATCAGACATTAGAAACGTGAAGAACAAAAACGGCAGCGCGGCGCGGGCGTTGGATGTAGCGAAGCCGCCAGAAAAATTAAGCCAGCGATGAAGCAGCGATTTGTTTTTCTGGGGAGCACAGGCCGCCGGCCTGTAATTCGCAGCAGCTTCCCGCG
>Ga0193714_1000141_pt1 | contig 10055 bp, 6 predicted proteins | sample U2m1metaG_FD_143039 | JGI IMG/M metagenome (GOLD analysis project Ga0193714, IMG submission 143039) | Soil microbial communities from a riparian zone of the East river system, Colorado, United States - U2m1 | ecosystem: Environmental > Terrestrial > Soil > Riparian zone | place: USA: East River... | reverse complement strand
GACGAAGTCACTGGCGGAGGCGTCTCCCATGTGGGGATTGCACTGACCTTCGGCCTGATCGTACTGGCCATGATCTACAGCCTCGGAGACATTTCCGGCGCGCATATTAATCCCGCGGTTACAATTGGCTTTTGGGCGGCCCGCCGATTCGAACCCCGCGAAGTTTTGCCTTATGTCGTGAGCCAATGTGCCGGTGCCTTCCTGGCCAGCATTCTCTTGCGATTCCTTTTCCCAGCTAACAGCACGCTTGGAGCGACCATCCCTACCGGTCCGCTACTCCAGTCTTTCGTTCCGGAACTGATTCTGACCGCGCTGTTGATGTTTTGTTATACTTGGCGTCTCAACCGGCGCGCGAGAAAAGGGGATCACCGCTGGAATCGTCGTCGGCTCCGTCATTGGATTGGAAGCAATGTTTGCCGGCCCGATCTGCGGCGCGTCTATGAATCCAGCGCGCTCACTAGGGCCGGCTATTGTCAGCCTCCATCTGCAAAGCCTCTGGGTTTATCTTCTCGCGCCCATTATTGGCGCGCTAGTTGGAGTTTTCGCCTGCCGCTGCGTGCGAGAACCCGGCTGCTGCTAAGAATCAACCATCTACTTTCAAAATTTTAATGATCTGCTGAGCAGCACGTGTCTTCGCCTTCAATCGCGGCGCGACCTTCCTTGATCAAGAACGGAATCAGCGCCAGCGCCGCCACGCTGTCGAGCCACCACCAACCCAAAATCCGCGTTGCGGCAAGTCCGACCATCAGGACGATTGACAAATAGCCGCATACAATCGCTTCGATAGCGTCAGCGCGAAGCGCTCGGGAGTTCAGGCGAGCAGCAATTTTTAGCTTATACCCGGCCAGAATCGGCATACCGATTTTTGCCACCAGGCCGATCAGGATTCCCCACGCGCTTTCATGCGTGTCTGTGACCCGGTGGGCGATGAAAATCCCGTAAGTCGAATTGAAGACAACGTAGGCAACGAGGAAATACAAAGTGTAACCAACCAATCGAGACGCACGATGTTCCACCGCTTCCACGCGAGCCTCACCCGCGGGCCCGCTTGCTTCTATTCGCAACCGCCACAATAGAACGCTCGCGCTGAAAAGTTCGATAATACTGTCGATACCGAACGCTTCGAGAAGAAGACTTTTCGAGGCCCAACCAAGGAGAAGCGACGCTGCCCCCTCGATCGTCATCCAGCCTAACGTGATGTAAGTCAGCAGCAACGCGAGCCGCACATCGTCAGCACGTTCGCGCGTCTGAGACACAGCGAGTTGTTCTAAACGACGCTCTCCGATTCCTGCTGGCATGATCGCTGGCATGTGCCGCATTCAAGCTGCACAGTTATGTGCTCAATACCAAATCGGTCATGCAGTTCGTGCTGAATGCGATCGAGCAAAGGGTCGTCGAGGTCGCCGTCTGGCTTTACCAAATGCGCCGTCAGCGCGATTTCCGTCGTGCTCATCGCCCAGATGTGCAGATCGTGCACCTTTGCGATTCCGGGAAGTGCGCTCAAAAACCGCTCGACTGCGTCAAGATCGACATCTCTCGGGACACCTTGCAGCGCGAGGTTCACCGATTCGCGCAGTAAATCCCATGTTCCCCAAATGATCACGGCGCAGATCAGCAGGCTAACGACCGGGTCGATCCAGTGCCGACCTGTGAATAGAATTGCCAGGCCAGCAATGACGACTCCGGCCGAAATCGCGGCATCCGCCGCCATGTGCAGAAAAGTCCCGCGGATGTTGAGATCGCCCTTGCGGCCGGACATGAACATCAACGCAGTCGCGGTATTGATTGCGATACCGAGAAGCGAAACCCAGATGACGGTTCGCGCTGCGACTTCTGCGGGATTGTTGAAGCGCCGCAGAGCTTCCCACGCGATCGCACCCACCGAGACAAGAAGAAAAATCGCATTAAACAATGCCGCCAGAATGGACGAGCCGCGGAGCCCGTAAGTTTTCTTTTTTGTTGGCAAACTCTTGGCCATCGCGCTCGCGCCCCAGGCAAGCAAGAGACCAAGCACGTCACTGAGGTTGTGGCCCGCGTCTGCGACCAACGCCAGTGAATGGCCGAGAAATCCGAAAATCGCTTCAAAGACAACGTAACCGGTGTTCAACGCAACACCGATTGCGAATGCAGTATTGAAACTGGCGGGCGCATGCGAATGGGAGTGTTCGCGAGCCATGGCGTTCCCTTAGGTCGTGAAAAGTTCAGTGGTTAATGGCGGGTTCGGCAACGGATGCGGGACCGGGTGCGACCTCCGTTCAAAAACATTGTAGAGAGTCGGCAGAATAAAAAGCGTCAGAAAAGTCGAGCTAATAAGTCCGCCAATCACGACAGCGGCGAGTGGCTTTTGAATTTCACTGCCCGGCCCAGTCGCGAAAAGCATCGGAATTAGCCCTAAAGCAGCGACACCAGCAGTGATGAGCACTGGCCGCAGTCGCAGCACAGAACCTTTGATCACGGCCAATTCGAGGTTCATTCCTTCACGGCGCAGCTCGTTTAAATAACTCATCATGACAACGCCGTTGAGGACGGCGACACCAAAGAGGGCGATGAAGCCAACGCTGGCAGTGACGCTCAAATTGAACCGACCGATGACGAGCGCGAGAATGCCGCCGATAAGCGCGAACGGAATATTCATGATGATGAGCAAGGCCTGTTTGACCGAATTGAACGAGCCAAAAAGCAGAAGGAAAATCGCGGCGATTGTGATTGGCACGACAATGGCAAAGCGCTTCATCGCCCGTTGCTGATTTTCAAATTGTCCGCCCCAGGCAATCAAATATCCGGGCGGCAACTTCACGTTATTGTCGATCTTCTGTTTCGCTTCGGCGACAAAACCGCCGAGATCGCGGCCGGTAACATTGCATTCGATCACGATTCGACGCTGGGCCATCTCGTGGCTGATCTGGGCCGGTCCTTCCTTGACGTAAACTTTCGCCAATTGTCCGAGCGGAATAAGCGCGCCTTGTGGCGAAGCGATCAAGATGTTGCGGATGGGTTCGACATCGTTGCGCGCGTTCTCAGGAAAGCGCACGGCGAGACTAAACACCTTCATGCCTTCGTAAACTTTGCTCGCTTCTTTGCCACCGATGGCCGTCTCGACCACGTTTTGCACATCGGCAACATTGATGCCGTAGCGCGCAATTCTCGTGCGATCGATTTCGATCTGCAGATACGCAAGACCGCTCACTTTCTCGACGTTCACATCGGCTGCCCCGCGGACGCTGCCGAGCACGCGCGCGACCGCGTCGCCCTTTTGCTTCAAAATATCCAGGTCTTCTCCGAAAATCTTAATCCCGATCGCTGACTTCACTCCGCTAACGAGCTCGTCGACCCGCAACGCGATTGGTTGCGAGAAACTCGCGGCAACTCCCGGTAACTCAGCGATGGCATCCCTCATTTTGTCGACAAGCTCCTCTTTCGATTTGGTAGTCCATTGCTCGTGCGGTTTGAGCGTCACCAGAACGTCGCTCAACTCCACGCCCATAGGATCGTTAGCGATGTCAGGGCGACCCGTTTTGGAAACCACGTCGATAACTTCAGGGAAGTTTTTAAGAATGTGCTCCGCTTTGTTCTGCAGTTTTAGTGACTGCGGCAACGAAATGCTTGGCAGCCGAAACACATTCAGGGCGATGGAACCTTCATCGAGTGGAGGCAGGAACTCGGTGCCGATAAACGGAACAAGCACGAATGAGCCTATAAGTGCGACAATGGCCGCCGTAACGAGCAGCCAGGGACGACGAAGGCACGGCTTCAAGGCAACTAGATAAATGTGCTTTAGCCAGCGAATATGAGTGGGATCATGCTCCTGCGGCGCTTGCTTCAGGAAGAATGTGCAGAGCATCGGGACCGCCGTCAGGGAGAGGATAAGCGAGCCCAGGAGCGCGAACGAGATTGTGAATGCCAGCGGGCTAAACATTTTTCCCTCGAATCCTTGCAGGGTGAAGAGTGGCAGAAACACGATGATGATAATGAAAATACCGAAGACAATCGGCCGCCCGACTTCTTTCGCGGCATAAAGCACCGTCTCCACTTTGTCGGCGTGCGCATGTTTTCGACTGGAGTCCGGCTTCTCGGTCAGGTGTCGATGTATGTTTTCGACCATTACGACTGCGCCATCGACCATCATACCGATGCCGATAGCCAGTCCGCCCAACGACATCAGGTTTGCGCTCAGCCCGTATGCTTTCATCATGATAAAAGCGAAGAGCGCGGCCAGCGGCAGGACAACCGTCACGATGATCGCGCTGCGCACATCGGCGAGCAGAACAACGAGGACGATCAACACGAGAATCGCGCCTTCCAGTAACGCCTTCGTTACGGTGTGGATGGCCTTTTTGACCAGGTCGGTGCGATCGTAAAACGGTACAAGCTCCACACCTTTGGGGAGCGCCTTCTGAATGTCGGGCAACTTCTCTTTCACCGCCGTGACCACATCGCGTCCGCTCGCGCCTTTGAGCATCATCACGATTCCCGCGACGGCTTCGCCCTCGCCGTTCACAGTCATCGCTCCTTGTCGAAGCTCGGCTCCGATTTTTACTTCCGCCAAATCGCGTACGTAAATCGGTATATGTTCATGCGTCGCAACGATGATGTTTCCGATATCGTCGACGTTGTTCACGAGCCCAAGCCCGCGGACAACGTATTGCTCTGACTTGCGCTCGATGAAGTTGCCACTGGCGTTGGCGTTGTTTTTCTCAAGTGCCTCAAACAACTGTGCGAGCGTGACGTTGTAGGAAGTCAACCGATCTGGATTCGCGATAACCTGATACTGCTTCACCAGACCACCGAACGAGTTCACGTCGGTGACGCCCGGCACGGTTCGCAAAATTGGCCGAACGATGTAGTCCTGCACGGTTCGAAGCTCAGTCGCGTCGTGCTTCGCATCCCGACTTACCAATGTGTATTGAAAGATTTCACCCAAGCCGGTAGTGATCGGTCCGAGCTCGGCATCTACTCCGGCGGGCAGTTTGTCCCGCGCGCTTTGCAATCGCTCGAACACAAGTTGCCGCGCGAAATAATCGTTCACGCCATCTTCGAAAACGACCGTGATCGCACAAAGGCCGATCTTGGAGACAGACCGGATTTCAGTGAGGCGCGGCAATCCGCCGAGCTCAATCTCAATCGGACGCGTGACGAGCTTTTCCACTTCCGGTGGCGACATTCCACCGGCAGTCGCGAGCACCTGCACCTGGACGTTGGTGACATCGGGAAATGCGTCGATCGGGATTTGCTTCAACGCGACGACACCGAAGCCAACAAGAATGGCGGCGGCAAGAAAAACCAGCAACCGCTGGCGAACGGAGAAATTGAGGATCGAATTGATCATCGCGTCACTCTTCGCCGAGTTCGCCTTTCAACATTTCCGATTTCAGGATAAAGCTTCCTTCGCTCACAACCTTGTCGCCCTGCTTCAGACCGTCGAGCACCTGGACTCTGCCTTCCTCTTCCAACCCAAGTTTCACCGATCGTTTTTGAAATCTGTTTCCGTCGAGCGCGACAAAAACAACTTGTCGATCTTCGTCGGTTTGCAGCGCGGCGTCCGAAATCACCAGCACGTTTTGCAGCACGTCGGTTGTGATCTCGACGTCGGCGAACATGCCGGGCTTCAAACGCCCGTCGCTGTTGTCCACTTCAATCCGCACTTCGAGAGTGCGCGACTCCTTCTCCACTTCGTTGGCGATGCGCACGACTTTCCCGTGAAATGACTCGCCTGGATAAGAGATCACGCTGAACCTCGCCTCCTCCCCCCCTTTTACTGCGCCGATGTCGCGTTCTTTGATCTCAGCGATCACCCACAGGCTTGTCGGCTCGCTAATCGTGAAGATCTCCTTCGTTTTATCCACCTGCTCGCCCGCGGCGCTCTTTCGTTCCACGATGACGCCGTCTATCGGCGCTTTGAGTTCCAACTGTTTGCCGAGAAGCTCAGGCGCTTCGACGAGCGCGAGAACATCGCCGCGCTTTACCCGATCGTTAAGATCGACATGAAGCGTGGCGAGCCGGCCTTCCAGTGTGCTCGAAACCTTCGCTGTCTTATTCGTGTTTGCGCTCACGCGACCGGCCGCTTTTAGAGTCGTTGCCAAATTGCCGAGAGCCACTGGCTCCGTCTTGATCTCGACGTGTTCGAGATTCGCTTTTGTCAGCGTGACTATATTTTCGTCCGCCTTCAGCTGCTTTTTTTCCTCTTCGGGTTTCTTACCGCAGCCACTCAACGTTGCCGCCAGCGTGATGCACAAAATCACCGAATTAAATTGTCGTTGTCTCATTGCTTCGATTCACTCGGTTCGGAATTTTTTAGATCGACAGGCACGCCAATGGCGGACTCGAGCTCGGCGCGGCTGGCGGCGATATGGCCGAGCGCTTCGTAATAATTCGCGAGCGCGTCGAAGTAAGTGCGCTTTGCGTCCAGATAGATCAGAACGGTAGTGGCGTTCTGCGCGTAACTCTTTTCCGCTTGTGCGACGAAGGTTTTCAATTTGTCCAGAAATGCGGGTGTGTAGAGGGCAAGCTGGTCGCGAGAAACATCCAGCGTCGCGGCTGCCTTGGTCACCGCTCCGGCAATCTCCGCGCGCAGCTTTTCGGCGGCGGCAATTTCTTTCTGCTCCTCGGCTGCCGCGGTTTGGATTTCGCCTTGCGACTGGTTCCAAAGCGGAAGCGCAACCGTTGCGCCGAAGCCATAGGTCTGCTCTCTGTCGGTATATTCGACGCGTGGCCCAATTGCGAAGTCGGGTCGGCGTCCGAAACGCGTCTTGCGCAGATTCAGTCCCGCCAATTGAGCCTGCATCTCCTGCGTGCGAAGACTTGGGTTGTGCGTCATCGCCAACGCCACGTAATTACCCGTTGTCCCGCCTGGCGCCGCATTTTGTAAACTTCCAGTGAGCCTTAGCGGCGATGACGCATTGCGACCAAGCAACGTGTTCAGCTCGACGCGCGCCGAAGCGATCTGACCTTCGACCGCCCGCGCTAGCTTTTGTGCATCGATCAGCTCAGCCTGTCCCTTTACCGCTTCAAAGTCGGATGCGTATCCGCCCTCGGCGCGTTTTAGCGCCGCCTCGTAAAACGTCTTCGCGGATTCGATCTGTTCCTTCCTTAGGCTGGCGATCTGTTGGGCGGCGAGCATTTCGTAGAATCCTTTTCTCACCGCCGTCGTGAGCTGAAAACGCAAACCTTCCAGCGCGAGTTTGCTGATCGCGACATTGCGCTGCGCCATGGCGACAAGAAGTTGCCGCTTGCCCGGAAACAGAAAGAGTTGGTTGAGCTCCAACTCGCCGTGAAAAATATTTTCGGTGGGGCCTTCCTTGAGTTGGCGGACGCCGGGCGCGCCGGAAAGTTCGGGGTTCTGCCACGCCTTCGCCGTTCGTACGCCGCCTTCGGCCGATGCAACGCTCGCTTGCAACACGCGGAACTGCGGATTGTTCCGCAATGCCTCGGCCGTAAGCTGCTCTAGCGTTTCCGCATGAAGTGCAGAAGCGCCTGCGAGCGCAACCACTATTAGTATTTTTCTGAAATTGTAATTCGACATGTATCAATGGTGTGAAATGCAAGCCATGAGGCGGCTGGAGGACGCAGCACGACACGTCGGCCGCGTCCGGCAAATGGGACCTGAGCGTAAGGATTCGCGCCGTCAGGGCGCGAGGGTGCGACTCAGGCCGTTAGGCGAGCTGAGGTGGATGATCGATGGCAGCGGCCAAACCGACCACCCATTGAGCGCTTTCCTCCAGCACAGGAGCGCCCGCTCCATCATCCGCAACGATGACTATCGCGGCAGAATCCACTAAAGCTGTCGCCATGTGGATTGCGCAGTCAGCACAGGTCGGACAACTATCGTGGCCGCCACTTTGAGATTCTGTGACGCATCCGCCAGTTGTGTCATGCACAGCGTCCGCGACAAGGTCGCCAGTGAAGAGAAAAAATGCGAATAACGCGCAGAGAGTATAAAACCACTTGTTCGAGAAAAGGCCCATTGCGAAGCAAAACCGATACTCTCCTCTTCTAAAACGTCAACTCTTGCGCCGCTTCGACCCACATTGGACAGCCGAGCATTATGATTCATCATCTACTTTCCGACCGCGCCACAGCAAGAAAATGATCGGGTAGATAAGCAACTCCAGAAGCGTCGAAGTAACTACCCCGCCAATCATTGGCGTGGCGATACGTTTCATGACGTCGGCGCCGGTTTGAGTGATTGGTGACCACATGATGGGCAGCAAACCAAACAGGATTGCACACGCCGTCATCACCTTCGGGCGCAAGCGTTGCACAGCTCCTTCGTGAATTGCATCACGAAGATCGTTCATCGATTTCATACGACCTTCGGCGCGAAATTTTTCCCACGCGTGATCAAGGTAGAGCAGCATCACCACGCCGGTCTCGGCATCCAACCCAGCTAGGGCGAGCAAGCCAACCCAGACCGCAACACTCATGTGATAGCCGAGCAACCACAGCAACCAAAACGCGCCGATTAAAGAAAATGGAACGGCCAGGAGGACGATACTCGTTTTTACGACCGAGCGGGTGTTTAAATAAATCAGGACAAAAATGATCAATAAGGTGAGCGGAACCACGATCCTCAAACGTTGTTCGGCTTGTTTGATGTATTGAAACTGGCCAGCCCATTCGATGTGGTAACCGGCCGGGAATTTAACGCGCTCCGCGATACGTTTCGCCGCATGACGCACATAGCCGTCAATGTTGCTCGTCGCGGGGTCGATTAAAACGAAGCCAACCAGCTGCCCGTTCTCATTGCGAATGCTCGGCGGGCCAGTCCGATATCGAATGTCCTCGACGAGTGAAATCGGAATCTGCGCGCCCGTCGGAGTTGGAATCAACACGCGCTTCAATGAATCGAGGTCCTGCCGGAAATCTGGCGCATATCGCGCTCTGACAGGATAACGCTCACGCGCTTCTACCGTTGTCGTGATTGTCTTACCGCCGATAGCCGTCTCGACAACGTCATTTATATCGCCGGCGGTTAATCCGTAACGCGCCGCTGCTTCGCGGTTCACATCGAAATCCAGGAAATAGCCGCCCACGGTTCGCTCGGCGAACACGCTGCGTGTGTCGGGAAGATCGACAATCGCCGTCTCGATTTGAACGGCGAGATTTTCGATGCCTTGCAAATCGGGGCCGAACACCTTTATGCCGAGCGCGCTCCGAAAACCCGTGGTCAACATTTCGGTGCGCGTTTGAATCGGCATCCAGAAAATGTTCGCCATACCCGGAGTCCGCAGGTTCATGTTCAATTCGCCCAGAAATTGGTCCCAAGTCATGCCGCGCGGCCATTGATCGAAAGGCTTGAGGGACACGATCGTTTCAAACATCGAGAGCGGCGCGGGATCAGTTGGCGTTTCGGCTTGTCCCGCCTTGCCGAAGACGGTTGTGACTTCGGGAAATTTCTTAAGCTGTCGATCTTGTATTTGAAGGATCTTCGTCGCTTCCGTGATCGACATCCCTGGCACCGCCGTCGGCATGTAGAGCAACGTGCCTTCGTTCAGCGGCGGCATGAATTCCTTCCCGAGTCTCGCGAATGGAAAAATTGTCAGCAGTAGAAGCAACAATGCGCCGAGCAAGACAAGTCTGCGGAAACGCAGAACGAAATTTAAAGCGGGTTCGTAAATTGAAATCAAAAATCGATTCAGCGGATTTCTCGTTTCCGGCGCGATCTTGCCGCGGATCAACAACGTCATCAGCACCGGAGCCAGCGTGATGGCGAGCATCGCCGCAAAAAACATCGAGAATGTCTTGGTGAAGGCGAGGGGTTTGAACAAGCGACCTTCCTGAGCAGTGAGCGAAAACACCGGCAGAAAACTGACCGTGATGACGATGAGCGAGAAAAACAGTGGGCGACCAACCGTTTTTGCGGCAGCGACGATCACCTCGATGCGCTCGCCATTATTCGGTTCGCGGCCGTGCTCTTCCCGAAAGTGTTCCAGAGATTTGTGCGCGTTTTCGACCATGATGATGGCCGCATCGATCATTGCGCCAATCGCGATCGCGATGCCGCCGAGCGACATGATGTTGCTCGTCAGATGCGAATAGAACATGGGGATAAACGACGC
>Ga0193714_1000140_pt1 | contig 10131 bp, 7 predicted proteins | sample U2m1metaG_FD_143039 | JGI IMG/M metagenome (GOLD analysis project Ga0193714, IMG submission 143039) | Soil microbial communities from a riparian zone of the East river system, Colorado, United States - U2m1 | ecosystem: Environmental > Terrestrial > Soil > Riparian zone | place: USA: East River... | reverse complement strand
CGCGAATTTTTTCGGGTCCGGCCAATCGCTATGCCCGAAGCCCGGGTAATCAGGCGCGACAAGATGATCTTTATCCGAAAGCCGGGCGAAGAGAGGCTCAAACATTCGTGATGAAGAGGGAAGTCCGTGGAGCAGGAGAAGCGTCGACGCCTCTTTCGGTCCGGCTTCTCTATAAAAGATGGAGAGCCCATCTATTTGGATCGTGCGATAAAAAGTTGGGCGCTCCATGGAAGGTTCCTTTCCTTTGGCTTGGGCGAGCAATTGAAATGATGCGAGCATCACAGAAACCACCAACGCCAGGTAAAGGACCGGCGAGCACCTGGTCCAACGGGACAAACTAAAAAGATGCATCGTTTAGCTCCGCTTAAGCGAGCTCGCACACTAGTACTCGCAATGACTACAATTCTATATCTTGCGAATCTCCTAAACGCAAAATATCGATTGCAGGTCATTACAACGAGTCGCGAATTCGGGACACTATTATCCCATCGGCGGAACTCTCTTCTTCACCCTTTAAGGCAGCGCCATATGTAAGTAGCGAGATCCCGCCGTGTTAGACCTTCTCGCCTCATCTGGCACGGCGCCTGCAAAAGCTTCGCGCACACACCCACACTGCGCATGAACGACCTTCGCTACGCATTGCGCATGCTGCTGAAATCACCCGGCTTCAGTTTCATCGCTATTGCTACGCTCGCGCTCGGAATCGGGGCGAACACCGCCATCTTCTCTGCCGTCGAAGGCACGCTGCTGCGGCCGCTGCCCTTCCCAGGCGCAGAACGACTGGTTAGGATTTTCGAAGCGCTGGATGAAAACGGCGGACGCACCGCATCGCTCAACCTAAGCGATCGCACGGTGCAGCACTTCCGCGATTTTGGGCGCGATATCTTTGAGGATATTGGCGCGGGCACGGGCAGTGCCGCGGTCGTCGGGCTGAACAACGGCTCACCGGCGCAGACAGTTCCAGCCGCTCAAGTCACTCCGAACTTCTTCTCCGTTCTCGGACTGCCCCCGGCACAAGGCCGCGATTTCACCGTAGAGGAAGGACGCGACCAAGCGGCGGCAGTGGCGATAATCAGCGATGACTTCTGGCGCAACACCTTAAACGGGCGACGTGATGTTCTTGGAAGTGCGATCGTGATCGATGGCACGCCGCGAACGATCATTGGCGTGATGCCGAAATCGTTTCGGCATCCGTATCGCGCGAACATCTGGCTACCGCTCGTTCTCGAGCCGGACAATGCCGCGACGATCAACAATCACTATTTGTATGGCGTCGGTCGTCTGCACGCGGGGGTGACACCGGCCCAAGCCCAGGAAGCGGTGCGACGCTTGTGCACCGCGATCAATCGCAACGATCCAAATCCGGCGAACGCGCGCGCCGCCTACATGCCGCCGTTGCACGAGAGCTTCGTCATGGATCTGCGGCCGAAGATTCTTGTCATCGTCGGTGCGGCGCTCTGCGCACTCTTGATCGCGGCGACGAATTTCGCCGGCCTGCTGCTGGCGCGCGTGATCGAACGCGAAGGGGAGTTTGCGTTGCGTGCTGCCCTGGGCGCGAGCCGACGACAACTCGTTAGGCAACAGCTCGTCCAGGCGCTTCTCCTGGCAACGATCGGAACCGCACTCGGTCTGCTCGTTGCGTCGTGGACGACGCCGATACTTTTCGCGCTTAGTCCGGAAGGCGCAGATGCGACCGGCAGCGCGATGCGCGAGTTCGATTATGCCGCACGACTCGATCTGCCAGTCTTCGCCTTCGCCACCGGCGTGATGGCACTGGTTGGCTTGGGTTTTGGTTTGTTGCCGGCTGCGCGCGCTTCTCGCACCGATTTGCGCGGAGCGATCAGCGTTACCTCGCGCGGAGCAACCCTCGATCGCAACGCGCGCCGTTTGCTGGGCTCCTTCGTCGTCATCGAGCTCGCCATCGCCGCGGCGCTTCTGACCGCGAGCGTCACCGCGACGCAATTTTTCCGAAAGCTCATCGAAGAGCCATGGGGCTTCGAAACCAAGGATCGCCTTGCCTTCAACGTCACGGTTCCCGATCGATTCTTCCCCACCGCGACCACCAAACAAAACGCGCTCGAGAGCTCGCTCACACAATTGCGCACATTGCCCGGTGTCGAATCCGCCACCGTGGTTTCGCCATCGCCGATGGACGCATCGTGGACGTTGATGCTGTTCAACGCGGAAGGCACATCCGCTCCTGAGCCAAGAGGCGTTTTCACGGCATACTCGCGTGTGCCGGTGCCTGGATACTTCCAAAGCGTCGGCCAGCCTTTGCTGCAGGGTCGCGATTTCCTCGAGAGCGATGGCCCCCACGCGCCGCTCGTTTGCATCATCAGTAAAAATATCGCGAAACGCTTTTGGCCTAACCAGTCGCCAATCGGCAAGCGAATCCGTTGGGGTCGACTCGACGGGACGCGTCCGTGGTTTACGATCGTCGGCGTGGTCGGCGAGATGAAGGCGATCGCCGACCCGCGTGATGGGGAAGTGGTCGGCATGATCGCGCGACCACTCGCGCAAATGCTCGTGCAAGCAACCGCGCCACTCGACGACATCACGTTCGTTCTGCACACAAAAGGCCGCGCAATCTCCGAATCTGTGATCCGCGCGGCGCTCGCCCGGGCGGATTCACGTCTCGCGGCCTACAACGTCGTCTCGCTCGCTGATGCCGCTGCGCAATCACGCACAACTGAGCGCTTCATCTTTGTGCTCGTTTCGGCGTTCGGCTTGCTCGGCTTGATTCTAGCCGCCGTCGGCTTGTATGGATTGCTCTCGTTGCAGGTCGCACGACGTCAGCGCGAATTCGGAATTCGCAGTGCCTTGGGAGCAACAGCGCGACAAATCATTCAACTCGTCGCGAATCAAGGCGCGCGTTTGCTTGCGATCGGGTTCGCCGTCGGCGCTCTCGTAACGTGGGGTTGCTTCCGACTGATTCAAAATCACTGGGCTGAAATGCCTGCCCCGAATATTTTCGCATGGATAGGCGGCGGCGCAGTCCTCTCTGCCGCGGTTGCGCTTGCCTGCTGGTTGCCCGCACAGCGCGCCGCGCGGGTTGATCCCGTGGTTGCTCTTCGCGCCGAATGAAGTGGGGTTCGCGATGCAAAAGCCAAACATGTCGCGCCGCGCTGGTCGATCCGGTGCAAGCATGGCCCTCGGAATAAATAGAACTCCGCTTTATGCTGACAGGCCGGCTCGGGCCCGGCCTAAGCGGACGTGCGACGAGATTGCTGGTCTGACCAAAGTAAATCTGATGGGCGGAACGTCTAGCCTCTGTCATTCCTTACTGCCGGACTGCTACGTAATCCTTGTCGTTGTTGCGATAAATCAGTTTGTCGCCATCGAACCTGATGAACGACCAAAAGTTTCGGTCGAAGAAACGATCCCCTTCAATCGGGATCAGCGCGATGGAGAAACCTGTTGCCGGATAGTTTAGATCCAAATGGTCCGTCTGCGGCTCGACCCGGACCACCGCATTCTTCACAAAGTAGTCATCGTCGAAACGAAACGTTCCTGCGAAGCGTTTCAGATCAGCCGCATTCACATGCATCGGTCTCGGAACGTCCCTGTTCACCGGTTGATCGAATAACATCGCGCCCAGGTCTTCTGCGATGGTCGAAGGAGCAGCGATGTAGAAGTTCGACAGAACGACAACAGTTGCATCATCATCGATGAATCGTTCAAAGTGCGCTTTGAATCCCGGGCTACTCCCGTTCACATAAACCGAGCGATGGCCGAAGCGTTGCCGATGAAACCAAAACATGCCGACGGTCCGGTCCTTTCGCTCAAATCCGTAGGATTGTTTCAACGTCTCCGGCTTTAGCAGAGATCCATTTTGTAACGCTCGATGGAACCGGAGCAGATCGTCCGCGGTTGCGTAAATCGAGCCGTTGCCGGTCTTGCTGGTCCAATCAAGATAAGTCGCGCGTTCGAAACCTGACGCTCCCGTCGGGGAATATCCATTGGCGAGATTGCTCACGATCGTTTCGTCCCTGGCGCGATGTGCGGTTTTCGTCATTCCGGCCGGTTTAAAGATTTTTTGCTCGAGAAAATCGCCATAATTTTGTCCTGAAACTTTCTCGATCAGGAAAGCCAGAATGTGATAGTTCGAGTTACTATAGAAGTAGGTTGTGCCCGGCTCACTTTGCCGGGGAATTTTCTTGGCGCGTTCCATCAATGCCGCTGTTGTTTGTGGGAACCGCGACCATTCGTTGTAATCCGGTTGCGCGCTGGCATCTCCCAAACCCGAATAATGCGTCAACAACTCTTCAATCGTGACCTTGTCCCCGTTAGGAAAATCCGGCACGAACTTCGATAGCTTATCTTCCAAACTAAGCTTCCCCTCCTCCGCCAATAGCAAGATCGCCGTCGCCGTCATCGGCTTCGAGAGCGACGCGATCTGAAACCTGGTTTGCAGCGAATTAGGAACCTGCCAACCCCGATCCGCGTACCCGAAAGCGTTCTCGTAGATGATCCGATCGCCTTTGGTCACGCGCACGACACTGCTGAAGAAATCCCCATCAGCGTAACGCCGGACGTAGGCGTCCATGCGATCGCGAAGCGCATCGGCGCGCAGACTTAAGGCGAAATAGCTGAGGCAGACCGCGAGAATGAAGGTTCGCATTGATTCTTACTGAAGTTAGTGCTCGGCAGTCTTGATAAATTCGACTACATTCCAACCTTCCAGTCTTGCCCTTGGCAACGCCATTCGATCTTAACAGGTCGAAAAACTCCGGCAATTTTGAAATCAGTTGTCCAAGCTTCTCACCGTTCTTCGACATTCAGTATCGCCGGGCCGAGCCCAAAAAATTATTATTGACGCGTATATTCTTGCAGCATACATGTTTTAACAATATATGGCGTCACCAGGGTTGGATCGTGAACTGAAGAAGGGCAGCGCTGAATTGCTCATTCTTTCGCTAGTCGAGGATCGGCCGCGGCATGGCTACGACATTGGTCAGTTGATCGAATTGCGCTCGCGCGGTGCGCTGCGGTTTAATGTCGCTTCGCTTTATCCCTTGCTCTACCGACTCGAAAAACGGGGATGGATTCGCGGCCGCTGGGTGGAAAAGGCAGGGCAACGCCGGCGGCGTTATTATCGCCTCACCCCCGCTGGCAAAAAGGTGCTGGCCAGCCAGCGCGACGGGTGGCTCGAGTTCGTGGAAGCAATCGGTCGAATCACCGGAATCCAGTATGCCTGATTGGAAAGCCGAAGTTAAAGCCCGCCTTGCCGGGTTAAGTCTTTCGCCGGCGCGCGAGCTCGAAATCATCGAGGAACTCTCGCAGCATCTCGAGGACGAATATGAGCAGGCGCTGAGTCGCGGCGTTTCGGAAGCCGAAGCGGAGCGCGCCGTGCTCGCGGATTTGAAAGTGCCTAATTTGCTAGGTCGCGAACTCAAACGGGTGGAGCGAGCCGTTCCACAGAACCCGGTACCCATGGGCACACGAGCAAGGAGCAACATGATTGGAGATCTTGGACAAGATGTACGTTACGGCCTGCGGATGTTGGCCAAAAATCCTGCTTTCACTGCCATTGCGGTGCTGGCGCTGGCGCTCGGGATTGGCGCGAACAGTGCGATTTTCAGCGTCGTCAACGCGATTCTGCTGCGCCCCCTGCCCTACAAAAATCCCGAGCAGCTCGTCATGGTCTGGGAGAACCAAACGCACCTTGGCTTTCCGAAAAACACACCGTCGCCCGCGAACTTTCTCGATTGGCGTCAGCAGACCACGGTCTTCCAAGGCATGGCTGCATTCGCGGAGCGCAGCTTCAATCTCACCGGCGCAGGCGAGCCGGAGCGACTCGACGGCCGCCGCGTTTCGGCGAATCTCTTCGACGTACTGGGAGTGCGGCCGATCATTGGACGCACGTTTGTGCCGCAGGAAGATCAGCCCGGAACGAAAGTTGTTCTGCTCAACGAGAGCCTGTGGAAACGGCGTTTTGGCGGCGATCCAGGCGTCATCGGCCGGGCGGTCACCTTGAACAACGAAGCCTACACCGTGGTTGGTGTGCTGCCGAGCAGCGTACGCTTGCCTGCGTTCGGCAAGTGGCGCGACCAGGTCTGGGTGCCGATCGCCTTCCCGGCGGAGGAAGCCGCCTCGCGCGGTGATCATTTCCTCGAAGTGATCACGCGACTGAAGCCAAATGTCACGCTTGCGCAGGCTCGGGCAGAAATGGAAACGATCGCAGCGCGCCTGGCGCAGCAATACCCGCAATACAATAGCCGGGTGGGCGCGGTCGTTAACCCGTTGCACGAAGAGATCGTCGGAGACATGAAAACGGCGTTATGGATCCTGTTAGGCGCGGTCGCGTTCGTGCTCCTGATCGCCTGCGCGAATGTCGCCAATCTCCTGCTGGCGCGCGCCGCGGTACGGGAAAAGGAAATCGCGCTGCGGCTCGCGCTCGGGGCCGATCGCGCGCGCCTGACGAAACAACTGCTGGTCGAAAGTGTGATGCTTTCGTTGCTAGGCGGGATGGTCGGTCTTGGCTTGGCCTACGCCGGCCTGCGGGTGCTCACCCGTTTCATCCCGCCGGATCTGGCCCATGCCGACACGATCGCGATCGACGGTAAAGTGCTCGTTTTCACCTTGCTCGTTGCGCTCGTGACGGGCGTGATTTTCGGTCTCGCTCCCGCCAGTCAGGCGTCACATTTCAACCTGAGCGAGACGTTGAAGGAAGGCGGCCGCGATTCCGGCGCAGGCGTGCGCGGGAAACGTCTGCGCAGCGCGCTGGTGATTGCGGAAGTTGCGGTCTCAGTCGTTCTCCTCATTGGCGCAGGTCTGTTGATCAACAGTTTCATGCATCTGCGCAATCTCGATCCCGGTTTCCGCGCCGATCACCTGCTCGCGCTCAGCGTCAACTTGTCAGAAGTGAAATACCCGGACACGGCACGGCGGACGGCATTCTTCGATGAAGTTGTTCGCCGCGTGCAACCACTGCCTGGCGTGCAATCGGTCGCCGTCGCGGGCAATTTGCCGTTCACCTACAATGGTGACTCGATGGGCATTGCGGTCGAAGGCATCCCGGATCCGCCGCCGGATCAATGGCCGGATGTAATCTACCGCGCCATCGGTCCCGGCTATTTCAACACGATGGGCATCCCGCTCGTGCGCGGCCGGGAGTTCAACGACGGAGACACCCTCGATACTACGCGCGGTGTGGTCATCGGCGAAAAAACGGCGAAGCATTACTGGCCTAACCAGGACCCGATTGGTAAACGCCTGAAACCCGGCGGCACGAACGATAATGAAACCCCATGGCGCACGGTGATTGGCGTCGTGAAGGACGTCAGGCAAAACGACTTCATCGCCGAGCCGAAGATGCAGATGTATTTCAGCTACAAACAAGTGGGGCAGCTGGTCGCGAATGCGCTCATCGTGCGCACCTCGGTCGATCCGCTCAGTCTCGCCACCCCGGTGCGCAACGCCATCTGGTCGGTGGATAAGGATCAGCCGGTCGCGAACATCGACTCGATGGAAAACATCGTGGCCGGCGCCGTGGCGCGGCAACGTTTTAGCATGTTGTTACTGGCGATTTTCGCGGGGCTCGCGCTCGTCCTGGCTGCGGTTGGAATCTACGGCGTGATGAGTTACACCGTCGCGCAGCAAACGCGCGAGATTGGCATCCGCATCGCGCTCGGCGCGAAACGACGCGACGTGTTAAGGATGACGGTGAAACAAGCACTGAAACTTGTCGGGCTTGGGCTGCTTATCGGGCTGCCGAGTGCATTCATCCTCACCCGCGTGATGTCGAGCCTGCTCTTCGGCGTCAGCGCGACCGATCCGATAACGTTCGTCAGTATCTCGCTTGTCCTGACGGGCGTGGCAATGTTGGCCAGCTACATCCCGGCGTTACGTGCGACGAGGGTAGATCCGATGGTCGCGTTGCGCACGCAGTAAACTTCGCCAGCAAACAGCCGGTCCGAGGAAGCGCCGAAATCCAGTCTTCCACGCATCGACGTTATCGCCATCATACGAACGTGAACCTGAATTATGTTTGGGCTTTCGCAGGTGGAATCGGACTCGTCGCTGGATTGCGTTCGCTCACTGCGCCGGCCGCGGTAAGCTGGGCCGCCCATCTCGGTTGGTTGAACCTGCATAACTCGTCCTTTGCATTTATGGGATCGACGGTCGCAGTGGCGATTTTTTCGCTGTTGGCGATTGGTGAATTAATCGCCGACAAAATGCCTAAGACTCCAAGCCGAACTTCCCTTGTACCCTTGCTCGCACGCATTCTCATGGGAGGCCTTTGCGGCGCGTCCCTTTGCGCATCGGCCAATCAGTCGTTACTCATAGGTGCTTTGTTGGGCGGAATGGGCGCGGTGATCGGAGCATTCGGAGGTTACGAGATCCGGAGACGCTTGGTGAAGCGAGCTAAACACAAGAGACATCTTCATCGCCATATCCGAAGACTTGATCGCAATTGGACTGGCTTGCTTTCTTCTAATTCATTTTTGAAACGGCCGCGCATCTGGACGGCCTCTGTCCGAATCCAGCCGCTCGCGCGCCGAATCGGACTGCCGCAGTAAAACCTCTGACCTCTGGCATCTGATCTCTGCTTGCCACGCTGTAGCCTTGGCGCAGGCGGGACCTCTGACCTCTTTCTACTTTCTAACTTCTACTTTCTAATTTCCTCGCGGCGCCAGTTCGGCGACGATTTTCGCAATTTATCCAAACGATCTCTATTAAATCAGGAAAAGATCTGTTACCGAAAGGCGTCCTCACCTAGTACTTCTTCGGATGCGCTGGGTCGTCTTTCTTCGCGCGGTAAACGTTGGCAGCGCTAATCGATGTCAGCCAGCGCTGATCGCGAAAGAGTTGGCGAAGTTCGGGGTCGTTAACATTGGCGCAGTAGGCACATTTGTGGTGCGCGAAGACGTCACCGAGTCGGTTCTTCGCGCTGCGATTGCCAAAAAGCTGCCATTCAAATGCGAGATCATGATTTGTCCGGCAAAAGAGATTGTCGATCTTGCGAAAGAGAATCCATTGAAAGGCGAAGCCGGAAACGACATCGACGCTCACGTCACGATCCTGGCCAAGCGCCCAACTAAGCTGCCTAAGCTTCCGATCTACGCGCCATCCAAAGACAAATGGGAAATCAGGATCTCACGCGTCGTCGAAACGGCGGTGCTTAGTTTGCGCCGCCGAATAGAAAACGGTCGTCTTTACCCAAACCAAATCGTCGAGAAATTATTCAGTACCCCGGCCACGACGCGCACCTGGAACACGATCGAAAAGGTAGCGAAAATCCTTAGAGAGAATTCAAAGGAAATTTAACAGAAGACAACGAAGCAAACGAAGTCTCAGAGCCGACCTTTGTTTTCTTTGTTGCCGCTACAGAACCGTTCGCGATCTTCCGCCGTGTCGATGTCGATCTCGCCCTCGGGAAATGGGAATTCTGCAACTTGATCGCGATTTGAAAGGATGATCGATTTTGCCCCCGTGGAATCATCCAATCCGAGTAGATCCGGCAGACGACTTCGATCAAAGAGAGCTGGAACACCCAGCGTGCCCGCATAGCTCGCGGCTACAATCGGTTTTCGTGTTTCGCGATGAAGCGTGATTAATCCCTCGATCACCGCGCGATCCACGAACGGCTGATCGCAAACCAACAAAACGGTCGCTTCCACCCCGGGTGCGATCTCGATCAGGTGCTGAACGCCCGCGCGAATCGAAGTTCCGATACCGCGTTTCCAATTCGGATTGGCAACGATCGTCGCACCGGTTTTCTTCAATTCAGAACTGATGGCTTCAACAAGATCGATTTCATGTTCTCTCGCCTCCCGTCTCGCTGAGCCGGAAGCGGTTCGATTACTGTTGCCGAGAACTACCAGGACCGGCCGGCAACCTGCCTCGCTCGCCCCATCGACCATACGCCGCACCAAAGTTTTTCCGCGGAATTGAATCAATTGTTTGGGTTGCCCGAGACGCGACGATTCACCGGCCGCGAAAATTACCGCCGCAATTTGGAACTGCGGCGATCTCACTGTTTTAGAAGCGCCGGCATGTTGGCACACTCCAAAGTTGTATGGATCCCTGCGTTAAGCGAGCCGACTCTCGTTCCGTCCCGGCAAATCAACATGCGTGCACCCGGCCGGCGATAGCTTGATCCTTTCACGCGAATAAGCGTCGCCAGCG
>Ga0193714_1000139_pt1 | contig 10149 bp, 7 predicted proteins | sample U2m1metaG_FD_143039 | JGI IMG/M metagenome (GOLD analysis project Ga0193714, IMG submission 143039) | Soil microbial communities from a riparian zone of the East river system, Colorado, United States - U2m1 | ecosystem: Environmental > Terrestrial > Soil > Riparian zone | place: USA: East River... | reverse complement strand
TGTCTACCTTAATCATTCCGGCGGAAGATTCTAAGCCTGCGTCGCAGAAATGGAATTTGATCGATCTGGCTGTTGTCTGCCTAACAGGAATTGGGGCGATCGTTTTCTTCTACTCCGGCACTTTTTTTCACTGGAATGGAGTCAAAGATTTGTTTAAGACATTCCACGCCTGGTTCGAAACCGGCAGTAGCGGCCATGGTCATGAAAAACCGTGGTATTACTGGCTTGAGTTAATTGCGCGCTACGAGTGGCCAATCTGCGCGGGATTGATTCTGTGCGCGTTTTCCTTGCTTTTCCAAAGTCTGTCCTTGCGTTTTCTTGCCATCCTTGGGGTTGGCACGTTCGCGGCTTACAGTATCATTGCCTATAAAACGCCGTGGTGCATTATTAGCATAATCTGGCCCTTGTTCTTCACTTTCGGGGCTTTTGTCATCGTCCCCAGAACACGTCTCGTCCTTTTATCTATCATCGCCTCCATTCTGCTTCTGGTATCGTTCGGCTACGCCATCTCACTCAATTATTTTCACTGCTCCAGCTTCATTGAAGCAAACTGGGATTCGAACCGACCACTCACTACAAATCTACGCGCGTTTTTTCGCTCTCAACCATATGTCTACGTCCAGACCTATAACGATATTTACAAGTTGACTACGCCACTGTTGGAAAAGGCGCACGAAGATCCGCAATTTTACCACGTCGTCGGCCACATCCTGCGCCCCAGTCCATATCCGTTGCCCTGGATTTTGGGCGACTTCCCGAAAATCGGCTATTACGAACACGACAACAATCCGCCTGACTTCGACGCCGACTTCCTTCTCGTGGAAGAAAGCAAAATTCCTGAGGTCGAGAAAAAGTTGCGAGGCACCTACTATACTGAGCCGTTGACCGTCCGGCCGTACCAGGACCCGTCAAAATTGTACCTACGCGCCGGCGTTTTTAAAAACTTCTTCCCCGGACGATTGCCAGATTTTATCGGCACCGGAAAACAATAAACGCTTCTGCAATGCGCCTGTTGTCGGCCGGTCTCATTTATGTCGCAGTTTCCACGGTGGCAGCACTGCTACTTGGCGAGAACGCTGGCGGGCTAAATTGGAGTATTTCATTTGTTTCGCTCATTATCGGAGTCACGGGGGCGATTGCCGCGTTTTTCCTAATGCCTCCCTCTTCGGAAGGATCTCGTGTCGCAGCTGAAGATGATGACCCACTGGCAAAATATCGATCCATTTGGCTTTGTCTGGTTGGATTTGTTTTCGCGATTTTCGCCTTTCGTTCCTTTTGCTGGCTCTTTTTCTTCAATAGCGAGGATATTGACATTCAGTCCCCTTTCAATCTCGGCGACCTCGGTCTGCATCTCACCTATATCAAGACTTTCGCCAACGGGATGTCGCTCTGGCCGGATAGCCCAATCTATGTTTACAGCAAGCTCCGTTATCCTGCGGGCATCGATCTTTTCAATGGCGTTCTAACGAATCTTGGATTTGACCTTCGGCCTCAACTTGCTGCCACCGGGCTTCTGGCTTCACTGGGCGCATTTTACGCTTTGTATCGCTGGGGCGGCACCTTTACTGTCGCCGGATTCCTCTTTAACGGCGGGATTGCTGGTTACGCCTTCCTCCAGGGACATCAGTTTCTCGATTATCAGGGGACACAGCATGTCTCCTGGAAAAGTATCCCGCTGACAATGTTTGTTACTCAGCGCGGCCTTCTCTACGCCATTCCCGCCGGTCTTCTTTTACTTTGGCAATGGCGGGCCAAGTATGGATCCGATTCAGAGCGTGAGAAACAACTGCTGCCTGTGTGGGCGGAATATATCCTCTATGCGACCATGCCCCTGTTTCATGTCCACACCTTTATTGCCTTAAGTATTGTACTTCTGGTTCTGTTTTTGACTCGGCCTGCTGCCAGGTCGTCGCTCCTCAAACTCGTCGCGGCTGCCGTTCTCCCAGGCGTGATCTTCATTTGGGTTACCACCGACAAGATGCGCGCCGGGTCAATTCTCCAATGGCACGTGGGCTGGACCCAAAACGTTGGTGAACTCAAAATGCCATTTTTCTGGTTCTGGTTTTTTAACTTCGGCGTCTTTCTGCCGCTCGCAATTGCTTTGTTCTGGATTGTCGCGCGGCGGGAAGCGAACGAGCTTTTCAGTCGACAATCTTCTGCGCCGCAAATGAAACAACCCGGTCTCGGTCTAATAGACTCAATGATAGGTCGCGCCCGCACCTTTGAGCTATCGATTGACGCCGCCTATCTCGCGGCCGCGCTTTTAATCTTCCTGCTGACGATTTCGGTCAAAACTGCACCGTGGGAATGGGACAACATTAAGCTACTTATTTGGGCCTATTTTATTACTCTACCCATTCTTTGGAATCGTATGTTAGCTCGTTGGTCACTCCTCGCGCGAGCTGGGGTCTGCTTCCTTCTTTTCTTTTCCGGTTTCGTCAGTCTAATCGGGGGGCTGGCTGCGGGCCGACCGGGCTACCAGTTAGCGAGCCGAGTTGAAATCGATTTCGTTGCCGCCGCCGTTCGCCGATTGCCGATCGAAGCACGCTTCGCTGGCTTTCCCACCTACAATCATTCACTCCTCCTGAATGGCCGGAAAATGGTTTGTGGATACGGCGGTCATCTTTGGACGCAGGGAATCAATTCCTCCAAAGTGGAAAACAAGCTTCACGATCTGATGCTCGGCCAGGGTGACTGGAAAAAAACCGCCCGCGAGCTTGAGGTACGCTATTTATTCTGGGGAAGCCTGGAGAAGACGAATTATGGCAACAGTAGCCGCCCTTGGGAGAAAGAATTGCCGCTCGTCGCCCAGGGTAGTTGGGGGAGCATTTATGATTTCGGCCCGACCACCAAGCGCTAACGTCTGACCTCAGATCTCTGGATTCTCATCCGTTCACAAAGTAAGCGAACTTCCAACTGCCATTTACCCGGCGGATGCCGGCACGGTAACCATCGTAGTTTAAAGAAGGATCGGCGAACTGTGGCGGAGCTACCATATAGTCCTGCTTTTTCACGAATTTTTCCGACAGAATACCTTCGAGCTCTGGCCAAAGGTTATTCTGGTCCCAGTACTGGAAAACGCCTTCTCCCGATTTCTCCGGATTCAGACTGTAGCCAAAATCTGCCGTCATCATCTGAGCGATGGTGTTCATATCGTGCGTCGCCACCGCTTTGCGCAAGCGCGAAATAAAAGCATCAAAGTCAACATCGGTCGCTTCCTGGCCCGGCTTCACTTTCGCTGGTTTCTTTTCTTGGGCTGCCTTCTTCTTGGGCGCGGTTGCACAACCGCCTGCCGCGAGGCCAAACACTAGCAAGACGAAGGTGAAAAATCTGACTCCTGCTTTCATTGGCGATACCTTTGTCAGTGTTTCCTGGGAATGGCAAGTGCCGTCAAGAGCCCGCACGATAAGTCCTTTAACCGCCAGATACGCCAAAACGCGCTAAAATTTTCAGACCAATTCGAGCCGCTTCCGCCGCAGTTCTAATGGTGAAAACGACAGCGCAACGGATGTTCGATAAAAACAAAATAAAACGTACTGATAATTTCCTGAAAGGTGGCAGCCGGACTGTTAATGCGTAAGCGGCGCGCCCGAAGCTGAGCGAAAATAGACTCTGCCGTCAGCGACGACGGCCGTGGAACGGTAGTGTAATGCCGGCCAAACGCGCTAAGCTGATGTGCGTCTGAAGTTGCAACGAACGCTTTGCCAAATTTTTCCGCAACCTTCATCGCTCGCCGGTTGGGATTAAAAAAGCCTTTGTGAAAATGACAAAGCTCAATCGCGTCGAAGCAATCGATTTCATCCAGCAAACGTTTCCCAATTGAACCACCGAGCAGATAAAAAGGATGTGGCGCGATGGTGAAAAGCCCTTCGGCGCGTCGCGAACGCAGTTGGCGGACATCATTAAAAGTGCGCAATCCCTCCACATCCTCCCCGGTAACATTTAAGAGAATAATATCCGCACCTTCGATCCGCATTTCAGCGGCTGAAATAAGTAGAATCCCGAGGCGTTGAGCAGCAGCGAAGACCTCCGACCGATCAAAAACTGCGTCGTGGAGGGTAATGGCGAGGACGGAGAAACCGAGTCGCCGCGCCCGAGCCAGAAGTTCATGCGCCGAATAATCAAGTTTGTCCTTCGGATCATCGAGAGTGTGAATATGGAGATCGAGCTTGATCCAATCGCCTTCCTCTTCACTTCTCGTGCTCGTGCTCATGGTGGTGGTCGTTTGGATTACGACATCCCAAGCTCCAAGCAAGGCTCAATAATCCCATGACGGAAGAAGAACTGCGACAGGAGGATCATGACCGGTACGAAAAGAATTGAAGACCGAACTGCGAAAGTTGAACACCGACCTTGGAACCGTGAACTCTGCAGCCCCGGCGAAAACACGAACCTAGAAAACTTTAGCTTAAGACCTTGGCTCGGCAAAAGCGCTTGCGGCTCTCTATCTCCCATCTACCATCTTCTGTTTCCAACCGCTCGGGTGGTGGAATGGCAGACACGTACGTTTGAGGGGCGTATGCCGAAAGGCATGCGGGTTCAAGTCCCGCCCCGAGCACGGCTTCGCGGAACCTTGGGAGTCGCGTGTATTACGCTCGACATTCGTCGCTCGCGGCGGCGTTAAAGAAACCGCGGTTTTGGCTTAACTTATTACAGCCGAAGAAATTCCAACCCGGAAACGAAAGACGGAGAATGCGGGGTGACCATCACACCATTCGGTTTCGGTCCTTTTTGTCGGATTTCGATTGTCAAACATTGCCTGTAGTTGGTATAAAACTTGGACTTATATCCCGTCGTGCATGAATACGCGCTGCCCAGGCCCAATCATCGAGGTCAGAACTCAGCCGACATACATCGGGCAGCAGAATGAAACGCGACCTCGGCACGAAATGAAGACCGCAAGTCACCCATTCGGCTCCGTGTTATTTCGCTTAGAGCTGGCCCTCTCGGTGATTTGCGCTAACCGAAGGCGCGCCTAATCCGCCGAAGCCAAGACGGCAATCACGATGTCACCGGATGGGCCGAGCAAATTAATAGCGCTGAACATACTTGGTAGCGGTTGCTTCTAAGTCTACTTCGATTTAATCCAGCGGTTTACTAAATCCTCGAGCACGTCGAGTGGCAAGGCGCCGTTCGTCAGCACCACGTCGTGGAACTGTCGAATGTCGAACTTCGCTCCGAGTTCATGTTTTGCCTTCTCGCGCAGCTCGAGGATTCTTAGCATCCCGATCTTATAAGCCGTGGCCTGACTCGGCATCACGATGTAGCGATTAATGGCATCGACACATTCGCCTTCACTATTAGGCGTATTCTGCCTCAAGTAATCAATCGCCTGATCGCGTGTCCATTTTTTCGCGTGCATCCCCGTGTCGACCACCAACCGCGCCGCGCGCAAAAGCTCCAGCGATAACCTCCCAAAATCAGAATACGGATCCTGGTACATCCCGATTTCTTTCGGCGTCAGTTCGCTATAAAGCCCCCAGCCTTCGGTATAGGCAGTGAACCGCGCGCCCAATTTCCGGAATTTCGGAATGCCGGCCAACTCCTGCGCGATCGCGATCTGCATATGATGGCCCGGAATTCCTTCGTGATGGGCCAGCGCCTCGAGCTCGTAAACCGGTTGGTCGCGCATGTTGCGCAGATTGACGTAAAACATGCCGGGTCGCGATCCATCCGGCGCCGGCTGCTGATAAAACGCGGTGCCGGCTGAGCTCTCGCGGAATTTCTCTACCGCCTTCACCACGATATCCGCCTTCGGTTTGGTTATGAACAATTCATCGAGCCGCTTTTTCATCTCCTCCACAATCTGCACCGCCTTGGCCAAATATTTTGCGCGGCCTTCGTCGCTATCCGGCGAATAAAACTGCGGATCATCCCGCATAAACTTGAAGAAGGCGGACAGGTCGCCCTTGAATCCAACTTTCTCGCGGATTTTCTCCATCTCACCGTGAATGCGCGCGACCTCCTTTAATCCGAGCTGATGAATTTCATCCGCGGTCAGGTTCGTCGTTGTGGTATGGCGCAATGCCATCTTGTAAAACTCGGCACCATCCGGAAATTTCCAGACACCGGCGTCGTCATTCGCGCGCTTCGACTGATCCTCTAGAAAAGCGATCAGCTTTCCGTAGGCTGGCTTGACCGAATTGGACAGTGCGCTCTTCGCCTCATCGATTAGTTTCGATCGCGCTGCCTCATTGAGTTCCTTCAATGCGCCAACCTTCTTTTTAAAATCGGCCAGCAGCGGACTGTCCGTTCCGGACTCGTCGAATGGCGTCCCACCAATGACCTTATGACAGGCCTCAAGCACCAACGGAAAAACAAACCTGGGTGCGACAACACCTTTGCTTTCGCACGTCCGCAAGTTCACCATCACCTGATTGAATAATTTTGGGATCGCATTCAGCCGGGCGACGTAGGAGCGCGCATCCTTTTCGTTGTCGACCTTGTGAACGTTAATCAGAAACGTCGGGATTTGCGCGTGCACGCCCCGCATTTGACTGATGGGATAAACGTCATGCCGCAAACGGAATTCTTCAGCGGCACGCTCGACTTCAAGTTCGAAAAGTTTATAGCTCAGCTGCGTCGCGGAATCGAGTGATTCCAGCTTGAACTGGCGGTGCAAGGTCGCGAGTTGATCCTGCAGTGCCTTGAGGTCCGCCGCCGCTTTTTCATCCGACAAATCTTCCAATTGGTCGTAGTGCGTTTTGATTCCATAAAACGATTCATCGACCGGATGACGCGCCACCGTTTCATCCCAGCACTTGTCGAAAAATTCGTTCGCCCGCTTTGATTCTGTTGCGATGTCGATTGCTTCACTGGCGAAACTGCGAAGCACGATGGCCAAGGTGAGAAATAACGGTTTTGCTATCACGAGAATTCTTCGCACAACAGAGCCTTGTAGCAACGGCTCTGCGAGCCGTTCCCTGCACGCGTCTCATAGAGACGCGGCTACAGCTGTTACCCAGAAACAATGTAGCCCTCTTCGCCGTGCAGGTTGATATCGAGACCCTGCCGCTCGATTTCCGGTGTGATCCGCAAGCCGATCGTCGCGCGCACAATCCACGCAATCAACGACGTCCCGACCAACGCAAGCGCGATGGTAATACCAATCGCTTTCAATTGCTCCAGCCAAAGCATGTGTCCTATAAGTCTTGTAAGCCCATTTTGGCTGGCGGCAGTGGCGGAAAGATTTGAATTCACGGTCACAGTAGCCAGCAGCCCGGTGAGAAACGCGCCCAGAGTCCCGCCAACCGCGTGCACACCGAAAGTATCGAGGGCATCGTCATAGTGAAACCACGACTTCAATTTCGTGCAGGCGAAAAAAGGAACCGCCCCCGCCAGCACACCGATGATAACGGCGCCATTGGCATCGACGAATCCACACGCCGGAGTGATGACAACAAGCCCGCCGACCGCGCCCGAGCAAAAACCGAGCACGCTCGGTTTCCCACGCAGCAACCATTCCAGTCCGGCCCAGCTGAAAGATGCCACCGCCGTCGCCAAGGTCGTGCTCATGAAGGCGTTGGCCGCAATTCCATCGGCACCAAGCGCGCTACCGGCATTAAATCCGTACCAACCGACCCAAAGCATTCCAGTTCCGACCATGCAAAGGACCATCGAGTGCGGCGCCATGATCTCTTTGCGGAAACCGAGTCGGGGGCCGAGAAAAAGGCAAAGAAGCAAGGCCGACCATCCGCTCGACATGTGGACAACGGTGCCGCCGGCGAAATCGATTGCACGGATCCTGGCGTTGGAATTCCAGACGCCATTCATCAGGCCGTCAATGCCCCAGACCATATGGGATAACGGGAAATAGACTAGAAACATCCAGAACCCGACGATGACCATGACCGCGGAAAATTTCATGCGCTCCGCCACCGATCCGACGATGAGCGCCGGAGTAATAATGGCGAACATGAGCTGATACATGGCAAAGACATTGTGCGAAACCCAGTAGGAGTAGTCGGTATTAGGCATGGCGGTGACACCACGCAGAAATGCAAATTGGATTCCACCAACGAAGGCACAGCCGTGGGCAAAAACGAGGGAGTAACCAATCGCCCACCACAGAATCGTGACCAGGCCTGCGATACCAAGGCACTGCGCGAGAATCGAGAGGACATTCTTCTGGCGAACGAGGCCACCGTAAAAAAGAGCAAGCCCAGGCAGGGTCATGAATAAAACGAGAAGTGCTGAAGTCATGAGCCAGGCGTTATGACCGGGACCTGGTCCGGAGATGTTCGAGGGCGTCGCGGCGTTGGCCGCATCCGCGCTGCGCGCCGAATTATTCATGTAAGCTTCCAGATCGGAAACGCGCTGCTCCAGTGATGGAGAAGGCGCGGGAGACGAGGAAGGCGGACTGGCACCTGTTTGGGCGCGGAGCGGAGAGCAAATCGCGATGGCAGCGACGAAAAAAAGGATTCGTATCATCGCAGAATTATTTCGCAGATCGTCCAGGCGGAAACGAAAGGATTTATCCAACAACGCTTACTATTGACAGTCCAATTCGTATTTGGTCAACGTGATACAGTATTTCTGCGTTATTGATCCATTAACCTTTAAACGGTCCGTCGATAGCTTATGAACGAATCGATTACTCAGATCAAGGACACCACGGGCAATCCCGCTCCGCTCGGGCTGCTCGGCTTCGGCATGACCACGGTGTTGCTTAACCTGCACAACGCCGGTTTCTACGAACTCAACAGCATGATTTTGGCGATGGGCATCTGTTATGGCGGCGCCGCGCAAATTATCGCCGGTATTATGGAATGGAAGAAGGGGAATACGTTCGCAACCACTGCTTTCATTTCTTATGGTTTGTTCTGGTTGTCGCTCGTGGCATTGATCCTTGTGCCGAAACTGGGATGGGCCCCACCGTCCAATGACACGGCCATGGCCGCCTACCTGGCGATGTGGGGACTGTTCACCGCCGTCATGTTTATTGGCACATTGCGGCTAAACCGCGCTCTGCAAATTGTTTTCGCGACTCTCACAATACTATTCTTTCTCCTCGCCATTGGTGATTTCACCGCGGCAAGTCCCGAATTCAAACACGCCACCGGTTATGAGGGGATTTTTTGCGGATTCTCCGCGATCTACACGGGTCTCGCCCAGGTGCTCAACGAGCTATCCAGCAAAATTGTGTTGCCCCTCGGGCCAGTGACAAAATAGGTGCGGCTTTGGCTAGGCGGCTCGACGGAGTCTCGCCCTACCAGTCGCATCCTCGCTAGATTCATTGGTAGGGACGCTCCGCGGAGCCACAAGAATCAGACAAAAACTCCACCGGAAAGCTGGCCAGGCTGGTTAAGGTTCCGGTGGAGTTTTCCGCTAGATCAGGACGGTATGGATTTCCCAAGCGCGATGTCCAGCCTGTTGCGAAAAGACCCGATCATAGGAAACAGTGCTCGCGCTTGACGAGTCCTCATCAACATCGTCGTCCTCGTCGGTGTTGCCCTCAGACTCCGCCCGCAAATCATCGGGTGCCACTGCCGGCAAATCATGCTGTCGCAGTTTGTCGTAACGCTGCCGCACTTCCGCCGGCACCTTGTCGAGATCTTCCTTCGTTTCGACGGGACCGCTGAAGAGCAATTTCCCCTGCGGATCTTTCGCCGTTAAAAATTTCTTGCCCTCTTTGTTATCGATCCGCAACTCGCCTTTATCGTCGGAAAGAACAATCTGCGCTTTATTCAAATCGATTGTGGTTCGCTGAAGCGCACCGTTGTTGCGTGTAATGGTGCGGATGCGCTGAGCATTGCGGCGCACTTCGTCCGCTGCCCGTTGCGCTTCATCGCGCGCCCGCGCCACCGCGTCATGAATCATTCCGCGTTGTTCGTCACCAAGCTGCTCGTTCAACTCCGACATCCGCTCCTTCAGATCGCCCATATCACCAAAATCGCCGAGGTCGAAGTTCCAATCGTGATTCATGTGGCGCATACGATCCATGAAGGCGCGACGGCGCGGGACCTCTTTTTTTGCTAGCTTTACCGTGACCTTCTGTTCTTGACCTTTGCGCAGGATAGTCAGCGTCACGTTTGTTCCTTCCGAGTAACTACGGATCAGCTTGGACAGTTGTCCAGGATCCGTTAGAATTTGGTCGTTCAACATTTTGATGATGTCATTTTGTTGCACGCCAGCGGCGGCCGCCGGTCT
>Ga0193714_1000135_pt1 | contig 10247 bp, 10 predicted proteins | sample U2m1metaG_FD_143039 | JGI IMG/M metagenome (GOLD analysis project Ga0193714, IMG submission 143039) | Soil microbial communities from a riparian zone of the East river system, Colorado, United States - U2m1 | ecosystem: Environmental > Terrestrial > Soil > Riparian zone | place: USA: East River... | reverse complement strand
GGCCGCCATGAGCGACCCCCTGACGCCGAGACTGACGCGCGCCACTGTCACAAATGCGATGGCCACAGCGAGCGCGGCAATCGCTGACGGCAGACGCGCTGTCCATTCGTTGCGCACCCCGAAAACCTTGAACGACGCTGCGACGAGCCAGTTGATCAGAGGAGGTTTGCGGTAATATGGATTGCTTCCGATTTGCGGAACGATGTAGTTGCCGGTCTCGAGCATCGTGATCGCCGGCAGAATGCGCCGTCCTTCCTCTCCTTTAATGGCGATGCCACCGAGCGACGGTAAGTAAATCAGGGCCCAAACCAGGAGCACCAGAGCGACGGCTTGGAGGCGCGAATTCATTGGACGGATGGGTCTTGAGTGACTGCTCGCGATTTATCGGCGTTGAGCCTTCGACGTCAAATCAAACCGAAGCGCAGCTTGACGCGAAAGCTTCAGGAAGTTAACCTTAGTTCCTAGTCCGCGCGCTGATAGGAGTGGGAACCGGTGTCCCACTCTTTTTAGTCTGCGGGCTGCATGTTTTATGAACGCAGAATTTATTGCCATGCTCGATTACCTGGAGCGGGAACGCGGGATCAAACGCGAAATCCTGCTCGAGGCAGTGTCGACTGCGCTGCTCTCGGCGTCTAAGAAGAGCGTCGGCGCCTCGCGCGATCTGCGTATCGATATCAACCCCAAGAGCGGCGAAATCCGGGCGTTGGCGAACCTTTTGGTGGCCGAGCACGTAACCAATCCACAGGACGAGATCGAGCTCTCAAGAGCACGCAAGATCAAACCGGACGCGAACGTTGGCGACAGCATCGAGGTAGAGGTCACCCCGAAAAATTTCGGTCGAATCGCGGCTCAGACTGCGAAGCAAGCCATGATGCAGCGGATTCGCCAGGCCGAGAAAGAAATGATTTATGAGGAATTTAAGGATCGCGCGGGCGAGATCGTCAGCGGCACTGTGCGGCGGTTCGATCGGTCGGACGTCATTCTCGATCTTGGAAAATTTGAAGCCGTCATGCCGCAGCGCGAACGCGTTGTAGTGGAAGATTACAACGTAGGCGACCGTCTCCGCGCTTACGTGGTCGCGGTCGAGAACGGTGTCCGCGGCCCTGAAATTATCGTCTCGCGCAGTCATCCGAATTTTGTGCGCCGGCTTTTCGAACTGGAGGTGAGCGAGATCGCCGATGGCACGGTGGAAATTCGCGGTATCGCGCGAGAGGCTGGTTATCGCACCAAAATCGCAGTCTGGAGTGCCAACGAAAAGGTCGACCCCGTAGGAGCCTGCGTTGGTATGCGCGGTTCACGTGTGAAAAATATTGTGCGGGAGCTGAACAACGAAAAGGTGGACATTATTCGCTGGAGCTCGGACCCGAAGGAATACGTCTTGGAAGCCCTAAAGCCGGCAAAGGTAAAAAATCTCGCTTTCGATACCGAGAAAAAGAGCGTCCAGATTTCAGTCGACGAAGATCAGCTGTCGCTTGCCATTGGAAAAAAGGGCCAGAATGCGCGATTAACCTCGCGGTTGACCGGCTGGGAGATCAATATTGGCAAGGACACGTCGGCAACGACCGCGGTAGAGCAGAAGGTGGCGCAAGCGGCACAAACACTTGCTGGCTCGCTTCCTTTGACCGAAGAGCAAGCGCTGATGCTCGTGAAATCGGGTTTTACAAATTTGGAGGGATTGCGCGATGCAGACGTGAAGGATCTGGTGGATATTCTCGCAGTCGATGAGACAAAGGCCCGCGAGATTTACGAAGCGGCGCACCGGCAGGAACTGGTACAATAATATGGCTCTGGTTTAAGAGGCTTGAGCCATGAGCGAAAGTTTGAAGCAACAATGGCAACTAAGACGGGCAGCAAAACTGCAACGCGGAAGCCAGCCCCGAAGGCGTTCGAGGCTGCGCGTAAACCTGCTGCTGCCGACAAGCAAGTTGCCGAGCCCAAGTTAAAAGGTCCGAAGAAAAAAGAGACGGACCAGACCGCCGCTGAGGCAGCCCCAGCAAAAGCGGGCACCGTTTCGCCGCAAAAAACTGAGCCGCAGCCTGCATCGGCCACCGCCCACGAGCAGGAGAGCATCTCGCTGATCGACAGGAAAAAACCTCGAAAGAAAGCACAAGACGGCGAGCCAAAAGCGCGACGCGACATTTTGCCGCCGATTTCGAGGATACGCGCCTCACTGGAGACTGCCGCTCCGCCAAAACCTGCCGCGCCGGCCGAGGCTCTTCCCGCGCCACCGCCTGCAGTTGAGGCCGCTGACACGACTAAGCCAGCCGCGGAAACACCAGCAGTTGCTGAAGCCGAAGCGACCTCACAGAAAGTGATTTTGATCAAACCACCGATCATCGTGAAGCAACTGGCGAGCGAGCTTGGCTTGAAACCGCATCAGCTGATTGCGGAGCTGATGACCTACAACATTTTTGCCAATATCAACCAGACGATCGAGCCGGACATCGCTTCGAAGATCGCGGAGAATCATGGGTTCCTTCTGGAAAAAGAACGCCGCGAAAAAGGCGGCGGCGTTCACAAGGTGGAACAGGTGGTCGTCGCGCCTCCGCCGCCTGTCATCGAAAAGCAAGAGGAACTAAAGCTACGCGGTCCCATTATCACGTTCATGGGACATGTCGATCATGGGAAGACCAGCTTGCTCGACGCGATTCGCAAAACGCGTGTCGCGGCTGGAGAAGCCGGAGGGATCACTCAGCACATCGGTGCTTACACAGTCGATCATAATGGCACGACGCTGACTTTCATCGATACGCCGGGGCACGCTGCGTTCACCGCGATGCGCGCGCGCGGCGCCAATGTCACGGACATCGTTGTCCTCGTCGTCGCCGCAGACGATGGCATCATGCCGCAGACAGTCGAGGCGATTAATCACGCCAAGGCCGCGCCGCACGTGAAGATCATGGTTGCGATCAACAAAGTCGATCTTCCCTCGGCGAACATCGACAAGGTGAAAAAGCAACTTCAGGAACAGGAGCTGAGCCCGGAAGATTGGGGAGGCGAAACGATTGTTTGTCCTGTCTCTGCGACGAAGGGGACGGGGATCGATCACCTTCTGGAGATGATCACGCTCCAAGCGGAGGTCCTGGAACTCAAAGCGTCCCCCAGTGCGCGACCACGCGGCACTGTGATCGAAGCGCAAGTGGAAGCGGGGCGCGGCCCGACTGCCACCGTGATCGTGCAGATGGGCACGTTGAAGATTGGCGATCCGTTTATCTGCGGCGACTACAACGGCAAAGTAAAATCGCTTCTGGACGATCGGGGGCAGCCCATTAAAAAAGCCGGCCCTTCGACTCCGGTGAAAGTGCTTGGGTTCACCGGACTACCCAATGCGGGCGATGAATTCCTTGTGATGGAATCCGAACGCGAGGCCAAACAACTGAGCGATGAGCGTTTGGAGGCCAAACGCGCAACCAAGTTGTTCGTTCCGCAGCGCGCCACGCTTGAAAGCCTGCTTGAAACCGCCGAAGGCAGAAAAGTTCTGCGGATGGTCTTGAAATGTGACACGCAAGGATCGCTCGAGGCGCTCGTCAACGCGTTGAAACAAATCGAAACCAAAAAAGTTAATCTGGAGATCATTCACTCCGCGGTGGGACCGATTTCCGAATCGGACATTTTGCTGGCAAGCGCATCGGAAGCGGTGGTCGTCGGTTTCAACATAAAGGTTGAGGCGATGGCTGTGTCCGCGGCAAAGCGCGAAGGCGTGCAGATCAAACTTTACAGCATCATTTACGAACTGCTCGATCAGATGAAAGACGCCATGGCCGGCCTGCTTGAACCGGAACTTCGCGAAACCGTGATCGGCCACGCCGAGGTGAAGCAGGTTTTCGAACTCAGCAAAGGCATCGTTGCTGGTTGCCTGGTCACCAATGGCCGCATCGCCCGCACTGCTCGCGCCCGTGTGTTGCGGAAGAAACAACCTGTGTACGATGGCGGCGTCTCGACCCTGCGTCGCTTCCAGGACGACGTGAAAGAAGTTCGTTCAGGTTTGGAGTGCGGCATCAAGCTGGGCGATTTTAGTGAATACCAAGTCGGCGACGTCATCGAGTGTTACCAGCTCGAACAGATTGCGCAGAAATTGTAGGGCGTCCGCAGCGGGCGACGCCGGCGTTTCATAGAAGCGGCATACAAATCATGAAACATCGACTATTACGCGTAAACGAACTCGTAAAACGCGAGCTCAGCATCATCATCGCGCGCGAAATCGACTTTGAAGGCGTGCTGGTGACCGTCAATGATGTAGATGTCGCCGCCGACCTGAAGAGTGCCCAGGTCTTTGTAAGCGCACTCGGCCCTGCCAGGGCAAAGAACGTGATCGAAACCTTGGAAGCGCACCGCTCTATGTTACAAGCCGAACTCTCGCGTCACGTTGTATTGAAGTACACGCCGCATTTGATCTTTCATCTTGATAACTCCATCCAACGCGGTGCGCGCGTGCTCGAGATCCTGCACGACCTCGAGAAAGTTCGCAGCGACGACGAGTGAATGCTGTAGCCACGGCACTACGGGACGTCTATCGTAGCAATTAGTTCCGCTCTTCCGGACCGGTCACAGCGCGGTGGCTACAAAATGAGCACTTCGACATTCGACCAAATCGGCAAGGTACTGCGCGAGCATCAACGCTTTGCGATTTTGAGTCACGTTCGTCCGGACGGCGACGCGCTCGGAAGTCAGCTGGCCTTCGCACTTTCTCTTGAGCAGCTCGGCAAAGACATCCGCGTCTGGAATGAAAACGGGATGCTCGAAAAATATTCGTTCCTGCCACGTGCCGAATTGCTATCCAAGCCGCCGGCGACGGCCGAGGAATTCGATGTCGCCGTCGCACTGGACACAGCGATTCAAAATCGGCTCGGCAACACGATCGCGGCTATCGGCTCCGCAAAAATCTGGATCAATATCGATCATCACGGCAGCAACCCAGGTTACGGTGACCTGGTCATGGTCGATCCTAGTTCCCCGGCAACGGGAGAAATCATTTTCAACCTGATCAAGAGCCAAGGCCTGCCATTCAACCACGACATCGCGGAAAACCTTTACGTTGCGATCTCTACCGACACCGGTTCGTTTCAATACCCGAAAACCAGCGCGCGCACGTTCGAGATCGCGGCTGAACTCGTCGGGGTTGGTGGCCTCGACGTAGGAAAAATAAGCCAACAATTGTACGAGAACTATCCCCGCCGTCGTGTCGAGCTACTGCGAGAACTGCTCCGGACCATGCGCTTTAGCGAATGCGGGCGGGTGGCAAGTTTTAGCCTTAGCTTGGAAACAGCCGCAGAGCTGGCCGTTCGTCCCGAAGATAATGAAGGTTTGATCGATCATCTCCGGGCCATTCACGGCGTCATTGTGGCTGTGTTCTTCGAAGAACTGGCCGACGGCAAAGTGCGCGTGAGCATGCGTTCGAAAGAAGAAGCGATCGACGTGTGCGCGATCTGCCAAAAATTCGGCGGCGGCGGGCACACATTGGCCGCAGGCGCGCGCGTTCTCGGAACGCTCGCGGAAGTCGAACAACGAGTGCTGGAGGAAGTTCGTGACGTCCTTAAACGCCAATCCTGATGGCGTCTTGCTGGTCGACAAAGCCGAAGGGATGACGTCGCACGATGTCGTCGCTCTCGCGCGACGAAAACTCGGCACGAAAAAGATCGGCCATTGCGGCACGCTCGATCCGATCGCGACGGGTTTGCTTCTGCTCACCATCGGACGCGGAACAAAAGTTCAGGATTTACTGATGAGCGAGGATAAGGAATACGCCGGCACGTTTGTGCTCGGAGTGACGACCGACACGCAAGACCGAGAGGGCGCAGTGATTCAGGAGCGACCGGTGCCTGCCTTGGAGGAAGATCAGATTCGCAGCGCATTCGAGACATTTCGTGGCGATTCTTATCAATTGCCGCCGATGGTCTCGGCAAAAAAACATGGCGGCGTTCCGCTTTACAAGCTTGCCCGACAGGGAAAAACCGTGGAGCGAGCGCCGCGCCTCGTGCACGTCTACCGTTATACGATCGATCGAATTGAGCTGCCACAGATCGACTTTAGTGTCCTCTGCAGCAAAGGATTTTATGTTCGCACGTATGTTCACGACATCGGCGAGGCGCTCGGCTGTGGCGCGCATTTGAAGGCTTTACGCCGCACACGTTCCGGCCGCTTCGATGTCGCAAACGCGATCACCGTCGACGAAATCAAGCAGGCGCCGCGCGAACAAATTCTCCAGCGCCTTTTGTCACTCCCGGAAGTCTCAAGGATGCGTGGAGCGTGAGAAGAATGACGAAGGTCGAAGGAGATCCGAATGTTGAAGCCCAAATGATGTCGCGCGCACGGCATTTTCGAAATTCGTGCTTCGTCATTATTTCGTCATTCGTCACTCGGCATTCGTCATTTTGATGATGGAAACGCTTCGATCAGCCTCCGAATTGTCACAGTTGCCCGGACCGCTCTTCGTCGCCATCGGCGTATTCGACGGCGTTCACCTCGGTCACAAGGCAGTCATCTCGACTTCAGCAGAACACGCCAAAGCAGCGAATGGCACGCCTGTCGTAGTCACGTTCGATCCGCATCCCGAGAAAGTATTGCGGCCCGAGGCGGCGCCACATTTGCTCACGGCAACCCGGCACAAAATCGCTTTGATTCGCGATCTCGGCGTTGAGCATCTGCTCATCATTCGGTTCGATAAACAATTCGCCGCCACAGAACCCGAAGGCTTTGTGCAGGCGTTAGTCAAATATTCCAAGCCGTTGCGCGAAATTTGCGTTGGCCACGCATGGGCGTTTGGAAAAAATCGACGGGGCAATCTCGAACTGCTGAAGAAGCTCGGCGCCCAGTTCGACTTTAATGTGGTCGGAATTCCACCGGTAACGGTCAATGGCGAGCTCGTTAGCAGTACCACAATCCGGCGCGCCATTGAAGCAGGCGATCTGCAAAAGGCAGCGGCGATGCTCGGTCGCCCATACACAATTCTCGGAACAGTTGTCCGTGGCGATAATCTGGGGAAGAAAATTGGCTTCCCGACCGCGAACCTCAGCGCGCATAGCGAGCAGTTTCCGCCCAACGGAGTCTATCTCGCCGAAGCGAAGCTTGACGGGGTTATTCACCCCGGCGTCGTGAATCTCGGTTATCGACCAACTGTGAGCAGCGAAAAGGAGCGCGTCCTGGAGATTTATCTGCTCGATTTCGATCGCGATATCTATGGCGATGATTTAGAGCTGCGCTTTCTGCGATATCTCAGACCGGAAAAAAAATTCGAGAGTGTCGATGCACTTACCCGCCAGATCGAGGCGGACGTCAATCAGGCACGCAAGCTGTCTACGCCCTAATTCGACGCGCGTGCATTCAAAACGGCAAGCGCGCGACGTCACGCACCTCTGGCGTTTTGCGAACGGCAAAAATCACAGCGAATGCTCCAACGACCAGGCCGCAACCAAACGCGAACACCAGCAACAGCCAGACGGGAAACTCTGCCAAATGGATTATGCCTTCACGAATGAAATGACCGCCACCGATCACGTACGCGATTCCGACTCCAAGCAGTGTCAGGCCTACCAAAATCATCGCGCGCAACAATTGCGGCTCGCGGCGCGACGCGGGTAGCCTGGCCATAACACGCGCGGTGAATCCGTCGTCATCAATGTACGGCGCCGCTTCGCGCAATTGCCGGTCCAGTGTTTCGTCGTCGATCATTGCGTTCATTGTATCAGTTCGGTCCCCAGGCCGCCAGTGTGCGCTTTAATTTTTCGCGACCGCGCAACACGTTGGTCTTCACAGTGCCGAGCGGAATTTCGAGAACGCGCGCAGCTTCATCGTGTGATAACCCGTTTTGGCAGCAAAGCACAACAGCCGTCCGCTCATTCAATGGAAGTAAATTCAACGCGTGCATAAGGTCGTGCCTTAATCCAGCATCGACGGTTTGCGGGTCATGCTCCGCTTGCAATTGCTCCTCGTCCACGCCCACAAGCTCTTTGCGCCGGCGCGCGTCCTCGCGAAAACAATTGTAGGCGATGCGGTAAAGCCATGTGGAGAAACGCGCTTCACCGCGAAAGCTCCGAATGTTTTTGTAAGCGCGGACGAACGTTTCCTGCGCGAGATCGTCGGCGAGCGCGAGATCTGTCCGGGTAAGCTGGCGCAACAGACCACGCACAGTAGATTGATGCCGGCGCACGAGCTCGCCGAATGCGTGCTGATCATCATCGACAAGGACTCGCGCGACAAGGTCCGCATCGGTTAACTCCACGGCTCCGATTCTACGGTGCCGGCGGCGGCGGAGGAACGCTGTTTTTTCCTTCCAACTTCCATACCATCAGATACCCGACGCCGATCAGAAATGGGATCAACCCGAATGACCATGCGCCGCCTTCCCAATCATTGATGGCGCCAAGCCATACAATCAGACCAATGCCGATCATCGTCCACACAACGCCACGCCGCACATCCGAACGCTGGCGCACAGCCCGCGTTGCTGGCGCAAGCAGTTCTGCGGGAACGGGCTGACCCTTCTCAACCATCACGCGAATCGTGCGCTGCCGCATCCGCGTCACCATGAGTGTAATGAGACCTATCGTCATAACGATCAACACAGGCGCGCCAAAGATCGTCATGAAAACTATTCCAACGAGGGGAATTACCATCGCAGGAATGTCGTCGTTGGATCCTTTGTGATCATCACGATCAATGACGATCCCGTGATGGCCGCGGAATTTTTTCTCAAGCTTCTGCTGAATTCTGTCAGCGAGATCCGATGAAGAGGCGGTAGGTGTTGCGATAGGCGTCATCGTTGCCATTGCTGCGACTGGGGATGGGCTCGCCATCGGCGTCGCCGGAGTCTGAGCAAACAGGGGCGCAGTCAGCGCTACAGTGCAAAAAAACAGGAGGATTAATTTATTCATAACGGTGCTTTGAACATAAGATGCGCCCAAGGCTCGATTTGGATTCAACAATTTAGAATCCGCGGTCGCAATTAAAAGGTTGCGTCTGATGAGCGGGTGGACATTATTATTGCCCTCTCAAATGCGGGTGTAGCTCAGTTGGTAGAGCACCACCTTGCCAAGGTGGACGTCGCGAGTTCGAGCCTCGTCACCCGCTGTTTTGCAGCCGCTTCGTTGTGCGAAGCGCTTACGCGGGAAACCCAACGCATCGCCTCGCCCACAGGGGGACGGTGCTACAGGCCTCCAGTACAAATAAAATAGCCTGGCCTGATGGGAGGAGAAGAATTTTGCGACACTCATCGAGCCCCGTTAAAGTAGCCGAAATGCAGACTGAAGAGCTTGCCTACGCAATCGTAACGCCATACTCGATCCGTAAATCACGTACCGGAGGGGTCGTGGGCCGCTTAATTTCTCGCACGGGCCTCGATCTTGTCGGCGGCCGCATGTTTGCGCCGAGCGCGGAACTGGCGAGGCGGTACGTCGGCACCATTGTGACAGAAACGGATCCCGAGCATCGCGCGACTCAGGAGTTAATTCGCGAGTACGTTCTCAAAAATTTCACTGGCGAAAAAAATGGGCAAAAGGCCCGTGTGCTGTTTCTCGTTTTTCGCGGGCCGGACGCGGTCGAAAAAATTCACCATACCGTGGGCCACATTTTGCACGAGCGCACAAGCGGCGAAACAATTCGCGATACCTACGGCGATTACATCACCGATGATTCCGGCAAGGTAACCTATTTTGAGCCTGGCGTGCTGGCAGCGTTCGACCCGAAAGCGGTCGAGCGCGATTTGAAACTCTGGGCCGAGTTTTCTGATTCCGACGGCGGCATCCTGGATCGCAGCGTCCGCTTTCCCGCGGACGCGAAAATCGAAAAGACACTCGTCCTGATCAAGCCCGATAATTTCCGGTTTCCAAATCTACGGCCGGGCGGCGTGATCGAAGTTTTTTCGCGTTCAGGACTCACCATCATTGGATTCAAAGTCCATTGCATGAGTGTCGCGCAAGCTGAGGAGTTCTACGGACCTGTGCTGCCCGTTCTTGAGCAAAAACTCGGGCCAAAAAGCGGCCGCGAAAACTGGGAGAGCATCGTTGAATTCATGGCTGGTCAAAAGCCGAGCGAATGTCGGCCGCCGGAACGTGATGTGCCAGGCACGGAAAAATCGATCGCCATCGTCTATCAAGGCGTTGACGCTGTGCGCAAGATTCGCGACGTGCTTGGCCCGACCGACCCGGCCAAGGCGCCGCCGGGATCAATTCGCCGCGAATTCGGACAGACAATCATGATCAACGCCGCGCACGCGTCGGATTCGCCGGAGAACGCAAAGCGCGAAATGGCGA
>Ga0193714_1000134_pt1 | contig 10341 bp, 12 predicted proteins | sample U2m1metaG_FD_143039 | JGI IMG/M metagenome (GOLD analysis project Ga0193714, IMG submission 143039) | Soil microbial communities from a riparian zone of the East river system, Colorado, United States - U2m1 | ecosystem: Environmental > Terrestrial > Soil > Riparian zone | place: USA: East River... | reverse complement strand
AACAAAGACATTCGTTTCGGTGGGCAGGACCGCGGCGATACCGGGCCGATAGATTCCGGGCAAAGTGCGCAGTTTAATCATGCTCGCTGCCACGGCTGCGCCGGTGTGGCCAGCGCTGACGATGGCGCTGGCTTGACCGTGCTTGACCAGATCGACCGCACGACTGACGGACGAATCTTTCTTCCGGCGCACCGCGGACCAGGCGCGGTCGCTCATGTCGACCACTTGAGTCGAATGCACGATCTCGATCCGACTGTCGTTGCAACCGAGCTTCCTCAGCTCCGCTTCGATTTGGGCGGTATCGCCAACAAGAAAGAGTTTGCTGATGTGGGGATACTCACGCAACGCGAGCGCGGCGCCAGCAACAAGGTTGGGTGGGCCAAAATCGCCGCCCATCGCATCCAGTGCGATTTTCATGCGAGGTAGCAGTTTGCGTTTATCGCGCGGCTAATGCAAAACGAAAGTGCGTTAAATCCGTTAAAGCGTTGAAGGGTTAAGGGTTGAACCGAAAGAGATGCGATCGGGTGCCGCTTCAACGCTTAATCGCGTCAACACTTCAACGCGCGTTTATGCCCCCACGCTCAACACCTGTCGCCCTTTATAATAACCGCAGGAAGGGCAAACGGTGTGCGAGGGCACGGTGCTGCCACATTGCGCGCACTTGTTCAGCTGTGGGGCATGCCAACGATTGGCCGCTTTGCGCGTGCGCACCCGCATCTTCGAGGTTTTACGTTTGGGGACGCCCATAATTAGCGAGCGGGAACGAAAGCATGGTTTGGCGGAAAGGCAACGTTGGAACGCTAAAACGTTGAAGGGTTGAAGCGGGGGAATTTAACGGATCGATCGCTTCAACCCTTCAACGTTTCTCAATCTTCAGCTTATCCAGCGCGCTCCAATCCGCTTTCGTTGTGCCGGCGTCACCGGTGGTCTCAAGCTTGGCCGCTTTGCAAACGCGCCCGCCATCGCGATCGCAATGCGGATAGGGCGGCAGATTTAACAAAATATCTTCGCGTAGGAAAGGCGTAATATCGATGTTCTCCGGCCCGTGCAGTTCGGTGTGGAGCGCAAACGCCGGAACGTTGATTTCGTGCTCGAACTTTTCGAGGCAGGCCACGCAGCTCAGCTCAACGCCTTGCGAGATCATTCCATTGGCCCAGAGCGCGCCATCGGAAATTCCAAGGTCGAGGCTGTAATGCATCGGCCCGATGCAGCGAATTTCCGGCGTCGCGATGTCGTCGAGCGGACAATCTTCTTCGCCTTCCAGATGAAGGCCCCCCGGCGGGATTTGATTCAAATGAATTTTCACGCCGAAAAAGCCTTTCGGAATTCAGATCACGGCCGCAACGTTTCCCAATTTGGCGCTAAATTTTTTTGTGAGCGCCTCAGCCACCAGTGACGGCACAAACGCCGAAACATCGCCCCCGAGCCTGGCGATTTCTTTCACAATTCGCGAGCTGAGATAAGTATATTCCTCCTTCGGCATCAGGAAGATAGTTTCAATCTCAGGGTCGAGCTTCCGGTTCATCAGGGCCATTTGAAATTCAAACTCGAAATCGGAAATCGCTCGCAACCCGCGCACGACGGCATGCGCCCCCTCCGAGGCGGCGAATTCCACCAGCAGCCCTTCCATGGGCGCGACTCGCACGGCATCGATCGTAATCGCTTGTCGCAGCATGGCGAGCCGCTCGTCCGGCGTGAACAGGGGTTGCTTTTGATCGTTAATCGCCACCGCCACGATGACTTCGTCGAAAAGCGTGCGGGCCCTCTCGATGACATCGAGATGACCGTTCGTCACGGGATCGAAGCTGCCGGGGTAAATCGCGCGTCGCACCGGCAGAAATTCGTGCAGGAAAGCACAGTTGCAACGCTGATTGAAGTCTCGCCACAGGCGATTGGGTAGCGCCCGCGTCTCGCGTGCTGGCGATCGCGCTCGCGATTTCCTAGATATTGTTTCGGCGAGACGCCGAAAGTCCGGGCCGGACTGGCATTGCACGCGAGAGGCGCGTGCTATCCGGAAGAAGAGGCAACGCCGCCTTTGGTTGGCAATGCCGTCTCGCATTCGAGCTTCCGTATTTCTTCGCTTGCCGCGCCGTAAACCCAGCGGAGGCGGTTACTTCGTTATCGGTCATTCGTCATTTTCATGCATCCAAGTTGCCGAATAAGGGCGAAGCGGGGAAAGTATTCACCTCCAGATGATTGACCCGTCGCCTTATCGCAGCGTCGCCGTTGCCAGCACCTTCTCGCCTCGCTTTGAGCAGGTATTGGCGGAGGCGAAACGGATTCGGGACCGATTCGACTCCGAGCTCTGCCTGGTTTACGTGGGTGAAAAAACCGAGGAGACGAGTGCGAAGTTTGCCGCCGCGCTGGAACGGATCTCATTGCCGAAGAATTCCCCTATCCATTACGAGCAGGGTGATCCAGCCACTGCAATTTTGCGAGCGATCGAGCGACACGATATCGACCTGATCGTGGCGGGTGCGCTCGAAAAAGAGGTAGTCCTTCATCCTTTCCTGGGAAACGTCGCTCGTCGGCTTTTGCGGGAAGGCCGCAGCTCGGTCATTCTCTTTACCCATCCGGCGCGTGAGCCAGAGCCCTTGCGCAAGATCGTTTTCCTGGTGGAATATTCCGAGCACGGTTCCAACAGCCTGCGGCGCGCGCTGCATCTGGCGGCGCGTGAGAATTCGGAACGCGTTTATGTGGTGCGGCTTATCACCACCTTCGATGAAGCGCGCGCGAAAAAGGAAGGCACTCCGGCGGAAGCGGATGAGGATGCGAAACTGGAGCACTTCGTTCTTGATCTCGGTCATACCGATGTGCCGATCGAAGTGCGCTGTATTCGCGGCAACACCGGGTTTGCCGCGGCCGATTTTGTAAAATCGGTGGAGGCGGATTTGTTGGTCGTGCCACTAGATCCCGCGAAAAAGGCTGGCCAATTGCCGCCTAATCTGGAATGGCTCATGGACGTTATTCCTTGCAACCTTTGGGTGAGCCGCTGAGGTGGGGGAGCGCACGCAACGCCTGTCCGCCTCGGACCTTGTGTTCTTCCGTCAGTCTGGCTCGGACCGATGAATTCCACTCCACTGTTCCATCCTTACGGCACTGCGCACCTTCTCGTGATTTTTTTCACGTTCACCTTGCCATTCGCCTTCGCAGCGCTCGTCCATTGGACGAAATCCTTGCTAATAGAGCGGATCATCGTGAGCGCACTCTCTCTTACGTTGGTGCTGAATTATTTCCTCTACCTGAGGTTGGTGCGGCAGTTCGGCGCCGTCAGCTGGGAGCAACTGTTACCACTGCAACTTTGCGATTGGGCGATGGTGGTAATCATCGTCGCCATGTGGACACGCCGGCCGAACTGGTTCGAGGTCGCCTATTTTTGGGGAATAGGCGGGACGGTGCAGGCAGTCCTAACCCCGAATCTGCCCTACGGTTTTCCCGATTTCCGATTCTTCAGCTTTTTCGTTTCCCACTGCGGAATTATCATTGGCATAATTTTCTTAATGTTGGTGCATCATCTGCGGCCACGCCTCTTTTCTATCGTCCGCGTCTTTGCCTGGACGGAGCTTTATTTCATTATCACGCTGGCAGCGGACACGTTCACCGGATTCAATTACGGTTTTCTTCTGCACAAACCGGAGGCGAAAACGCTGCTGAACATTCTCTCGGACAACCGCCCGCTTTATCTTTTCGAAATGCACGTGCTCGCGCTCGCATTTTTTGTGGTCCTGTATTTGCCATTCGCCCTTTACGATTTGGCGCGAAGAAAGATTAAATATGCGTGATAATACGCTCGTCATCCCGAGCCGCGCAGACGGTGAGGGACCTCTCAATCGCAGTAAAATTCGCGCAAGAAATGCCTTCGCGATCCACGAAGGGCTGGCTTCGAATAGACCGACTTTTGGTTTGTGTAACTTTAAAGCTAATGTGAGGTCCTTCGCCGTCTTGCGCGGCTCAGGATGACACCATTCAACGTCTTGGAATGAAACCGACGCCACTCAAGATTGGCTCCGTCACTATCGGCGGGCGCGAGCCAGCATTTATCCTCGGGCCGTGCGTAATCGAATCGGAAAAATTCGTTCGAGGAATGGCGCAAAAAATTGCGAAGATTTGCCACGCGGAAAACGTCTCCTTCATTTTCAAGGCGTCTTACGACAAAGCCAATCGCACGTCGGTGAAATCATTCCGCGGAATTGGAGCACGCGAGGGGTGCGAAATTCTCGCTTCCATCGGCCGGGAACTGGACGTTCCGGTAACAACCGACGTGCATTCGCCAGCCGAGGCGGAAATAGCGGGCCAATTCATCGATTTGCTGCAAATTCCAGCCTTCCTTTGCCGCCAAACCGATTTGCTTCGGGCAGCCGCGGAGACCGGTCGCGCTGTCAACGTAAAGAAAGGTCAGTTTCTTGCCCCGTGGGACGTGAAAAACATTGCAGAAAAACTGGAGAAGTTTGGCGCGAAACAATTTGTCTTTACCGAACGCGGCACCACTTTTGGCTATAACAATCTCGTCGCCGATTTGCGCTCACTGGCCTGGATTCGCGAGGCCGGCTACCGCGTGGTTTTTGACGCGACCCATTCCGTGCAACGCCCCGGTGGCGCCGGCGACTCCACTTCGGGCGACGGCCAATTCGCCCCTTTGCTGGCGCGCGCGGCCATGGCAGCCGGATGCGACGGCATTTTTATGGAAGTGCACCAAAATCCGGCACGCGCCCGGTCTGATGGCCCAAACCAGTTGCCTCTAAAAAATTTGCCGAAGGTTCTTCGCGTGTTAAAGGCTGTTCATGCTGCCGTTTCGTAACGGTCGCGCCCGGCGCGTTCTTTTTGTCGGTCTGATTGGCGCAAATTTTCTCGTCGCGCCCGCTGATTTCGGGCAGCAGTCGAAAAAGCATGCCGGAAAGAAAAACAAGGAGCAAGAAACAGCGCCGCAATCCGCTACCCCCAGCCCGGGATCAGGCGCCCAGGTTCCCTTACCCATCGGCCACGAAGCAAAAGGACTCGTCCTACCCGATATTGACGAAAACGGACATTTGCGCGGTCGCTTCGTAGCCGGAACTGCGCGACGCGTCGATCAGGACCATATGCAATTTCGGGAGTTGAATATCACCACTTACACTGATGACAATCGGATTGATCTTCAGATCGCGATGGCAGATTCCGTGCTGGACTTGAACACGCATGTCCTTAGTTCACCACAAAGAACGACGATTAAACGCGCCGATTTCGAAATCGTGGGCGACACCGCTCGCTTTGACACCTCGGCGCGACAGGGAACCATCACCGGCAACGTGAAAATGGTGATCACCGATCAGTCCAAACTGAGGCCACAAAAATCGCCATGAAGCTAATCGTGTTCGCAGTTCTGGGATTCGCAATTAGTGCTTTTGCACAAACCGAGGTCGTTACCACGGTGGCCCAAACTTCCAAACCAACCAGTTCGCCGAAAAAGAAGGCCGACGACACCAACAAAAATCCTTTCGGAACGGAATCGAAAAACGAAGGTCCGATCACAACCGAAATTTATGCGGATGAAGCATCCTTCGATTCGAGCAAGAACGTTGGCGTTTTTACCGGACACGTAAAAGTGTTCGATCCGCGATTCAATCTGCAATCGGATAAGCTAACGGTTTATTTGCATAAAGGTGAAGACCAGGGACTGGAGAAAGCGATCGCGGACGGAAACGTCGGCGTGGTGCGGGATCGGCCAGATCCGAACGGCGGTCAGCCGACGCATGCCGTCGGCCGGTCCGAGCACGCGGTTTATACTGCGACCGATGGAAATGTCGAACTGACCGGCATGCCCAAAGTCCAACAAGGAATGAACATGCACATTGCGACCAGCGCTGAGACAGTCATGTTTATCAATCAGGACGGACACCTCAATACCCATGGCCCAAGCCGAACCGAAATTCGCCAGGAACCAAAGGCAGAAAAGCCGGGAGCGCCAGCAGCGTCGCCGTCCCCGAAACCATGATTAGCACGACCGCTGCACCTTCACCGATCAGCGCGAAAACAACCGTGCCGCGAGATGTTTTGTCGACACGCGAGCTGGTCAAAATTTACGGTGGCCGTGCCGTCGTCAATGGCATCAACGTTAACGTCAAGGCTGGCGAGATCGTTGGCCTACTCGGACCGAACGGTGCAGGTAAGACGACGACTTTCTATATGATCGTCGGCCTGGTCCGGCCAAATAGCGGGAGCGTCATTTTTCGCGATCAAGACGTGACCACTTTCCCGATGTTCAAGCGGGCGCGATTGGGCATGGGCTACCTGCCGCAGGAAGAATCGATTTTCCGCAAAATGACGGTGGAACAAAACATCATGGCGATTCTGGAAACGTTGTCGCTGAGCAAACACGAGCGGAGGCAGCGTTGCGATCACCTGCTGCATCAGTTTGGAATCGAGAAAATCGCCAAAAACACGGCGTTGACCTTGAGCGGCGGAGAAAAACGCAGGCTCACTATCGCGCGCTCGCTCGTGACCAGTCCGAGTTTGCTCATGCTCGACGAACCATTCAGCGGGGTGGACCCGATTGCGGTCTATGACGTGCAACAAATTGTCGTGAACCTGAGGAAGTCCGGTCTCGCCATTCTGATAACCGATCACAATGTGCGCGAAACGTTATCGATCGTCGATCGCGCCTACCTGATTTACGAGGGCCGGGTCGAAAGCGAAGGGTCCAAGGATTTTCTGATCAACGACCCGATCAGCCGCCAGTTATATTTAGGCGAGCGATTCCGAATGTAGCACAGCCATCTTGTCCGCCACAGGACGGGCTCGCTGCGGCGAGGCCGCGGGGCTCCGGTGGGCATCTTGCCCGCCGATTACGGTGGATCGGCCGCGTCGCCGGAGCGCTAAAATAAAGGCGGCTTCGCCGCCATTTATCAACGTCGAGCAAGGGACTGCTCGATCCACCGATCTCTCAGACTACCTGCGTCACTCCACGCCGACATCATCCTCATCTTCCTCGGGCGGGGCGGTCCATTCGATCCGCTTGACTTCCTTTTCCTTTTTCAGCGCGTCGGCCAGCGTTTTGTAAATCGACATGGTGAAGCGATCGGGATCCTTGCCGAATGTGATTCGAAGGAATTTGCCCCCGAAGTAACTAATTTCACTCTCGTCCTTAATCTGGAGAACGAAGAACCTACCATCACTATCTTCGGTAATATCGTCGTAGCGGAGGGATTTCTCGTCGTTTACCTTAATACTGTCGCTCGTTATCTGAAGCGTATCGCCGTGAGCATTTGTCCAATCACCGAAATAGGATGCTGCCTCTTCTTTTTCTTCGGTGGCCCCGATCCTGGTAGCAGGGACAAACAGGATCACCAGAAGCGGCAGCAAAAAGCGAACCTGTGAGAAGTAAGAGATGAAACGTGAGAAGTGGGTCATTGCCTGTCGTCTCTAGTCAGTGGTCGGTCGCCTTGGCAGTCCAGATTTTCATCACATCAGGGGAACCTTGAGAGCGAACCCCATTATCATTCAGAATATTTTCGGTGGCGCTGACCATTTCGGCTCTAGGAAAAACACATGATTCGCCACCGGAACGAGTGTCGAACTCAAAAGTAACGAATTCATCCTTCAAATCCCGCAGGACTTCGACCAGATGATTCAGGTTTTTAATGGATTGATGGTTGACGGTCTTTAAGACCTGCCAGGCTGGGCTACCGTATCCTTTCGAGAGCCGGTGAGGAAAAAACGGACAGGGCACAACAACCAGGCGTTCGCCGGGAAACGCTGGCTTGTCGCCAATTCTCGCAATCAACGGACTACCAATATAAGTCAGCATTCCGAGCATCGCGGCATATTCGCGGTTATGGTGGATAACAGCGATCAGGTCTGTCGTTGCTTCGGAAAAGACGATCGGACCATAAACGAAGTAAGAAGGATAGCTTCCTTTTAACTCTGGAATTACTAAAGGTCGCTGTCGTAATACCGGCAGGTTTATCTTCAATTCTTTTCCGTCCCGGAGAATGGTAAGCGGAACCCTGTCTTTCTGGGCCAGCTTTTGAACCATATAAGGGAACCGGACTCGAAGCGTGTCTCCAAGCTTGATCATACCTTCATCGTCGACCGGGACATCACCGATCTTTGTAACCACGTCCCATTCTTTTAGCGGATAGTTCGGCGACGAATCGAAGGGGCGGTGAACAACCATCCCTTGCGAAGATTCCGGCAGATGCAGATACAAACGCAAGGCCGGATTCTCCAGAGTTTGAAGATCCTCGTACATGGCCGGCTTGCCATCGTAATAGCCATCGGCAACATCTTGCAGGAAGAGTTCGATTTCTTCTACTGGAATGATGTAGCCAATATTCTGCGCCATTTGCAGATGACTGAAAGCCAGGCCGACGATCTCGTCATTGACCACGGCCGGGCCGCCGCTATTTCCCGGGTTAATTGCCGCATCGATTTGAATGCGTAGTCCCTGTGCCGAAATACTGTAGCCGGTGAACTCGATCCGCGAGATAATCCCCTTGGTGATAGAGAGACTGGTCCCGCCAGTCGGATATCCATAGACCATTACCGGATCTTTGGAGTCGGGCAGCGATTTCCTAAATGGTAACGGTGCGTGCGAATCGAAGAATTTCTGGTTTTCAAGCTCAAGAATGGCGAGGTCGATCCCGGGCCCGATAGCCTTTACCACGGCAGGAAGTTTGTCCCCGGCCTGGTTAGCCTGGACCTGCACTTCGCTGGCGTATTGCACTACGTGCGCATTGGTCAAGATACGTTTGCCGCTGATCACTGCGCCGCTGGCGGTGATCTCCGTTGGCTCTCTTTTACTCCAGGGTTTGGTCGGATCAGGCTGGCGCAGTGTGGCGAAGATTTTTACGACCGAGTTCTCAACCGCTTTTGAGGGAGTTACAGCTGGTGGTGATAAGGCCGCGACGGGCGACGGCTTTGCTTCTGCCGTGGGAGTAACTACTGGCGGGCTCGGTTCAGCCGGGGCTGCAAAGGCTGCAGCGACCGCGAGGCAGAAAATTAGCGAAGGGGCAAAAGTGGATGTGATGGCGAAGACGAGCTGCGAAGTTCGAGCGATCCTCATCCGGCAAAGGAACTCGGTTCGAGAACGAAAGCGAGCATCGTTTTCTTAAGGGGTCATCAATCGTTAGGCCGTTTCCGTGAAACGCCATTCTTGTTGGTTTGGCGGCTGACACAGCCGCCCTACAATCAATTACCCCGAGAATAATTTGGCGACCGGTGTGGAAATTCCCGCCGCGACAAGGTAAACGTTGATTCCGTAATGCCGGACAGCCCACCCACGCAAACGATCACTTCCGCCAGCGATCAACGCAAAAGCGTGCCCGTCGTAACAGTGGAAAGCTTTTTCAACACTCATGGCGAGAAGCTCGTGCTACGGCTGGAAGGACCGCGCGTCGGTTTTCACCGGAAAATCCGCGAGCCAACGATCAACCGACCTGGCCTCGCCTTAAGTGGGTTCTTTAGTTATTTCGCCCAGAAACGTGTTCAGGTGCTGGGCGCGGCCGAGAATACCTATCTCAAAAGTCTTTCGCCCAAATTGCGGGTGAAACGCTTCCGCGCCCTGTGCGAACAAAAAATTCCGTGCGTGGTGATTTCGCGAGGAGCACATCTCGACGACCCCATGATGGCGGTGGCAGCAGATGAAGAGATTGCCGTTTTTCGTACACCGATGATCACGATGAAGTTCATCAACGCCGCTACCATCGCGCTGGAAGTCGATTTTTCTCCCACTGTGACCGAGTTCGGCAGCATGGTGGACATTCTCGGAGTGGGCGTTCTTATTCGCGGGGTAAGTGGCATCGGCAAAAGCGAGAGCGTTCTGCAATTGATTGAACGCGGATACAGCCTGGTGGCGGACGATGTGACGCGGATCACTTCGCTGGAAGGGCGAGAACTGATGGCGACGGCGCCGCAAATGACGCGTTATCACATGGAAGTGCGTGGGATCGGGATCATCAATGTTGCGTCGGTCTTTGGCATTGGCGCCATCCGGGTGGAGAAACGACTCGATTTGGTCGTGACGTTAAAGGATTGGAATGACATGGAGGAAGTCGACCGCACCGGGCTCGACCGGGAGTTTTATGAAATTCTAGATATCAAAGTGCCGCACATCACCATTCCAGTACGGCCGGGCCGCGATCTGGCGCGCTTGATTGAGGTCGCCGCGATGGACCAAAAATTGAAGAGCCTCGGCAGCAATGCGGCGTTGGAATTCAATACAAAGCTGCTCAATTTAATGGAAAAGAAAAATCCCGATGGGATTGCTTAATCGAAAAACTGGTGCCGGCGCTTCCGGGCAGAAAGCCGAAAAGGAAATCACGGTCGTGAACCGGCTCGGTTTGCATGCCCGGCCTGCTGCCCTTT
>Ga0193714_1000133_pt1 | contig 10345 bp, 6 predicted proteins | sample U2m1metaG_FD_143039 | JGI IMG/M metagenome (GOLD analysis project Ga0193714, IMG submission 143039) | Soil microbial communities from a riparian zone of the East river system, Colorado, United States - U2m1 | ecosystem: Environmental > Terrestrial > Soil > Riparian zone | place: USA: East River... | reverse complement strand
AGACGTCATCAAGGGGACGATCGTAGTGCTCCGCCCACAGGTGTGCATCGCTGCGCGCATCGATCAATTGCGCGGTCACGCGCACTCGGCCAGCCATGCGCTGCACGCTTCCTTCTAAGACATATGTTACACCAAGCTGCTCACCAATTTCGCGCAGATTACGGCTGACGGTGTTCTTGTATTGCATGACAGAAGTGCGACTGATGACTTTGAGATCGGCGATTTTTGCCAAGTCGGTTAGGATCTCGTCAGCAACTCCATCGGTGAAGTAGGCGTTCTCTTTTTCGTCGCTCAGGTTTTCAAATGGAAGCACCGCGATGCTTTTCTGCAACGCAGTGAGCGCCGATCGCACGTGATAACGGGAAAAGATTGCTATGGCTGCGACGATCCCCGCGAGTGCCAGCAAGATTACCGTCGTCGCCGCCCAGCGTATTCTCGTCCTGCGCTTTTTCAGAACTCGGAATTTTTTTGGCAGCTCCGGGTTACCGGCCACGTCTGAGTGGAGGTTGCTTACACCAATGCGCACCCCGTGTTTTACTTCGCACGTACCAAGATCATGTAACAGCGGTCGCCACCGCTCGTATTCTTCGAGATCTTCAGCCACATGTTTTGAGAGAAGAATGTGACCACCATCTCCACAATCCATCACTCGCTGTGCCACGTTGATTCCAGCGCCGGTCAGATTTGGCCGATTATTCACGTCGACCACACCGCTGACCGGTCCGCTGTGAATTCCCATCCGCAGTTGAAGGCGGAGATGTTTCTTGAGCGCGCGGCTGATCTCGACCGCACATTGGGCGGGAGCTTCCGGACTGGTGTAAAAGACCAGCGCCATCCCATCGCCGGTCGCGATCTTGAGTAGACGCTCAGCACCTTCCGCGCGTTGAAATTGGTCTGAGGCGCGAACAACGCGGTTTAACTCCTCAACCGCCGCCTGTTGATCGTTAATCGAAAGCTTCGAATAACCGACGATGTCGATGAAGAGGACGTGAGCGATTTCCAGCTCGATCTCTTTTTTGGCCTCGGCCATGCGCTACTTCGAAGTCTCTTTTAGCGAGACAGTGGCAAGGATTTCTCCAAAGCGCGGGTCGCCGCGCAGCGGATCAAGAACTGGGTTCACGCGCATCTGCAGCGCAAACCAATCGGGTTCCTCCGCCATTTTCGGTAGCAAAGCCAAAGCGTCCTCCAGCTTACCGCGTTTGATGTGGACGAAAACGTAATGCGCGGCCGCGACGTACTCGCCCCGCGCGCGCCTTGCGTCCAATTCCTCCAATTGCCTCTCGCCGAGTGTCCGCACCGCCGCATCGAATCCTGCTGCTTTGAACGTTTGTTCAAGAACTCGCGCATCTTCGCTCCGTCCGTTGAGATTCAACGCCGAGCACCAATGCGTGATCGCCTCGTAAGACATGCCTCTCTGTGCGCAAACGTTTCCGAAATACTCGTGCGCCGCCGGGTTGTCAGGGTAAAGGTCGAGCGTTTTTGCCAGTTGCGAGGCGGCGCGGTCGTAATACCGGCTGAAAAAGAGAAGCGTCCCATAATGCACGTTAGTGCCGGGATAAAATGGGTCGAGTTGCAGGGAGCGCTCTGTTTGCGCGATCGCTTCGTCGAATCGGCCCAGATACGCCAGGCACATACCGTAATGCGAGTGGAGGTCAGCAAAATTAGGGTCTAATTCCATCCCGCGATGAAAGGCGCGCTCGGCCGCAGCCCAGTTCCGTTTGTAGTAAATCTCGATCGCGGCGAGCGCGTTGTAAGTTTCAGGCCATGTGTCGTCGAGACTGAGTGACTTGCGGACGTATTCTTCCGCGAGCGGCCAGACGTTCGGCGGAAAGATGGCGTTCGCCGCGGCCCAGGAATAATAAAGGCTCAGTCCGGTGTGGGCGGGGGCATACGACGCGTCGAGCGCCACCGCCTGTTCATAGTACTCCCGCACCCGCTCATAGCCCAGCGCGTAGAAATTTCGCCAATGATATCGGCCTTTCAGATACAACTCGTGCGCTTCAGTGCTCTTGGTCGGCTGCGCCGCAATCGCACGTCGCTCCGCGCCAGTCAATGTCGCCTGCAACGCTTCCGCGATTTTCCCGGCGATATCGCTCTCCACCTCAAAAATATCATCGAGCTGCCGATCGTAGCGCTCAGCCCATAGATGCGCGTCGTTCTCGGCGTCGATCAATTGCACGTGAACGCGCACCTTGTCGCCGGCCTTGCGCACGCTGCCTTCGAGAATTGTGGCTACGCCGAGCTGCTTCGCGATGTCGGGGATCTGTTCGGCCGTATTTTTGAATCGCTGTGTCGAGGTGCGCGAGATCACTTTTAAGTCGCCGATACGAGAAAGTCGCGTCAGGATTTCCTCCTGAATGCCGTCGGCGAAATAAACATTGGATTTGTCTTCGCTCAGATTTTCGAACGGCAGCACGGCGATTGATTTCCGCGGCACCGTTGGCGTGACGAGATCGATCTTGCGTTCATCCATTCGAAATTTTTTCGGCTGCTCGGGATTACCGATTTCGTCGGAGTAAAGATTGAAAAGCGCGAGCGAGATGCCGTGTTTCACTTCGCAGGTGCCGAGATCGTGCAACAGCGGCCGCCATTGCGCGTAGTTTTCGAGATCATCCGCCACTCGTTTCGACACGAGAATGTGACCGGCGTCGCCACAATCCATCACCCGTTGCGCGATGTTGATACCAGCGCCCGCGATGTTCCCCTGTTCGCTCAAGTCCGTCACTTCTTTTACCGGCCCGCTGTGAATACCCATGCGCACGCGCAGCTCGCGATGCTTCTTCAATTCGCGCGCAATCTCCATCGCGCACTTCACCGGCGTTTCCGGGCTGGTGTGGAAAACCAGCGCGCCTCCATCGCCCGTCGGCAGGCGCGTCAATTTTCCTTCGCGTTGCGCCGTGCGAAATGTTTCCGTCGCGCGCGCGACCTCGCGCAATTTCTCCAAATACTCGAGTTGCTGGTGGATGAGCAGCTTGGAATAACCGACGATGTCGATGAACAGAACATGCCCGATTTCGAACTTCACATCGGCTTCGGACGACATGGCATTTCCTTACCACGATCTTCGGAATCTGACGAGGAATCGGAGGCTAGTGATCTTAGAACAGAGTGCAGCGGTTACTTCGCGAGGCTGAGCCGCGGGAGACCGGCAGCTTGCAATTCCTGGTCGAGCGCAGGCACTTCTTGGGCAACGATTTCTTTCCAATGTTTCGTGAGCTCGGTTCCCTGGGTCCGGACATCGTTTACCGCCGCTTTGACCCGATCGGTGAGCGCGGCGTCGACGCCTTGAATTTCCTGGAACAAATCTTTGGCCGAATCCAGCGCGTGCAGAGAAGGGGTAGCGCCGGGTCGCGCGTTTGGAGGTCCAAGCTCTTTCAATTTGTTGTTCAGTGCATTCAATTTTTCCTCGACGTTTTTCGGGAACGACTGTTCCCTTAATTTCGTTAACTGCTCGACTAACGAATCGAAGACTTTTCCGGTTGGCTCGAGGCCGGCCCGCACGTCGGCGAGTTGTTGCGACAAAGTCAGTTGCTCCTCCAATTCAGCCTGCGACATTTTTACGCGCGGATCCATTTTGACAGTCAACGGTTGAGTGTAGCTCTTGCCGCGGACTGTCAGGACAACGGTATATTCTCCGGGCACGACCCACGGCGAAGTCGGCGAAGGCGGCGTGTCCTTATTGACCGCGGACATTGGATACTCCGGTTCAATGCCAGGGAGTGGCGTGTAATGCACATCCCAAAGAAACCGATGCAACCCGCGCTTGGTTGAAAGCAACCGCGGCGGACGAATCCAGTAGCCCGGGATTTTCAGTTTCCTGGCATCCGGGACCACTGGTGCGTCCGTACTGGAATAACGCCGAACCAGATTTCCTTTGTTATCTTTGATCTCAAGCGTGACCGGGGAATCTTCTGCCAGGAAATAATCGATCATCGCGCCGTCAGGCGGATTCTCGCCGGCAGGTTCATCCGGCGGCAGCGGCGTGTCGGTGTTAAGACTCCAGCGAATGCGAAGCGCGGTCTGTGGTTTGAAAAGAACAGTGTTGCGTTGGTCCCTCGTTAGCTGGCGAAGCAACGTGATGTTATCCAAAATCCAAAAGCCCCGTCCGTGGGTGGCCACGGCCAGATCGTCGTCCTTAATAATAAGATCACGAATCGATGTCGCCGGCATGTTGAGTCGCAACGCCTCCCAATTTTCGCCGTCATCTAACGAAACATAGGCGCCGCGTTCCGTTCCAGCAAACAACAATCCCCTGCGCTGGTCTTCCCGGACAACGTTCACCGTTTGGCCCTCAGAAATTCCGTGCACGATTTCTGTCCATGTCTTGCCGCCATCATGGGTCCGATAAATGTGCGGCCGCACATCGTCGAGCCGGAGCGTGTTAACCGCTGCGTAGGCGGTGTTGGCGTCGAAGTGACCCGCGTCGATCATCGAAATTTTCTGCCACGCCGAAATCGCAGGCGGCGTCACATCATTCCAGGCTTTTCCCCCATCTGTCGTTAGGTGGATCAAGCCATCATCGGTTCCGCACCAAATGCGATTCACATCCAGCGGCGAGGGCGCGACGGTATAAATCACACCGCGTTGCTTGGCCGCCGCCGTGGGATCGGCGCTATATTTCCCAATACTCGCCGGCAACTCGTAAGTCGTGCGCGACAGATCAGGACTGATCTGTTGCCAATTCCGTCCACCGTCCCGTGTCTGCCAAAGCGTATTCCCAGAAAAGAAAAGTAAATGCGGATCGACCGGAGAATAGACCACCGGCTGCGTGCGGATCATTCGAAAATCGGGAGAACGCAAGGGCACTGGAAGAATGCCTTGGGCCTGGCCGGTGCGTCGATCGTAGCGCGTCAACTTGCCGCCATAGATCACATCGGGATCAAGCGGATCCGCGACGACATAACCATATTCCTCGGCCGCGACCGGGTGCCAATCGCGAAAAGTGATCGCGCCATCAATGCCGCGGCTGGCGATTCCGACGGAACCGCTCTCTTGTTGCCCACTGTATAAGCGATAGGGAAAGGCGTTGTCCGCGCTAACATGATAGAGCTGCGCCGTCGGCTGGTTATACCAGGAGCTCCAGCTTTGGCCGCCGTTAACCGTGATAATCGCCCCTTGATCGCTGCCCAGCAGAATGATGTTCGGATTGTCGGGATTGATCCAAATGTTCTGATAATCGTCGCCGCCCGGGGCGCCGCGCCAGCCTTCCCATGTTTTGCCGCCATCTGTCGACTTCCAACAAACAACGCTGGCCGAATAAACGATGGCAGGATTCTTGGGGTCGAATCGCACGACCGGTAACTCGCCGCCGCCGATACCGGCCGATGGCCGCAAATCATCCGTGATGCTAATCCAGGATTCGCCGCCATCTTCCGATCGAAAAATATTTGATGCGACCAACGTCCTGACGCTAGCGAGCAACGTCTTCGGCGAACTGGGCGCGATCGCAAGGTTGGCCTGGACAATTTTGTCGGGCAGGCCCTGCCGTAGTTGATTCCAGGTTTTGCCACCGTCGATTGATTTGAAGATGCCGCCATTAGTGCCGTTCCAAGTGCTATTTTCCCAGGGTCCTTCTCGTGATTCCCAGAGGGTCGCATAAACCACCTCCGAATTGGTCGGGTCGATCTGGACGTCACCACCTCCAGTGTTTTCGTCGCGGTAGAGAACTTTCTCGAATGATTTACCGCCGTTGAGCGAGCGGAAGATTCCGCGTTCTTCATTGGGACCGTAAGGATGACCGGCGACCGCAACGAAGAGTCGATCCGGATTTCGAGGATCGACCGCGAGCTGCGCCACCTGTTGTCCATCGCGCAATCCCAAATGCGTCCAGCTTTTTCCCGCGTCAGTCGATTTGTAAATGCCGTCACCGACCGATAGATCCGGCCGATGCAGCCCTTCGCCGCTGCCAACATAAACGATCTCCGGATTGGAAATCGACGCTGCGATGGCGCCGACAGAACCGGTTGGCTGATCGTCAAAAATCGGCTGCCAGGTTCGCCCGTAATCGATCGTTTTGAAGACGCCGCCGTTGACCTGCGCCATGTAAAAGACATTTGGCTGAGAGGGAACCCCGGCGATTGCACGAGTTCGACCGCCGCGGAATGGCCCCACGTTGCGCCATCGCAACGCACCAGCAAAGCCCTCATCGGCGCAGAGTGAGCAAGGGACAACGGCGGCGAACAATAGCGTCAGACCAAAGACAAGAAATCGTAGAGTTGGCATTTGAGAGCCGAATTCTCTGTCGGTCCGTGTGGAAGCGCAAGAAAACGGCCGAATTTAACCTCCTTCGCGTCCGTCCTACAGGTGGGGAGCGAAGTGGTTCCACCCCGGTGAGGAATCGCCGCGGTTGACTTCCCCGTCATTTACGTGAATATCGCGGCGCTTTTTGCTATGTCCGATTACGACCTACGCAGCCGTATCAAAGAGATGATGGTGAAGAACCTGATGCTGCAAATCACGGCCGATCAAATCGCGGACGATGCGCCTTTGTTTGGGCCGAACGGGATCGGTCTCGACTCAATAGATGCGCTCGAGCTTGCCGTCGGCTTGGAAAAAAACTTTGGCGTGAGCGTGCCCAATTCCGAAATCGCGACGAAAGTGCTTCGCAACGTGAATAGTATCTACGATTATATTCTCGAAAAACGCGGCGAATCGGCGCAGTCTGAGACATCCTCGTGAAATTTCTTTTTCTGGAAAGCAGCCGGAGCTGGGGCGGACAAGAATATCGGACCTGTCTCGAGGTAAACTGGCTGAACGCTCATGGCTACGATGCCTGGTTCGGTTGCCATCCCGCGGGTGAAGTTTTCGCCAAGGCGCGTGAAATCGGCACCCGCCTTGTCCCATTTGCACTGACCAAACGGATTGATCCGCTTGTTTCATTTCACCTCTGGCGGTTTTGCCGGAAGCACCGGGTCGATCTGGTGAAAAGTTTCAGCTCGAAAGATCATTGGCTCGCCCTGCCGCTATATTGGTCGGGCATTCCCCTCACCCGCGCGCGTTGCATCACCGATCCGATCGAAGGTGCGAACCGCACATTCGTTTATCGTTACGGCTGCTCCCGGATTATCGCTGATGCGCCGGTGATCAAGCGGCAGCTCGTCGCGGATAACAAAATTGCTCCGGAAAAAATCGAAGTGATCGGCTCGGCGGTTGACCTGTCCCGTTTCCATCCAAATCGGGACACAACGAAGTTCCGTTCTGAGTTCGGGATTCCGGCTAATGCGCCGCTGATCGTTAATGTGGGGATGATTCGCCCGGATAAAGGGCAATTGACCCTGGTGGAAGCAGCCCGCCTGGCATTGCAGCAAAGGCCGGACGCGCGCTTCGTCTTCGTCGGCGAGGGAACGGGATCACGTAAACTTGGCATTCGGTTGCATGAAGCGATCGAGCGTTACGGGCTCGAGCATCGTATTCTGATGCTCGGCTATCGGTGGGATATCCCCGATATTTTAGCGGCCTGTGATCTGGTGGTAATCGCATCGTTGCGCACGGAAGCTTCGCCGATTGTGTTGCGCGAAGCACTTGCCAGCGGGCGCCCGGTCGTGGCGACGCGCGTCGGCGACGTAGATGAAGTCATCCATCATGGCAAACATGGCCTGATCGTATCGCCGGGCGCGCAGGAAGAGATGGCGGCGGCAATTCTGGAATTGTTACAAAATCGAGAGCTGGCCGCTAACTGCGCGCGCAACGGTCTGCAGCTCGCACGCGAACAATTCTGCTTCGATCGCATGATGCATCATAAGCTCCAGGTCGATACCGAAGTAGTGGCAGGGCATCGGGATCAATCAACCGCGCGGGCCGCAGCGCCGCTCGCACACGATTACCTCCGAAATTAGCTAGGGGGGCTGGAGGGACATGCGCTGTCATGTCCCAAAATTTAGGGACGCGACAGCGCGCGTCCCTCCAACAATCACACTCACTCGGCGCGATTGATCGCATCGATTAGTTGCCGAAAACGTCCGAAGCTGCGGCGATGTGGAGTAAGAACGAGCCTAGGCAAGCTGAGAATCTCGGGCTCGTTTCGTTCCTGGGGTAAGGCCTTGCTTTGGACAATCGCGCCGCGGCGCAAAACATCTGCGAACTTGTCGTTTAATTCGGCGAGGCCCGCCCCGGAGAGTGCGTGCGCAATGCGGATGACAAGCTTTTCCCCTACCCAGCGCGCCGAATGATAAATACGATAAAAGCCGGTGACCTCTTTCACTGCCGTTTCGACGTCGTGGGTAATTTTGAAAAAATAAAAATCGTCCTCTGAGATGAAACCGATCTTGTAAAGATGCTGGGTCAGAAACTTCATCCATGTTTCCCAGTAATCGCCGTCCGGTTTATCGAGCAAAACCACTGGAATGATCCGGGCCTTGCCGGTCTGCATCAGAGTGAGAACCTCAAATGATTCGTCGAGCGTGCCGAAACCACCTGGAAAGAGCGCAGCTGCGTGAGTCTCCTTAACGAAATTAAGTTTGCGAGTGAAAAAGTAATTGAAGTTGATGAGCTTCTTGTCGCCTTCAATGGTTTCGTTGGCGCGCTGCTCAAACGGCAACCGAATGTTTAGGCCGAAGCTCATGTCGCGGCCTGCCCCGCGCTGAGCTGCACCCATGATTCCGTCTCCGCCGCCGGTAATGATCATGAAATTGTGCGCCACCATTTGTCGTGCAAATTTCTCCGCTACCTTGGCTTCCGGCGAATCTTGCGCGGCGCGCGCGGAACCAAAGATGCCAACTTTTCGGAATGCCTGGTAGCTGGCGACGATTTTCGCGGCGTAACGCATTTCTTTCATCGAGCGCGAAATCAGTTTGAGATCGGCGACGCTCATTTTGTCGCGCGCCATTCTCAACGCGGTCAGGATCATCTCCTCGATCAGCTCCGGCGAATACTCGGCCCCAAAGTCGCTTACCAGCTTGTGCACGCGCGCATCCCATTCGCCGCCGAGAGTCTGTTGTTTTCGAGTGGGCTGGCTGCTGATGGTGCCGGCAGTGAAATCTTCCACGGGAAATTCGTAGCGTGAGTTGTGCCCGGCGCACGGAAAATTTGTTACCGACCAATCCGTTCGCTCCGTCATGTAGGGCAAGCTCTCCCGCTTGCCAGGTTCATCTAGATCGGCAGGCAGGAATGCCTGCCTTACAAATTTTGAGTTGTCGACGTCGCGATCAAATCGGCCAGGATCTCGCGAATGTGACGGATGGGCACTGAATAATGGCCGGCCCCTTCGATGATGCGCAAATGGCAATTCGGAATCTTCTCCGCCATTTCTTTCGCCACCCTAAAGGAAAAACTTCGATCGGAATCGCCGTGCCACAAGCGAACCGGCACTCGCAATTCATTCAGCGAAAATCCCCACGGTTGAGCAAACAATTGCGCATCCGCCAGCACGCCTTCGGCAGACGCCTTCCAAGCGCGGCGTTGACTCTCGAAACAAGCTTCAAAGGCCAATTCGTCACGCAGCGAATCGGCATCGCATGGTTGAAGAAATTTCAAGAGCCAGGAGCGACTGCGCCGCGGAGGCCGCAGGGAAAGAAGCGGCCGCGCCAGTCGAAATCCGAGGCGACAGAGAGGAGCTGGGAATCGTTGGTCGGCAAACATCAACCATCGATAGAGCGCCAGCAGCCCGCTATGATCGCCCAGCTCGGCAATGTTGGGTGCGCCACTCACCACCGCAATGACGCGCACGCGCTCCGGCATTGCCCAAGCCAGGGCGTACGCGTAGGGCGCGCCGCCGGAGATACCAAGCACGCAAAATTTTTCTAGTTTCAAGAAATTCGCCAGCTCAGAAACAAGGGGCGCCCAATCGAGCAATTTGCGCTCGGCCACGAAACTCGAATCGGCCATTCCTGGCCGGTCTGGCGAAATAATTCGCACCCCCAATTCGCGGGCGGCGTCATGGGTAAATTGCGCCATCAAGCGCGAGCTCGGCCAGCCGTGACAAAACATGACTGGCTTTCCATTTGCGTCGCCATATTCGCTAAAGGCGACCTGTTCGCCGTTTTTTCGAACGAATGTTTCGTCCCGTAATGGAGTCATTGGCACATCACCGTAACCGGTATAACGTGGTCTAGCGCGAAATTCGTGGCTCGACAACGGCCTGCATCTCGTGCGCACAATTAGTCACTGCCATCCGATTCTTTTATGTATATGAACGAAGACTCACAACCAGGCTTCGGAAAAATTTCTGTCCATGGGGATGGTGTCGGCGCGCCCACCCCGGAGTTGATCGAGCGGCGTGCGCGCGAGATCGCGTTAATCGACGAACGTGATCCAGATGATTTTACCGATGCCGATTGGGAACAGGCCCGTCGCGAGTTAATGGGAATTCCGCAAACCGCCGCGCCCGAGGAAATTGGTAGCGGAGTAG
>Ga0193714_1000132_pt1 | contig 10350 bp, 10 predicted proteins | sample U2m1metaG_FD_143039 | JGI IMG/M metagenome (GOLD analysis project Ga0193714, IMG submission 143039) | Soil microbial communities from a riparian zone of the East river system, Colorado, United States - U2m1 | ecosystem: Environmental > Terrestrial > Soil > Riparian zone | place: USA: East River... | reverse complement strand
TGGGATCTTTTTCGTCCTACCGTATGCAGTAGTTCCATGAGCCGCGCCTCGTAAGCATCGCACATAGGACAGTCGCCATTTGGCTGAACCCATTCGGGATGTTGAATCCGAAGATCGTCGTGAATCTGGTGCCGAAGCTCGGCGTAGGTGTGGGCTGGATGATATCCGGAGGCTGGTTTGGTGACAGATTCAGGTGTAGCGCGGGATGGTTTGTCCGATCTGCAGTGTCGGTGAGAGCGCTTCCGTCTGAGACTAACGAATTTCATATGCGCCTTTCTATTTGGAGTTGACCGGTCCAAATTCGCGAGGAACGAGGAACCATCTTCACGAGGCGCTTTAGAAACAGCCTCGCTCCAGATGCCTCTGCGGCTCCAGGTGAATCTGGAGATCGCGCCAAGCGGTGTCTCACCGACGGTTAAGGCTGTCTCAACCAGCTTTCTAATCCGGCCGAAAGTACGTTGAGACGCCGGATCACGTAATCAAGAGTTTTTACGTGATTCGCTGCATCGTGTCAAGCTCTTCCGGTCCTGACCAAGCGATGTAAAATGCGGTGGCATCAAACACCAGAAGCTCGCGCAGTGCGCGAGCGGAGTCTGCCGCAGTCAACGACACACGGCTACAGGTGTTCAGCTGGTTGCTGTTAGTAATGGACAGTTCGGCGGAACAACCAACCGGATCGCTCCCGGTACCGCTTCATATCGAACGTTGGAAAATCGCACGGGTTCGCCGTCGAGGTTAACCGGAATCGCTTCCTCGGGATAGACCTCGGCCCAGGGGGTTTGCCGGTAGGAGATGTAATCGCCATCTGGTGAAAGCTCTTGCAACTCTCGCGCAGCGGTCAGTAGGGCAATTGGCGGGATCTGACGAACGACAAGCACATCGAGCAAGCCGTCATCGATGCGCGCGCGTGGAGTGACTTGGACGCCGCCGCCCGTCTGACGCCCATTACCGACGATCGCGACCGGGCCGCTACTGGTGATTTCGCGATCTGGTAAGGTGAGACTTCCACGATAATGATGGACGTTCATGGCCAAAATTGCACCCATCACGGTGTAGGCGGCAGGGCCAAGAAGACGTTTGAGCTCAGGCGGAGTAGTCGCGGTCACCGCCGCGCCGAAGCCAACGCTAGCTGCGTTGAGGAACCAGTGCTCGTTGGCCTTACCGACGTCGATTGGTATCGGCCTCCCAGACAGAGTGCAAGCGCCTGTTCCGGGTCACGCGGAATACCGCATCCGGCAGCGAAGTCATTGGCGGTCCCTAGTGGCACTACGCCCAAAGCAGGCCGCGCCGCCTTTGAGAGATCCATCAGACCGTGAATCACTTCGTTCAGTGTACCGTCTCCACCGGCGACAATCAGCAAATCTGCGTCGCCTGCTTCCGCCGCAAACCGCCTGGCGTCCCCTTCTTTGTTAGTCATTCGTACCTTGATCCGATGTCCGGCTCCTCGTTGCTGCACAATTGCAGTACGGAACGCGTCATTGCCTGCCGCTTTGCCATTGAGAATCAGCTGAATTTTTTTAATGATCGCCCTGGCAGCCATTTTCGGAGTCCGAATTGTTGATCTCTATTTTCAGTGGGAGAAATTTGATGGCTGCTAATATTTTCACATGTCCAGACATCGGCATTCATTTCTTTACCGCCATTCTCTAAGCATGGTTGCGGTCGGGCTCCTCATTGTTTGGGTCGTCGGGTATCGAATGCTCGATCCGAAAACTCATCTGGGCGCATTTTTTGGCAATGCCATTGCAGATTGGAGTGGATCGGTCGTGATCATCCTCGGAACAAAATTTTTGTATGAGGTCGGGTCGCCGGAGAGCAGACCGGTCAAAGAAAAAAAGCGTTCCCCGTGGCTCGACTTTCTGTATCGGCATTCTCTTTTGATATTCATCGTGATCACCGGGATCGGCTGGGCCTTTCTGTTTACGTGGATGAATCCTGAGAGCAAATGGGGCCAGGTAGTCGGCAACATCGTTTCCGAATGGGTGCAGATGGCCGGCCTTGTTTTTCTCACCAAGCGCCTGATCGAGATCGGCTCGAAAGAAAGCCGTCGCTAACGCAGGGAATTTGCAGGCGACACGCCTGCCTCCACAGATTGGCCGCGGTCAACGACACGCGGCTACAGGTTTTTGCGGCTGTTCAAGAAACTTGCTCCAATCGGGCCTGACACGGTAGCATCTGCCAAACCCACAATAAAAACTATGAACTACAGCCTTGGAACAATTCTCGCCGTCATCGCCATTATTTTGGTCTTAGCCACTTACCTCACTGGCGCGCCGCTTGTGCCGGTCGCAGTCATTCTCCTTGCGTTAGCAATTATTTTTGGAGGAAACGCAGTGCGCCCGGTCTAATTCGCAGAGAGAATAAAACGGCGCGATGCGAAAGAAAAGTCCAGACACCCACGCTCGCTCACGGGTGTTAGTGCTGGTGGATGAATCCAATGTTGGGAGTTCTGTACGTACCGCGGGACGCGGACTGGACTGGTTAATGCTCCGCAATTTTCTGGCCGGGCCCGACACTGAACGCGATCTGATCGAGATGGTGGTTTATGCCGGATTGCCACCGGCCATTCCGACGTGGCAGGACGAACGCGACAAGAAAAACAAGTTCGTCCATTGGCTCCGCTCCAATGGATTTTTGGTCGTGACCAAAGATGGGGCGCCGGCCGAAGAAGGTCATTACAAAGCGAACGTGGACGTGATGATGGCGATTGACGCACTCGAGCTTTCCATGGAGATGCGGCCCGATGTTGTGATTCTCGTGACTGGCGACGCCGATTTCGCCTATCTCGCAATCAAGCTGCGCCGACACGGAATCCGCGTAGAAGTCGCATCAGTCGCCGCAAATCTCGGGAACATGCTGCGATCTGCCGCCAACAACGTGATCGATCTGGCCCCGTTGTTTCGGACGTTCGAGATCGCTAAGGTTCAGGACGCCCCGGCACAGCCTCAGCATGGAACGCAGTCCGCCTCAGGTGGACGTGGACGCCGGCCTCGGTTTCGCTCAGTGTGACGTTCGCAAGCTTCGAGTCTGGTTCCGATTTTCGTTGAAACTACGACGTGACGAGACGGCGCGACTGGGTAACTCTTAGTGTTTATGGGAAACAGCAAAGGCAGAGACAACGCCAAGAGACGCGCAAGACGACGAAAGAAGACTGAGCGCCTCGCGCTCGCGAAGAAGAAGCAGAACACGCGCCAGACGGCGAAATAACGCTCGTGCGAATTAGTTTTGCCTGACTGTTGGATGGCGTTTACCGCTGCCGGGTGAACGTCATAGTCCAATTGGTTTCCCAGCTCTTCCCGCCGTCGGCGGAAAATGCCTGTTCCCAATGGCACGCGTCTGGACCGTTCACGGTCCAAATGAACCGGCTAAAAATATGCCGGCCTTCGAACAGTTCCTGCGAGAAAAACTCGCCTCGGCCACCATCAAACTTCCCCACCATTGGAACGTCGAGTCTCCCGGGATTGCTATCGGTCGCCCAATAGATGCTCCACTCACCGCTGACCGGATTGTAGAGACGCACGGTCACCGCTTGAACACGGCCTGACCCACGATTCATCGTGAGCTCGTCCATGTTGCCAAGACCGCCGAGAATGTGACGAACCTTACCGGTGCCTTCGAATTCTTCCCATTCCGTGCACCCTTTAAGCCGCTCCTTCAGTCGCCGGTGCTGGATGTTCCAACTGCCAATGAGGAAATCGAAATCTGTCCGCCCATCGTGGTGAGACTCGTTAGTCATCGATTGCTTCTTCTGTTTAAACTGATTCAGTAGCTCTTCGACGTTGTGAATCAAGCGTACAAGAACTGCCAGAGTTGCGGGATGCCGTTGAAACGGGATGAAAACGGCGGTGGCACTAACGCTGACGGGACGCGCAACACGATGTACTGCAGTCATTGTTATCAGAACGGACAATTTGTGCTGCCGGATATTTCCGTGACTGAAATGCAGGCACGGGTGCGCGAAAAGATTGTCGAGTTCGGAATGCCCGGCTTTGTCGCCGGAATTTTTGTGCGCAAAATTCCGAGACTGGCACGTTGGCAAAAAGCGTAACCCGGCGCTTGAGAAAAGTGCGCGACCAACGAAATGCGGCTGCAGTTTTTGCGCGTCGAGCATCGCATGGCAACTTTGGTACAATTGATTCATGCATCGTAAGCGGCAACGGCAGAGATTAGCTGAACCCGAATTCCATCATAACGTTTACGTCGTTCTACTTTCCAAAGCCGCGTTGAAGGATCTGTCGATCTTGCGGCGCAACCCCGATCGCGATCCATCCAAACCGCCAGTCTACGTTGGAATGACAGGATTGCCGGTCGATCATCGATTTGAAAATCATAAAAACGGGTACAAATCGGCCCGGCTGGTCAGGAAATATGGTGTTCGATTGGTGCCGGAGCTGTTCGAGCATCTGAACCCGATGCCGTACGAACACGCCGTTCAGATGGAAAAAGATCTGGCCGACGACTTGCGCGCTCAAGGCTACGCCGTTTGCGGCGGAACTTGAGTAAACTGCGGGTTGCGCGCAGGCGGGCTACAGCTACAGAGCAGCCGACACGTCTGCTGCTACATCTTCCACAGTGGCTACTGATCGAGCCGCAGCCAACGGCAGCGGCTACAGTTCGCGGACAAGCTCAGGTAATTCCTTCAAGCTGCCGAGAACGTAGTCCGCTTTTTTCTCGTATTCGCGCGGATCGACAAAGCGTCTGTCGGGGATCGCGGCGACGCGCATGTGCGCCGCTTTAGCTGCAGCGACGCCAGGAAGCGCGTCCTCGACCACAAGGCATGAGTCAGCAGGAATTCCGAGGTGCTCTGCCGCGCACAGGTAGATGTCGGGAGCGGGTTTGCCGTGTTCAACTTCTTCGCCGGTAACAATGACCTCGAAAAATCCGGTTAGTTGATGTCGATCCAAGAAGGGGCGCGCGGAGGCACTGACGGAACTCGTGGCGAGGGCGAGATGCAATTTCATCTGGCGCAATTTTCCCAACACTTCTTTGACGTTAGGAAACAGATCGACCCGATTGGCAAAATACTCAGTCGCGATCTCGCCGCGACGCCGCATCATTTCCTCGGTGGGCACTGCCAGGCCAAATACTTTCTTGTAAAATTCGACCGCCAGCCGGTAGCTCACTCCAATCACGTTCTGATGGTGTTCGCCGCGATATGTCACGCCGTGCTCAGCCAGTAATTTCGCGTCGATCTCGCTCCACCACGGCTCCGAGTCGGCGAGCACCCCGTCGAGATCGAAAATTATGGCGGATAGCATAGAGCAAGGGAGCAAAAGGGGCCGACAACTGTAGCGGCAGCCGTGCCGGCTGCAATTTCCGCGCACGGACACGCGTGCCATCACAGCAGAAGGCCGCAGTCGGCGCCAGCGGCTACAGAATTGCGTCGGTGGGATTCGCAGAAGAGAGTGGCGGCTTATGCAGTTGGTTCGAAATGCAATCGTGATCGGTTTCGCGATTTTTTTGGGGATCACCCAGGCGCGCGCGGGAGAGTTCGAGTCGATTTTGCGCTGGCGGAACATTGGACCTTATCGAGGGGGGCGGACTCGCGCGATCGCCGGGGTCCCATCGCAGCCGAATGTTTTCTACATGGCTCCGGTGAATGGCGGCGTTTTCAAATCGATAGATTATGGCCAGACGTGGACGCCGATTTTCGACGATCAGCCAACCGCATCAGTCGGCGCAATCGCGGTTTCGATTTCCAATCCGAACGTTGTCTATGTCGGTAGCGGCGAAGGATTGCATCGGCCGGATCTTTCAGTTGGCGACGGCGTTTATAAATCGACTGACGCCGGAACAACGTGGAACCATCTGGGATTGTCCGATGGTCAACAGATCCCGCAGTTGGCTGTCGATCCAAAAAATCCGGACAGAGTTTTTGTTGCCGTAGCCGGTCATCCATACGGGCCTAACGAAGAACGCGGCGTTTATCGATCGCTCGACGGAGGCAAAACGTTTGAAAAGGTGCTTTATCGCAATGAGAACGTCGGCGCAAGCGATGTGGTGATCGATCCGGGTAATTCGCAGGTTGTTTACGCTGCGCTCTGGGAATCGCGCGAAGGACCGTGGGAAAACGGAGCGTTCGACGGAGACGGCGGCGGTATTTTTAAATCCACTGACGGTGGCAAGACGTGGCGACAACTAACCAAAGGCCTGCCGGGCAACATGGTCCAGGCGAATATCGCGATTGCGCCGAGCGCTCCGAAAACATTGTTCGCTGCGGTCCGGACAAAAACGATCTCGAAACTTTATCGCTCAGACGATGGAGGCGAAACCTGGAGCGGCACGACCGACGATCCGCGGCCCGGACTTGGAATCGGCGGCGGCGATCTCCCGGTGGTCCGCTTCGATCCAAAAAATCCGCAGATCGTGTACTCGGCGAGCATCGTCTGCTGGAAATCGACGGACGGCGGCAAAACCTGGGAGGGCTGGCGCGGCGCGCCCGGTGGCGACGATTATCAAAACGTTTGGATCAATCCGAATAGTCCCGACATCATTCTTCTCGGTTCGGACCAGGGCGCGATCGTCACTGTGAACGGCGGCAAGAGCTGGAGTTCCTGGTATAACCAGCCGACCGCGCAGTTGTATCACGTTAGCGCGGACGACACGTTTCCGTATCGGCTTTACAGCGGTCAACAGGAAAGCGGCTCGGTCGGAATCAAAAGCCGCGGCGATCAGGGCGAGATCACGTTCCGCGACTGGCAGCCAGTCGCGGCAGAGGAATACGGTTACGTCGTTGCCGATCCGCTTGACCCAGACATTATCATTGGCGGTAAACTGACGCGATTCGATCGCCGCACTGGCCAGGCGCAAAACATACTGCCTGTGCCGGTGCAAACAGAAGGCTTCCGGATGTTACGGACCGAGCCGGTTGTCTTTTCGCCGCTCGATCCGCACTTGCTCTACTTCGCGGGGAACACGCTTTGGCAAACTCGCGATGGCGGCAATCACTGGGAAAAGATCAGTCCTGATTTGTCGCGGCCGGATTACGTGTTGCCGGCGAGCATTGGAAAATACAAGGAGGACGCAACGAAGCAGGCTCATCAACGCGGAGTGATCTACACCGTCGCGCCGTCACCGCTCGACGCGAACCGGATCTGGTGCGGGACCGATGACGGTTTAATTCATCTGACAACCGATGGCGGAAAAAACTGGACCAATGTGACGCCGCCATCTATTTCGGCGTGGCAGAAAATTTCACTGATCGAAGCCGGACATTTCGATTCGAACACCGCTTATGCCGCGGTCAACACGATACGAATCGACGATCTGCGGCCGCACATTCTTGCTACTCACGACCGCGGCAAAACATGGACGGAGATCGCGAACGGCATACCAGCCGGTCAAGTCGTCAACGTGATTCGCGAAGATCCGGAACGGAAAGGTCTCCTGTTCGCCGGAACGGAAAAAGGCGTTTACGTCTCGTTCGATGACGGCGCGAACTGGGAATCGTTGCGATTGAATCTACCGGCCAGTTCTGTGCGCGATCTTATTATTAAGAACGACGATCTGATCGTGGCGACGCATGGCCGGGGGTTTTGGATTCTCGACAACATCACGCCGCTGCGACAGTTGAATCCTGTAGCCGGGGGCGTCGACCCCGGTAAACGCGCCGCGTCGAGCACAGCCGCGGTCAGCGCCACCCGCGGCTACAACGAGGATCTGCTATTTAGACCGCAGACTGCGTTGCGCGTTCGCGCGAATCTGAACACCGACACGCCGTTGCCGCCAGACGAACCGGCCGGCGAAAATCCTCCGGACGGCGCGATGATCGATTATTTCCTTCTGAAAGAGGCTAGCGGTCCAGTAACAATCGAGATCAAAGACGGCAATGGCCAGTTGGTCAGAAAATATTCGAGCGCGGATACGCCGGTCGAGCCGAACCCGAAGCGGCTTAGAATTCCGAGCTACTGGATTCGACCGCTGCAATTGATTTCCACGAAAGCCGGCATGCATCGGTTTTTGTGGGACCTGCATTACACACCAGTGCCAGGCGTAGAACCGGAGTTTCCGATGCAAGCGACATATCGCAATACAGCACCGGCCGCGACATCACCATGGGCGGTGCCGGGTAATTACACGGTCACGTTGACGGCCGGCGGCAAAACTTTCAGTCAACCGTTGACCGTTGCAATGGATCCGCGCGTTAAAGCGTCGGCCGCCGATCTTCAGGAACAGTTCGATCTCTCGTGGAAGTTGTATCAACTGCGCCTGAAGCTGGCGCCGATCGGCAAAAAGTTCGATAGCATCGCTGAACAACTAACGAAACTCAGAGCAAAGGCCGCGGAGCGACCTGACGTCACCCAAAAACTGGAGGCCTTTGCTCAAACACTCACCAAGTTCGGTCCGCCTCATCCGCGACCAGGCGCTCCGCCTTCGCTTTTCGTTTTGGAATCGGCGAAGCGACTGTTCAATGAGATCGAAGGCTCGGATGCTGCGCCGACAGCGGTGGTCAGGGCTACCGTCGCGGATCTCGATACAAAAATCGGACAGGTGATGGACGCGTGGCGCCAATTACTAGACTCCGACCTTCCGGGGTTGAATCAGCAATTGAAGCAAGCAGGACTTCCGGAAATCAAAACCGAGATTGAATAAGGCGCCACCGGGCAGCGACCGCCGAGGGCGCGCTACAGGTGCGGCTCCAGTGCGCCGGTTCGGGCGTCACTTTTTCTCCACGAGCGACAGGTACTTTTCGTAACCTCTGTCTTTCATTTCGTCGACCGGGACGAAATGGAAGGCAGCCGAGTAAACGACGTAACGTTGTCCCGTGGGCGATTTCGGGTCGGCAAAGACATAGCCAAGGTGGGCGTTACTTCGCTTGGCGTGCACCTCTGTACGCTGCATGTCGTACGAAGTATCCAAGCTCTCGGCGAGGGAATCTTTTGAGATCGGCTTGGTGAACGTCGGGAAGCCGACGCCGGCGTCGAATTTGTCAATCGAAGTGAAGAGCGGTTCACCGGTAATGACGTCGACGTAAATGCCGATCTTCTCGTTATTCCAGAACTGATTTTGGAAAGCCCTTTGGCTGCCACCCTGGCGCACGACGGAATATTCCTCAGCCTTCAGTCGTTGTTTCAAAACGGCGTCGGTAGGAACCGCACGGTTCGGATCGAAAGTTGTGGTCTCCTTTTTTTCTTTCTGCGCGAGAAAGAAAAAGTAAAGCCCACCCGCGATGAGCACGATCGCGATGCCGACACCGACGTACGTGCTGATCGCCGATCTTTCCTCGCTGGTAACTCGGCCCCCACGCATCAGATCGTAATTGAATCGGAGACTGGCCATGTCCGTCAAGACCGAACAGGCTTCTGATCTTCACTTTTGGCACCCTCGGGCTTCTCATATTACAGCCAAGCTGCTAGAGGCGTTTCTAGTTCGTGCGACTAGCCGTCATTGACGGCCCGCGCTCAAGCTCAAGGCTAACTACGGCGTCGGGCGAGGCCGTGGAGTGGGGCGCGACCGCGGAGTAGCTCGCGGCGTTACCGTCGGGGTGGCTGTTGGTGTTACAGTCGGGCTCGGGCCAGGCGTTACACTCGGAGTCGCAGTAGGCGTTGGTGTCACAGTTGAAGTTGGCGTTGCAGTGGGCGTCGGCGTCGGCAGTGGAAGACCATCGGCGTCGAGGTAGCGGGCAAGTGCAAAGTCAGCGAACAGCTCGAGGCCGGTCGCTTGGAAACCGACAGCCACAATGTTCCCATCCGGCTGAAGAACGGCGCCGTTGGCTCCGCCATTCAGATCACCAAACGAAGTCCTCACTTTGCCACCGGCGCCAAAGGTCGGATCAAGTGAGCCGTCCGAGGTCAAACGCGCCAGCAAGAAATCGGAATCGGATGATTCTGTGTTCGCGTAACCGATGGTGATAATTTTGTCATTGGGCTGCAGAATAACTTTGTTGGCGCTCTGGCAACAGCTGCCGAAATCGATCTGCGTGATTCCGTCGGTACTGAAGCTAGTATCGAGAACTCCGTTGGAAGTATATTGCGCGACAGCGAAATTCTGGACTCCACCGTTTTGAGAGATGGCGAATCCAGCAGCGACAATCCGGCCATCGGGTTGGAGCGCGGCCGAGCGCGCGCGGTCAAAGTTTTGATCGCCGAAGTCGGTGTGCACTTTTCCAGCCATACCGAATGTGGCATCCAAGGTGCCATTACTGAGATAACGCACAGCGGCGAAATCGTAGAAAGTCGCAGGATCATTGGCGGAGCCGACCGCGACAATTTTTCCATCGGGTTGGATCAAAACCGCAAGGGCATCGTCTTCCAAACCAAGAAAATCGGTTGAAACCTGGCCGCCATTGCCAAATGTGGCGTCCGGGGTTCCATCCGGATCGTAGCGCGCCAGCGCAAAATCGGTGTTGGA
>Ga0193714_1000131_pt1 | contig 10353 bp, 9 predicted proteins | sample U2m1metaG_FD_143039 | JGI IMG/M metagenome (GOLD analysis project Ga0193714, IMG submission 143039) | Soil microbial communities from a riparian zone of the East river system, Colorado, United States - U2m1 | ecosystem: Environmental > Terrestrial > Soil > Riparian zone | place: USA: East River... | reverse complement strand
AGAATATGGGTCGAGTCGAAGCTCGGAGAGGGCAGCACGTTTCACTTCACTCTTCCCCTTCGTTCTGGTGCAATCCGTGAAGCCAAACCGCAATAATGGCGTCGTGTTCGTCGCCTATCGCCGCAGCCAACCGCTGGCAGTTGCAAATGACAGTTCTTGAAATCAGACCGCACCGCTGGGGCTGGAAAGTTTTTGAATCACCAGGCGTTGAGCCTGTGTTCCCGGAGAAACGTCAGGCCATCGACTATGCCGAAACCCGAGCGTGCTTCCGGGCGGGTGAGATTCGCGTTTTGGATTCGAGCGGAAACATCGAACGCACCATTGCGTTTGACGAGACGAATCGAAAGATGTGACGAGACAGTGGCACCCGACGAACACGAAAAGCTTCCACCCGACGAAAAAGAGCACTTCGCGACGTGCTCAGAATGCGGCGAAATCTTTGATCGGCGAAGCCTGGACGAAGTGCTGTTCCACCATACCGACCATAAGGACCGCCCGGATATTCAGTATTCGGGCTCGGAAAAGCTCGATTATGGCACTACCGCCACCTAACGCTTGGCGTCAGCACGTGCAATGCAGGATGGCGTACGCCTGGCCCTTCTTCACTTCTTCCAATAGCTGACAGACTTCCAATGTGGGCGCCGCAATGACCTCGATACCGCGCCGTTTCGCCTCCGCTAGGACTTCGTCCATTACCGGAAGCGCGCCATGGGCGCCGGTCCCGATAATGAGCTGCTTGCCTCCCCAGGGAATTTCTTCCCCGTTCGAAAGCGGAGTGTGGCCGAACTTTTCGCGGAATTGCTTGGAAGGTGCTTTCTTGCGTTTCCGCACTTTGCCACCGTCGATTACCACATCATGCGTGTAGCGTTTTCCCTCGACCTCGATCTCGCCAAATTTCACGAGTCGTGCTTTCATGTATCAATGTTCCGCTGCCTCAAGATCCAAGGCAAGAGACGGGGCGAGACAACTTCTGCGTGTTTGCCACGACACCCTGCCGTGGCTTATCTCTTTCTCGTCAGAACGAACGGCTCGACGATCAGCAGCCGATGACTTTGCGATCGAGCCTGCGCTGCAGTTTCTGCGCGAAGCGTTCGAGGTGAATCAGTTCGCAGTCGAGCCAGTTCATCGGCAGTTCACCGCCCAGCTGCTTGATGCGTTTGCACAATTTGACGGCAAACTGCTGAGCCGCTGAGAGAGTAGTTCCCTTGAAGTGGCGGACCTGGTGCTCTTCGTTCCACTCAAGATCGTCCGGGTCGTCGATACGGACTTGATTTTCGTTTTTTTCGCGAGCGTTCGTCGACATCCTTGAGTTGTTCTACGGGAACTAGACCGAAAAGTTTCCAAGAATTGAGACGCGAGCCGTTCACCGTCTCGCAACAGCGCCCATGAGCCGCTCCCATTCGTCGAGGCTGCCGCGAAAGCCAAGCTCGCAGGTACCACGGGAGCTATTTGCGGAACGTGCGGGTCGAACTTATGCGCGACCGCGCCGAAGCCAAACCCCGCAAAGACAAACGCGGCGTCGATCTAATCGACTCGTGAGTTTGTTAACGTCGTAACATCATTGCCATAATTTGCCGAGGCCCAATGCCAAAGCGGCGGCGACGCATAGTTCGGCAGTCGGAGTTTGAACGAGTTATTCACGGGTTGTCCCGAGCGTTCCAACGACCTCGTGCGATGACGTTCCGAAACGATTCCGCTTCCAAAATGCCGAATGATTCGGCACAATCCTCGTTAGAGGTGGGCGGTATGTTGACCCCTGAACAGAAGGCCGCGATACGCGCAGAAGAAGTGTTCCGTGAGGAGATTTGCAACGAGATCGCCTCAGCGAGACGACATCAACGGCGCGGTCCCAAGCTCTGGGACGTGTTGAACAGCTCGCTCATCATTTGGTTCTTGACGAGTATCGTCGTCGGCGTGATCTCGTGGAAGATTTCCGATGCGGCCCTTAATCGCGAGAGGCGTGAAATGCAGCGGCGGCTAAAGTGGGAGGTTTACAACAATGGCCTCCAGTTCGAACATTCGATCAAACTGGCGTGGACCCGATTCGAGTATGAGGCGGCCTTCGGGCAGAATCTACAGAATCCGAAAGCCAGGCTCGTGGACTTGAAGCCTTTTACCTTTGACCGAATAACGTTCGAAATGGAACAGCTAGGGGCTCCCGCCGACCGGAATGCTGCTGGGGCTGTCCGGCGAGCAACGCTCGGCGTGTGGAAGCTAATTGAATCGAAGCTGGGTAAGCTCGACGGGTATGCCGCCCTAGACAACCGGACAAAGAAAGAGCTCGACGAAAGCATTAGTACCATCGTTGACAAGGAGATCATTGGTCCTTTCAGCCCTTAACCAAGCGATTGCCGCCATCTGTTCTGATGGTGCTTGCTTGTCACCAGCCTCGGCATACTCGAGAAGGAAGCCAACGGCCCCTTGTCGAAATAAGTCCACTGTGTTTGCCACGACACCCTGCCGTGGCTTATCTCTGTCTCGTTAGGCCGCAGGCGACAATGCTAGCTAGCCGGTAAGACCTACAATGGAAGCACCGTTACATATCACTCCGTTCTCGATCCAAATCGAGGCAGAGATCTTGTCTGACCTCCGAGAGCGCATTCGTAAGACGCGCTGGCCTGATCAGGCACCAGGCGCTGCTTGGGAGCAGGGGACTGACGTTGAGTACCTTAAACAACTGGTTGCTTATTGGGCCGACGGGTTCGATTGGGAGGCACAGGAGCGCGAGCTGAACGCATTCCATCAGTTCCGCGCGGAGCTCGACGGCGTCCACATCCACTTTGTTCATGAGCGCGCTAGACAGGGGCATGGCATTCCGCTCGTTTTGACTCACGGCTGGCCGAGCACGTTCGTCGAGCTGCTTCCGCTCGTGCCATTCCTGACCGATCCACATGCCCACGGCATCGACGGTCCCGCCTTTGACGTCGTCATCCCTTCCCTTCCTGGTTACGGGTTCTCCGAACGGCCCCGTCGGGTGGGCGTAAACTATCAGTACGTCGCCGGGTTGTGGCACCGCCTCATGCGTGGCTTGGGTTACGAGCGCTACGGTGCTCAAGGCGGAGATTTCGGTGCCGGAATTGCCACGTTCATGGCATTGAACAATCCAGAGCCAATGATTGGCGTCCACCTGAGTAATCTAGAGATTGCTCCTTACACTGGATCAGGGGCGCGGCCACTGTCCGCAGCGGAAAGACATTATCGCGAGCGCAACGAGGCATTCTGGCAGCAGGAATACGGTTACAAGGCAATCCAGTCCACGAAGCCCCAGACGCTCGGATACGCGCTGAACGACTCGCCCGCTGGGCTCGCCGCTTGGATTCTGGAAAAGTGGCGCTCTTGGGCAGATTCCCACGGTAATCTCGATGAGCGTATCTCCCGCGATTTCTTGTTGACTACTGTGACACTCTACTGGGTAACGCAGACGATCACATCCTCTATGCGGGATTACTTCGACAACGACAACAAGCTGTACCGAATCACGCTTGGACCACAGGAATTCGTCGATGTGCCAACTGGCATCGCCGTTTTCGCCAATAACTTCGTGAATGAGGGAACACCTCCCCGCGAATGGGCCGAACGTCTATATAACGTCCGCCGGTGGACGCCGATGCCGAGAGGCGGTCACTTCGCGGCAGCCGAGGAGCCCGAGCTGCTCGCCCGCGACATCGCAGCGTTCTTTGCCGGTTTATGAGCCTGTTCGGCCTAACCAGGACGGGCTTACCAAGGCCCGTGGAAGGAAACGAGGGTTCGATTCCCTTCACCCGCTGTCCGTTTTATCTGGGCGTTTCCATTTCCGCAAGCAAACGCGACGCGAAACGTAGACGTCCCATAGCCAAGGCTGGCCAACCTTTTTCTGGCTCTCATGCGATTTTATATCAATGGCCAAGGAATCGGAGGAGTCATTTGAGTCTGAAGTCCGGAAGTTGAATGAACTTTCAATTTTTGACCATTCCGAGACACGCCGAAAATTTATAAAGCAGGTTGCTGGAACCAGCGTAGCAATCGCGATTGGCCCAAATCTGCTTGGTTCCGCTCCACTTGACCACGCCGATTCCACGAGCCCAGCTGGAGCGTTGGCCGATTCGATAAATGTGCATCTGAAGATCAATGGCAAGGCCTATGCGCTCGATATTGATCCACGAGTCAGCTTGCTCGATGCGTTGCGGGAACGGCTGCAGCTCACCGGCTCGAAAAAGGGATGTGATCACGGGCAATGCGGCGCCTGCACCGTGCTGGTAAATGGACGACGCATCAATTCCTGTCTGACCCTGGCGGTGATGCACGAAAGCGATGAAATCACAACCATTGAAGGGCTCGCCAATGGCAAGGAGCTGCATCCCATGCAGGCCGCATTCGTCGAGCAGGATGGATTTCAATGCGGTTATTGCACGCCCGGACAAATTTGCTCTGCGGTCGCACTGTTGAAGGAAAATCACGCCAACAGCGATGACGAAATTCGCGAGTGGATGAGCGGCAACATCTGCCGTTGCGGCGCTTATGCCGGCATTCTTGCAGCCATTAAAGAGGCAAAAACGAAAGTTCGCGCATGAACCCGTTCGGTTATTCGAGGGCCGCCGATGCCAATCAGGCTGTAACAACTATTTCCGGGAAACCGAATGGAAAATTTCTCGGAGGCGGGACTAATTTGATCGACCTGATGAAAATGGGCGTGGAGACGCCTAACGAGTTGGTCGATATCAACCGCTTGCCACTCGCGCAAATCGAGGAACTCCCAGACAAACGCGTGCGCATCGGGGCGCTGGCGCGCAATTCCGACGTTGCGGAGCACGAACTCATCAAAACGCGTTACCCCTTTTTAACCGAAGCGCTCCTTTCCGGCGCCAGTCCACAGTTGCGCAACATGGCAACCGTGGGCGGCAATCTTTTGCAAAGGACGCGTTGTTATTACTTTTACGATCCTGCGTTTCCGGCATGCAACAAGCGCAAACCCGGCAGCGGCTGCGGGGCTCTTGATGGTTACAATCGTATTCACGCGATTCTCGGTCAGAGTGACCACTGTATCGCCATTCATCCGAGCGACATGTGTGTCGCGCTGGCCGCGCTCGAGGCGATCGTTCGCGTGCGCGGACCGAATGGCGAACGGGAGATCGCGTTCGGCGATTTTCATCGTTTGCCTGGCGACACGCCTGAGCGAGATACGAATCTCGCACCCGGCGAATTGATCATTGCGGTGGATCTTCCAGCAATGCCGTTTGCGGCGCGATCTCATTATTTGAAAGTGCGCGACCGCGCCAGTTACGCCTTCGCCCTGGTCAGCGTCGCCGCCGCGCTGGATCTCGGTCCGGGTAAAAGAATCAACGATGTCCGCATTGCGCTCGGCGGTGTTGCCCATAAACCGTGGCGCGCACATACAGCGGAGAAACAACTGACTGGCCAGGAGGCGAGCGAAAAAACTTTCCGCGATGCGGCAGAAGTGGAGTTGGCACCGGCAAAGGGTTACAAGTACAATTCCTTCAAGATTGAATTGGCCAAGCGCAGCATCGTTCAGGCTTTGAGCACCATCACGGCGTCATGAACGCAACAATTGGTCAGCCACTTACCCGCGTTGACGGCAGGCTGAAGGTTACCGGCACGGCGACTTACGCGGCGGAATTTCAGCGACCAAAACTTGCATACGGCGCACTGATTCAAAGCACAATAGCTAACGGTCGCGTCGCAAAGATCGATATCTCCACCGCAACATCCGCGGCGGGTATCATCGGGATCCTTACCCGTGAAAATGCGCCGCGATTCAAACCGTACCCCGATAATCTGACAAAGAACGGCGCGCCGGGTGAATCGCGCGTGCCGCTGCAGGATGATAATGTCTATTGGGTTGGGCAACATCTCGGCATCGTCGTTGCCGAAACTTTGGAACAAGCGACACATGCCGCCTCGTTAGTGCGCATCCAATACGAAGAGAAACCGCCGCTCGTCAGTCTGGCAGACGCGAATCCCGTCCAGCCCGAGAAATTTATTGGCCGTGAAAAATTACAGGCAAAACGCGGCGATGTGAACGCAGCGCTGGCAAACGCCATGCACAAAATTGATGTCGTCTATTCGACGCCAATTGAGAATCACAATCCTATCGAGACGATCTCGACGACCGCCGAATGGGAGGCGTCGGACCGACTGCTCATCCATGAATCGACCCGCGGCATCAAACAACTGCAGAAGGTCGTCGCAAACTCGTTCGGATTGCCGGCTGAAAATGTGCACATTGTTTGCAAATTCATCGGCGGCGCGTTCGGCTCGAAAGGATTTCAGTGGAGCCATACCCTGCTCGCAGCAGCGGCGGCGCAACTTGTGCAGCGACCGGTGAAGCTGACGTTCACTCGATCGCAAATGTTTGATTCTGCCGGGCAACGCGCGTACACGGATCAGCGCTTTTCGTTAGGCACAGATAAAACCGGGAAGCTCGTCGCGCTGCGTCACGCTACGACCACGCATTGTTCGCCCGTTTCCGAATTCACTGAGCCGTGCGGAAACATGTCGCGAATGCTGTATTCGTGTCCAAATGTCGACGTCTCCCACAGACTCGTTAGGCTGAATCTGACCACGCCTTGCCCAATGCGCGCGCCTGGGGAAGCGCCGGGTGTCTTTGCACTGGAGTGCGCCTTGGACGAGCTGGCACACAAGGCCGACATCGATCCGGTCGAATTTCGGCTGCGGAATTACGCGGACTTTAACGAATTCGAAAATAAACCGTGGTCGAACAAGAAGCTGCGCGAATGTTACCAACGCGGCGCTGAAAAGTTCGGTTGGTCGAAGGGAAATAGAAAACCGGGATCCATGCGCGCAGGGGACGGTTCACAAATCGGTTTCGGAATGGCAACAGCAATTTATCCCGCTGGCCAGCAAAAGGCAGGTGCGACAGCAATTTTGAACAAAGATGGAACGGTGGTTGTGCGCAGCGCGACACACGAGATCGGCACGGGAACGTACACGGCAATGTCGCAGTTCGCCTCCGATACGCTGGGAATTCCCATCGAGAAGATCCGCTTCGAACTTGGCGATTCGCAATTTCCAGAAGCGCCTAATAACGGCGGTTCCTGGCTTACATCGAGTGTTGCGCCGGCCGTCATGGGTGCCTGCCGAGAGTTGAAAAAGAAAGTTGTGGATCTTGTCGGAATTTGGCCTAACGACTCGACGCAGCTTTCCAATCTGTTCGCGCGCTCCGGTCAGGAACAGATTCAGGCTGAGTTCAATTCCGAACCAAACAAGGAGGAGCGCGAAAAGTTCTCGTTCTTTTCGTACGGCGCACTTTTCGTCGAGGTGCACGTCGATCTTCTTGGACAGGTACGGGTGAAGCGCGCTGTGGGCGCTTACGACGTGGGGCGAATGATCAACCCACGCCTGGCGCGCAGCCAGATCTTGGGCGGCATGTTATTTGGTTTCAGTATGGCCTTGATGGAGGCCACTGTTCCCGATGAGACGACCGGTCGGATCGTGAATGCCAATCTGGCGGACTACCACGTGGCAGTGCACGCCGACACTCCGGAATTCGACATCGATTTCATCAACGAATCCGATCCGCACATGCCCGATCTCGGCGCGCGCGGTATTGGTGAAATCGGAATCGTGGGCGCTCCGGCTGCGATCGCGAACGCGGTTTTTAACGCAACTGGAAAACGAGTGCGCGATCTGCCGATCACACCGGACAAGTTGATTTAGTCGACAACGTCGCTCGTTAGGCAGGGGCGTGTTTGAGTTGCTCGGGCCGAATCGGCAGTCGCCTGATCCGTGTTCCAGTTGCTGCAAAAACCGCGTTCGCGATCGCGGGAACAATCGGCGGCACCGGTGGCTCGCCCATTCCGAAAGGTTGCGGCGCATCCGAATCAACGATGTGTATTTCGATTGCCGGAGTATCGCGCATCCGTGCAACGCCGAAATCTGCGAAACTGCTTTGTTGTGCCGAGCCGCCATGGAAGGTGATTTCACCTTTTAGCGCCGACGAAATACCCCAGATAATTCCACCTTCCATTTGTTGCTCGACGCCGACCGGATTAACAATGAGGCCGCAATCAACGACACCCACCACCCGATCGACGCGGACGTTGTTTTCGTGGTCGACCGAGACATCCACAACATAGGCGATGTAAGTACGCCCGGCGTAGGCATTGCAGGCGACTCCGTGACCGCGGCGTTGGTTAATTGAAGCCCCGTTCCAGCCAGATTTATCGCGAACAGTTTCAAGAACACGACGCAACCTCCGACGATCGACAGTCGTGGCGCCGGTCTTAATCACGTCGGCGCCTTTCAACATTTCCAACCGAAACGCGAGCGGGTCTGCCCCCCGCGCTTCTGCTACCTCGTCGATGAAACATTCGCGAGCAAACACACTTGATGGCGCGAAGACTGATCGCCACGGCCCATGTTTTACTGGTAGATCGACCGCAACGTACGCCGTTTGAATCGCTGGAAACGCATACGGAACATCATAGCACCCCCACGACCAGTCCTGATACCACGCGGCGTCGCGCATTTCTTTTGGATCGAGCGGCGAAATGTTATGAAACGATCCGGCCTTGGTGTGTTTCCACGCGAGAGGGGTTTCGTGGGCGTCAAATCCAGCCGAAAGATAATGGACCGATGCCGCCTGAAAATGTCCCTGCTTCATGTCGTCAGCGCGCGACCAGAGAAGCTGGATCGGAGCTTTGGCGGCCCGCGAAACGTCCGCTGCTTCAACTCCATAATCGACTCCAAGACGTCGGCCAAATCCACCACCAATCAGAGTGATGTTCACATCCACATCGGCCGGTGCGACACCTAGCAGTTGAGCAACTTGTTTTTGTAATCGTTCCGGCGCCTGCGTGGGCGCCCAAATCGTGCAGCGATTCTCTCGAACGTCTGCCACGCAGTTCATGGTTTCGACCGGCGCGTGGGCATAGAAAGGGTAATAATAGGTCGCATCAATTGTTCTCGTAATCGCGCCTGTTCCAGGCGGCGGTTCCTCTTTGCGTGTAACAAATCCCATTTCCCGTGACGCGGTTTCGAGCTTTTTCCAATGGGCGTCCGAATCGAAAGCGTCTTTTGGCGGCTCACTCCATTCCACCGCGAGCGCGGTCCGGCCTTTGATCGCCGCCCAGGTGGAACTCGCGACGACAGCGATTCCACGCGGCAATTTGATAACCGATCTCACACCGCTGACAGCCCGAGCCTTATTTTCCTGAAGGCTCTTCACTTTCGCGCCTGAGAACGGCGGCCGCTCGAGCGACGCGTACAACATTCCCGGAACCTTGATATCAATCCCATAGTGCGCCTTGCCAGAGACAATGTCGGGTCCGTCGATCCGCGCGATGCGGTGCCCTGTGATTTTGAAATCGCTCGCGGCCTTCAACGGCGGATTCTCCGGCAATGGCACTTTCGCTGCCTCCGCGACTAACGAACCGTAATCGAGGCGCCGTCCACTCGCGCCGTGCTCAATTGCACCGTCTACGGCTTTGCAGCTGTCGCGATCGACCTTCCACCGTGCAGCCGCGGCGGTAATCAGCATTTCGCGCGCGGCAGCTCCGGCCTGCCGCAACGGTTTCCAACTGCTCGCCATGCTGTCGCTTCCGCCGGTACCGAGATCGGAGTCAGCTGACGGTTTTGCCTGCAGTAATTTGATTCGCGTCCACCCGGCTTCGAGTTCCTCCGCCAAAATCATGGCCAATGATGTGCGGACGCCCTGACCCATCTCGCATTTACCAATCGTCAGAACGACAGTGCCATCGGAATTGATGCAGACCCATCCGTTCGGTTTAAAAGACCCCACCGCACTCGCATTGCTCGCTTGAAGTAAACGCCGTCCGTCAAAACCGATGATGAGCGATGCGCCGCTAAGGGCAGCTGTTTTCAAAAAGGTGCGACGCGAAGTGATCATGGTTTCTTCGTCCGCATTTCATTCGCTGCACGTCGTATCGCTTTGCGCATTCGCGGATACGTGCCGCAACGACACACTGAGTCGGACATCACGTTGTCGATCAGTTCATCGCTCGGATCGGGATGTTGCTGCAACAACCCACAGGCGGTCATGATCATTCCAGCCTGACAATATCCGCATTGCGCGACCTCCTCCTGAAGCCACGCGCGCTGACATGGATGACTTAGGTCCGGCGACAATCCTTCGATCGTGACAAAACTGCGAGAGGATGCCTCCGCAGCGGGAACCTGACAGGCGCGCACTGCTTTTCCATCTTCGAGCACCGTGCATGCACCGCAAACGCCAACTCCGCAGCCAAATTTCGTGCCGCTTAAGCCGAGATTATCGCGGATGAGCCAAAGCAATGGAGTATCGTCGTCAGCTTCGACAACATGTCTGGTCCCATTAACCGTGAAGTCGATCTTGCTCACGCCAGCGATGGTGACTCC
>Ga0193714_1000130_pt1 | contig 10428 bp, 7 predicted proteins | sample U2m1metaG_FD_143039 | JGI IMG/M metagenome (GOLD analysis project Ga0193714, IMG submission 143039) | Soil microbial communities from a riparian zone of the East river system, Colorado, United States - U2m1 | ecosystem: Environmental > Terrestrial > Soil > Riparian zone | place: USA: East River... | reverse complement strand
TCATCGCTTCCATGGCGAAAACATTGCCAGCCATTTCGGCGACCTTGCCGGCAATCGCGGCATGTTTGCCGATCGGCACGCCCCATTGGATGCGTTCGCCTGCCCACTTGCGCGAGATCTCGAGCAGTCGCTTGGAAAGGCCCACGCACGCTGCAGGCAGTGTGAGTCGCCCCGTATTCAATGTCGTGAGCGCTACTCTTAATCCGGCGCCTTCCTTGGATATGATATTTTCGCGCGGCACTCGCACGTCGGTGAACTTCACGACTGCGTTGTAAAGCGCGCGCAGCCCCATAAACCGGCAGCGATAAATGATTTCCAGCCCAGGTGTATCGACATCGACAATGAATGCCGTGATTTGCTTGCGCTCCTTCCCGCCTACCATCTTCGACGGCGTGCGCGCCATCACCACCAGCACGCCGGCTTTCACACCGTTGGTGCACCAAAGCTTTTCGCCATTTAGAACGAATTCACTGCCATCAGGGCTGGGCTCAGCACGCAGGCTCATAGTCGCTGGGTCTGAGCCAGCATGCGTTTCCGTCAATGCGAACGCTGAGATTTCTCCGCCTGCAACGCGTGGCAGATACTTTTGTTTCTGCTCTTCTGTGCCGAACAGGAGCAGGGGTTGCGCGACTCCGATCGATTGATGAGCGGAAACAAGCGCTGCAACGTTTCCATCCCAACTCCCAAGCAAAACTGCGGCCCGTCCATAATTGGATTGTGACAGTCCGAGTCCGCCATATTTCTTCGGTACCTTGATTCCAAACGCACCGATCTCCGACAGTCCCTTGAAATTTTCAGGTGGAATTTCGCCGGTGCGATCGATCTCGTCCGGGTCGACATGTTCGCGCAGATAACTTTCCAGCTTCTGCAAAAATTCTTCGCCCGTCGCTCGATCTTCAGCGCTCTGCGCCGGATACGGGTAAATCCGATTAAAATCGTAGCGGCCGACAAAAAGGTTGCTGGCGAAACTGCCGCGGTCCTCGAGCGGGTCGCGTGCCGCTTCGGCTAGTTCGAGAGCTTCCCGCTGGCCTTTCACCATCTTCGACGTGTCGATAACGGCGGCTGCAGGCTTCTCTGGCTCGCCACCGGACGAGTCCGTCCGACTGGCGGATTTCGCGCTGGTTTCCGCAGCGATTTGTTTTTCGGGTGCTTCGAGTGGGGATTTCATTGCTGCTTATCGGAAGACAGCCTTCCAGGCTGTCACGGAAGGCAGGCTTCCCAGCCTGCCCGGTTTTAGCAACATGAAAATCGACAGGCCAGGAGGCCTGCCTGCCATGACAGGCGACGACGCCTGTCTTCCAGTGTCAAATTTCATAAAATGTCGTTCCATCACGGGCGTGCTTTTTCAATATTTCGCAGGGCAAAAACTTCTCCTCACTCTGCGCCAGCCGTTCCAGTTCATCGACGACTTTCTTTAGTCCAAAATGTTCCGCGAACCGCAACGGTCCGCCCCGGAACGGCGCGAAACCGGTACCCAAAATCATTCCGTAGTCCGCGTCCTCTGGTGAATCGACAACGTTTTCCTCCACGCAGCGCGCGGCTTCGTTGACCATCAGGAAGATCAACCGGTGCGCCAGCCCTTCTTCGTTCAGCCGCAAACGAGGATCGCGATGCCAGTCTGGCGGAATGTCCGGCCCTTCGGCGCCCTCAGGCTCGCCGTGCAATGCGCGCCGCCACTGCGCGAGTGCGTCGTTAGGCGCCAGCGTCTTGCCTTCGTATTTGTAAAAACCAGCGCCCGTTTTGCGACCAAGCATCTTTCCGTCGCGCAGCCAAAGCAAAACGGACGAAACGTGATCGCGCCGGCCGTACGCCTTTTCCAGTGTGTTGCCGATATCAATTGTAATATCGACGCCGATTTCATCGATCAACCGCAATGGACCCATGGGCATGCCCCATTGCACAAGCGCATTATCTATCTTGGTCGCATCCGCGCCACTTTCGAAAAGTTCCGCAGCGTCGAGCAAATAAGGAAACAAAACGCGGTTCACCAGAAAACCCGGGCTGTCGTGTACAATTACCGGCAGTTTTCCAATTTGCCGGACAAAGGCCAGGCTCCGTTCGCGCGTGTCGTCTGACGTCTGTTTCGCAATCACCACTTCCACCAGCTTCATTCGGCTAACTGGATTGAAAAAATGAAGACCGATCACGTGTTCGGGTGAAACAGTCGTGTCGGCAAGCCTGCCAACCGGAAGGGCCGACGTATTTGTGGCAACGATCGTTTTCGGACCGGCCTGCATCCCCAGCTCACAAAATATTTCTTTCTTTACCTCAAATTTTTCGGAGGCAGCCTCGATGATGAATTGCACGTCCCGTAATTCCATTGGCGCCGTAGAGGCCACAATCCGTGCGCGACCGGCTTTTGCCTTTTCCTCAGTCATCAAACCGCGCTTTACTGCATCTGCGTAAGTTTTCTCAATGTTCGCGAGACCGCGATTGACCTGCTCACGCGCGATGTCACGCAGAATAACCGTCACGCCGCGCGAGCTAAGCCATTGCGCGATTCCTGAGCCCATCACGCCCGCGCCGATCACTGCGGCGTGCACTACCTTCTCCGACGCAACTTTCGAAGTTCCTTTCTTGTACTTTTCGGCCAGGAAGAAGTTGCGAATCAAGTTTTGGGTCGATTCCGATTTGCCAAGATCCACAATCGCATCCAGCTCCATCCGCAGCGATCGGTCTGTCGAAATCGACAAAGTCTTATTGATGATTTCCAACGCACGTTCTGGTGCAGCGTTTCCGCGGTGTTTTGGAGGGCGGAGTTCCTCCGACGCAGGGCTCGCGAGAGCTCGCCCATCCAATTTGTGTTTTCCATCGCGCAACTTTTTCCGCGCGAGCTCGAGAAGTTTATCGCGTGGAGCGACCCCATCGACCAAGCCCAGCTTCCTGGCTTCCTCTACCGAATAAAGCTTCCCTGTTGCAATTACTTCAGCGGCTTTTTCTACGCCAATCAACCGCGGCAGACGGGTACAACCGCCCCAGGCGGGAATAAGACCCAGCGTCGTCTCGGGAAGTCCGATCCGTGTTGCCGGATCATCCGAAGCGATCCGGTAGTCGCATGCCAGTGTCACTTCGTAGCCGCCACCGGCGGATGCGCCATGAATGGCGGCGACAGTCGGAATTTTCAGTTCCGCCAGCCGGTTCAAAACCCGTTGCCCGTGAGCAATGAAGGCCCGCATGTCGCCGCTTTGCGCTTGCTGTAACAGAGTCCCTAAATCGGCGCCTGCAACGAAAATGGATTTTTTCGCCGACGCGATGACCAGTCCGCGCAACGAACTATCATTCTCAACCGACTCGAGATGTTCATTTAACTCGTCGAGCGTAGCGGCGTCGAAGATGTTCGCGCCGGACTCAGGGCGATCAAAGACAAGCAAACAAACATGATCGTCGCCGATCTCGCGGCGGATCATTGGACCGGTAGCAACCGCAGGCATTACCCTCATTTTGGAACGTTTCCCGCAAATTCCAAGCGGAGAAGGTGTAGCCGCCCCGCTGTGTCGGAGCGCTCGCGGAAGAACACGGCGACATAGCGCCTTGGCTACAACTCTCGCTCATTGCACTAGCAACGCAGGAGTGTTAAAAACGCCGACGTGGTCGGCAACATTCTCGCACCAGAAATCAAGAGCATGATTGACGCCCGTAACTTCGGCGGGCTGCGCGAATTGTTTCGCGAGTGGCCGCCCGCGGATGTGGCAGACGTGATTCTCGATCTTCCCGACGACGAGCAAGTGATCATCTTTCGCGTCCTGCCAGCGGCGCTCGCCGCAGACGTCTTCGAGTACATCGGGATCGAGGAACAGCAGAAATTGTTACGAGCAATGGCGCACGAGCAGGTGGCAGCCATTCTGAATGAAATGTCGCCGGACGATCGCACGGCGTTGCTTGAGGAAATGCCGAGCGTCGCGTCGCGTCAGCTGATCCGTTTGCTCACACCGGAAGAGCGCCGCGTGGCGACAGCACTGCTCGGCTATCCAGAAGACAGCGTGGGCCGCTTAATGACGCCGGATTTTATTGCGGTGAAAGAGGATTGGACGGTGCAACATGTGCTCGATTACGTGCGCCAGTTCGGTCGCGACAGTGAGACACTGAACTTTGTTTATGTTGTGGATGACCGCGGGAAAATAATCGATGACGTGCGCATGCGGGAGTTTCTGCTCCGACCCCTTACGGCGAAGGTGAGCGAGATTCGCGACGAAAGTTTCGTGGCGTTAAATGTGACCGATTCGCAGCAGGACGCGCTGAATATTTTTCGGAGGTACGACCGCGCTGCGCTGCCTGTAGTTGATTCAAGCGGGGTGCTCGTCGGGATTGTGACAAGTGACGACATGCTCGACGTGGCCGAAGAGGAAGCGACGGAGGACATCCAAAAACTCGGTGGTATGGAAGCGCTCGATGAGCCGTACACGACCATCCCGTTTTTGCGGATGATTAAGAAACGCGCGACATGGCTGGTTCTTCTTTGTCTCGGCGAAATGCTCACCGCCACCGCAATGCAGGGTTACAACAGTGAAATCGAAAGGGCAGCGATCCTTGCGATGTTTTTGCCATTGATCATTTCCAGCGGCGGCAATTCTGGGTCGCAAGCCACCACGCTCGTGATCCGTGCGATGGCTCTCGGTGAATTGAGCTTGGGGGACTGGTTTCGCGTTGTGCGAAAGGAATTACTCTCGGGGCTTTCTCTGGGCCTGATTCTGGGAGCCATCGGCTTCTTCCGCATTAGCCTGTGGCAATATTTGCACATATTCGACTACGGTCAGTATCATTGGCTGGTCGCTTTCACCGTCGGCATATCGCTTGTGGGAGTGGTGCTGTGGGGAACTCTGAGCGGTGCAATGCTCCCATTTTTGCTGCGCCGTTGCAGGCTCGATCCAGCAGCGTCATCTGCGCCATTCGTCGCGACATTGGTCGATGTGACGGGATTAGTAATTTATTTCAACGTGGCGCTGCTTGTCCTTCGCGGCACGCTTTTGTAGGCGCCAGCGCTGATTACCGCCACCGAATGGCAAGCTCTGGGATTGCCGAGGTCAACGCCCTCGGCTACAACTGACGAGAACGATGTTCTCGATCCAGAAAATCTTTGGGCGCGACGAAAAGTTTTACGATTTGCTGGAAAAGAGCGCGGAAGAAGCAGACGCGAGCGTGCATCATCTGATCGCGTTGCTGGAACGGCTTGAGCAACACGAGTCACCACAGAGCCTGGAACAATTCATTCTCAGCCGGCGCAAGGACAAAGAAATCACTCAAGAACTGACTGAACAGCTTTGCAAAGTCTTCATCACACCTTTCGAACGCGAAGACATTCAGGCGCTGACCGGCGCATTGTATAAAATACCGAAGACAGTGGAGAAAATTGGTGAGCGCGTTTTGATCTGTCCGGAAGATTTGCACGGGCGCGATTTTCGCAAACAGGTCGAGCTCCTGGATCAAGCGGCGGAAACAGTGGTAGCCATGGTGAAACAACTACGCAAGGGCACGGACGCGGCGACCGCGCGCGAGATGAATGCAAAACTCCAGTCGATCGAAGGCGAGGCCGACAAGCTCGAGCTCGATCTATTGCGCGATCTTTATCAGGGCGATTATAAAACCAAGCAGGTGATTTTTCTGCGCGATCTGTTCGCATTGATTGAAAAAGTGATCGATCGTTGCCGAGATGCGGGCAACATCATCCTTGGGGTCGCACTGAAGTATTCGTAGCCGGCTGCTCGCGACGGCGATGCTTACGTTCCTCACCGTCGTAATCGCAGCGACCATTTTCGAGTACAGCAACGGCTTTCACGACGCCGCCAATGCCATCGCGACGGTAGTCTCGACCAAAGTTCTGACGCCGCGCCAGGCGATCGCCATGGCTGCATTCTTTAATCTTACTGGCGCGCTCCTTGGCGGCGCTGTGGCGGCGACAATCGGCAAAGGACTTGTGGACACGAATGTGGTCACAATGCCTACGGTGCTTGCCGCAGTCGTTGCTGCCTTCGCGTGGAATATGACCACGTGGTGGTTCGGTCTGCCTTCCAGCTCGAGTCATGCGCTCATTGGCGGACTTTGCGGAGCCGCGCTCGCGACCGCGCACGGCGACTGGTCGGTCATAAAGTGGAACGCCGGCATTTGGCCGAAAGTCGTCGTGCCCATGATCACGTCGCCACTGGCCGGATTTATTTTCGGAGGGCTACTGATGTTTTTGCTTTTCGCCGCGCTTCACCGGTTCACGCCGCATTTTGTCAACACGGTGTTTGGCAAGCTGCAAATCTTTAGCGCAGCGTGGATGGCACACAGCCATGGCTCAAACGACGCGCAAAAAACGATGGGCATCATCGCGCTTGCTCTTTTTACCGGGACGAAAGCGGGCAGCTTCGATCATTTGCCTGGCCCGCTGACTTTTCTGCGGACTCCGACCTTCGTCCTCCCCGTCTGGGTCGTTACTCTGTGCGCGCTAACCATGGCCATCGGAACAGCCGCGGGTGGCTGGCGCATTATTCGCACCCTCGGACATCGGATGGTAAAACTGCAACCCGTGAACGGCTTTGCCGCCGAGACAACTGCTGCAGTGATTATTCAAGCTGCCAGCTATTACGGGATTCCTCTCTCAACGACGCACGTAATAACAGCGTCAATCATGGGCGTAGGCGCGGTAAAACGTTTCAGCGGCGTGCGATGGACAGTTGTCGAGCGAATCATATGGGCGTGGCTTTTCACGCTGCCCGCGAGCGGGCTGATCGGTTACGCGCTCGCGCGTGTTGCAAGAGCGTTTTGATTTGCCCGGCAGGGCTATGACCTACAGCCTAGGGTCGCGAGGAACGAGCTACCCTGAGTCAGACCGGTTAACAGTGACTGACCCAACGGGGTTGCGCCCAATCGGTTTGCGGTGGCCAACCGCAGCTCGATTAGCCATTCCCTCGTCATACTCCAATCCATTCGGCCGTGTACATCCATCTGGTGTTTTCCGCGAAAGAGCGGCGGCCGCTCTTTGCTCGATAAAACCAGTCGCGCCGGCTGCATGTCGCTGTTAGACGCCGCTGCAGATCTGTAAGTCAACTTCACTCTGCAGCGTTCACTTCACGCGCCACGCGGTTGCCAGACTCGAGCGCTCCTTGCATCCATCCGTCAATCCACACTGATGTGTGCTCACCCGCGAAATGAATTTTGCCCTCGGGTCTTGCGACGTGCGGCAGCAGGGAGCTGAATTGACCCGGTTTGTAATAGGCACTGGCGCCGCGCGCCCATTCATCCTCGTCCCAACATTTGGACACGCCGCCCTCGAAGTACTCACGCGTGCCGGGGAAGATCATCTCCACCTGTTCGAGCGCGAAATTGATGCGCTCCTTCTCCCCCATCCCCGTCACCCGCTGCGAGTGCAGGCCGATCGGGAACGCCTGTAAGATCCCTCGCGTGCCTGGCTGCTTATAGGTTACGTCCCACAGCTGGCTGATGGGCAGGTCGGTCGTAGTGAAGCCGCTGAGACCCTCGCTGACCCAGAACCTTTTTCTAGATTGCAAGAAGATTTTCGAGGCTGAGAGGTATGGCAACTGCTCGATGGCCCGTTGCTTCCCGACCGAGAAGGCTGGCGCGACCTCGATATTCTTTTGGACAGTGAACGGGACCGCACAGATCAGATAGTCTCCTGCCAACGTGTGATATGAACCGGCGCGCAGGACGACGGCTTTGACGCCCTGTGCACTCTGTTCGATTCTGACGACCGGCGCGGCGTAGTGAATCTTCTCAGCCAGCCGGCAGGCGAAGGCTCTAGGCAGGAGGTCAGTTCCACCTCTAATTTTGTAATACTGCTTGAGCTTCTGGTTGAGCGCCTGGTTGCGTAGCATGAACAGGGTTGACCAAGTTTCGGCCCGGTCATCAATTCCCCCTAAGCTCAACAAGGAAATGGCGTCTGGCGATGCTCCGCGGTTGCGCCAGAAATCAGATCGATTCATTTGGTCATATTTTTTTAGCGTTTCAGGCGGCGGCCAGTTTGAATCGGTGACGTCCCCCACTTCGCCCAACGCAGACCAGATGTATTTCTGCCGCATGCCACTCAACCCGAGCGCTCGTTCCTCTGCCGTCAGATCATATGGCCACTCCACTTTCTGCCCGGGTGTTACCTGGATCCTTTTCCCACGCACGTAGTAAACTGACGGCGAATCGGTCGGCTCGAAGGGGTCAAGCGTGAGGCCGAAGAGTTCGGCGTATTTGAGTGTGAAGTGATGGTGATTTGGAATCCGGGTAGCGCCGGCCTCCGCGTAAAGCCCGTCGGCGAAGGGGTCGCGTAAGGTGTGGACGCGGCCGCCTGGCCGCGCGCGGGCCTCAAAGACAGTGACGTCGTGACCGGCTTGCGCCAGCTCGTAAGCAGCTGACAGCCCGGCCAGCCCCGCTCCGATAATAATGATTTTTTTGGGAGCGCCGCTACGTTCCAATTTCTTTCGATCGGAAGCGAAAGAGTTCAACGAGGACGCAGAGATCGCCGCCGCGGCGAGAGCAGTTTGTTTCAAGAAATCTCTGCGTCTCATGCTCTATCTCACAGTCGTAAGCGACTGCCAAGGGTCACTAGGAGTTATTCCATCTATCTGAATTATAGAGCGAATGGCAATAGCTACTTCTTAACCGCAACCGTTGCACGTGCCGAATAGGCAAAACCGTCTACAATCTATCTAGATCTTCGATCACTTTTTCCATGCCACTGACAACGAGCGTGAACCGGTCGTAGTCGAGTTTTTCGGACGTGTCGTTAGCTGAATGATAGTACGGATATCGAAACGGCGCGGTGTCGGTGATCATGATGCCGGGATAGCCGTTTTTCCAGAATGACCATTGGTCCGACCAGCTCACTCCGGGAATAAACCACGGAAGGGACGCGCCTTCGGATGGAACCTTTGCATGTCTGCGGAACAGATCGATGGCGCGACGGAGCAGCGTGCGTGAATGAACGTTGCTTACGAATCCGATAAAGTTGCCGACCTTGGGATAAAAAGCGCCCAGCGCCCGCGACGGATAGACTTGCGAATTGGGCGCATCGGAAAAATAGCCGATCGTTTCTAGACTGATCATGGCAGAGATTTTGTCCCCGCGCGCTTTGCATCTGCCGGCGTAAACGAGGCTTCCCATTTCGCCCGACAAGAAATAAGGCGGTTCCTCGTTCACAAACGCGACGAAACGCAACGTGTGTTCTGTTTTTTTACCAGCGAACCGCCGCGCCAGAGCAAGCATGGCAGCGACACCGCTGCCGTTATCGTTTGCGCCCGGCGAACCAAATACTGAGTCATAATGCGCGCCGATTAGAATTATCTCCGGATGCGTGCCGGGAATTTCTGCCTCGATGTTATGGCAGGCTTGGCCATGCAGTTCATAACTGTCTCGTCGCGGATGAAGACCCGCGCGTGAAAAAGAGTTTTCGATAAAATCGGCAGCGGCATTCAGTTGTGGATAATGCCGCATGTTTCGCTCGCCAATTTCTCCAGCGAGCTTTTGCACATCGGCACGAAGCTCTTCACGCAATGTAACTTCATCTGGCGAGAGCGGCGCTGTCTTCGAGATATTTTTGCCGGGCATCCTTATTCCAAACCACCAGAGTAACGCAAGGATCGCAGCAATCGCGATAAGAACGCGGAGCGCGCTGAAGAGTATTCGTTTGAACACGCGAAAAAACTACAACTCATCTGATCGATCTGCAGAGGTGTAGCCACGACGCTGTGTCGCCGTGTGAATGGGACCATACCACGGGAGCGCATCGACACAGCGAGGCGACTGCAACATCACGCGATCTTCTTACGGAACTGCAGCGCGCGCAGACTAAAAAGCAGATTCGACGTCACGATAAGCACAGCAAGGTTGGGCCAATATCAAAAAAATGGGCTGACTATTTCGCAATCCCTACGATTTTTTGAAAATGCTTCCTTTGTTCGATGGCATCGAGCATGAACGCTGCAACCGCTTTGCGCGAGAGCGAGAAACTCATTTCCGAGGCCGCATCCTCCCGGCTTCGATACGTTAGATAATCTCCCTGAGTAAGGCGGGGAGGCCGCGCGATCGTCCAGTCGAGACCGTTCCTTTTCACAATCTCTTCCATCGCCAATGAATCGCGCATGTGGTTTCGTATGATAAAACTGGCGATCCGATTGGGAATACCGGAAAAATGCGCCGCAGCCGAGAGAACGACGAGCCGCGTCACCCCAAAACCCTGCATTGCGCGCGTCGTTGCATCGCGCTGTCGTGGAGCATTGAACTCGGTTTGAAAACCTGGCGCGGCCCCAATGTCGAAACCACCGCATCGTGATTTTGCGTTGCATTAACCAGTTCGTTTTCGTCCATCGCATTTCCTTCGGTGACTGCGAGTCGCTCATTCTTGAACTTGATGCCTTCAGGCGAACGAACAAACGCGGTGACCCGATGACCTCGCGTGAGAGCGTGCTCAACAATTTCTCGGCCGGTTGGGCCAGTCACTCCAAT
>Ga0193714_1000128_pt1 | contig 10461 bp, 7 predicted proteins | sample U2m1metaG_FD_143039 | JGI IMG/M metagenome (GOLD analysis project Ga0193714, IMG submission 143039) | Soil microbial communities from a riparian zone of the East river system, Colorado, United States - U2m1 | ecosystem: Environmental > Terrestrial > Soil > Riparian zone | place: USA: East River... | reverse complement strand
GTTTCGTTTGCAACGCTTCCGGAAAAATCGCATCGGCGCCGGCAGCGACGTAAGCCTGCGCCCGCTTTACCGCCCCGCCGAAATTTTCAATCGCCCGTGCATCCGTCCGTGCAATTAATATGAAATCTTTATCGCCTTTCGCCGCCACCGCCGCACCGATCTTCTCCTGCATGTCGGCTGACGCGATCAGCGATTTTCCCGCAAGGTGTCCGCAGCGTTTGGGAAATTCCTGGTCCTCCAGATGACAACCGGCTAATCCGGCGCTTTCCAATTCACAAATCGTCCGGGCTGCGTTCTCTGCCCCCCCGAATCCGGTGTCGGCATCGACAATCGCCGGAATTTTCACCGCCTTCGCTATGAATCCGGCCAGCATTGCGACCTCAGCCAACGTCAGCAACCCGATATCCGGTAATCCCGCGGTGCAATTCGCCAGTCCGGCGCCGCTTATATATACCGCATCAAATCCGGCACGCTCCGCCTGTCGCGCAATCGACGCGTTAGGCACTCCCGGCATCGCCACGCAATCCTTCGCGATCAATTGGCGCAATCTTTTTGCCCTCGTCATTTCGATCAATCGTCGTCATCCCGAGCGTAGTCGAGGGATGACGGTTTTCGTTCACCCCATTTTCAGCGATTTCATCAGATGATGCACACCACTCTGCTGGTCGAGCGACCAAGCCTGGTCCAAAATTTTTGCGGAATGATCCCGTCCCAGCGCCGGCGTGACGAGATGCAGAAATTTCCGTTCCACCTCGACATCCGACACCGGGTTTTTCGCATTGCCCAGCGGGTAATCGACACGCTTGGTCAAAGTGCGGCCATCCTTCAACGTCACATGCACGATGTTCGCAACCGCTCCTGGATAAAGCGAGCTTAGCTCGGCATTGCGCGTCACTTTCACGTTCTCCAAAAATTTCCAAATTGCCGGATCGGTAAATCGCGAGGGCTGAAATTGTTGGTCAGTCACTTTGCCATCGATCAACGCGATCGCGGTAATGTATGGCAGGCTGTGGTCGGCCGTCTCGCGCGTTTCCGGTCTCCATTTTTCCGGTTCGCTCCCGATGATATCGACCGAGGCATCATGCGATTCAATGTTTACCGAGGCGATCTGCGAGACATCGCCCACCTGCTCGCGCAAAAACAACGCCGCTTCGATCGCGCTTTGGCTATGATATTCGGCGGGCCAATATTTGATGCTAGTGTTCAAAATCATCGACGCTGGACCTTGCGGATTTTGCGGGAACGGCACCGCGAATTTTTCGCCGACGTTACCGAGTGAAACGCCGAGTTCTTTTTCGAAGCCCATTTGTCCTTCGAAAATCGGAGCCGGCCCGGTCATTCCCGCACGGGCGAGCAGCGCCGAGTACACTCCGTGCCGCGCGGCGTTCGCAAACGCCACCCCTTTCCAATGCGAAAGTTCACCGACCCGTGCCTGTCGCATGGCCGCGCAGGCCACGCCCGCAATGTTGACCGCGTGTCGCGTTTTTTCCCGATCAAGATTCATCAGCTTGGCCGACGCCAGCGCGGTCGAGAATGCGCCATAGGTCACGTGGTCCCAGCCGCGCGCACGAATGCTAGCCGCGTCGCACAAACGGCATTGCACTTCATAGGCCAGCGCGGTCGCGGTGATGGCGTCGCGTCCGTTCGCACCCACACTCTCAGCTACCGCCAGCACCGCGGAAATATTGTCGCTCGGATGGGCGGGTTCTTTTGAAAGATAGGTGTCGTTATAATCAAAATAACGAATGCAACAGCCGGTCGCGAACGCCGCCCAATCCGGCGGCGCCTGATGATGCGTGCCAATAATCGTCGCACCATGTTTCGCAGAAAATTCCGACGCGACTTCTCGCGCAATCCGGCAGGGCTCTTCGTTCCATGCGCCCAGGGCGCAACCGATCGAATCGATTATCCGGCGCTTCACTTCATTTACCGTTTCGCTCGACAAATCTTCGAAACGGAGAGCGCAAGTGTATTCGGCAAATTGATGGGCGAGCGACTTGGTCATTTGAAATTTGAAGCTGCAATCTGGCGATGAATGACGGGCGGGCAAGCTCCATGCCCAACCACTGCCGCTCCCCCTGAGGGAATTCATCCGTGTTCATTCGAATAATCCGTGGTTAAATTTCTCCGCACATGAACAAAGTTTACTCCAATGCCACGGCTGCGCTTGCCGGCCTACTCCACGACAACATGACGATTGCTGCGGGCGGGTTCGGGCTGTGCGGCATACCGGAGAATCTCATCGCCGCACTGCGTGACAGCGGCGTGAAGGACTTGACCATCGTCGGGAACAACGCGGGCGTGGATGGCTTCGGCATGGGGGTTCTGCTCACCACCCGGCAGGTAAAAAAGGTCATGGCTTCCTACGTCGGAGAGAACAAGGAGTTCGAACGTCAGGTGCTGTCAGGTGAACTCGAATTGGAGCTCGTCCCGCAGGGCACACTGGCCGAGCGGTTGCGTGCGGGCGGCGCCGGGATCCCGGGGTTTTATACTCGAACCGGCTTCGGCACCAAACTGACCGAGGGCAAGGAGACAAAAGTTTTCGACGGCAAGGAATACGTGCTCGAACCGGGCATCACGACCGAGGTATCGCTCGTAAAGGCGTGGAAGGGCGACAAATCCGGCAACCTCATCTTTCGAAAAACCTCACGGAACTTCAACCCGATGATCGCCACTTGCGGCAAGGTCTGCGTTGCCGAAGTCGAGCAACTCATCGAGATCGGCGAGCTGGATCCAGACCAGGTCCACACGCCGGGCATCTTCGTCGACCGTATCATCCAAGGCGCGACTTACGAAAAGCGCATTGAGTTTCGTACTGTGCAAGCGAGCGCGACTTCAAAAAAAGAGAATCCGATCCGTGAGTTGTTGGCGAAGCGCGCTGCGCAGGAATTGCGCGACGGTTATTACGTTAATCTAGGCATCGGCATCCCGACGCTCGTGGCCAATTACATTCCAAAAGGCATGAACGTCACGCTGCAGTCCGAGAATGGTCTGCTTGGCATCGGCCCGTTCCCGACCGAAGACGAGGTGGACGCCGACCTGATCAATGCCGGCAAACAGACGATCACGTCAATTCCAGGCTCGGCCTATTTCTCAAGCGCCGATTCGTTTACCATGATTCGCGGCGGGCACATCGATCTCGCCATTCTCGGCGCATTCGAGGTAACCGACAATGGCGATATCGCGAATTGGATGATTCCCGGCAAGATGATCAAAGGGCCCGGTGGGGCGATGGATCTCGTGGCCGGAGTGAAGCGTGTCGTGGCAGTAATGGAGCACACTTCCAAGGACGGCAGTCCAAAGATTTTGAAACAATGCACCCTGCCTATCACGGCCTTGGGAGTGGTTAACCTCATCATCACCGACCTGTGTGTGTTTGAAGTAAAACAGGGTGGCGGGCTCGTCCTTACCGAGCTGCATCCTGGCGTCACGGTCGACGACGTCCGCGCCAAGACCGGCGCACCGTTCGACGTCGCGCTCAAGCGCTGAGTCGCGATGCACCGTCCGGACCAGCGTTCCGCAAAAAATACGAACCCGCCTCCGGAGGCGGGAATCCTCGCGCGTATAGCGCTTGCTTTGACAGACTGGACCGAGCGCTGGGTGCCGGATGCTTTCGTCTTCGCACTCCTCGCCACCCTGATCGTGATTGTCGCCGGCGTCGCGCTTACGCCGTCGGGTCTGCCGCAAGTGATCGATGCCTGGGGAAAAGGTTTCTGGGAGTTGATTCCATTCACGCTGCAAATGGCGCTCATCATTATCACCGGGCACGTGCTCGCGACCTCGCAGCCGGTGGGCCGAGTCATTCGCAGAGTTGCGGCATGGCCGACAACTCCGCGCAACGCCGTCGCGCTGGTGGCGTTCTTTGCCATGGCGAGCTCGTGGTTTAACTGGGGCTTCAGCCTCATCTTCAGCGCCGTGCTCGCGAAAGAAATCGCGCGCCGGGTCCAGGGCGTCGACTATCGTGCACTCGCCGCCGCCAGCTTCCTCGGGCTAGGCAGCGTCTGGGCGCAGGGCTTGAGCGGATCCGCTGCGCTGCAAATGGCCACACCGGAAGCGCTCCCACCGCAGATTCGCGAGATCGTCGCCCACAGCGGCATGGTCCCGGGCGGAATCATTCCGTTCCGGCACACGATCTTTCTCTGGCAAAGCCTCGCATCTGTCGTCGTTGAGATTGCGCTCGTTACTGCCGTAATGTGGCTGGTCACGCCGCCCGCCGGGCGCGGCAAAACAGCGCGCGATCTCGGCATCGTTCTCGGAAAATCGGAGATCGAACCGCCGGCGCCAGTCGTGAAATCGACTCCGGGCCAATGGCTCGAACATTCCCCGATCCTCAACTGGCTCATCGTTCTCATCGGCGGCACGTATCTGGTCCGCTATTTTATGCAGGCCGGCGAACCGCTGAACGCGATCAACCTCAACATCGTCAACTTCAGCTTCCTGCTCCTCGGTTTCCTGCTGCACAAAACTCCCGCGCGTTTGATGCACGCCGTGCAGGGCGCGACGCCAGCCGTGTGGGGTGTCATCCTCCAGTTCCCGTTCTACGCAGGCATCGCAGGAATCATCACTTCCACCCACCTGAATCAGCGGATCGCCGATGCGTTCGTCGGGGTCTCATCCGCGCAAACCTTTCCGGCGATAGTTGCAACCTACTCAGCCGTGCTCGGCGTGTTCGTTCCGTCCGGCGGATCGAAATGGGTCGTGGAAGCGCCCTACGTCATGGCCGCCGCGCATGAGCTCAAAGTGCACTTGGGCTGGGTCGTGGCAGCCTACGATTTGGGCGAAGCGCTCGCGAACCTCGTGCAGCCTTTCTGGATGCTGCCGATCCTGGGACTGTTTCACCTCCGCGCGCGCGACGTCATGGGCTACACCTTCGTCGTGTTTCTCGTGCTCGTCCCCGTGGTCCTGCTGCTAGTGACCATCCTCGGGGCGACGCTGTCCTATCCGCTGTAGCGAGGCCCGCACTCTCGAGAGCTACACCATCGGGCGAAAACGCCCGACAATTTCCTGCAAGCGGCCAGTGATTTGACCTAGCGAACAAACTTCCGCTGCTTCTAACAACGCCGGAAAACAATTTTCGCCGCGGTCAACTACCGCGCCTAATTCATCCAGCGCGCACTTTGATTTCCCCGCGTTTCTCTTTTTGAACTTCTTTAAACGCTCAATTTGCAATTTTTGTTTCGCTCGGGGAGTCCGGACCAACTCGATCTCAGGCATCCCATCCGCGCCGTTGCGATAACGATTTAATCCGACAATCGGACGAGTGCCGTCATAAATTTGTTGCTCGTAGCGATGGGCGGCAGTTTGGATCTGACTGCGCTGATAACGGTTCTCCACTGCTGCGAGCACGCCACCGAGTGATTCGATTTCACGAAATTCATCGAGAATCGCTTTCTCAACCGCGCGCTCGACTGCCTTCATTCCGGGCGAGCCGCTCAACATGTTCATGGTGTGCCTAAAGATTCCAGATTCTTCGAGGAGGATTGCCTGTCCATGTGCGGCAAGACGAATCCACTCTTCGCTCGGCGTGGTGAACGGTTCGTCGGCGCTGTTTGAATGACACGAGTTGGTGCCGTTCATGTAAGCCAGCATCAATTCCGCCGCGGTGCGCGTGAGATTATTTTTGAACTCGGCGGCGATGAGCGAGCGCCCGCTCGTTTGCGTGTGCAGCTTGAACATTTGCCCGCGCGCATTCGCCCCAAAGACGTCACGCATGCCGATCGCCCAGATTTTTCGCGAAACCCGCGAGAGTGCGATGTATTCGACGTCTAGTCCGCAATCGAGGAAAAAGGAAAGCCGTGGCGCGAACTGGTCGACCGGCACGCCCCTCGCGCTGAGCATTTCGGCGTAGGCGAAGCCATTAGACAGGGTGTAGGCCGCTTGTTGAACCGGGGTGGATCCCGCTTCGCCGATATGATAACCGCTGATCGAAACCGGATACCACCGCGGCATGTTCGCAGTGGTCCATTCAATCATGTCACACAGAAAACGCAGTGACGCCTCTGTCGGAAAAATCGTTTCATTCTGCGCCTGTACTTCCTTGAAAATATCGGCCTGAATCGTGCCGCGCAGATTTGGCACCACTTTCGCACCGAAGCGGCGTTTCGCCGCCGCAATGTACATCGCCATGATGATCGGCGCCGGCCCACTGATCGTCATCGATGCGGAAAAATTCGGAGCGCCGAGCTCAAATCCATCGTAGAGCCGTACCATGTCTTCCACGGTGTCGACTGCGACTCCGCCCTCGCCGATTTTCCCGAAAACACCCTCGGCATCGGAGTCGATTCCGTAGAGGGTTGGTCCATCGAAGGCGGTGCTGAGACGTTTCGAGCGCTGATGCGCGCTCAAGAAATGGAAACGCTTGTTCGTGTCCTCAGCCAGCATCAGGCCGGAAAACAAACGAGTCGGTTCCTCCTGTAGTGGCGGCCGTGTCGGCCGCTCAGGGGTTTTTGCGCGCGACACGCGCGCCCTTACACCGTTGTGGGAATCTCCGTTTGGGGATTTTTTGTTGCCGTAACTGCCGGTCTCGATCTCGCGCAATGGTTCGAGATACATCTCGCGGTAGGCGCCGTTCAAGTACGGGAATTCACCCGGCAAACCTTCGCCAAAAAGATAACGCGCGATTTCCCCCGGTTCGTCGATTTCGGGCAAGGCCAGGCGCGGCAAAGGCAACCCGGTCGGCGCTCTTGAAATCGGGATTTCCCCTTTAACCTTGTTCCAGCGCTCAGTCACCTGGCGCGAAAAGTTCTCGTCGGTGCGTGCTCGTTTCACCTGATCGAGAACGAATTGTCCGTGTTTCTCGACTGCTTCAACAACTGCTCCAAGTTTGCTCATAGGTTTTCTTCCGCATTCCTGTCATCGCTCGACATGACAAAAAAATGCTTATGTACTCTCCTTCATAATTAACTCGAACAATTCATCCACGCCAGGATCGCGATGACGTTTGGCGACCGTGGCGACGATCTCCTGTTTTCGCTTGTTCTGCGTCAATCGCTGTTCGATTTCCGACAAGGCCGCCTTGGCCCGCTCCAGATCGGTTTTGTTCACGACGACAACGTCGGCGACATCGAGCATGACAATCTTTTGCAATTGCAAGCGCGCTCCGTAATCGGGGTTCATTACTAATACGGTTTGATCCACCAGTTTGTTGCGAAAAGGCAATGCCTCCTGGCCGGTGCCGACGGTTTCGATGATGACGTGGGCGAATCCGGAACGCGCCAGCAGCGCAAGACAGCTTTCGGTCGCAGGCGAAAGTCCTCCGGCCTGCCCGCGCGTAGCCATGCTCCGCATAAACACCCGATCGTCCTGCGAGTTGATCATGGTGGCGCGATCGCCGAGCAAAGCGCCTTCGCCGATCACGCTCGGATCGTGCGACAAAATCGCGATCCGCGCCTTACTGTCGCGCTGCAGAAAACGCAGAACCAGTTCATCGATCAACGTCGTTTTGCCTGCGCCGCCCGGGCCAGTGAAACCAATCACTTTCGATGTTGAATGTTCGATGTTCGATGTTCGATGTTTTGCTTTTTTTCCGGCCGCCTCTTCAAGCTCCGTTAATTTCCGCGCAAGCACGAGCTCGGGGATTGATTTCATGCGGCGCTTTTTCTTTTTGCCATAATGCTTTTTCACGTACTCGGCCATTTCTGTGAGCGAAGTGCCGGCAAAGAAAATTTCGTCGACGCCCTTGCACTTCATTTGCCGGGCGTCGCCGTGGGTGATCGTCCCCCCGCCGCCACCGAAAACCGCGATGTCGTTTGCGCCTTTCTTTTTTAATTGGCTAACGACATCGGCAAAGAAATCAATGTGACCGCCGTTGTAACTGGAAATCCCGATCGCAGCCACGTCTTCTTGAATTGCCGCACGGACAATATCACTGACATAACGATGAAATCCCAGGTAGACCACTTCGATTCCGTGGCGAATGAATTCGAGATTAATGGTGTTAATGGCGCTGTCGTGCCCGTCACAAATTGGGACAGCCGTGAGAATGCGAATCGGAGAAGCCATTTCCTTTTCTTGTAGCGGGAGTCTGTTACCGTCGCAACTCAATCGAGAATATTGGCGAGACCGGGCTACGGCCAAGAATTTCGCGATTGAACGATTTAATGATTAAGCCGCTAAATCACTCACTTATTAAATCATAAAATGTCTGATCCACTCGATTTCCCCGGCAAAGTCGTGCTCGTCACTGGGAGTTCCCGGGGCATCGGGGCCGAAACGATCAAAGCCTTTGCAGAACGCGGCGCGAAATGCGTGGTCAATTACGTCGCCGATCCGGAGGGGAAGAACAAAACCGATGCTAAAAACGTCGCGCAAGCCCTGGCCGATCCCCTCGTCATCGAATGCGATGTTAGTAATCCCGCACAGGTTGAATCCATGATGATGGAGATCGGCGACAAGCGGGGCGGACTGGACATACTCGTCAATAATTCTGGAATCATCCGAGATCGCACTGTCAAAAAAATGACGCTCGAGGAATTTGAGAGTGTCCTGCGTGTGAACCTGACTGGCACGTTCAATGTCACCCAGAAGGCTGTCGCAGTTCTGCACAATGGAGGACGGATTATTAACCTCGCGTCCGTTAGCGGGCAGATGGGCTTGTTCGGGCAGGCCAATTACTCTTCCAGCAAAGCTGGCATCATCGCATTGACCAAGGTTTCAGCACGCGAGCTGGCCCGTAACCAAATCACAGTCAATGCTGTCGCGCCCGGTTTCATTGATGTCGGCATGAGCAAGGGCATGCCGGATGAAGTGACGCAAAATTTCATCAAACAAATCCCGCTCGGTCGCCTTGGTGAGGCCAGCGAAATCGTGAACGGCATTCTTTTCCTGGCATCACCGATGGCTTCGTACATCACGGGTCACGTTTTGAACGTGAACGGCGGCTACTACATGGGATAACTACAAGAGTGTGAAATGCGCAGCCAGCGCGACTAGCAGTCACCGCTCACCAGCTCCTTCTCATTAACACCGGCCTTCAGGCCGGTGCGGAATGCGCATTACGGTTAAGAAAGCCGTTTCAACGGCTTTGCTCGTCCTGTCAGCAGACATTGGGCCTTAAGGGCTAAGCGTTAAAACGGCTCATGTCCATCGCGGCGGGAAAGCACCGGCCTAAAGGTCGGTGTTAATAAGAGTGCAATCGCTAGCCAGCTGTTCGCTGCTCGCCCGATACGGGAGGCTCCGGTCGGACAGACACGAACTCATTGGAAGTGAGGCCGACGGGGGATTCAACATTGGTTCCATAGTAGCGAGAGATCGCTCCTGTTACTCCTCGCCGACGTAGTAATCGAGCGCACCGGAGCGAAGGATCGCGCGCTCAGGGCAGCGAACGAGCCATTTCTTACTATCGGGGAAATAACCCGATTCGCCGATGGGATTGTCAGCTACTACGTACATTACCAAGTCTTGATCCGCCTCGTTAATTAGCTGATGCGGCTCGTTCGGACCGAAGATAAAGGCGTCACCCGGTTCGATCGATGTCTTCCCATCTTTATGGCGCGCAATGCCACGACCGGAAATGATGTGGTAGAACTCCCACTGTGCGCTGTGGGTGTGATAGGGATAAGCCGCTTTCCCCGGTGGGATCCGGCAAATCTCGATATCGAACGGATGACGTTCTATTAAATCGGTCGAGAACGGCTTTCGGCCGAGCGCCTCGGAAACTTGTTTGCCCGCGCCGGCGAACTTTCCCTTCGGTGACGACCAGGCAAGCTCCTCCATGTTGTTGGTATTTACTTTCCGCATGGATGCACGTTAAAAATCAGCTCCTGTTCGACAAGCTATAAAAGCGGTAGTTGAGCGACTTCCTGTTCTATTTCAGCGAAGCGAACGCCGATACCGATCAAGCGAATCTTCTTACCGGTCCGGGCAAAAGCTTCCTCGAGTAGTTGACGATAGTTGCCGAGATTGGGAAGGAGTCCGGCCCGTTCGAGGGTGGTTCGGCTGAAGTCCGAAAACTTCAATTTCACGAAAATCTTGGTGACTCGCCTGGTCGGCTCTTTCTGTGCCAATTCTGCCGCCAGTTCCTCAAATAGCTCTCCCACTTTTTCTTCACATTGCTCAAGGGTTGTTAGGTCGGTGCCAAAGGTTTCTTCCGTGCTCAATGATTTTCGCTCCCGATTTGGTTCCACCACGCGTTCATCGATGCCGCGGCAAAGATCGTAAAGTTCGCTGCCGAACTTGCCAAAAAGCTCGTACAACTTCGGTCGGGATAACCGTTGCAGCTCGCCACACGTGGTCACGCCGGCGCGCACCAGTTTTTCTTCTGTTACCGCGCCAATCCCCCAAAGTTTTCGCACCGGCAACGGCCCCATGAATTCTGGCACTTTCTCGGGCTTCACTTCGTACTGTCCATTGGGCTTGTTGATTTCGCTGGCGATTTTCGCCACCAGTTTGTTTGGCCCGACCCCCGCGGATGCAGTTAACTTTGTTTCCTTAAAGATGAGATCGCGAATTCCCCGCGCCAGC
>Ga0193714_1000127_pt1 | contig 10466 bp, 8 predicted proteins | sample U2m1metaG_FD_143039 | JGI IMG/M metagenome (GOLD analysis project Ga0193714, IMG submission 143039) | Soil microbial communities from a riparian zone of the East river system, Colorado, United States - U2m1 | ecosystem: Environmental > Terrestrial > Soil > Riparian zone | place: USA: East River... | reverse complement strand
GCTCTTTCCCTGGATCCGACATGCGCGCAGGCGCATATCGGATTGGCCCAGGCCGCGCTAACCAAGAAAGATAACGCGCGAGCGGGGCAAGAACTTAAAGCCGCGGCCGACCTCAGTCCGGTTCGATCTCGGGAGCGATTGACTTATGCCGAATTCAAAATGCAGGGTGACACGGAAGAAGCAAAAAGTTACCTTCAAGATCTCACTAAGCTGGCACGCGATTTCATCGGAGCCTGGCTTCTTCAAGCGAGGCTCGCGCAATCGGAAAAGAAGTACGATGAAGTAGCAGCACTGCTCCAAAATGTTTTTACTCGGGATCCCGACAACATCGAAGGGCGGGTGATTCAGGCACAGGCCTTGTTAGCCAAAGGCGATCTCAAACAAGGAACCGAGATACTTGAGCGCGCTGACAAATCATTTGAAAACAACCCGTTAATTAAGTATCAGCTTGCGCTGGCCTACGCCCAGGGCCAGAACACATCTCAAGCGATAAACGAACTGGAGCAAGCGATTAAGATCGCGCCCAAGTACGTCGAAGCTATTGTCCTCCTGGCCCAACTGCGTCTTCGTGCCGGCGATCCGCAATCCGCCATCGCACCGCTGGAATCAGCGTTGCGGCTCAAGCCAGATGTCATGCAAGTTAGAACGCTTCTGGCCGATGCTTATCAAACAGTGGGCCGTTCGGAAGACGCCGCTTCTCTAGTCCGCGAGCAAATAACGAAAACGCCGCAAGATTCGCAATCCTATCTGATTCTGGGAGTAATTTTGAGGAAACAGAAGAAGAACGATGAAGCGCGCAAAGCATTCGAAAAAGCACTCGACCTTAATCCAGAAAATGTGGTCGCGATTGATCAATTGGCGGATCTCGACCTTGAAGCCAGGGCATTTTCCGCTGTCCATCAACGGGCAGATGCACTCCTGCAAAAAGAGCCGAAATCTGCCCCTGCTTATTTCATCCACGGCAGAAGCTATGTGATAGAGAAGAATTTCGAGGCGGCCGAGCCCGCGCTTAGGAAAGCAATTGAGCTCGATTCAAATCTGGGTGCCGCTTACAATCTTCTCGTCGCTATCTATGTAGAGGCGAACAAGATTCCTGAGGCGTTGAAGCAACTGGAAACGGTTCTGGCGAAAAATCCGCAGTACCCTCCGGCACTCCTAACCTCTGGAATCATCTATCAGCGAATGGGGGATTTCGCCAAAGCACGCGATAATTACGAAAAGGTGCTGGCTTTGGATCCGAACTTTGTTCCGGCATTGAATAACCTGGCCTACATTTACAGCGAAAAACTAAACAATCTCGATCGAGCGGGGGAGCTCGCGCGGAAAGCGCGCGACCTAGCTCCGGCTGAGCCGAGCGTCCAAGATACGCTTGGTTGGGTATTTTATCGTCTAGGTAGATACCAAGAGGCCGCGGATCTACTGGAGCAAAGTGCCTCGCAGTCGCCCGATAACGGGGAGATTCAATTTCACCTGGGAATGGCAAACTACATGATGGGCCGATTGGACGAGGCCCGTGCCGCACTCCAAAAGGCAGTTTCCGTTCCGGACGATTTTCCTGGCAAAGATGAAGCGAAAAGCCGGCTGGCGCTCCTTTCGCAAGCCGGTAATTTGTCGATCCCCGATCTGGAAAAATTTGCACAGGAGAAGGTGAACGATCCCGTCGCTTTAATGCGACTGGGCGCGGCTTACGCAAAAGCGGGCGCAGCGGATAAGGCGGCTCAAGCGTACGAGAAGGCGCTCCACGCTAATCCGAAGTTACTGGAAGCGGTGTTGTCGTTAGCCCAATTGAACGCAGGGCCTCTAAAAAACAATGCCGAGGCGCTGGAGTATGCCAACAAGGCGCGCGAACTGGCTCCGGCGGACGCGCACGTCACGGCGACGGCGGGTCATATTGCCTATCAGGCTGGAAACTTTCCGTGGGCGTACAGCCTTTTGCAGGAGAGCAGCCGCGCTTTGCCCGATGATTTGGCAGTGACGCACGATTTTGCCTGGGCAGCTTACGGCACAGGTAAAACCAAGGAAGCGGAGGAAGGGATGCGGCGCGTCGCGAATGGACCGGCAGCCTCCCCCGAACGAACGGAAGCAGCACTTTTCCTAGCAATGGCCGCTCTGGATTCGGACGACGCGATTCCGGCCAATGCCGAGAATGAGGTGGCAAAGACGCTGGTTGCGCAGCCGGATTTCGTGCCGGCATTAATGGTAAAAGCGGCTATTCGATTGCAAAAAGGCGATATCGCAGAAGCCGGCGGCATCTACAACAGCATCCTCCAGAAATTCCCCGACTTTGCTCCAGCGCAAAAACAGCTCGCTTCGATTTACGCGAACGAACCAGCTAACGCGAATAAAGCCTACGAGCTAGCCAACAAAGCGCGCCGCAGCCTAGCCGACGATCCGGACCTGGCCATTACATTGGGCACTTTAAGTTTCCAGCGAAAAGAATACGCTCGGGCGGTGCAATTCTTTCAGCAGAGTGAAGCGAAGAAGCCGCTCGAAGGAAAATCGCTTTTTATGTTGGGGATGGCGAGTTTTCAATTAGGACGCAGGTCCGAGGCCAAAAAGACCCTCGATCGAGCCTTGGCAGCTGGCATTCCCGACGACCTCGCGACGCACGCAAAAAATGCTATGGTTGAGCTAGATAAGTCAGCGGCTGAGAGGCACTAGACACATTGGAAAGCGTCGGATTGTTTAATGCCAATAACCAAATCGACAGATTCCTCGATTTCAGCGACTTAGGTATGGGGAACCACCGGTAAATGAGTAATACGTCGGAGTTATTTACACTTCAACACTTATTCGCGAGGCGGCCGAATTTTTCTGCGCAACTCAAACACCTTATGGTGAGGTAATTACAACAATAGTCTAAATCTTGGCACGCCCATTGCTATAATCTTGCCGAAATGGGAAGTACGAAAGGAAACTTAGGGAATATGAAACTTATTAAGACTCTAGTAGCAAGCCTGGTTATCGCCGGCGGCTTTGCTTTGTCGGCTCAGGCGACACCAATTACCGGCATGTTAAATATCAGTGGCACCGCGACTTACAATGCGCCGATTGCTAGTGCCACACAAGTCACACAGTTCAACGACGTCGTTACGGGGGGCGCAAATACGGGGAGTTTTGCCGGCATCGGTGCAATGGTGCCTGTTACAATGACATCCCCCTACATCTTCAACCCTTCGACGCCTACTCCGGCCCTGTGGTCGGTTGGGGGCTTCACGTTCGATCTGACAGCCACGACGTTCTTGCAACAGAGCATTCATGGAATCTTAATTGAGGGAACCGGAACCATAATGGGGAACGGATTTGATCCCACGGCGGGTATTTGGTCCTTCAGTCAACAGGCAGGTAAAGGCACCACTTTGACCTTCTCCGCGACAACCTCCGCAGTGCCGGATGGTGGGATGACTGCAACCTTGTTGGGGCTCGGCCTTGCCGGCCTTGTCGGTGTCGGACGACTGCACCAGAGATTAGCAAAAGCTTAAAAAAGATCCCAACAGATACTATTGCGATTCACCGGGTAGGGTTCACGCCCTACTCGGTTTCGCTTTTCGAGCTTGATCGACGTTTAGCAAATCGCGTTTAATCTGCTTCAAGAGAGAGCAAGATATTGCGCGGGAACTGGCAGATTGATTGAAAGGGATCGCGCTTTTTTTCGTTTCTGTGGTAAAATATTTCTCGCTGCATTTCGTCTACATTCTACATTCAAATTATTGACTATTTAACTAGGGAACAATCAGGGATATCTATGAAAAAATTTGCATTTGCACGCGTTTTACTCTCCACGCTGTTAACTGCTGGTTTCGCTCCGCTGGCGGCCCAAGCAGCGGCCGGAGATTTATATGATGGCGGTCTGAATGCCCTCGCCCTCTACAAATTCAATCCGGCCGGCACCCGCACTGTCTTTATGTCCGGCACTTACATCGATTGGCTCGCTTTCGACAGCAAAGGCAACCTGTTTGCTGGGTCCCCGCCCAACGGCGTTATCCTCAAGATCACACCCGCCGGAGTAGCAACAAACTTTGCGACAGGTATTACGCCAGCTGGAATCGCCTTCGATGCTGCAGGCAATCTTTTCGCAATCAATACTGCCAATAGTTCGATTGTTAAATACACTCCGTCTGGCACGCTGACTACATTTGCTTCGGGCTTAGGCGGCGGGCCCACTGGGCTCGCTTTCGATACGAACGGCAATCTCTACCTGAGCTTGGCTGGAAATAACATGATCGGCGGCGGCTCCATTGTTAAATTTGCCCCCAATGGAACGTCAAGCCCCTTCGCTTCGGGATTGTTTCTTCCCGCCGGCCTTGCCGTGGATAGCGCGAATAATGTTTATGTGGCCGATTTGGGCAGTGGCTCGGTATTCCGATTCACATCTACGGGAACGAAAACAACTTTTGCCTCGGGCTTGAGTTCGCCACGTTCCCTCGCTTTCGATTCTAACGGCGTCCTTTACGTCGGTGAATTCGGTACGCACGACATCGTGAAGTTTCCTGGCGGGGTGAAAACCGCTTTCAGTCACGACGACACTTTCATCGGTGGGATCGCCTTCGAGCCGTCGACGGCGCAATTAACAAACATCTCCACGCGCGCCTCTGTTCAAACAGGTTCCGGCGTTACCATCGCCGGATTCATCGTCACCGGAACGGACTCGAAAACAGTCGTGCTCCGCGGCCTGGGTCCGACCCTGATGCAGTTTGGAATTACTGGATTTTTGGCCGATCCAACGCTGCAACTGTTCGATGGTAGTAGTCACCCATTGTGGTTTAACGATAATTGGAAAGACACCCAGCAAGCTCAGATCCAAGCGACAGGCCTTGCACCTCCGAATGATCTCGAATCCGCCATTCTGCAAATCTTGCAACCCGGGAATTACACTGCCGTTCTGGCTGGCAAGAATGGGACCACTGGCGTTGGTTTGGTGGAAGTGTACGATATAAGTCCTGGGGTTTTTGCCGAGCTAACAAATGTCTCGACTCGAGGTTTCGTTGGCTCAGGTCAGAGCGTGATGATTGGCGGATTTATTACCAGCGGAGGCAATGGCAGCACTGAGGTGGTGGTGCGCGGCCTCGGCCCGACCTTGACGCAATTTGGCGTTTCAGGGGCTCTGGCCGACCCGGTAGTAACTTTGGTGGACCAGAACGGCGTGGTCGTAAAAAGTAACGATAATTGGAAAAATACGCAGCAAGCGGCTATTCAGGCAACAGGGCTTGCACCGCCGAATGACCTTGAGTCGGCCATGGTTGTGACCGTCGCCACCGGGAAGTATACCGCTATTCTTTCGGGGCAAAATGGTGGAACGGGAATAGGTCTGGTTGAAGTTTATAAATTGAGATAGCGGGCCAGCAATCCGCCTTGAATTCAGCTCGGCTGGGTCCCGCGTACCCAGCTGGAGTTGAAAAATCCGCGCTTCTTGGTAGGGATTGGAAGCAATCAGGCGCGCGAATGTCGAAATCTCAACCGCAAACTCTCCCGACCGACCGGCCATTTTGGTTTTGCCTGCGAGCCCAGACTAAACGCGAGCACTTCGCCGCGATTGGTCTGCGGAAGCAATACCAGATTACCTGTTTCGCTCCACGTCTACGGATGCGCAAATTGACCAGGAGGGGCGCTGTCTGGTTCGTGGAAGCAATGTTTCCGGGTTATTTTTTTGCGCAGTTCGATTACGCCACTGAACGTCGCCGAGTTGAGCATGCCCCCGGCGTTCGCGGTCTGGTTCAGTTCGGAGATCGACTGGCAACAATTGAGTCCGCGACCATTGAGGCTTTGCGGCAAAGGATGGAAGCCGAAGAGTTGGTTACGCTTGATCCAGAAATCAAGGTCGGCCAGGAGGTGCAAATTGCGCATGGCCCGTTGCAAGGGTTGGAAGTTCTCGTCACGCAATTGCTGCCCGCTTCGGAACGCGTCCGCGTGCTGTTGGAATTTCTGGGGCGCTCGCTGCAAATGGAAGTGTCCAGGGAAACTTTGATTCAACCGCGGGCGTCGGCGGTTTCCTCGTTACAATAGGAACGGACGTTTGCCCAAAGGGCTTTTGGAGATCCAAATTCGAACCTGGCAGCTTAGCGGGCTTGTGCCAAAGTGCCGGCCAATCTCTCGCTCGAACGCTGCTTACGGATCCTGCGAATCACTCGCAAACCGTGCTCGGTTTCGTAAGCCTCAGGCGCTCTTAGGGCCACGAAGGCCAGCGTTACAGCAGAGCTGACCGTAAGGGCGCCGCTGATGATAATGAAAAACATGATACCTATAAAAGCATAAGTGATGCCGCGGACCCCTTTTCCCGAAAGGCTTTTTTTAAGCGTCGTTATATGCTAAGATGCTGAAATAACGCGACTTACAGACTCAACTTTATTTTGTTTCAAACCCTGCGCGTCAAGAAGCATATGCCAAGCGCAAGGACCCTGCGAAGGGCCGTTTAGCATCGCAGCCAGTCTGGCTCCAGCGGTAGGATTCGAACCTACGACCAATCGGTTAACAGCCGACCGCTCTACCACTGAGCTACGCTGGATCGATTCTGCGGTTTTGGGCGGCAACCTTGCCTAACGAGCCGCATAGAGCAAGCAGCGTTTAAATTGGCGATTCATTGCCTGTACCGTCCCGAGTTCGGCCACGGCGGAAGAGATCTCTAGCCTTTCTTCGTCACCCTGTAATCAGACATTCCTCCCGACCTTCGGATCAAGCTACGCCGCGGCCGGCGATTGCGCTCGGAATGAGAGAAGCAAGAAACTCGAATTGGTTGCGGGGGCGGGATTTGAACCCGCGGCCTTCAGGTTATGAGCCTGACGAGCTACCAGGCTGCTCCACCCCGCGTCATTAATTCACTATCTCAGATCGTCGTTTGAAGCGCAAACAAAAACATCTTCTTCCGAACAGAGATTGAGAACATTCTTCACCTCGAGCAGAATGACTCGATGGCCACTGGAAAAATTCTTGTTGGCACCGCCAGCTGGTCGGACCCGGGGTTCGTCGAGTTTTGGTATCCAAAGAAGATGCGCCCAGCAGATCGGCTCAGTTGGTACGCGCAGTATTTCACCATGGTGGAAGTCAATTCCACCTTCTATTCCGTGCCTGACCCGACGCTAGTGCGCCGATGGTGTGATGTCACTCCGAAAGACTTTGTCTTCAATATTAAGCTACATCAATTGCTCTCATATCATTCTACCTCCGCGAAACTTCTACCCCCGGCACTGCAAAAGAAATTGCGATTAGAGAAGAACGCGAAAGTCGGACTCACCACCGCCACGATGGACGAAGTGCTGCGGGCTTTTGCGCCTTCCCTGGAGGTTCTTCGTCGTGCAGAAAAGCTGGGTGTCTTGTTGCTGCAATTGTCGCCGGCCTTTTCGCCGCGCAAACACAAACTCAATGAGCTTCAAAACGTGCTGCAATTGACCAGCGACTTTCGGGTCGCGGTTGAATTGCGAAACCGAAACTGGGTGGAAGGCGAAGAGCGTGAGAGAACACTCGATTTTCTCCGGGATCGAAACGCAATTTTTGTGAATGTCGATGCGCCTCCGGAAAAGCATTTCACGATTATGCCGAGTGAGCTTACCGCGATTACTAATTCGGAGACCGCATATCTTCGCCTGCACGGACGCGATTCGCGCGCTTACATTTCCGGCAGGACGGTAGCTGCGCGGTTTAATTATGATTACTCAGACGCCGAGATCGACGGCGTCGCCGCGCGAAGCAAACGATTGGCTCGCGACGCGAAAGAAGTGCACGTTATTTTTAACAACAATGCCCGCGATTATGCGCCTCACGCAGCCCTTCGGCTGCGCAAAGCTTTAAGCCAGCTCGTTTCGTCGCCTCCCCAGACGGCGGAATTGTTTTGAGCTAGGATATCGCGTGGAAGCACCGAGATCGCGCGCCGGTCCGCCTTTACCCAGCCCTCTGGTCCGTTTAAAGGCCTGGCTCACCGCGCATCACATGACCCTGATGACGATCGCCGACACGCCTCATTCTATCGCCCTCGGTTCGGCCATCGGAATTTTCTTTGGATTTACCCCGCTCTGGAGTATGAAAACGCTGCTTTCCATCGCGGTAGCGTGGATATTTAAGTCCAACAAGATCGCAGCTGCTATCGCCGTTACCTTGCACGACATAATCCTGCCTTTGATGCCAGCGATTTACTTCTGGCAATACAGGATCGGCATGAGAGTCCTTCACGGTCGACCTGAACATCGCGCAGCCTTTCACCATCTGTCTTTTCACGATCTTATCACCTGGCCAGGGTTTGTACGTGTAGGCTGGCCTTTACTGCTTGGGTCATTATTTCTCGCAATTCCCAGCGCTATTGCGACGTACCTGATCATGCGCATGCTGGTTAGTCGCGCTCGTAGCGAAGCGCCTTCCGTGCGCACCAACTAGGCGCAGCCCGAGCCGCGATTGTTGCCGTACAGGGCCGGACAGGTCTCCATGGCGAACTATAAGCTTCAGCAGCGCCTTCGTAAGTGTTTAGAAGTTGGCAATTTTACCTCGCGTGCGGCACGATAGTTGCATTACGGAAGCCACGCGATCCGCCCGGCTCTTGGGGAAGAGCAGACGGTCGCGCGAAAAATTATGAAACCTCTTATCGCTATTGCTTCCAGCTTCTTGCTCTGTTCTTGCGCAGACATGTACGTTACAAAAAGCCGAGTCGGCGGATCCGTTGCGGCTGCTCCCACAGACACCAAAGATTTCGGATCGCGTGTGCGCATGATCACCGCCAATTGCGGTGTCGGCGCCTACAATCCACGGGCAATTTACATTCGGCCATTCTGTGTGGACACCGCGAGATTTACCGGCGATCAGGCGCAAACTGACGGCGAGATGCCGATCCGGAAGGCTCTCGCGCCGGTCGAGTTTGCGGAGGATCTCAAGGAACAATTGGAAAAAATCGCGCCGGCTCGGATTCTCAAACCGCATGAAATAGCCCGTATCGGCTGGCTGGTTGATGGCGAATTCGACGTTGTCGATGGCGGCAGTCCAGTGGGCCGGTTCTTTTTAGGGTCATTCGGTGTCGGCCAATCCATTCTCGCGCTCCATGTCCGCGTCACGGATGTTAAGAGCGGTTTGGTTGTCTACGAGTTTGACATGTATGGCGGAAGCCAACTCCAGGGAAGACACGGAACCGTTCGCGCAAGCGGGCTTGGTCGTGCTCTGCACTTCGATCTGCAAAATGCGGCCGAGCGAGTCTATCTGACATTAAGCACGGATCCGTATCGCTATGGTGCGCGCGCCAACGTCAGCCTCCCGGAGTAATCCGACGCGACGAGCGGGGGATTCACGTTGTAATTTGAGTTGTGCTGGTTAAGGTGCTGCCGGTTTTTTCCGGGCGTGGCTTCTATTACTAAATTCTTTTTCGTCGCATTTGCGATTTGTATAATTTGCCTCGCGCCGCGAAAAGCGGCGGCGGGGCAGGTTCCGCCATCCTATCTTGTAGTCGATTCGCAGACCGGCTACGTTTTGATTGAGCAGAACGCTCGCGAAAAGCGTCAGATCGCCAGCTTGACCAAGATGGCGACCGCCTGTGTCGTTCTCGATTGGGCCGAAAAGAAAGGCGGCGATCTCAGCCAGTTGGCAACGATCTCCCAAGGTGCCTTTGTCGGCGTGGAAAAGAACGATGTGGGCTGGCAGGTCGGTGACGTCGTTTCATTACGCGATTTGCTGTATGCGGCGTTGGTGCAATCGGACAATCTTGCCGCCAATGCACTTGCCATTCGCGTCGGTGAAACGTTGGGGCCGGCCGCGTCGGCGGAGTCGAATTCAAAGATCACGGCAGCCACTGTGTTCGTCGCGCAAATGAATGCCTTGGCAAAACAACTGGGGATGGACCGGACGCGTTTTGTTAATCCCAGTGGGTTCGATTACAAGGAACGACCAATGCCATATTCCACTGCAATCGATCTCGCGCGACTCACCCGTTACGCGATGAACAAGGCGAGCTTTCGTTTTTATGTTTCGCAAAAGGAGCGCGAAATCTCCTTCAACCGCGGTGGCAAACAAATGCATGCTCTCCTTAAAACAAGCAATGATCTGCTCGGCACCAACGGAATCGATGGCGTTAAAACCGGTCAGACAGCTCGTGCCGGTGAATGCCTCATTCTTTCGGCTAATCGCGCCGCCGAAGTAATCAAGAATGGCGACAACGCTACCGTTTTTCCACGCCACCTCATCGTCGTAATTCTTGGTAGCAACGATCGATTTGGAGATGGCGAGCGGCTCGTCCGGCAAGGCTGGCAACTCTATGATCAATGGGCCGCTGCCGGTCGGCTGGTCGATCCGAAAAGGATGCTGTAACCTTTTCGCGGATGAAAACGCGGATTGGTATTCTTACCAGCGGCGGCGATTGTCCCGGGCTCAATGCGGTCTTGCGGGGCGCCGCGCTCGCGGCCGATAAGCTTGGTTGGGAAATGCTCGGATTCCGCGATGGCTTCGAAGGGTTATTGCCGCCAGGTGATTTCACTGTCCTGGATCGCAAGTGCACCGAAAAT
>Ga0193714_1000126_pt1 | contig 10472 bp, 8 predicted proteins | sample U2m1metaG_FD_143039 | JGI IMG/M metagenome (GOLD analysis project Ga0193714, IMG submission 143039) | Soil microbial communities from a riparian zone of the East river system, Colorado, United States - U2m1 | ecosystem: Environmental > Terrestrial > Soil > Riparian zone | place: USA: East River... | reverse complement strand
TGCCGGATTCATTGTTACCGGAGCGGCCTCGAAAGAAGTCGTGCTTCGCGGCCTAGGTCCGACCCTGATGCAGTCTGGAATTACTGGATTTTTGGCCGATCCAACGCTGCAACTGTTCGATGGTAGTAGTCACCCGATGTGGTTTAACAATAATTGGAAAGACACGCAGCAAGCCGCGATTCAGGCCACTGGGCTCGCGCCGCCTAACGATCTCGAGTCGGCTATCCTCTTCACCTTGCAACCAGGGAATTACACTGCCGTTCTGGCTGGCAACAATGGGACGACTGGTGTTGGTTTGGTAGAAGTATACGACATAAGTCCTGGCGTTTCTGCCGAGCTAACAAATGTCTCGACTCGAGGTTTCGTTGGGACTGGTCAAAGTGTGATGATTGGCGGCTTTATTACTAGCGGAGGCAACGGCAGTATTGAAGTGGTGGTGCGCGGCCTGGGTCCGACCTTGACGCAATTTGGCGTCTCAGGGGCTCTGGCCGACCCAGTAGTAACTTTGGTGGACCAGAACGGCGTGGTCGTAAAAACTAACGATAATTGGAAAAATACGCAGCAAGCGGCTATTCAGGCAACAGGGCTGGCACCGCCGAATGACCTTGAGTCGGCTATGGTTGTGACCATCGCCGCCGGACGATATACCGCTATTCTTTCGGGGCAAAATGGTGGAACGGGAATAGGTCTGGTTGAAGTTTATAAACTGAGATAGCGGCACCATGCTGCTTGGGCTTTTGCCGGCCTGGGCTTGGTGCGTCTCTACTCGAGGCGAGAAGGTTTTCAGCCTAGAACAAATCAAAACAAAGTGGCCGTTCGATGAATGGCCATTTTATTGTACAAGAGATGTCGTCCAGCCATTTACCGCACCTGCCCGCATTGCCGGCGCGTTCTGGCGCAAGCTACACGGAGACAGAGCGCGGCGCTGCAGATGAAAGAGCTCCGTGAGAAGTAGACGACGGGGTTAAAAGCCGATCCCCCGTGGTCGCTCCTGCACGACTCCAAGGCGGCCGGTCGCTCCCACTACTTCACTCCGTTCAGCCCTTCAATTGACAACTGGAAATCGATCGGCCGCAATGTATCACTGCAAACGCGTATTCACCCGTCACCTGCGCTGCGCGCCCTCTGTCCCTGAGGCAGAGGGGGATACGCGCGCGTCTTCGCTACCGAACGAGCAAACTGGCGACATTACTGTAATCGTCGGTCCAGAGTGGTAGTTTGCCTTTGATCTGATTCAGGTCTGGCCGCATCGGGTACCCCGCTTTCCGTATTTCAAGCGCTTCCAGGGAATCGCCACGGGTAAGCAAGATGAAAACACTCGGTTGGAATAACCCGGTCCGTGCTGTGGAACGAATCAAGGTTGCCTTTAGGCCATAACTCTCGGCTAATGCTACGACCACTGGAACGAGATTTACGAAGACATTAGTAGCGTTTACTACGATAACGGAATCGGGGCCTCGGAGGTGCGAAAGGTACAGCGCCATGGCTTCGCTTGTAAGAAGATGAACAGGAATGGAATCGCCATTAAACGCATCCACGAATAGGACATCGAAGTTTTGAAAATCATGGCGCGCAGCTTCCTCTTCCAATGAAAGCCGTGCGTCCCCCAGGACAACTTCGACGCGAGCTGCTGCGTCGCTTAAAAAAGTAAAGTATCCACCCTCCCCCTTAGCAATACGGATAACGGCGGGATTGATCTCATAGAATCGGTAAACATCACCCGGACGAGAATAAGCCGCGAGGGTTCCGATTCCCAGCCCGATCGCCCCAACCCGCATGGGACCGAGATTGCGTTGCGGGTTTGTCAGGAGGGCAAGCCGTGCCCCACTACCTTCGCCGTAATAGGAGGTGGGCATTTTGCGGTCCTTTTTTGCCTGATTGCCATGCGTGATGCGACCATGCAAAAACTCATAAAACGAATTGAGCATCGCTTCATCCCAAACTTCGTAGACGGCCACCGCCCCGTAAAAGTTGCGTTCACGATGCAGACGATGAAGATGTGGGTCCTGCTCACCTGGCTGCAAGCACAGCGCCGCGGTCAAGAGCACAAAACCGGACCCTAGCGTTATCTCGGACCAGCGAAATTTCCTACGGCGCGCCCACTTTGGCCCACCCGTAAATGCGAGCCACACACATACGCATATCATCACCCCGAGGCCGATGTTGTAAGCCAAGAACAAACCTGGCGGTATGGCAATCAGACGCGCGTGCGCCAGATATTTCGGCAGCACCAATCCCAGAGTAACGAATCCGGCCGGGATCAATAGATCTGGCTTCGAATCATGCAGCCAGGAACTCCGGTCCAGGAAAAGGACGATCATGAGAAGCGCAGCAGTCGCCCATAACCCGAGCTGGAATTCCCAAAAGGTCGGGAAAATAGTGGGAGCAATGATCGCGACAAAAACGCCTCCCGCTGCTCCGCCGGCCGAGATCAGGAGGTAGAATGAGGTAAGATATCGGGCCGGTGGTTTGATCCGCGCGAGCTCTCCGTGACAGACCATGCAGGCGGCGAAGAGGACGAAAAGAAATATAACAACTTGTGAAGCGACTCTCATCTCAGTACCGCGGAATAACGAAATCACCGCGAGTGCGGCGGTGAGGACAAAAAGCGGGTGAAAGATAGCCCGCCTGTACCAGGGTCCATGAAATGTGAGGACAAAGCTGAGCAGGTAAACGCAAAGCGGCAGGACCCAGAGCAACGGAATCGGCGCGACATCCTGTGTCAAAAGATTGGTGGTCGCTAGAAGCATGACTGAAGCGGACATGGGCAGCGAGAACCATAACCAGCGTCGTCGAGGCGCTTCGGCGCTTGCGTCTACCGGCGATAGATTTTCCTCGGCAAGATGCGCCTTCTCAGCGGACGAGCGACGCATCCACCAAGCGCAAACGGCGCAACTCAATGCGAAAAGCGCAAAGCCTCCGCCCCAGATCCAGCTCTGAATTTTCAGGCGAAAGGTTGGCTCCAGAAGAAACGGATAGCTTAGTAATCCCAGGACCGAACCAGCGTTCGACAAAGCATAAAGAAAATAGGGCGGCTTGTTGTGCTGGCTAAGATCAAGATGGGCGTACCAACTCTGCAACAGCGGCCCGGTGCTGGAAAGAAGAAGAAAAGGCAGGCCCACACTGATAAATAATAACTCCACGATTCCCAGAATCGGTGCCGCCCCCGGTGCCGGTTTCCAGGAAGGCCCGGGGAGCACTGGCGAGCTCCAAAAATACCAGACGATGACGAGACAGAGCGAAGTGATCGCCAGGAATGCGAGATGCGCTTTACCCTGAAGCGAGGGGCGAAATGCACTCGCGATTTGGTGCGCATATACATATCCGCCCAGCAATAGGACTTGAAAAAACAAGAGACAGGTTGCCCATATCGCTGAGGTCCCACCAAACCAGGGTAACAAAAATTTACCCAGAAGCAGTTGGACCTGAAAAAGCAGAAATGCGCTTGTGAAAATCGCAATGCCAAAGATCGATCGCGGCCAGAATTTCAGATGGGACGGCCGGGACATCATCAGAAATCGATTTCACATTTCTTCGGCGCGCGCTGTTGCTGCCCTGCCACCTCCCTGTGACGCAGCCACCAAAGCAAGACAAACAACGGGATCAGGGAAGCGACAAAGAAAATAGGCCCACCCCGCCGGTGAATTGGGCTGTTGATCATTTCCGGACCGATGTGGACGCACAGCAGCGATATCAGCAAAATACGGAAACCATTACGCAGGAGACCTAATGGAATCACGGCTCCCACTAACAGGGCCCGTCGCCAGGTCGTGCGCAGAAACATGTTCGCTGCCAGGAGGCTGGTGATCACCAAGACCAGGCTCGATCTGATCCCACTGCATTCTTTGGCCACCATGATAGAAATTCCAGGAAGCTGAAAAATTGTTCCTGTACGCAGCGCCGGGGTGCCGCTGATAAGAAACAACCAGTTAGCAACCTCGGCTGAAGCTTCCTTCGAGGCGTTTTCCAGCGAATCAACCGCTGCCTCGGGCAATGGGATCATGAAAGCGAGGAAAAAGAGTGGGAACATGGCAGAGCGCGCCCATTGGTTCCCAAGAAATAAAAATGTCCCAGCGATTACAAAACAGACAAATGAGAGTGCTAGAAGTGTCATGTAATCGTTCTGGCCGAGTTCGGTAAAGTGCAGGCTGGCAAAGAGCGCACCAGTTCCGGCCGCTGCCATGAGCAAAGCAAATCCCCAGGCGCTGCTCACTTCGCGCGAAAGCTGTTTCCATCGAATATATATGAGATAAGCGCTCACGAACGGAATGAGCAGAACGTAGGAATGCACCTCACTGTGGCGTGCGTAAGTCACGAACTCGCGCAATGGCAGAGCGAACGCACCGCACAGAATCGCCAGATAAATACACCAGCCCATGAAACGTCTATTGGCCGACGCTGGTTCGTTTGAACCCCCGATCACGTTCGCTGCGGTTGGACTATCAATATTTGGTAGATTCAAAGCCGTCTTCTGGTTAAAAGCATTCGCGCTTCGATCACGCTTTCCAAATGGCTGCCTTCGATGGCGGAATCGAAGCCATGGCATTACGGGTATCGACGACGCAATCAGCCCAGTCCGCCAGCTCCTGGTAATTCACCGAACTATGATTCGTCGCTATTAAAACCAGGTCGAAACTCCGAATACTCGCCCGACTCCACCTGAGCGACTTCTTTCCGGCCCAGCGCGGATGTTCACGGGTAGGCTTTATCACAGGCACATATGGATCGTAGTATTCGACTTCCGCGCCGCGGTCCGCCAACAGGCTCATCAGCAGGTAACTGGGCGACTCGCGCTCGTCATCCACGTTCGGCTTGTAGGCGACACCCAAAATTAAAACGCGACTGCCCCTGACCGCTTTGCTGCGCGCGTTCAGTGCGTCGGCTACACGGCGAACCACATACTCAGGCATCCAGGTATTGATCTCGCCTGCCAGCTCGATGAACCGCGTGTTATGTCCGTACTCGCGTGCTTTCCAGGTTAAATAAAAGGGATCAATTGGGATACAGTGCCCGCCGAGGCCGGGCCCGGGGTAGAATGGCATAAAGCCGAATGGCTTCGTTTTGGCAGCGTCAATTACTTCCCAGATATCGATTCCCATTGCGCCGTAAACCATCTTTAACTCGTTAACCAACGCGATGTTGACGCTCCGAAAAATATTCTCCAACAGCTTGGCCGCTTCCGCCACTCGACAGGATGAGACCGGCACCAGCCGCTTGATCGCGATCGAATACAACGTTATCGCTTTTTTCAGACATGTTGGAGTAAAGCCGCCAACTATCTTGGGAATGGTCGCTACGACACTGTGTGGATTTCCGGGATCTTCCCGCTCTGGAGAAAATGCGAGATGAAAGTCCACGCCCGCTTTGAGCTTTGAGTTCTCCTCAATGACGCTCCGCAAATCCTCTTCTGTCGTTCCCGGATACGTGGTCGATTCCAAGACTACTAACGCACCTTTCTGCAAATGCGGTGCGATCTTGCGGCCAGTCTCGATGATAAAGGAGATATCCGGCTCTCGATTTTTGCTCAACGGTGTCGGGACGCAAATAATAACCGCGTCGGTCTTTTGGATTCGACTGAAGTCCGTTGACGCGGTCAGCCGCTTTGCTTTTAAGACCTCGCTGATTGTCTCGGCCGCAATATGTTTAATGTAACTGCGGCCACGATTGACCTGATCGACCTTGCTTTGATCGATATCGAGCCCGGTCACTTTCGCCCCGGAGCGAGCGAACTGGATCGCTAATGGCAATCCAACATAACCAAGGCCGACAATACAAACTTTCATAGCCTACTTGAGTAACTAGCGATCGAACATGTCACCGACCTCGGCGCTATCTTAGCTTGGATAACCCTCTAACGCCTTCAAAAATCAGGGATCTGCAGTTTCTCGATAGCATTGCTATTACAAAAAATAGCGCCGTGAACACAAGACCACAGACCGCCAGCGTTATTAAAGCGCCTGCATCCGGCAATATGATCCAGCGTAGCGTCCAGGTAATCACCCCGGCAAAAAGGGCAGGCAACAGAGCGGATAGAAAACTCACCGCTACATCAAGAAATCGAACCGGGCTATTTTTTGTGGCGTACCACACATAAGCCCAGAGCAACCCGACAAAAGTGATGCTAAAGCTCATGGCAACCCCCTCCAAGCCCCATTTAATGCCGATGATAAAACCGCCAATGCACACCGGCGCAGAAATCAAAGCATAGCGAAACTGCTGTTCGGGACGGCCGAGTGATTGAGAAAGCCAATTCGGTGCGAAAACCATTGCGCCGACCGCCGCCGCTGGCGCAAGCAATTGAAAGATGTGCGCTACCGGCAGCCAGCGTTGGCCTAACCAAACCAGAATGAGATCATGCGCAAAAAACGATGAAAAGATTACAACAGGCACCGTAACAAACGATATCGCTCCCACTGCCCGAAGGAATAATTTTTGGTACTCCGCCGGGTGATTCTGTAAACGACTCAGTCCCGGAAGTAAGACGGCCGCCAGTGGCACGTTAACCTGGCTGATTGGTAACATGAGCAGGCTATACGCCCTGGTATAAAGTCCCAACGGAGCTGGTCCCAGAACTCGGCCAATCAAAATATTATCGAAGTTACGAGTAAAGTAGTTTATAACGGTAAAGCCAGTCAGGTGTCCTCCAAAACGCACCAACGGGCGTACTCCAATCCGTCTCTTAAATGCACCAGGTCTCCATCCGCAATTGGTCCAAGCCAGCACACAATTGGTAGCACTGGTTGCAAACTCCGCTCCCACCAGTGACCAATAACGCAAACCTAATACAGCCATAACTATAGCCGTCGCTACTCCGGCAGCCATCGATACTACACCAATCACGGCAGTAGTCTTGAATCGCATTTGGCGTCGTAATAATGCCTGATGCTGCACCGTCAGACCGCCCAAAATGAAGTTGGCAGACAGCACCAGGGTAATCCAAAGCAACTTAGGTTCATGGAAGAACCAAGCGATAAAGGGCGAGAGAATCGCCACAACGAACGTAACTCCCACGCTTAATGCACAATTAATCCAGAACAAGGCCGACACTTGGTTATGTGTGATCTGGCCACGCTGGATCGTGGCATTAGAAAGGCCGAGATCCTTAAACATTCCTATGAAACCAGTGACCGAAGCTACCATCGCGAGCAGGCCGAAGTCCCGAGGTAACAGAAGTCGGCCCAGGATCGCTGCCGACAGCAATTGTAGAACCATCCTTATGGCTTGGCCTACCAGCGTCACTAAACCGCCCCGAAACGCGCGCCCCTGCAGATTATCGAGCAGGTGATCGGTGTCGAAATACCCGATCTTCCGATCAACCTGCGGAGGACTCTGCTCCGTCGCAATGTTACTCTTCGTCAAATTCACACCAGATTGGACTTAGAGGTAGTGATAGCAGAAAAGGTGCAACGCCTGTAAAAAGCCTGGGCAGTTATGAAAAGGCCTGTCCTAAACGCTCTTTACCGAGTCGCAGACGTTTTATGCCGCGGCCCTTACGCACGCCCTCACCGAGATCAAGCCGGCGAGCGCGATTGTGAGAAAAAGCAATGTACTTCCAACATCCGGAACGATGTCTGGCGGAAGACCAGGCCCAACTCCAAATGGGCCGGAGGTATCCGAACTCAGGGTGAATTTGCCGCTCCTGATTTTGACCGATCGGTTGACCGGAAGTGTTAAATCGAAATGAATTCCAAAGAAATCAAGCGGGCGCTCCAGATCGCCGCCCAAAAGAGGATTCAGCCCGGCAAATAGCGAACCGTCATTACCTGAGGCGCGGCCCAATTCCTCAGGCTGCTGAAGCGGATTTCCGTGCTGATCGAATAAATAGCCCGTCCCGCTTAGAAAACCCACAACCCCTGAGTGATTGGTTTGGAGAGTTAGCAATCCGTTAAAAGATGTATTAGTAACCGAAAACAGTCGCAAGAATTCGCCATTCGTGAATGTAAAATCAAGCGAGAGAGTTTGACCTCGCAGATGTAACCCGTTCAGCGCAGCAATTGAGGTAGCAATCTGCGAAGTTATGTTAGGGGCGCTCCCAAGAGCAATGTCGATTGTAGTCGCTTCTGCAGTCACGGCGCAAATTGATAAGATCGCTATTAACGCCGAAGCCGCGCCGCGATTACGGCGTGATTTTTGTAGTTCCATTGATAAACCCTTCCTCGCTCTGTCACCCTTTAACCAAAGGACATTACCCGATAAACGTGCACTAGAGCAATATTTAGTTTTTCCATTGCAACCCCTCACAGCCGTAATGCCTTTTCCACCATTATCCGGCGTTAACGGCGGTGGCGGACCCGGGCAAACTCAATGGATGTTGAATCTTGAATCTGTGACCGAAATGATCCGTCGGGAGCAAGCCGATCGAAAATCTGCTTTGAACTCCCTCGTGCTAGCCGGAGAAAAAGAATGCTGCGTAGAGATAGCCGATCCCCTCTTGCACCACTTCTTCCACGCCTTCGCTGTACTCCCACCAATGCTTCGCGTCAAAATCAGGACTGGGAACAGCAATCACGCCGATGGCAACATTTGCTCCAAGAGCTCTCTTAAAGAGCAGACGGGTCCGTCGAGCATGAGTCCCTTCAGTTACGATGTTGATGCTCCGCACCTGCATACCGTGTTTCTGAAGCCAGTCCTTCAATGCAACCGCGGAGCTATACGTTCGATCGCGGCCAATGACGTGCGAAGGAACCATCTGAACGAGGTCGTCTGGAATACCTGCCTTCTTCAGAGATTCTGCGCCGACACTAGCCGACGTTTGATAATCATTGATATAACCGCCTTTCCCAACAACAGGACCGCCCGTCGTAAACAGTTGCCGGTAGGAATGGCTATTAAATTCCTCTACGCTGGCTTCTATGGTGTATGAATGAACCCATCCCTCGACCACCAAAACGTCGGCATTCACACGCTCGGTCACCGCCAAAAAAGGATAGACACCGGGCAGCGTTATCAGTGCGAGCGCGAGGATTGCAATGATTAGCAGCAACTTTGCTCCCAAGGACAGACCCCAGCGATATCGACGCACTACCAGGCCGCCGAGGACTCTGCGCTCCTCCCCTCGGCTGACGGGAACCCGCTCGGTTTCATTAAGATCGTCTTTCGCGGGATGATGCAAAGGCCGGGCACCGTGTTGCCGCCTCTCTGGTAGTTCCCGCCTAACGATCGAGCTCTTCACGATGATTTGCTTTCAACTAACTCAGCCTCCACCAATTCACAGAGCAGATGTCCGATCGCAATGTGGCATTCCTGGATCCGAGCCGTGCTCTTTGAAGCAACCGTTATCGCCAAATCAACCAGCTTGGCGAGCTCTCCCCCATCCTTCCCACTTAATCCGACTGTCTTCAGATGAAATTTTTTAGCTTCTTTCATTCCCTCCAGAACATTGGGAGAATTGCCACTAGTGCTGATGCCAATAGCTACATCATTTGGCCGACCGAATGCCTCGATCTGGCGCGCAAAAATCCGTTCGAATCCGTAGTCGTTGCTTACTGCGGTCAGAATAGACGAGTCCGTCGTCAAAGCCATCGCCGGTAACGCGCGGCGTTCTGCGACAAATCGGCCGACGAACTCAGCGGCGATGTGCTGAGCATCGGCGGCACTCCCGCCGTTGCCAAAGAACAGAAGCTTGCCACCCGAATGGAGACAACTGGTTATCATGAATGCCGCATCAACAATCGTCGGGCCACAAGCCTCCGCGACCTTCATCCGTAGCTCCGCTCCTTCCTGGAGGGAAGCGACTACTTGCGCTAAAGCACCTTTAGAGTTCAAAGTTCTTTAAGTGGGTAAATTAGTTAAGGAAGGCTTCGCTTTGATTCCGCGCTACGGTCATGACGCGTCTTGCCCAGCCGTTCCATGTGATGGTGAAGGTGGCTTGCCTTTTCGTTATGTGGAATTGAAGGCAAATCAACCACTGGTCCATTTTTCGGGAATCAGGTCTCGAGGGATTAGCGGCATGAATCTATCCCTAAACTCGCACACCAGCCTCCGCGGAAACGCTCGGAGGGAGAGGGAAAATTCAGGATTCTCAACCTCCCGGTAATCTACTTTGCCTAATCCGAGCGAAACTAATTCAAGATGCTCACCACTCATTGCTTTCAGCGGTGTACTATTGAAGTTCTGCTGACTAAGTGACTCGGGTCCTCCCCTTCGCCTGGCTACAAATGCGAATTCGGAATTCGGATCCAGAAAAGTATCGCCCGATCGATAAAGACCCACACCATTAATTCCCTCAGGAACAGTCAACTCTATCCGGCAGGAATAAGGTTCAACCCATAAAATCTCGTCTTCCTGAAAACTGCGAAAGTTCGACCGGAGCATCATTTCAGGACTTCCCCACAAAACCTCACCGAACGAATTGATAATCTCAGCGGTGTGGATCAGCAGTTCCAGCCCACCCGCAGCAGTGTGATGATGACCCACAGGAACGATCGGACGATCCAGAAAAGCAGAAATGACGATTGCTCCTTCGCAAGAAG
>Ga0193714_1000125_pt1 | contig 10495 bp, 7 predicted proteins | sample U2m1metaG_FD_143039 | JGI IMG/M metagenome (GOLD analysis project Ga0193714, IMG submission 143039) | Soil microbial communities from a riparian zone of the East river system, Colorado, United States - U2m1 | ecosystem: Environmental > Terrestrial > Soil > Riparian zone | place: USA: East River... | reverse complement strand
GGTCTTCTTCATCAATCTTCCGCTCGCCATCATCGTCGTCGTCATTTGTTATTGGCGCGTCCCAGAAAGTTCCAGCAACGAAAAATGGCGTCTTGATTGGCCGGGAGCAATTGTCATCGCATTCGGTCTCGGCGCGCTGGTCTGGGGTCTGATTGAATCGGCACGCCTCGGCTTTGCCCATCCTGCGATTGTGGCAGCGCTCGTCGCCGGACTAATTCTTATCGTCACATTTGTCTTTCTCGAAAGACAGAGCCGTCATGCGATGGTGCCGCTGGAGCTTTTTCGTTCGCGCACCTTCACCGGTGCCAATCTTCTTACTCTTCTCCTCTACGGCGCGCTCGGCGGAACCTTTTTCTTTCTGCCATTAAATCTTATCCAGGTGCAGCACTACTCACCAACGGCTGCCGGCGCAGCTTTGCTTCCGTTTATTTTAATCATGTTCCTTTTGTCGCGTTGGGCCGGCGGGCTGGTGCAGAAATACGGAGCCAAGATTCCACTCATCTTCGGCCCTGCCATCGCCGCGATCGGATTCGCCTCGTTCATGCTGCCTGGGGTTAGTGGCAGTTATTGGAAAACATTTTTCCCGCCCGTGATCGTCCTCGGTATAGGAATGGCCATTAGCGTTGCACCGCTAACTACCACCGTTATGGGCTCCGCTGCGGAAACGCGCGCCGGCGTTGCCTCGGGACTTAACAACGCCGTTTCCAGAGTAGCTGGTTTGCTCGCAATCGCTGTACTCGGAATCGTTATGCTGCAGGCATTCAATCACACTCTCGATATGGAATTATCAGGCTTGCCATCCTCGATCCGACAGTCACTCGATCAGCAACGGACCAAACTGGCCGCGACCGATCTACCGCAAAGCATTCCATCAGCCGTGCGCGTCCAATTACGCAACGCGATCGACTATTCCTTTGTGGCAGGGTTCCGCGCTGTCATGTTCGCGGGCGCGCTCTTAGCGGCAGGCGGTGCTCTCTGCGCCTGGTGGCTAATTAAAACCGAAGCCGACGTCAAAAGCTAAAAATCATCCGACTACAGTTTCTCGATCTCGGCCCGAAGATCCTTTTTCGACCTTCCGAGCGCAGTGGCAGACGTCCCAGAAGCTCATCTTCTTTCCTTCCGCGAACGAAGGTTGCCTAGAAATCGCGGCGCTGGCGTCAACTGCGTCCGATAGGAGCTATTGCTTGGTCAGAACGCGATCCTGGCTGAGAGCACGAGCGCCGGCGTCACGACGTCGTATTCGGCCGGGCCGGAGTTGGAAGAATTGTCGGTGAAGGAAAGGGTCGCACCCAGCGCCAGGTACTTCACCGGAGTCCAACTCACATTTGCGCCGACGAGCAGGTCAAAGTCGGTGCGTGACGATTTGATGGGATCATTGGTATAGAATCGAACCTCCGGGCGTAGGAAAGCGCCCAGGAAGACGTTCTCCAAAGGACTATACGTGACTGCAAGGTTTAAATAGGGATCGATTCGATCGAACGCCGAAGGATCACCGACCCGCCAATTAATTCCGGCGGTAGAAGCGAGATAAATCGAAGTCTGACCCAAGGGCCGGACATTCGTGATAGTGCCGTTGAGGAGGAGAAATTTGTAGAACTCATCGGCGGACGACCGCGGAGAATAGAGTCGCGCGATGGCAGCCGAACCATCAAGAAACCAGGAGCCCGATCGGTTAAGGTCGTATCTCAGGTCGAGGTCCAGACTGTTAGAATCGAAATCGAGCCGTGAGAATCGATTATACCGGAAGAAATTCTGTTCATAGGTAAGTCGCGGCGTGAAATTACTGGTGGCATAGGGAACGAAGGAAATGTCGAACACTCCATTCCAAAAAAAGGCGTCCTGTTCCCCGTTACGGACGAGAAACGCGTTACTGGTGTAGTTAAAGGTTTGTAACGTCGAAAAGGTAAACATCTTCGGCCGTGGTTTGCGACTAACGATGTCGATATCGCCGAGCTCAGGATCAGTCACTCGCAACTGCAGCGGTTGTTGAAAGCCAGGCTGATTGCGGTTGGCGATGTCCTGCTGCGTCTCGATCTGAGCGGCCTGATCTTGCGCGCGCGTCATGCCAGCGAACGCGAAAAGACCCAAACAGAGGCATGCCGCGTGGCGGAATCGCGCTGAGCAAATTTGATTGTCAGTTATTCGATCGGTAGTCACTGTTTTAGCTTCAACCGTGCGGTGGAAATACGAGGACGAGCGGCGTGCTATTCTGGCCACCCGTCAGACTACCCGACAGCGTCTGTGTATGCGTGCCACTACCTATTCTGAGAGTAAATGGATCGGAGGCATTTTCCGACGATGGGTTGAAGCTGTTAACGAAAAATGTGTAGCTGCCATTACTGGGAGTTCCATTCACCGCAATGTTCTCAACGCGTTTGTCCGGTGGAGCGTCAATTATTCCGCCTAAGTTGTCGTGATCGAGGGCGGCGGTGGCTTTGCCATTGTTAAAGGTGACACTCCTATTCGCATAAAAGACCTGTTGATTGTCCGGCAAGGTCAAATGCAGATCGAGATCGGCCGAGGTGGTCCAGACTAGCTGCCCGCGAATCACCCCGGTTCCGCCTACTGGGACGAATCCGCCTCCAGAGCTTGCGCTTGAGCTGGAACCACGGAGGCCATTGACGCTGGCGTCGAAGAAACTATTCGTCATCGACGCCAATTGCGTCGGCTGCGTGACAAGAGTCACATTGGTTGCCTGAATGAAGCCGCGGCGTTCGTCCATCTCATAGTTCGCAATCGCCTGGAAGAGCTGAGGTTGATTCAGTATCGGGCGACTGAAGGCATTGATGAGCGGCGAAGTCCTGACGAACCGAGGAAGATCGAATTGCACTACTACCGGCCGACGATTCGCCTGGGCGACGAGCATATCGCCGGGGCCAAGGGCAAAGTGAAATATTTGCTGAGCACCATTTGGAGTATGCCATATGGCATCTCCCTTGATTTTGCCTTCGAGCATGCCGAGCACAGTGGTCGTTTCCTTGGAGGCTACCTGCGAATCGAACGAGAAGATGGAGTTCGCGCCCATCCGGGCAAGGGTGAGGTCGGTGAACTCCAGCTCGGCGCGCGACTCGTTGCCGGTGCGGACGACATTTTGATCCTGGATCACTGCGCCAGTGGCAGCTGGCCTCGCCGCTGCGTTCAAAGAAGGAGCGACAGTCACGACGTTCACTTTTTGCCGAACGACAGCCTGGGCGAGATTGGCCGCCGGCACACTTGTAGCGGATGCGATTAAAGCGCAGAGCAGCAACAGAGTGAAACGATAATATGAGAGTGATGGAGTTTTCAACGGAAGTAGATTTGGCAGACGAATTAAACACTCAATCACACCGCGTGAAAAGGAGAGAGTCAAGCGAAAGGTGCTGCTGGCGCGCTGACCATTTGCTAATGATCACTTGTGCGAATCCTTCCCGGTAAGCGCAGCCTGCCCCAAGCTGCCATCTGTCTCTCGATCTTCTGCGTAGTCGCGGGTCTTTATTTTCTCGAGCAGCACGGCTACGCGGGCAGCGTCATCACCTCGTGGGAATATCGATTTCGCGACATGGTCACGGCCACTGGTCGATTCGCCCCGGGGGATCGACGCCTCACCTTCGTAGGAATCGATAGCACTTCGGTTTCCATTTCCGATCTTGATCTGAAGACGTTGTATGCTGACGTTGACCGTGCCGGCGTTGAATCGCGCGCTTTGCGTTTGATTGCGGCCGGCTGGCCTTGGCCGCGCGAAGTTTACAGTTTGCTGGCCGATCGCCTACTCCGAGCCGGAGCGAGTGGAGTAGTTTTCGACTTGCTCCTGTTGAAGAGCGGCCCTGGTGATGAAGCCTTGCAAAACAGTATCCGCCGAGCAGGCGGCCGCATTATCATCGGCGCAAATTTCGTAGACGAAGTAACCGGGCCAGGGGCAAGTGCGTGGTCATTAAACCTGCCTCCAAGCAGTGTTATCGCTGACGCATCTCCACAGAATCCGGCCATCGGCTACGTTAACTTCTGGCCAGGCTTTGGCGGAATTGTCCGAGGCGCACATTATGCCACTACCCTCGACCAATTGGAGGGAGGCAAGCCGCCGGAGAACATCGAAACCGGGGCTTCTTTGTCTCTCGCCGCGCGCGCTGGGGCACTTCTTGGGGCAAGTCTTCCACCAAATCCTTTCGCACTTCATCTGATCCGTTTCAGTGGACCACCGAAAACATTCGCGATGATTCCAGCGTTCCAGATTTTCGTGCCTGATTATTGGAAGCAAAATCTCGGTGAGGGCAGTTTGTTTCGCGACAAGATCGTTTTCGTGGGACCATATGGGAACTGGGCTCATGATGAGCACGCCACCGCATTCGGCTCCATGCAAGGCGCCGAACTCCATTTAAACTCACTCAACGCTCTTCTGCACCGGGCCTTCATCAGGGAACTCCCTGCTTGGACATCCCTTTGCTTCATGGCGTTTGCCGCTTTCGCGGCGTGGTTGCTGACCGTGTTTTCGCGCCGCATAACACTGCGCCTGCTGGGATTTTCGATGTCGTTGATCGTGTTCCTTGGAATCGTCAAAGTGGCCTACGATCACGCTAACACGGTAGTGCCGGCCATCCCGCCTCTTCTCACCTTCGGCGTGGCCGGCCTGGGTTGTTTCGCCTTCGACTATACTCGGGAGAGGCTCGAGAAATTGCGCGTCCGTCGCACCCTCGAAGCATATGTTTCCGAAGTCGTAGTCCGCGATATTCTCGACAATCCGCAAAGCTATCTCAACGCGCTCGGCGGAAAGCGCACTCCGGTCGCTTTGCTCATGACCGACCTCCGCGGTTTTACCGCGATTTCTGAGCAGATGGACTCCACTGAGCTTGTCACGCAGTTGAATGAGTACCTTTCCGTCATGGTGGACGATATCTTTGCCGTTCGCGGGTCGGTGGACAAATTCGTGGGCGACGCAATCTTCGCGGTCTGGGGACACTTGAACAGTAGCGGGGCGGCTCAGGATACCGCACTCGCCGTCGAGGCGGGCTTAAGAATGCGAAAAAGCCTGGGCCGATTGAATGAGCAATGGAAGCAGCGAGGGCTTCGCACCTTTAAGATGGGTTGCGCAATCAACTTCGGCGAAGTCGTTTTCGGAAACATCGGTTCGTCGCGCAAGATGGAACCGACCGTCATCGGTGATGCGGTCAACGTCACCGCCCGTCTTGAAGGTCTGACCAAGGATTATGGACGCGACCTGCTCATCGGCGAAGCGGCGGCCGATTTAGTGCGCGATTCCTTCCCTCTTCAATTGGTAGATCGGGTCATTTTACATGGCCGAACGCAACCTCTGGCGATCTACTCCCTGCTGGGCACTGCTGACGTTCCTTTATCAGGTCGAACCGCATACCTCGAGGCCTACCAGAGAGCTCAAGGTAATTACCGCGCTGCGGAATTTGCTGAAGCCGCATCCGAATTTCGGCAATGCCTTGAACATTGGCCCGAGGACAAGCTGGCGGCGCTTTACTTGGGGCGGTGCACTTACTTTCTCGATCATCCGCCCGACGAAAAATGGACTGGAGTTCACGTTGCAGGGCATAAGTAATCGCCAGCGAGATCAACTGCGCACACATATCGGAGTTAACGAGATATGGTCGCGAGCACAGCATTCTTAGAGAGACAAGGGTCTACCTTGCGTCCTGAAGAGCTTGAAGGTTCTGGCTCCAACGCGTTTGAAGGTCCCCTGGCATTGCCCGAGTGAAAAGGCTCATGACGATCGCAATCCACCTTCGCCCAGCCAGGCCAGGTGTCGCACCACCAGTTTTAAACCAAATGGAGTGATCGCTTTCTCACGAATATGCGCAATTGCTTCCTCAACCGAATCGGTCGCGAAAATCAAATCGAGATCGGATCGGTGGATCATCCCCTCGCCTGCCATTTTCTCAAACATCTTTAGCAAATCGCGCCAGTAGTCGGTTCCCATCACCACCACGGTAAAGTTTTTGATCTTGCCGGTCTGGATCAGGGTGATCGCTTCAAACAACTCATCGAGCGTTCCGGCGCCGCCCTGCATCACGACGAAAGCGTAGGAGTATTTTACCAGCAGCGTTTTGCGGACGAAAAAGTAATGCAGCGTGACGCAGCGATCGAGGAACGCGTTTGGTTGTTGCTCGAACTCGAGCTCGATGTTGCAACCGACTGATCGACCGTTGACATCCTTCGCCCCGCGATTGGCCGCCTCCATGATCCCTGGCCCGCCACCGGTCATGACGGTGAATCCGAGCTGCGCAATGGCAGCACCCATTTTGCGCGCCAGTTCATAACTAGGATGACCCTCTTTTAATCGCGCCGAACCGAAGACAGTTACGCATGGTCCTACGAAATGGAGCACGCGAAACCCGCGCAGGAAATCCAGCAAAACGCGAAAGAGGGTGATCAGCTCGTCGAAGCGCGAGCGCGGTCCTTCCAAAAAGATTTCATCGGCACGCTGCGGCGGCGCGGTCACGGATGAGCCGGTTGTGGGGGCCCGTTCGCGCGCAAGTGCCGGATCTGCCATTCGTTTTAAGCGTTGGCGGATTTCCTTCACCGTTCTATTGCAAACTTTTCTGTCGGCCGAGACGATGATTTTCGCACCAATTTGCAAGCGAACCTTCGCTCTGCACTACTTAAGGTGCCCGAAGGAGCGAGCTTTCGCGAGAAAGCGGGTTGATCGAACCTCGGTGTGGAACAATCGCTAAGTTGCCCATTATGTCGGTCCGCGACCTCATTCTCCCGAGTCTGCGTAAAACCTAGGTAGCTTTAATTATGTCAAATAGCTGCAAGGGCAGGTACACACGAATCTGCGGCGGGAATCAGCACCCAATCCGCTCGAGCTGAGGCGGCTGTTTCTTTTTTGTAGAGTTTACCTCGGCGTGACTGCGAGCTGGGAGTGTGAACCAGAAGGTGCTTCCTTTTCCGGGCTCGCTCTCAAGGCCAATCTTTCCCTGGTGTGCTTCCACGGCAAGCCGGCAAAAGGCGAGACCCAGCCCAGTGGAATGCCGATGTTTGCCGCCACTGTCGGTTTGTCCAAATTTTTCAAAAATGTGTCCGTGCTGGTCGCGTGGTATCCCCTCGCCGTCATCACTGACTGATATAGTCGCATTGGCCGCAGTGCGCTGAACGCGCACCCGGATCGTTCCACCCGATTTTGTAAACTTCAACGCGTTGCTGATGAAGTTCTCGAGAATCCGACGGATGACGTCGGCGTCACAAGAGATTAAGACCGGCTCAGGCGGGACCTCGCAACGGAGGGTACGGTCGTGCAGCACAGGGGCAAATCGATTGCCAGCTTCGCGCGCGATCTCGGCGAGGTTTTGATTTTGTAACCGAAGCGGCATTTCACCCGCCTCAAGGCGACTGACGTCGAGCAGAGTCGTGATCATGTCGCGCATATCGTTAGCGCCCCGTTTTGCCTCAGCGACGCACTTTGCTTCGTCCGGATTCAGTTTATCGGAAGCCATTTCTTCCAATGCATCGACATAGCCGGTAACCACAGTTAAGGGGGAACGTAGATCGTGAACGATCATGTTGGTGAGATCGTCCCGCGTTTGCAAGGTCGATCGAAGTTTGGCTCTCTCGACGCGTACGAATGTGAAATCCGCGACCAGGCAAAAGAGAACGTTCGAGTTAAGTGCCAGAAGCGGAGCAACGCAGGGAAGAAAAAGATTCTGATGGTTGTAAAACCAAAGCGCGCAAAATGGCGCAGCTCCGTCCACTAATCCCAGAGCGAACAATCGCAACCAGGGCGACCGAATTCTCGCCCAAAGGCCAAATCCGACTAAGGCCGCCAAAATTGTGACAGCTCCTCTGGGAAACGATGAAAGGTCTTTCAGGAATTCGCCGTGGAGCAAAGCGTTGAGAGCGTTGAGGTGCACCTCAGCCCCTGGCATAGTGCCAAATGGCGTGTTCAACTCGTCCTTCTGCCACTTTCCTTCCGCTCCGACGATGACGATTTTGTCGCGGAGCAGTTCACCGGAACCGTAATTGTGCTCCCAGTATTCCGGAACAAAGATTTCGAAAAGAGGCCGTGGGCGGAAACCCTGTCGAGGCCGTCCCGTGAAACGGATAAGGTGTTCGGCGAGATCGTTTGGAATCAGTTCCGGGTGCCCCGTTTTTGAAGCGACACGTGCCGAGAGGGACAGATGAGTCGCCATCGATTCCCCGGGCGCACGAAAGTCGACTTTATATTGAGCGTCGCGTACAATTTTGTTTTCGTCGGCGAAAAAATTAGTGAATCCGACGGGTTCATCCGGCATCGGGGTCTTTGGGATTAGCGTTTCGGTAGGCCGGTCGTAGCTGGAAGGAATTTTGGAAGATCGATTGACGTTTTCCCGCGAAACGAAATTACTTCCGATAACCGCTTGAGGTCTGAATCGCTCCAAGGCGGCGCGAAAGGCGTCATCGCCCGGCGCGGGCTCGGGAAAGAGGCAATCGAAAGCGACAACCTTTGCGCCAGCCCCGACGAGACGCTCCAGAATAATGGCGTAAATTTCGCGGTTCCAAGGCCAACCCTTGCTCATGATCTCAAGGGCGCGACGCGACTCGGGATTGCCGGAGCTGGACGAGAACAACCCTTCGAGGTCGAGGGTTTCATCCAAACTCACCGAATCGGAATTGATGGCGAGGAAGAGAAGATTGGGATTAGCCGGAGTCGTGCGGCCTGAGCGGGCGATGGCATCGCGGAGTCGAGATTCCGTCTGCACATAATAGCTCGCAGAGGTGAGGTCGAGCCAAATCGCCGCCGCGGCACAAAGAGCTACGAGCAGAACGACGACGATGGTTCGGCGGCGGGACATAATTTGGGAAGCAGCGGGAAACATGCCGAGAGGGAGATAGTTGGTCGGCCTCCACCCGTGGGGTTTGAACCCGGGGGGAGGATTTGGAGGGTCGCCATGGGCGGCCAAAACCTGTCCTTGACCGTATATGACAATTATGGTAATTATGGTAACACGTGAGGGAGTCTATATGATGAGGATCAAGTTTGTTCTAGCTGTTGTCGGGTTGTATGCCGTTTTTTCAACCCATCAAACCTTCGCCGGCCCGCTGACCTCGGCCGAAGTTACCAAGATCATTAACCGGGTCAGCGTGATCGATCCTGCAAAGGGAACTCATCCCGCCGTGTTGCGCGATGTCATCAAAGATGATCTGGGCCTGCAAACAGCGGCCAAATCGCGATCGGAATTGCTTTTCCAAGACAACACTCTAACCCGCATCGGTGCGGAGACATTTTTCAGCTTCAAAACCGGAACCCGGGACATGACGTTGGAGAGAGGATCCATGCTTCTCCAAGTGCCGAAGGGATTGGGCGGAGCGACGATTCACACGGCGGCGGTCACTGCCGCCATCACCGGCACGACGATCATGATGGAGTATAGCCCTGGGCAATACCTCAAGGTTCTCGTGCTCGAAGGCAGCTTGCGCCTATCGCGGAACGGATCGTTTGGTGATTCATTGGTTTTACATCCAGGAAAAATGGTGATCATGCGACCGGACGCGAAAAACATTCCCGCCCCGATTGATGTTGATCTGGCACAGATCGTTAGGACATCGACCCTGATAAACTTTCCGGGCGGTAATATTTTGCCAAGCATGCCGCTCATTCAGGCGGCAATCAGCGACCAGGCCAAAGAGATGGCAAAAGGAACCCTTGTTCCGACAAACCTGGTCATGGGTCATGGGACCAAGGTGGTTTTGGCTTCAAACGATCAACTGGCCAAAACGGTCGGCCAAGTCGGACTCTTGGGCGCGAGTCTTAACGGCGGTCCCATTGCCGGCTTAAAAGGCCCCGCCCCGCTTTCGACAGTGGGTTCTGTCGCGGCAAACGTGTCCAGCAGCGCGGCGACTGTCGTAAATAATCTTCTCGGCTCGGGACCTGTAGTTTCGGTTTCGAGCAGCACCCAACTTCTATCGCTCCTGAGCAACTCCACACCGAGTTCCGGCGGAACAATAACAATCACTCCAGCCGCCATTAACGCCGGTGCTAGTGCGGTGGGCGCCGCCGCCAATGTCCCGCCAACTGGCAGTCTTTTGCCGAAGACGTCGACTGGCGCAGTCCCAACCTTGCTTGCCCCAGTTGGAACTAATCCGCCCCCCATCATCGGTTCACTTCCCCTCGTCGGCACGGGAGCTCTTCCCGGCCAGGGTCTGATCGGCCCGCCGCCTGGGCATTAGACCCAACTCAAAAGTCGGAAGCTGAATGTCTTTCCCGGCTAGGTGACCAGAGGCGCATTGATGCGCGATCCATTTCGTTCATCCGGCTGCGAAAACGAGTAACTAACGCGAGAATTAGAACCTCGGCATCCGATTTTTTGCGATTTTTGCGGAATTTCGTTGACACCACTCCTTCCCTCTGTTTGGTGTGCCTCCTTCGTTACGCAATTAGCGGAATAACGGATGGGTAAGCTGACCGACCGGGACCGGGAAGTTTGCCTAAATAACAACCGTCCCGATCCCTGTTAATTGATGTTCCACCTATGAAACAAATCCATAAACTCGCTCGCCGGGCATGGTTCAAAACCATCAC
>Ga0193714_1000124_pt1 | contig 10545 bp, 11 predicted proteins | sample U2m1metaG_FD_143039 | JGI IMG/M metagenome (GOLD analysis project Ga0193714, IMG submission 143039) | Soil microbial communities from a riparian zone of the East river system, Colorado, United States - U2m1 | ecosystem: Environmental > Terrestrial > Soil > Riparian zone | place: USA: East River... | reverse complement strand
CACGACCGCCGAATTACCATTGATGGAGATCGTCTCGTCGATCGTGCTTACCGTCGTCCAATACAGGAGATCGGTCGACTGTTCGACAGAATATGAAACGGGAATATCTAATAATTTCGTGTAGGTCAGCGTCGCAAAATTGCTCTCGTGTCCGCCGACGGGCGAAGCTACGACGGATGCGATCCAGGCCAGCTTGGTCGAGATGCGCGTCGGATAGAATCCCGACGGAACCGCATTTGCCCCGGTGACTTGGTCCCATTGCGAGCCATTCCAAGCGTAGAGCCCGCGCGTGTCGAAAAACGCGCCGGTGAAAGGATTAATCCGTCCCGGGTTTTCCGAATAGTCGCCATCCACGGCGTAATTGATGCCAGCGAGTTTCCACGTTCCGCCATCGTTAATGAAAGCGGCGCCGCCAGAGTCACCACTCGAAAGAGTGCACTCCCTCCATCAATCCGCTCTGATCGAAGGTTGCGTAAAGGAGGTCCCAGTTAGTCTGATATTGAAACGCATTGCTAAAAGAATTTTCTCCCCAGCGCTTCACGCCGTCCGCTGGTCCCCAGAGCCAGCCCAGCAACTGATTACTGAGAGAATAGGGAGCGCCTCGTTGCGTCCCGCGACCGATATCGACCGTGCCCTGACCAACTTGGTCCTGACGGGGATACAGCGGTGCGAAGACTGGGAAAGTTTGCGCAACCTGCCAGATCACCAGATCGCTTTGGGGATCGTAAAAACCCCGAAGCACGGTGTAGTTCACATTTTGCAGGGTGAAGGTCGTCCCGCCGGCCTGGCCAATGTGCGCAGCTGATATAAAAAAATGCGGCGCGATGGGTGTGCCGAGAAATCCGCCCCAACTTCCTTGATAATCCCAGCCCTCATGAGGAAAAAGCGGGCCCGGGGCGGTGTTGTTCGCGCCGGGATCGCCCGTGCGATACAAAATAACCCCCTGTGCCGGCGAGAAATTCGCCGTTAGGAAAAGCGCAGCGAAAAGCGCGAGTAATCGAGGAGAACGAACCATTTTGCGGAGGGCAGATTTTACGCGGAAATTGCCGTTCTGCCAATCATGACGACGAAGGAACAAATTGCCGAAGCGCTCGAGGAAATCGCGACGCTGCTGGAACTCAAAGAAGAGAATCCATTCAAAATTCGCGCTTATCAAAATGCTGCCCGGTCGATTGAAGCTTTCGGCGCGAGTTTTTCCGATCTGCAAAATCAGGAAGCGCTGGAAAAGATCCCCGGCATCGGCAAAGCGATCGCGGCAAAAATCAGTGAACTGGCAACCACCGGCGGCCTTAAATTTCTCGACGAATTGCGCGCGGAATTTCCGTCCGCCATTCTGGAATTGTTTTCCATTCCCGGTCTGGGCGCGAAAAAAATCAAGGCGCTCTACGAGCAGCTAAAAGTCAGCTCAATCGCGGATCTGCAAGCGGCCTGCGAGTCGGGGCGGGTGGCGGCGTTGCCGGGTTTTGGCGAAACGACGCAGACAAAAATTTGCGACGCCATCGCTAATCGCGCCAAGCATTCCGGTTCATTTCAATTCGGGGAGATTGCGGCTGAGGCGGAGCAGCTGCGAAGCGATCTGGCCGCGCACGATGATGTGCTACAAGTCAGCGTGGCAGGGAGTTTTCGCCGCCGCAAGGAAATCGTGCGCGATCTCGATTTCATCGTCGCAAGTAAATCTCCCGACGCCATTACGGAATTTTTCTGCACCCATCCATTTGTGGAAGGCTTGATCGCGCGCGGCCCAACCAAGACAAGCGTGCGCTTGAAATCGGGAATTCAATGCGACCTGCGCGTGGTGACAAATGCCGAATACCCCTTCGCCCTGAATTATTTTACCGGCAGTAAGGAGCACAACATCGTGATGCGAAATCGCGCGCTCAATCGCGGCTGGACGCTGAACGAATACCGGCTCGGGTCCGCACCGGTCGTTGAAACAAAATTGAAAACTGATAAGGCCGATTCACCTGAATCGCCCATCAAAAAGAGCGGGCGCGGGCGATCGAAGTCGATCGCCCCTTCCATTCCGAAAATTAACGAAGAAGCGGATCTCTATTGCGCTCTCGGACTCGATTTCATTCCACCGGAGTTGCGCGAAAACTGCGGCGAATTCGAAGCGACAGAATCGGGCAAACTGCCGCGCTTGATCGAGTTGGAGAATCTGCGCGGGACGTTTCATTGCCATACCACCGCCAGCGATGGACACAATTCTCTCGAGGAAATGGTCGCAGCGGCGCAGGAACTTGGCCTGGAGTATATTGGCATCGCCGATCACAGCCGCAGCTCTGTGCAGGCGCACGGTCTCGATGCGGCGCGGCTGAAAGTGCAGCAAGTGCAAATTCGAAAACTACAAAGCACGCTGTCTGACATTCGGATTTTCAGCGGAATCGAATGCGACATTTTGCGGGACGGCTCGCTCGATTTTGACGATGAGATTTTAGCGGAGCTCGACTTTGTCGTCGCTTCGGTGCATTCGACCTTTAATCTCGGCGAAGCGGAAATGACGAAGCGTGTCATTCGCGCTATCACAAATCCGTTCGTGACGATGCTGGCGCATCCGACCGGCCGATTGCTGTTGAAACGCGAAGGTTACGCCATCGACATCCCGGCGGTGCTCGAAGCCGCGGCGGAAACCGGCACCTGGATCGAGCTCAACGCTGCTCCGAAACGGCTCGATCTCGACTGGCGCTGGTGGCCGCTGGCGAAGCAAAAGGGGGTGCGTTGCGTGATTAACCCCGATGCCCACCGCACCGCGCGTTTGCAGGACTTGTGGTTTGGCATCGGCGCCGCCCGTAAAGGCTGGCTGACGAAAGAAGATGTCGTTAATTGTTTGCTGGTAACGAAGATTGAGAAGGAATTAAAACGAAAGCGCGCGCAAATTTCGGCTTAACATTTTTCCTTTTGCGGCAAAAACATGGTCAGACATTTGCAGGCGCCGCCGGCCTTGAGGAATTCGCTCATCGGCAGTTCGTGGCACCGATAACCACGAGCCGTTAGGGTCTTAACGAGATTTGGGGCGCCTTTCGGCAGCACGATATCGCGCTCGAGCACGACCGCGTTGCAGGAAAAACATTTTGCTTCCTCTTCTTCGACGTCGATCAACTCCGGCACGTGCGCGCGAATGGCACGTTGCCCGTATTCATCAAACGCCGCTGGAAACCAGACCGCACCGCCATCGGGCAGCGGACAAAAGCAGGTGTCGAGATGGTAAAACCGCGGATCAACCAGTTCGACCGAAATGACGAGACAGCCAAGCATTTCGGCAACTGCGCGATGCGATTGGATGTCGCTGCGGAACTTGTAACCGCAAAAAAGCCCGTCGCCGGCAAAGAGCGCGTCACCTTCGCCTTCGAAATATAAATTTTCCGGCAGCCGACGAATTTCATAACCCCGCTCTTCCATCCAACGCACGAAATAAGGGGCTTCGCCGGCTCGTTCCTGATGGCGAAAGTTACTCGGGATAAATTTCTTACCAATGGCAAGCCCGGCGTTGGCAGTAAACACCATGTCGGGCAATTTCGGTTGCGGCGGCACCAGTTCGATTTTGCTGTCGAGCGCTTCCAGCGTCTGGTGCAAACCCTGCCACTGTGATTTCGCGCGCTCGGTTTCAGCGCCGCGCGCGCGACTCATCCAAGGGTTGATCTCGTACTCGATGCCGTAATAATCCGGCGGACAAAGGAGTAGTTCGCGCATCTTTTATTTCCGAGGTGCTACTTCTGCGCCCTGTTCGCGCAAACGCGTGATCAATTCATCAAGCGATTCCTGCGATGGCGCTGTGATTTCGATGCGGGCAAAACTCTGGTCCGCTCGCTTTTGTCCAATTCGGAATTCGACGGTATTAAAAGAAGCGCCCTGGGTCACAATCTGATCGAGAATCTTCGTCAAGGTGAGTGAATCGATAATGTGGCCGCGCAATTCGATCGTTTCAGAAAACATCCGCGGAATTTAACCGAATGGTGTTTGTACGCCAGCGCACTACGAAAGTTGTGGCGAGCGCTCGCCTCGGCTCGAGCTGGCGTTTATGATGAAAGTATGGAAAAGCCAAACGTGCGCGGCCCCTCACCCTCTCGCAAAGCGCACCTCGCACTGCGGAAAAAATTGAATCGTCCAGACAAACCGCCACCACTCTTGCGAACGCCAATTAATTCGCCGGGAAGAAAGCGTCACCGATGAACCCAAACCTTATCGCGGTCGAAAATAAAATCGTGCGCGTCCTCGCGATCCAACCGGAATGTTTCATCACTCATCCAGCCGAGCTCGCGGCTTTGAAATCGATGTCGCCCGATGAGCTTGAAGAATTTGCCCTGGATAACGGCTGGCGCGTCGTCTCCCGGCTGGGCGGACGACAAATCGAGTTTTACAATGACGCCGGGGCGCGCTTGGCTAACGAGGTTTAGAACGAAGGACAAGCTAATCCGAGAAAAATTCGCTCATCGGACTTGTTGCTGATGCGCTCCAACGTTTCTCGGCCAGCCCAATCTCACGCGCTTCACGCCCGGCCTCGACTGCGGCGCGAAAGGCGCGCGCCATTCGATTTGGATTCGATGCGATCGCGATCGCAGTATTCACCAGAACGGCGTCCGCGCCCATCTCCATCGCTTCCGCCGCCTGGCTCGGCGCCCCCAGTCCAGCGTCAACCACCACTGGGACGGTTGCTTGTTCGATGATGATTTCGATCTGCGCCCGAGTTTCAATCCCGCGATTACTCCCGATTGGCGAACCGAGCGGCATTACCGTCGCAGTGCCAACGTCCTGCAATCGTTTTGCCAACACCGGATCGGCATTGATATAGGGCAGAACGGTGAATCCTTCCTTCACTAAAATCTCCGCGGCGGTGAGCGTCTCCACCGGATCGGGCAGCAAATAATGCGGGTCGGGATGAATCTCGAGCTTGATCCACGTTGGCAATCCGGCACTGGCGGCGAGCCGGGCGATTCGCACTGCGTCATCGGCATCGCGAGCGCCGCTCGTGTTTGGTAACAAAAGAAATTTCTTCGGATCGATGAAATCGAGAATGTTCGCGAACGGATCATGTTTGCCGGAAAGATCCGCGCGCCGCAGCGCCACCGTCACGATTTCGGTCCCGCTGGCAACAAGCGCGTCGCGCATCGCTTCATTCGAGGAAAACTTCCCCGTGCCGACGAGTAAGCGCGAAGTGAATTCCCGATCAGCAATCTTTAACTTGGATGGCTTGTCCGACATCACAGAAACATATTCGCAATCGTGCCGGCTGCGAATACATGCCTTGGCTCCGCAGAGCGTCGCCCTGCCAACTCTCTTGCCGCGATCGCGAATGGTAGGGCGAGACTCTGTCAAGCCGCACTCGCCGTCTGCCGGTATGTTGCGCGAATCGAACTCATGGTTCGCGGACGTTTCAGGTTTTGGCTGTACGCGCTCTCAGAAATGCGACAAAATCATTCCATGACCGCGTTCGATTTGCACCACGAAGATTGCGTCGCTGGAATGCAAACGCTTCCCACAAACATCGTCGATCTCGTCGTCACTTCCCCCCCTTACAATCTGGGCATTCGTTATTCGAAATTCTCCGATCGCGCCGATCGCGCAGGCTATTTGCATTGGTGTAAAACGTGGGCCGCGGAAGTCGCGCGCCTCCTCAAGGTCGACGGCTCATTTTTTCTCAACGTCGGCGCATCTCCCGCCAATCCGATGTTTCCACACCAAATCGTGCTGGAGCTGGGTGACCTGTTCATTTTGCAGAACACAATTCACTGGATCAAGTCGATCAGCATCGAGGAGAAAAATGGCAGAATCGTCTCGCGCGGTCATTTTAAGCCGATCAGTTCGCGACGCTTTCTGAATGATTGTCACGAGTACGTCTTTCACTTCACCAAGAGCGGGGGCGTTGAAATTGATCGACTCGCGCTCGGTGTTCCTTATCAGGACAAGAGCAATATTGCGCGTTGGTCACACACCAGTGGGGGCGATCGCCGTTGTCGCGGTAACACATGGTTCATCCCGTATGAGACGATTCAAAGCCGCCAAAAAGAACGGCCGCATCCCGCGACCTTTCCGGTCGAGCTGGCGGAGTGGTGTATCAAACTGCACGGCGTTTCGCGCGTGGACACCGTGCTCGATCCATTTTTGGGAATCGGGAATTCCGCGATCGCGGCTAAAAATTGCGGCGTCTCGAGGTTTATTGGCTTCGAGATCGACGAAGCGTATTTAGCGGAAACGAAGCGACGAATTGGTTAGCGCGCACATTCTGTGCGCTCTGCTCCGCATTTTGTGCAGCAGGCTTTCCATCAATCGGGGAAGAACGTGTCGGAGAGAATCTCCGACGCAGCGCGCAGAATGCGCGCTCTACCCAGAAAATTTCTCGAGCGATTTGACCAGATTCCCCGGCAATGGGCGCACGCGATCGAAAATGCGCTCGGCAATCGGTTTCGCCGTTAAATAACCGGCGGCGAACATCTCCAAACGCGCGTCCAGATTATCGATGTAATGCAGCGTCATCGCTTCCGGTGTCTTTGGATATACCGGCGAGCCGAATTGCATGTCGCCATGATGCGACGCGATCAGATGCAGCAGGTGCAACCGGCAGTCTTCCGACGACGGCACCAGATTTTCCCAAGCCCGTGCGTTCTCTTCCGTCTGCAATTTGCGCCAGAGGGAATTGACCAGCTCGAGCCCGATCGAGATGTGCCCCATTAATTCGCCGCGCTCATCGAATCCCATGGTAAATCCGTCTTCCGGCAGATGATTTTCCCAAAGTTTTCCTGAATCGTGGAAAAGAATTCCGGCGAGGAGAAGATCGAGATTCAGTTGTGGATAGAGCGGGCAGAGGGCCAGCGCCACGCGCATCATTTGCGCGGTGTGCTCGACCAATCCACCGCGGCGAGCGTGATGATAATTTCGCGCCGCCGCGGTGCGACGAAAGCGTTCACCAAACTCCTTCAGAAATAATTCGCAAATTCCGCGCAAACGCGGATCGGAAATCGCCGCCACCGCTTGAATGATGAAAGCAAAATCGCTCGATTGCCTAGCTCGCAGCTCCGGCGGCCCGGCGAGAAGATTGGCAACCTCATCCAAGGTAAGACTTCGAGATTTCCAAGTCCTCGCTTCCAGTCCGAACTGCTGGTGCTGGGCAAATTCACCGTCGATTTCGATGAAATCGCTGTCCTGCAACGCACTGCAGGACTTGTAATCAGGATGATTATCCCAAACCCGCAGCATCATTCGATCGCAGGCGTCGGCCAGGCTGATTTCGCAATATGGTTTCCCTTCGCGCGTGGCTTTCGCCGATGCGCTCTCGACTTGCGCATGGACCCGCGCCGTCACAAATCCGTTCTGCGTGCGCCGGCGAACTTCGCTGATCGTCAGCAACTCGATCATTCGGCGGCTGCGCTCACGGTTTGGCCACGCCAATTACGCCGCAGGCGAGACGACCACCGGCATTGCCAGTCGGCTGCGTTTTCAAATCATCGGCTTTTTCATGCACGATCACGGAGTGACCCACGATCGAATCAGCCCCGGCAAGTTTCATGACTTTATCGCTCCACTCCAAATGAGCCTTGCCGGACGCGTCTGCTTCAATGTTCCCGAGATCGCCGGCATGCCGGTCGCTCGCGTCAGGCGCGCCATGCTGCTTGTGCAGCGGGTTAAAGTGGCCACCGGCAGAATTCCCATCGCTGGAAGAGCAATCACCGAATTCATGAACGTGGAAACCGTGTTTGCCTGGTGTTAAACCGGTGACGTCAGCCACAACCTTTACTTCGTCGCCGGACTTGGTGAAGGTGACTGAACCAGTAACGTTATTACCGGCGGTGGGGTGCAGAACCGCGATCGCCTTAGTCGGCTCCTGCGCGTTGGCCAGGCAAACGCCTAGTCCAAGCGCGAAAAATACGAGAAGAACTTTCATTTTCATTCTCCAACCTACGCGGCGAATCGCGAAAGTGAAACTGGGCTAATCGATCAACCGTTGCTGAATTCCCGCGTAAGCGTCCACTCTTCGATCGCGCAGGAATGGCCAGTGGGTGCGATGCTGATCCACTCGTTTCCATTCCACTTCGGCCGAAACGATTTCTTCGCCATCGACAGATCCTTGCGCAAGAATTTCGCCACTGGGCGCGCAGATAAAACTTTGTCCCCAAAACTCGATGCCATCGCCGCCGGCTGGCGCTTCATGCCCGACACGATTTGCCGCTGCCACAAAACACCCATTCGCGATGGCGTGGCTGCGCTGCATCGTCTGCCAGGCGGAAAATTGAGCAGCGCCATATTTTTTCTTCTCCCGCGCGTGCCACCCGATCGCGGTTGGATAAAAAAGAATTTCTGCGCCGCGCAACGCGGTTAAGCGTGCCGCTTCCGGATACCATTGGTCCCAGCAAACGCAGACGCCGAGATTGCCACGCGCGGTTTTCCAACTCTGAAAACCGAGATCGCCCGGCGTAAAATAAAATTTTTCGTAGTAAGACGGATCATCGGGGATGTGCATCTTGCGGTATTTTCCGAGGATATTGCCGTCGGCATCAATCACCACTGCGGTGTTGTGATAAAGCCCGGCGGCGCGTTTTTCGAAAAGAGAGGCCACGATGACGATTGATTTTTCGCGCGCGAGTTTTGTCAGCGCGTCGGTCGACGGTCCAGGAATCGTTTCGGCTAACGAAAAATTGTCGTGGTCCTCAGATTGACAGAAATACTGGGAGCGAAACAATTCCGGCAGACAGACGATTTGGGCGCCGCCTTTGGCTGCTTCGCGGATAAATTCAATCGCGTTTGTCAGATTTTGCTCTGGGTTCACCCCGCAACGCATCTGGACCAGCGCGACTTTTGTTTTCTCTGGATTGGGCATGGTGGATCGGCCGCTCCGCGGGCGATGTTAAATACCATATCGCGAAGCGATCAAAACAATGGGTCTTACGACGCAGGTTAACATCGCGCGACGGAGCGCGCGATCCACCTATTTCACCGAATCAGCTGGGACTATCTTGATGCTGTCGACCGTCACGCGTTTAGTCGGCTTACTCTGTTCACCGCTGTCGCTCATGGTCACTTCAATGTCGCCGATCTTTCCCAGGACATCGTCCCCTTTTATAATCTTCGCGAATGTGGTGTACTGATGATCGAGCCGGCTCACATTCGCAAGGCAGATGAAAAATTGGCTGCCGGCCGAATCGGGATCGCTCGAGCGCGCCATGGAAAGAACGCCCCGCTCATGGCTGCGATCGTTAAATTCCGCTTTGATTTTGTAACCAGGATCGCCGGTTCCATAGCGACTCTCCTTTGCCGGATCTTTGGTCAACGGATCGCCCCCCTGGATCATGAAACCTTTGACAATCCGGTGAAATGCCGTGCCATCGTAAAATCCAGCGCGCGCCAGTTTCTTAAAATTCTCGACCGTGTTGGGCGCCACGTCCGGCCAGAATTCGGCGATCATTTCGCCCTCGCTGGTTTTAATTAGCGCCACTTCGTTAGCTGAGTTCATCGGTTTCTGTTCTTCGGCGTTAACTGACCCGACCGCAAGTATGGCGGCGAGCAAATTAATCAAGATCGATTTCATGACGGAAAGTGGCGCAAGTTTCCAAACTTGCGAAATCAAACAAGGGAAGTGGAAAACCCGCTCTACTTTGCCGCGTGATATTCCTGGAGCGAACGGACACGCACCCTGTTTTTTTGCAGCGACCGAATTCCGTAAACGCTGGCCTGCGCTGCGCGCATTGTGGTCATGATCGGAATCTTTTGCGCAATGGCGGCGTTGCGAATGGTCACTTCATCTTCGCGCGGAATTTTTCCGCTCGGACTGTTAATGATAAAACTGATATCGCCGTTTTTCACCCGGTCGAGCACGTTGGGACGACCTTCGCGAATCTTGAACACCCGGGTCACCGGCACGCGGGCCGCTTCGAGTGCAGTCGCCGTTCCGCTGGTAGCAATGATGCCGAAACCGAGCTTAACAAATTCTCGCACGACCGAAACAACGGAGGTTTTATCTGAATCCTTCACGCTAACGAAAACGTTGCCTGATTTCGGCAGGGGCGGCGGCGCAGCCATCTGTGATTTGGCATAGGCGAGACCGAGGTCATGATCGATACCCATCACCTCACCGGTCGATTTCATCTCCGGTCCGAGGGAAATATCCTGGCCTTGGTAACGCAGGAAGGGAAAGACTGCTTCCTTTACCGAAAAATGTTTCGGGACGGTCTCTTTAGTGAAGCCCAGCTCGCGCAAGGTTTTTCCCGCCATCACTTTGGCCGCGAGTTTCGCGAGCGGAACGCCGATGGCCTTGCTCACGAACGGGACGGTGCGCGAGGCGCGCGGGTTGACTTCGAGCACGTAAACGTCTTCGCCCTTGACCGCGAACTGCACGTTCATCAGACCCCGCACGTTTAACTCCCGTGCCATCGCCTTGGTGGCGGACGAAATTTCCGCAAGGACCGTCTTCGTTAGCGAAAAAGTAGGAATGACACAGGCGCTGTCGCCACTGTGAATGCCGGCCTGCTCGATGTGCTCCATAATCGCTCCGATCACGGTGGTCTCGCCGTCACTGATGCAATCAACATCTACTCCCATCGCGTCTTCGAGAAAGCG
>Ga0193714_1000123_pt1 | contig 10555 bp, 6 predicted proteins | sample U2m1metaG_FD_143039 | JGI IMG/M metagenome (GOLD analysis project Ga0193714, IMG submission 143039) | Soil microbial communities from a riparian zone of the East river system, Colorado, United States - U2m1 | ecosystem: Environmental > Terrestrial > Soil > Riparian zone | place: USA: East River... | reverse complement strand
AAAATGTTCCGCCACTTCAACTCGCGAAAGATACTGATACCTGGATAAAAGATGCGGCGGCCAAGGAACTGCAGATTCGCGAGTTCCTCGACAAGCACGGTATCCTCACCGTTCCCGGCTGGCTGCGGCATTACACTTTGCGGCCGGTGCCGGAATATTTGCGCGTTCTTGGCTTTAGCGAAAACGATGATTTCACTTCGCCGTCGCGATTGAATGAGAATTGCATTCGCTACGTGAGCGAGCCTTCCGGGAATCTCGGTTATTTCTGGCGCGCCACCGCGCAAGATCCGCGGCCGATCATCGTTCACGAAGGAATTCCCGGACACTATTTCCAACTTTGCCTTTCCTGGAAACACGAAGATCCGATCCGGCGGCATTATTACGACTCCGGGGCGAACGAAGGGATCGGCTTTTACGCCGAGGAAATGATGCTGCAGAATGGCTTGTTCGATGACAGCCCGCACACGCGTGAGATTATTTACAATTTCATGCGGCTGCGCGCGCTGCGCGTTGAGGTAGATGTGAAACTCGCGCTCGGCCAATTTTCGCTGGAAGAAGCAGCTAAATACCTGGAACAAAAAGTGCCAATGGACGCGCAAACAGCGCGCCAGGAAGCGATCGCTTTTTCGACCGGACCGGGCCAGGCGTTAACCTATCAGATCGGCAAACTCCAAATTACGAAATTCCTCGCCGATGCGCGGATGCAACAGGGCGATAAATTCAACCTTCGTAGCTTCCACGATTTCGTGTGGAAGAATGGGAATGTTCCGATCGCGCTACAACGTTGGGAGTATCTCGGCGCGAATGACGAGGTTGAACCACTACGCACGAAGTAGTTCGGGCGACTGCGATGGGAAATTGACGCGGATCGGGACAGGCGACGGAATGACGCATTTGGTTCTGTTGTTCCCGATAAATTGATCGCGTGAACGGTCAAGGAAACGCACGCGACACCGCCGCGCGCCAAGCAACCGCGCGTAACGTTCGACAGGTAGGGGCGATTGAGCTCGATCGCCTCAGAGCGCGCGCCGATGCTGGCGCGCGCCCATCTTTAATCAAATCAATGTTCCTTCAGTTAATATTTGGGCAATAACCTGGATTTGGCAGGTCGATACGCTGCGTCGGGACCAAAGCTTCCGGAATGAGCCTGACGACGATCACTACGAGGTTGTCCGTAGTGCTATCGTTTCGTACAAGGTGCCCCGAGGCTTCGCCCGCATCGACAAATGTCGATCCGGCCGGGTGTAGATGAGGGGTGCAAGTCGTATCGTTCCCCTCGTATTCTGTCGCGGTGCCGGAGACGACGATCACCAGACTGGGTCCGGTGTGGCTGTGCCAACCGAATGTCCCTCCGGGGACGACTGTGTTCTGTAAAATATAGAGGTGCGAAGCACCCTTCGTGTCGATTCGAGCCTTCCAGAAGTCGGTTGCAGGACCCGGATTGATGTCCGTCTTAGCGTAGACATCGATGTCGGGGAAGGTGCCACTAGCAATAGTTACTGACGTCACCCCCGACTGGGGCGTGGCGCGGGCTGGCACGGGTGTCAACGCCGCGATGATAACCAGCGCTGGTGCGATGAGAAGTAGAGCGCGCCGTAAAGGCGGGCGGTGAATTGGTTTTGTTAGATATGGAGTTTTCATATTTTTGTTTCTAATTGCTTTCTTTTTTGTTCGTTAAGTGCTTTCCCTTTAGAAAGGGATTCCGGAACGGGTGCTACACAGAATTTTAACTTTTCTTACAGCTCGCTTTTCTCCTGCGGTTCTTGATACAAATTGCCGAAGGTGAAGACGCTCGCAGAGGACGGCTCTCGGCAGAGCGAACTGTTTCCTTCAACGCACTGGAGCGCGGTGCTCGCAGCGGGAAGAAGTCAGGCCGAACCGGAGCTTGCGCGGGCCGCGCTCGCGGAGCTTTGCCAAACTTATTGGGCGCCGCTCTACAATTTCGTGCGCAGCCGCGGCTATACCGTGGATGACGCGCAAGATCTTACTCAGAGCTTTTTTGCGTATCTGATTGAGCGCAAAATCTATGCTCGCGTCGATCGGCAGAAAGGTAAGTTCCGTTCCTTTTTGCTCGCGTCCCTGAAAAATTTCCTCGCCGACGCTTCCGATCGCGAACGCACACTCAAACGGGGCGGCAGACAAGTTTTCCTGCCTCTGCAAGAACAACAGGTCGAAAATGCGGAATCAATTTTTCAGACTCACAGCAGCACGAGCGGTGAAGACCAGCTCTTCGATCGGAGTTGGGCAGAAGCGTTAATAGCCGCTGGACTCGAGCGGCTCTCGGCAGATTACAAAGGTGAGGCCAAGGAAAAGCTCTTTAACGAATTGAGGATTTTCCTTACGAGCGGCGCTGAACCGTTGCCGAGTTACGCGGAGCTGGCAACTCGCCTTGGCATGACCGAATCAACACTTCGCACCAATGTCACCCGGCTGCGAGCGCGCTACCGCCGAGTGTTGCGCGCTGAGGTCCGCCGAACGGTGGACACCGAAGCGGAGGTGGACGAAGAGTTGCATGAGCTGCTCCATGTGTTGACGGCAGCTTGAACGAGACTCGCCATGGAAAGATCGGTGGCCTCTGGCGTCGCCAATTGCTCGGTGTGCGGCCAGTCGTTGAATTCAAGAGGCGAGTGCCTGGCTTGCTTGATCCGTGCTGCCCTCGAAGAGTCAATAACTGAGGACGGCCCAAAGTCGTTAGTTTTTGGCGACTTCGAAGTCGTCCGGCGCGACGACGGCTCTTTATTCGAACTCGGCCATGGCGCCATGGGAGTAACCTATCTCGCGGTTGACAATGTCTTGCGTCGCAAGGTTGCGCTAAAAATCATCGAGCTACCACAGGCCGCACGCACTTCGTACGCTGTCCGCGGACGTTTTTTGCGTGAAGCCCGCGCCGCGGCTTGCTTGCGCCATCCGAACGTGGCTGCCGTTTTCCAGTTCGGCGCTTCACCGAGTGGCCGTCATTGTTACTATGCAATGGAATTAATCGAGGGCGAAACCCTCCAGGAACGCGTGCACAGAGATGGTCCGCTCAATGCAAAACTAGTTCTCGAAATTGCGATCCAAACTGTGCGGGCATTAACGGCCGCCGCAGCTCAGGGTTTGATCCATCGCGACCTCAAGCCTGGCAACATCATGCTGACGCGCGGTGACGCCGACACAACGGAAGCGGAAGTGAAAGTTATCGACTTTGGCCTTGCCAAGGCCATCGCCGACGCCGGCAATGAGATGGACCTGACGGCTGGAGGATTCGTGGGAACACCCAATTTCGCGAGTCCCGAGCAATTTGAAAGCGGTCCGATCGACGTTCGCGCGGACATTTATTCGCTGGGGGTCACGCTCTGGTTTGCGCTTACCGGAAAGACGCCATTTGTCGGCCACAGCATCGAAGAAATTCGCAGCGCTCGGAAGTCGAACGCGCTGCCGCTGGAACAGTTGGAAGGAGCCCGTGTCCCTTCTCGCCTGAAGTCGCTGCTCAAATCAATGTTAGCATTCGAGCCGGCGGCGCGGCCCGGCATACAAGAACTAGCAACATCACTGCGACGCTGCTCGGCAAAAGAGATCGCCCTGGAGATAGCGCATGTTTTGTTTATCGACATCGTTGGGTATTCGAAACTTTCCATTAACGAGCAACAGGCGACAGTGGATGAACTCACCCATGTTGTTCTCTCCGGAGAACAATTTCAAAAGGCCGACGCCGCTGATGGCTTGATCAAAATCGCCAGTGGCGACGGCATGGCGCTCGTTTTTTACACCAGTCCCGAAGCGCCGGTCCGCTGCGCCATAGAGATTAGTCGCGCGCTCAAAGATCATCCGCCTTTGCAAGTCCGTATGGGCATTCACAGCGGGCCGGCCAGTGGCGTCGTCGATGTAACCGGCCGGGCCAATCTCACCGGCGCGGGATTGAACATGGCGAACCGGGTGATGGAGTGCGGAGACGCTGGGCACATTCTCCTCTCCAAACATGTCGCCGAAGACTTGGAAGAATTCGAGGAATGGCGACCACTGCTGCACGATCTTGGTACGATCGAAGTGAAGCACGGCGTGAGGCTGCACGTCGTGAATCTGTATAACGAAAGTCTGGGTAACGCTGCCATTCCCAAAAAAATTGCAGCGGCGAACCGGAGCGCTTCGCGTCGAGCGAAATCCCGGGCCTTATTAACCTTGTTCGCACTCGCACTGGTGATCGCCGCCATCACGCTATTTTTGCTTTACCGCGGTAGATTGCGTGAATCAGGTTTTCCGGCCGGCGCCAAGTCGATCGCGGTGCTCCCGTTCGAGGATCTCAGTCAGACAAAGGACCAGCAATATTTTTGTGACGGAATGAGCGAGGAGATTCTCGATGCCTTGGCTAAAGTCGAGGGATTAAGGGTAGTTGCTCGCACTTCGTCGTTTTCGTTCAAGGGCGAAAACGTGGATGTGGGCCAGGTTGGGAAAAGGCTGGGTGTCGAAAATGTGCTGGAAGGAAGTTTACGACGCGAAGGCAATCGCGTTCGAATTACCACGAAGTTGAGCAATACGCGCAATGGTTTTCAGCTTTGGTCGGAAACTTACGAGCGCGAATTACAAGGCGTCTTCGCCCTCCAGGATGAAATTACGCGCGCGGTAGTTGATGCGCTCAAGCTCAAGCTCGCTCTTTCGCTTCCGGTTCGTGAGCAACGAAACACCGAGGCCTACGATCTTTATTTGCAAGGTCTCTATCTTTCGAACAAAGGCAGCGAAAAGGAGTTGCGGGAGGGGCTCACTTTCTTTCAGCGCGCGCTTGAGAAAGATCCGAAATTATCCCGTGCCTGGACCGGGATCGCAAAAATCTGGTTTTACCTGGCAGACGTGTACGTAAAACCACTCGAGGCTTACCCGGCATCGAGAGCAGCTGCCTTAAAGGCAATTGAGCTCGACGACAAGGATGCTGAGGCGCATTGCTACCTTGCCGAAGCAAAACGAATCCTGGATTGGGATCTTCCGAGTGAGGAGACGGAGTTGGAGCGAGCGTTACAGCTAGACCCTAATTCAGCGCCAGTAAATTTTTTCCTGGCCCTGTTGCCGCTCTTCCGTGGTGACGTAAAAGAAGGGCTCGAGCTTGTCCTGAAAGCGGAACAATTGGATCCGGTTTCGCCGATTATTAGCTACGTCACCACTGCCGCTTACCTGGCGGATAACCGGCTCGATGACGCCATCGTCGAGGGCCAGCGGACGCAGCAGCTTGATCCCCATTACTTCTACTTGGATTCGACACTTGCTGCGGCCTATCGCGAGAAGGGCAATTTTGCGGAAGCGATTGAGCTCTATACCAAAGCTCAGGAAGAGACTCACCTCCCGAGTAGCGGGCTAGCCATTACCTACGCGCGGATGGGGCGGCAAATCGAGGCACGGAAAATTCTCGATCAGCTCGTGCAAGAAAGGCGGACACGATATGTCTCCGCCCAGATCATCGCTGCAATCTACGTCGGGTTAGGCGACAAAGAAGAAGCTTTTCGCTGGCTCGAGCTCGCTGCTACTGAACACTCCGGAATACTACAGTGGATCGCGTTTCTTCCTGAATTTCGTCCGCTTCGTCCCGACAAACGTTTCCCGAACCTCCTGCGGCGGATCGGCGTTCCCCACAACTCGAGCGTGTCTATTACCGAGACGAGTGTATCAGAGATCAAAGACCAGAACGCCCAGATTCACCTCTCCCTTAGGATTGGAGTAAAGCCGCGACCGAATACTCAAAATGGTCACGTCGTCAGATTAGCAGTCTCCTTCTACGACCTAACGAAAGATGGTAAAATGAAGCCTACTGATGCGCGGACTGCTTATGATTGGCTGACGCGCGACCGTGACTGGACCGATCCCAGCCCGAAATTTCTCGCCGCAACTTATGTGCGTCCCAAGACCCAAGTCGCTTCGCCTGAGGGACGACGCTATGGCGGATTCACTGTCCACGTCTATTTCGATGGCCAATTACAAGATGCCCGGGCGAATCCGCCGGAATTGCTCAACCTCTTTCCAGCTCCAGATCAAGTCGCGCTTCCGCCTAACACTGCGACGAGCCCGCCTCACTAGAAGCACCCGTCAACATTTGCCTATCGACTATGGAGTTTGTCGGGTGATATCCTACATACGGCGTGGTAAGGTAAGATATTGACCGTATAAACTACAAGCCGTTGCCCTATTAATTAGACTTGTTAGGTCCTCGCTTTTTAGCTAAAGCACGGAAAATAGCGAAAGGCGGCGTAATAAATCGACCACTTGTTGCGGGGCAAGGGATTTGGATGGCAGGAGCTTTCCTGCTTGGGGTGCCGATCATATTTGGTCAGGAAGTTTCACCGACCCCGCAGGCATCCGAGCGATCGGGCGTCACCATCGAAGAAGTCATTGTGACCGGTTCGAACATTCCAACGGCGGAGGAAGTCGGGCCGAACCCGGTGGATACCTATCGCACAGAAGACATCGAGAGATTGGGTGTGCGCAACACAACCGACCTGCTGACCAAACTGCCGCAGGAGATGGGCTCGACTATTAACCAGAATATCACCAATGGCGGGGACGGCAGCGTCATACCCAATCTGCGCGGCTTGTTGCCCAAAGAAACTCTGGTTCTCATCGATGGAAAACGCGCTGCGATAATTGGGAGTGGGACTGCTGGTGCCTCGCCCGGCGTCGCGGGGGTGGACATCAATCTCATTCCCTTCCCAATGATTGATCACATCGACATCCTGAAGGATGGCGCCTCGGCTATTTATGGCAGCGATGCGGTGGCCGGTGTGTTCAATATCTTTTTAAAACACAAGTTCCGTGGTCTGGAGATTGGAAGCAGTATTGGCAATACCAATCTGGGCTCCTCCAATGACGCACGCGAGCTCGAGACCTGGATCATGGCGGGCACGGGAGATGACAAGACCGATATCCTAATCATTGCTGATGCCTACGATCGGGCCGCCATCTATAGTCGCGACCGCAACATTACCAGTAACGCGAACTACAAGGCGTGGGGCGGATTTGATAAGCGCAGCGTGGATCTTCCCGGCAGGGTGTTACAAATTGACCCGATTACCGGAGACAGGAACCAATTCCAATTGCTCCCAGGCATAATCACTCCGACGCCGCACTCGTTTCCGAACGTCGCGGCAGATCCTCAGTATATCAACATAGCTGATCCAGCGCTTCCGAAAAGTCTTCGTTATCCGGATGGGAATTTCCAACTCTACAACTTCGCGGCTTTGACGCCGTCGATTCCGGCGGCGGATCGCCAAAGTTTCTATGGCTCCTTTACGCGCGATATTTGCGACAAGTACTTGACGGTGTTTGCAGACTTCAAATACACCCGCTCATTTTTTGACTCAGCTTTGGCGGCTACTCCGTTTATGCCGGATGCATTCAAGCAACCGAATGGTGATGCCTTTAGTCCTCGCGGCATCAGTGTGCCACTCCAAAATCCGTTTAATCCCTTCTCGCTCGCGGACGCGACTTTGCCCAATGGTACGCCTGTCACCACCGGCGTTCGCTTCCGCGCCATTAACGACACAGGGGTCAGGACGATTAAGAACACGTTCCGCGACATACTATTCGATGCCGGAGTTCGCGGTCAGATGGGCGAATTTGGCGATTATTTTAAAAATTGGAACTGGGAATTGGGTTTCCGCTATTCCCGGAATGATGAGGAAAATGACACTGGTGGCGTGGTGAGCAAGGCGGGCTTACGCGAAGCGCTGCTGGATACGGACCCGGCCACGGCGTTTAATCCCTTCTTTGGATACCAGGGTAGAAACACCGAGGCGGCAATAGCCCGGGTTTACGTTACGCTCCATGCCACCGGCCAGTTTGAGTTGCCATTGGCTTATTTCCATATTAACGGCGATTTATTCAATCTTCCCGCCGGCCCAGTCTCCTTCGCGGTCGGGCTCGAGTACCGCGGGGAACGGTGGAGTAGCCATCCTGACTCGGAGAACACCAGTTTCGACACGATCGGTAGCACGGATTTCGAAGCCTCAAAGGTGAACCGGGACGTTTGGGGAACCTATCAGGAGCTGCGTATTCCGGTCACAAGCCCCAGTTGGAATTTTCCAGGAGCGCACAGCCTCGAGTTCGGCCTTGCCGAGCGCGAGGAATGGTACAGCCAGAATACATCTGCGACTTCCGTTTTGCCTGCGCAACACTCCCAGTTTGACGCGCAGAAGCCAAAACTTTCGATTCGCTGGCAGCCGCTTGACCCCAACTGGATTGGGACGCTCACCTTGCGCGGCACTTACAGCGAAGCGTTTCATGCTCCGACACTCCCGGACCTTACACCAGCAGGGTCGGAGGGTTTCGCCACTTTCGGCCAATTACACGATCCCAAGGGGTTGACTCCCGATAGCGCCGCCATCCGGATCATCGTGACCGGAAATCCCAACCTGAAGCCGGAGGTCGCTTATGAATGGTCTTATGGAGCGGTTTACAGTCCTAACTGGATCAAGGGTCTTACCCTGAGTGCCGACTTTTGGCATATTGACCTTCGATCGATTGCCTCATCCGTCGACCCGCAATTCATTGTCGATCACGAAAATCTCTTTCCGCTGGATGTAATTCGTAATCCGACAACGGGGGCAATCACCGACGTCGTCAATCCCAGCATAAATCTCACCCGCGCCGTGGTGGAGGGTCTTGATTACGAAGCGATCTATACCCTGGATTCTTCGATCTTTGGTCGTGGCGATTTTGGCAGGTTTACCTTTACTCTCAATGGGACCTACCTATCCCGGTTTGAGTTTCAGGCGGGTCCGGACACTCACCGCATTGGTCTCTCGGGTGGGTTTGTAACCGGCGCCAACTTTACCGGCTCGCTGCCACATACTCGCGCCTTTGCCAGCGCATTCTGGGACGGGCCGGCAGAGACCTGGCTTGCCGGCTTCGACGTTGGCGCGACGGTTCACTACACCGGCCAGTATCAGGATGACAATATCAATCTCGCAGTTCCCCGCAAAATACGGGAGTGGACCACGCTCGACTTGATCGCCTCTTATACATTTAGACTGCCGGCGCCCGTGGCTCAGCAAGAAGTAGCCGGTTACGCGAAGGATGGCAGTAAGAATGTGAAGATGCCCGATGGTAAAGAGAAAAACGTCATGCCCGTCTCTACCGCCGAGTACGGTGCCTGTGGATGGCGCGTCTGGTTGAATGGCACGACGATCACGCTTGGAATGCAGAACGTGCTCGATTCCGATCCGCCATTCGTCGCCGGAGCTTTCAACAACGGCTACGACGAATCACTTGCGAACGCCAAAGGCCGGTTCTGGTACGTCCAGCTGAAGAAGATATTCTAAAAGCGCAGGCCGGAACAGGTTGCCGCGCGGCCGCTCCCCCAATCCAGGAATTAACCGCCAACGTCAGACGCCTTTTCTGCTTTCAATAACACGGTCGGGCCATTGCCGTCAGGTGTCATCGATTTTTCAAGAAGCATTATAAATCCCCCTATCCACAACATGTCGGCCAGGGAGCGCCAATCGTCGGCTGAAACGATTGTGGGTTCGCACTCCGGACAGGGGATGCTCAACGGCTTCACCGAAAAAGCGGCCGCGATAGCCATCTTCGACGACAGTGTTCACCAGCTCTCGGCCGCTGAGCATAGTTCCAGATCAGTCAACAATCTCAAGGCCCATTTGGCGGGCGGTGCCGGCGATGATGCGGAAAGCGGCTTCGTCGTTGCGTGCATTTAAGTCTTTCGCCTTCGTCTTCACGATATCCATCACTTGCTTGCGTGTTACTTTACCAACTTTGATCTTGTTAGGTTCTTTGGAACCGGCAGCGATGTTAGCCGCTTTCTTTAGCAAGACCGCCGCTGGCGGACTTTTAGTGATGAAAGTAAATGACTTGTCTTTAAAAACAGTGATAACGACCGGAAGGATATCGCCGGCTTGTTTCTGGGTGGCGGCATTAAATTCCTTGCAGAACGACATGATATTGACACCGCGCGGACCGAGCGCTGTCCCGACGGGTGGCGCGGGGTTCGCCTGACCGGCAGGGATTTGTAGTTTGATATGAGCGATTACTTCCTTTGCCATGGTTTTCGTTAAAAGGTTAAAGCGATGAAGCGTTGAATCGAGAACTTTTTCTGACCTCTGATCTCTGACTTCTGACCTCTGATTTTAGCCTCGTTCCACCTGCCAATATTCCAGTTCGACGGGCGTAGCGCGACCAAAGATGGTGACGGAAACTCGCAGCTTGCCCCGTTCCGGGTCAATTTCTTCAACAATACCGTTCTGGTTTTGGAACGGTCCATCAGCCACCTTGACTGTCTCGCCGACTTCAAATGAAACTTTGGGCTTCACCTTTTCCTCGCGCTCCTTCATCTGCGCCAGCATCGACTCGACCTCCGATTGTCGCATTGGGATAGGCTTATCTTTGGTGCCGGCAAAGCCGATTACTCCTGGCGTATCCTTGATGAAATACCAGGTGCGATCGACCAGTTGATTGTTCTGATCGAGTAGGTGCATGTTTACGATGAGGTAGCCGGGAAAAAATTTTCGCGTGGTCTCGCTTTTCTTGCCTTTCTTGATTTCGGAAACGCGCTCGGTTGGGACGAGCACTTCGTAGATGACGT
>Ga0193714_1000118_pt1 | contig 10676 bp, 8 predicted proteins | sample U2m1metaG_FD_143039 | JGI IMG/M metagenome (GOLD analysis project Ga0193714, IMG submission 143039) | Soil microbial communities from a riparian zone of the East river system, Colorado, United States - U2m1 | ecosystem: Environmental > Terrestrial > Soil > Riparian zone | place: USA: East River... | reverse complement strand
GCTTCGATCGCGCCCCGCAAACTGACGACGGAAATGTAATCGCCATTGTCGATCTTAAGTTCGCGCGCAAGCTCGGGAGACATTTCCGCGAACAATTCCGGTTGCAACTCTGCGAGATGACTGAGGAAGCGTGACATGCCGCCAGCGGTATGGTGCTCGGTCAGTCGATAGGTTGTTAAGACAAAAGGAAATCGCGGGTCACCGGGTGGTGCGAACCGGTTTTCCTGACGAGTAAACCAATTGACCACCGGATTCGTGTCGCGCGAATAAAGCGCGTTGTGCACCGGCGACTCGAGCGGTTCGTAGTGGGTCGGCATCGGTCCATCCTGTAACCCTTTTGGAACGTGCAACCAGCCGAGCCCGTCCTCGTGCAATATGAAGGGCGCATCGCCGGGAATCGCATCAAGTCCGCTCTCGTTCCCGACCGGCCGAAACTCAGGCGACTTGTCGGCCACGAAATCAGGAACGTCGATACCGCCCCATTTGCGTTGCCCCTGGTCCCACCAGACCAATTTCTTGCCCTCGCTCCAGGGTTCGCCGGTCGGCGCCGCGCTCGCTCTATTATATATGATGCGACGATCTCCCGGCCAGGAGAAGCCCCAGCCGTGGCCGAGATAATCTTTGGACTGGCGCGAGTTCGCCTTGTTAATCTTATCGGGACCGTAGACACCCGAGTAAATCCACCCGCCACATGCCGTTGAACCGTCGGACTTCAGCCGCGGATAACCATCGATCTGTGGGCCATGATGCGGATCGCCGTTGCGAGCGAGACCGCAAACCACTCCGTCAGCGTCCGACTGTGGGTTCGTATACCAGCCGTTGATTTCGGCCAGAATCGCTTCCGTTGGCGGCATGCCCGTTTCATCTTCCGGATACCACCAATCAAGGTTACGCAACGGTTCGTCGATCGGATCGTTCGATTCTTTTGCTTTGGCGATCAAACGGATTGCAAGCTGGTGCATGAACCACTCGTCGGATCGACAATCTCCGGGAGGTGACACCGCCGGCTGACGCCACTGCAAAAGCCGTTGTGTGTTGGTGAATGTGCCGTCGTTTTCGGCGTGCCCAGCCGATGGAAAAAAGAAGACTTCGGTCTCGATCTCCTCCGTTTTCAATTCCCCGCGCGCAATTTCCGGCGAGTCGCGCCAAAATGCGGCTGCTTCGATTTCGACCAGATCACGCACGACCAGCCATTTTAACTTTGACAGTGCCTTTCGCTGTAAACGGGAGTTTGCCCCTGCCACCGCCGGATTCTGGCCCATCACAAACATGCCTTCCATTTTTCCGTCAGCCATGTTGGAAACATATTCGAAGAACGAATGGTTCCCCGTGATCTTCGGAACCCAGCTGTAACCGAAGTCGTTTTCCGCCGTCGCGTTCTTACCATAGTACGCCTTCATCAAGCTGATGAAGTAACTGGGATAATTATTCCAGAGACCGGTCGGCTTGGTTTGATGCGCGAGGTAATCGCGCAACGTTTCTTCCGTGCCGTCCCCTTTCGGCATCGAGAGATAACCGGGCAAAATGTCGTAGAGCGTCGGAATGTCGGTCGAACCCTGAATGGAAGCGTGACCACGCAACGCAAGAATTCCCCCGCCCGGCCGACCGATGTTGCCTAACAAGAGCTGCAGGATCGACGCGGTGCGAATGATCTGAACGCCTTTGGAGTGTTGCGTCCAACCAAGCGCGTAGCAAATCGCCGCGGTCTTGTCCGGACCCGAGGCGGCGACCAGCGCATCCGCAACTTTTTGAAACAGCGCCGGCGGAATCCCGCAAATCTTTTCGACCATTTCCGGTGTGTAGCGCCCGAAGTGACGGCGCAGGGATTGGAAGGCACAGCGCGGATGTTGCAAGGTCAGATCGCGCTCGGGAAAACTTAGGCCGCTATCGCCTTGGTAACCCCAGCTCTTATTGTCGTAGGCGCGCCGCTGCTCGTCCCAGCCCGAGAAAAAGCCGGTGGCACCTTCTTCCGCATCGCGAAAATCTTCGCGCAAAATGCAGGAGGCATTGGTGTAGTGCACCACGTAATCGCGGAAGAAGAGATTGTTCTCGATAATGTGCCTGATGAGCCCGCCCAGAAAAGCAATGTCACCCCCGGCGCGGATTGGCACCCAGATGTCGGCCAACGCACTGGTGCGCGAAAATCTTGGATCAACATGAATAATGGTCGCGCCGCGCTCTTTTGCTTTCATGACCCAGCGGAAACCGACCGGGTGTGCTTCGGCCATAGACGAGCCCTCGATCAGAATGCAATCGGCGTTAGCGAGATCTTGTTGCGCAGTCGTAGCTCCGCCCCGGCCGAAGGAGGTGCCCAGACCGGGCACCGTGCTGCTATGTCATATCCGCGCCTGGTTGGATATGCAGACCATCCCCAGGCCGAGAGTGAAAAGTTTTCGGATAAGATAGTTTTCTTCGATATCGAGCGTGGCGCCGCCAAGATGACAGATCGCGGTCGTGTGATTGATCGTCATCCCGTCCTTTTTGTGCACGAATGTGCGCTTGCGCGATTCCCAAACGCGATCGGCCAGCATGTCGAGCGCGCGATCCATTGAAATGTGCGTCCATTCTTTAGCGCGCGGCGCGCGATATTTCATTTTCGTCTCCCGGCGATTGTGGGTGAGTAATTGAAAAGAAGCGGCGCCTTTCGGACAAAGGTTCCCCTGGCTGATTGGACTCTCGGGATCGCCTTCGATCGAAATCAGTTTGCCATCCTTGTGAAAAACAAGCTGCCCGCAACCGACTCCGCAGTACGGACAAACCGAACGCGCCACTTCCGCACCGTCGATCCGCGCGTGCATCGCGCGCGTTTTATCGGACATCGATTCGAGCCCGGTTCCGTCTTTGCCTTCACGAATTTGGCGCACGAGCGGCCATTTGGAGAGCAAAGCACCAAGCGAGGTCATGGCAGAATTCTGCTGTTTCAATCTCTAGTTGGCGCCAGATGAGGGGTCAAACCAAATGTTCGCGGGTCTTCATGCGAATTTTCTCGACGCGGCGGGAGGAATGTCCAGTTGGTAGGCCTTCGTCCCTTCTACCGTGAAAAATGGATCGTTGGTTCCCCACACGATTAGCATGCGCGGTTGCTTGGTCCTCAAAGCTTGAACAACGTCGGGATTCGATTCCGCAGCCACGGGAGTCCCGAACCGGGTAGGCTCCGAGGTTCTGTATTACACTTAATCCCTAATGAGCTGTGTTGGAACTTAATCGTTAGGCCGTTTGAGCTTAATTATCTCCCCAACCAGATTGCTCTGGGGTGCGAGCTAATTGGCCTTTCGTGGCCAATCGAACAAACCCGTAGTTTCATTGCGCGGGCGAGCATGCCTGCGGGATATGCTGAGGCAAGAAAGATAGTCTTTCCCAAAATGGCCCGGGCGATCCGACAGTCTGCTCATGAAAACTTTAGTTAAGGAGAGCCAATAACATGAGCAGAACGATCAAAGCAGTCGAGCGTCACATGATTCCGCAAGCCAAAGTTCCGCCAGTCCGGCTCGGACTTCAGTCTCGCGCCGCGAAGCTCGTCGCCGAATGGCAGCAACGCGGACCAGAAACACTTTCCGGACATGCATTTCGAAAGCTGCGCTTGGCCTTGGCGCCGTCGCAGTACGTGATAACCGCGGGTGCGGGCGGTTAGGAGAAGCTATGCGCGGAGCGATTGAAAGAAATCGAGTGGGAGTCAGGGAAATGGACCTGATGAAAGCAATCCGAATTCATAATTATGGCGGACCGGAGGTGTTGCAATATGAAGACGCCCCGAGTTCAAAACCGGCACCTGGTGAAGTTTTAATTCGAGTCCATGCAGCTGGCGTAAACCCGGCCGACTGGAAGGTTCGGGAGGGTCACTTTAGGCAGTTGGTTCAGCACAAATTCCCGCTAATTCTCGGCTGGGACCTCTCCGGTGTGATTGAGGAAGTCGGCCCCGGCGTGTCGAAATTTAAAAAAGGGGACGAAGTCTTCAGCAAACCAGATGGGTCACGCGATGGCGCTTACGCCGAATATGTCGTCGTGGGCGAATCCGAAGTCGCGCTGAAACCGAAATCGCTGCATCACGTCTATGCGGCGGCTGTGCCTTTGGCGGGCATAACGGCCTGGCAGGCATTGTTCGACGTTGGACAACTGAAGCGTGGACAACGTGTGCTAATTCATGGCGGCAGCGGCGGCGTTGGTCATCTCGCTGTCCAGTTTGCGAAGTGGAAGGGCGCGCACGTTATCGCTACTTCGTCCACAAAAAATCAGCAGCTGTTGCAAGAAATCGGCGTCGATCAGCCAATTGATTACACGACCCAACGCTTCGAACAGATCACCAAAAACGTCGACGTGGTGTTGGATACGATCGGCGGCGATACGCAAGAGCGCTCACGGAAGGTCTTGAAGAAAGGCGGGCTGCTCGCTTCGGTTGTTCAATCGCCGGATGCCGAGAAAGCCAAGGAGTTCGGCGTTCGCAGTGCATTCGTCTTAAGTCAACCCAATGGCAATGAACTAGCTGAAATCGCCGCGCTGATCGACTCGGGCAATCTCAAAGTTGTGCTCGACCGGATCCTTCCGCTCTCGGAAGCGCGTCGTGCGCATGAGCTAAGTCAAAACGGCCACCCGCGCGGGAAGATCGTTCTGCAGGTTAAGGAGGACTAAGCCATGATCACGATGTGGATCTTGTGGGCGTTGATAATCGGCCTGTTTGCGATCAATCCCGAACAGTCTAACGAAAGGGAACGAGTCATCATGCAGGCGAAAGGTCATGCCATCACAAACGGGGGACTGGGCGCTTTGGTTCCCAGTGTTCAGTTCGATAATCGGAATTTTGTTAGGCGTGCTCGGCGTTTTCATCCTCGCGCGTTGAAAGAGAGGCAACCATGAACACAACACATTCTTTAAGTCTTGCCGCTGAAGTCCCCCCTTACGCGCAGCTTCAACGCGAGATGCACGATGCTCTGCGGGCGCAGCAGCCGGACTGGATTTTACCAAGTGGCGATTGTCCTACCTGCGACTCTTATGACGCCAGATTCGCGCACCTGCTCCAATTGCTGCCAACGGGGCCTCGCGGACTGAAGCAAGGCAACACTCAGTTTCAATTCGAATTCCAATATCCTTCCCGCGTCACTACGATGCATCACAGACAATGAAAAAGACGAAAATACTCATCGCTGGCGGCGGCTTTGCCGGTCTCTATGCCGCCAAGTATCTGGATAAGAGGTTGGCGCGCAGGCCGGACATCGAAGTGACACTGATCAGTCGCGAAAATTTTATTCTCTTCACTCCGATGCTGCATGAAGTCGCCGCCGGTGATCTTTCACCGACCGACATCGTCAATCCGCTCCGGCGCATTCTTCGTCACGTAAATGTCGTCCAAGCTGATATTCAGGCGATAGACCTAACGACAAAAAAAATCCGCTGTGTGGCCGGCGTACGGAATATGGAGCTTGAATTCGAGTTCGATCATCTCCTTCTAACGATTGGTTCGGAAACGAACTTCTTTGACTTGCAAGACGTGCGGGATTGGGCGGTAACGATGAAAAGCCTTTCCGACGCTGCTCTGCTGCGCAATCGAATGGTGGAACTGTTAGAAGAAGCTTCCCTGCAAAAGGACGAGGCGACGCGCAGAGAGCTACTCACGTTCGTTACCGCTGGCGGCGGTTTCGCCGGCATTGAAACCACCGGCGCCGTTAATGACTTCGTGCGCGAAACGGTGAAGTTCTATCCGTCATTGCGCGAAGAGACGATTCGAGTGGTGGTGGTTCATCCGGGCAAGTTTCTTTTACCTGAACTCGGCGAGGAGCTCGGACGCTACGCCGAACGAAAATTGGGTGAACGCAAGGTAGAAATAATCAAAGGCGCGCGTGTCGCGGGGTATGATGGTTCGGTCGTTAAGCTCACTGACGGCACATCGATTCCCGCTACGACTCTCATTTGGACGGCTGGTGTTAAACCAAGCGCGGCCATTGAATCGTTAGACTACAAGAAAGAGCGAGGACGTCTTCTCGTGAACGAATATCTCGCCGTTCCGGGGGTCAGCGGATTATGGGCCGCCGGCGATTGCGCAGCTGTTCCGGATGGTTACGAAACGAGAGATTTTTTTCCGACGACCGCTCAGCACGGTTTGCGAGAGGGGATAAGGGCGGCGAAGAACATCGAAGCCGCGATTGTGGGGCGTCCGCTGAAGCCATTCGTTTTTACCACTCTCGGACAACTGGCGACCATCGGTCGTCGCACCGGCGTTGCGATGGTCTTTGGGTTCAAGTTTTCGGGTTTTATTGCCTGGGCGATGTGGCGAAGCATCTATTTAGCAAAGCTACCGGGCCTGGCCAAGAAGCTCCGCGTCATGATGGATTGGACGCTGGATCTTTTGTTTGGCCAAGAGATCGTACAGATGATCACTTTGCGCGATGTCCAAACGCTAAGCGATTGGCTAGCTCGTATTCGAGCTCAACAAAGCGGGGATCAGAAGACACAAACCAGTTTAGCAACCAACATCAGGAGTTCATGACCTATGGCTAAGAAACCAGTAACAGATGCTCCGGATGGCGCACCGCTTGCGCCGCCATGTGCCATGGTCATTTTCGGCGCCGCCGGTGATCTAACGAAGCGTCTGGTCGTCCCCGCGCTCTACAACCTGGTGGGTGCGCGGCGGCTACCCGACGAATTCCGGATTGTCGGCGTCGATCTCGCCTCGAAGACAACAGAGGAATGGCGCACAGGCCTTACCGAGACAATGCAGGGGTTTGTCGGCAGCGACGCCGAATTCGCAGTCGATCATATTGACGACAATGCCTGGCAATGGCTGACCGATCGCATGAGCTACTTGCAAGGCGACCTAACAGATGCCGAAATGTACCGCCGGCTTGACGCGCATCTTACCGGACTCGACAAGACAGCAGGAACCGCGGGCAACCGCCTCTTCTATCTCGCGATTGCGGACCGCTTCTTCAGTGTGGCGGTTTCTGGTCTCGGAGCGGCGGGTTTGGTCACGGAAAGAGACGGACAATGGCGCCGAGTCGTGATCGAGAAGCCTTTTGGACATGATTTGAATTCGGCCAAGGCGCTGAACGCTGAGATTCTGAAACACCTGCAAGAGCATCAGATCTACCGGATCGATCATTTTCTAGGCAAAGAAACCGTGCAGAACATCATGGCCCTACGGTTCGCCAACGGTCTGTTCGAGCCGATCTGGAACCGAGAACACATTGATCACGTTCAGATCACCGCTGCCGAGACTGTCGGTGTCGAGCAGCGGGGAAAGTTTTATGAGAAGACCGGCGCATTGCGTGACATGGTCCCGAATCACGTATTTCAACTACTGGCAATGACGGCGATCGAGCCGCCAATCTCCTTCGATGCCGATGCGGTCCGGGCGAAAAAGGCGGAAGTGATTGAGGCCATACGTCCACTCGATCCCGCGCAAGCACTCAAGAACGCAGTGCGTGGCCAATACGATGCCGGCACCGTCCTGGGCAAGGCCGTCCGGGCGTATCGCCAGGAGCCTGACGTAGCTCCAGATTCGAATACCGAGACCTACATCGCCTGCAAGTTGCAGATAGATAACTGGCGTTGGGCAGGTGTCCCGTTCTACCTGCGTACCGGCAAATACCTGAAGCGGCGGGTAACGGAGATAGCAATCCGTTTCCACCAGGCGCCCTTTACTCTTTTCCGCGACACAGGCGTCGAGCGAATGCATCCCAATTGGATGATCCTGCGCATCGAGCCGTGTGAGGGTATCGGGCTAGAGTTCGCGGCTAAGCGTCCCGGCCCGACCGTGAAGCTGAGCAACGTCACCATGGACTTCGCCTACGAGGACTATTTCAAGACCGCGCCGAACACCGGCTACGAGACCCTGATCTACGATTGCATGATCGGTGACGCGACCTTATTCCAGCGCGCCGATAACATCGAGGCGGGCTGGGCAGCTGTTCAGCCGATCCTGGATCTTTGGGCAGAAAATCCGCCGTCCTCTTTTCCAAACTATACCGCTGGTAGTAACGGCCCGGCCGCGGCTGACGAGCTACTGGCGCGCGACGGTCGCGTCTGGCGGCCTCTGGACCTAACAAATCACCAATAAATTATGCAAGCGACACAACAACTCCGAAACCTGGGCGAGAGCCTCTGGCCCGATAATATCAATGTAATCTCATCGAAAACTGCGTCACTTCAGCAAGCAGCCTAAATTATGCAAAAAAAGAGAACGTCACTTAAGCGGTTACCGGCCTGGAAAGCTCTCGGCGAACATAGCAAAGAGATCAGAAAGCTGCACTTGCGCGAGCTATTCGCTAGCGACTCTACACGCGGCGAAAAGCTCGCCGCGGAAGGTGCAGGACTGTTTCTGGATTATTCCAAGAACCGAGTCACTGACACCACCCTGAAGCTTCTCCTGCAAGTCGCAGAGGAATGCGACTTGCGCGGAAGGATCGATGCCATGTTTCGCGGCGAGAAAATAAACACGACCGAAAAACGCGCCGTGCTGCATGTCGCATTACGGGCGCCGAAGAATGCAACCATCCTGCTCGACGGCAAAAACGTTGTGGCGGCAGTCCACGACGTGCTCGATAAGATGGCCACGTTTAGTAACCGGATCCGCAGCGGTGAATGGGTCGGGCACACAAGTAAACGAATTCGGAACATTATTAATATAGGTATCGGCGGCTCTGACCTCGGGCCGGTCATGGCTTACGAAGCTCTCAGACACTACACGGATCGCAGCCTCACCTTCTGCTTCGTCTCCAACATCGACGGGACCGACTTCGTGGAGGCTACCCGCGATCTCGATCCAGCGGAGACCCTGTTCATCGTTTCGTCCAAAACCTTCACCACGCTGGAAACAATGACTAACGCGCAAACTGCGCGGGACTGGCTCTTAAAAGGATTGGGCGGCGACAAAGCTGCCGTAGCCAGGCATTTCGTTGCTGTTTCCACAAACTCCCAGAAGGTCTCCGCCTTTGGCATTGATACGGACAACATGTTCGGCTTCTGGGATTGGGTGGGTGGACGTTACTCGATGGATTCTGCCATCGGCTTGTCAACCATGCTGGCAATCGGACCAGACAACTTCCGCAGCATGCTCGACGGCTTCCATCAGATGGACGAGCACTTTCGCACCGCGCCTTTCGAGCAAAACCTGCCAATTCTTCTTGGGTTACTCACTGTCTGGTATACGGACTTCTTCGATGCGCAGACCGTCGCCGTCCTTCCCTACGAGCAATACCTGAAACGATTTCCAGCCTATCTCCAACAGTTAACGATGGAGAGTAACGGCAAGCACGTCACTTTAGATGGAAAACAAGTCAACTACGATACCGGGCCTATCTTTTGGGGTGAACCTGGGACGAACGGGCAGCATTCATTCTATCAGTTGATCCATCAAGGCACCCGTCTTATTCCGTGTGATTTTATCGCTTTCGGTCACGCACTTGCGCCGCTTGGCCGGCATCACGACATGCTCCTGTCCAATGTCTTCGCGCAGGCGGAAGCGCTTGCTTTCGGCAAGACAGCCGAAGAAGTAAGGGCGGAAGGCACGCGTAAGGGGCTGGTGCCGCATCGTGTCTTTGAAGGTAATCGGCCGTCGAATGTTATCTTGGCTGACCGGCTAACCCCTGAGGCGCTCGGCAAGCTGGTGGCGCTTTATGAACACAGCGTTTTCACTCAGGGTACGATCTGGAACATCAACTCCTTCGATCAATGGGGCGTAGAACTCGGCAAAGCTCTAGCTCAACGGATCATTCCGGAGTTGGAAGCTCCATCGGAGCCGGAGCTAAAACACGATAGCTCAACCAACAATCTGATCCGCCGCTACCGGCAGATGAAACTACAGTCATGAAAAGGCAAATCGCGAGCATCTTCGAAGCTTCAACAATGAAAAATACTTTCACAATGTAACTCAACCAATGGAGAACAAGTCATGAAAGAACAGACCACAATGCAGCTTGGAATGATCGGCCTTGGCCGAATGGGTGGGAACATGGTGCGGCGCTTACTGGAGAAAGGACAAAAATGCGTCGTGTTTGATCGCTCTTCCAAATCAGTCGGCGATCTGGTCAAAGAGGGAGCAGAGGGAGCCAGCTCGTTGGCAGAACTCGTTGCAAAGCTCGAGCGACCGCGAGCTATCTGGCTCATGGTGCCGGCGGCGGTAGTTGATCAGACCATCGGTGAGCTGTCACCGCTGCTCGAGAACGGCGATACCATCATCGACGGCGGCAACTCTTACTACGTGGATGATATCGAACGGGCGAAAGGGCTGCGCTCCTTAGGTGTTCATTATATCGATGTCGGAACCAGCGGCGGCATCTGGGGCCTGGAACGTGGTTATTGCATGATGATCGGCGGCGAGGCTGAGATAGTTCAGCGTCTCGATCCTATTTTCGCCTCGCTTGCGCCGGGCCGTGGCCAGGTGCCGCGCACCCCCGGCCGCGACAAACTTAGCGGGACGGCCGAACAAGGTTACCTGCATTGCGGGGCGAACGGCGCCGGCCATTTCGTGAAGATGATCCATAACGGGATCGAGTATGGAATCATGGCCGCGTATGCGGAAGGTATCAGTGTTTTGAAAGGCGCTAACGCAGGCAAGCGTGAAAGCGAAGTAGATGCCGAGACGACGCCACTGCGGAATCCGGAGCATTACCAGTACGACCTCAACATAGCTGATATTTCCGAAGTCTGGCGGCGCGGCAGCGTCATAGCGTCCTGGCTGCTTGATC
>Ga0193714_1000114_pt1 | contig 10907 bp, 6 predicted proteins | sample U2m1metaG_FD_143039 | JGI IMG/M metagenome (GOLD analysis project Ga0193714, IMG submission 143039) | Soil microbial communities from a riparian zone of the East river system, Colorado, United States - U2m1 | ecosystem: Environmental > Terrestrial > Soil > Riparian zone | place: USA: East River... | reverse complement strand
CGTACTCTGCATCGCGTGCAGCCCGATATGGGCATCGTCGATTTGAAGCGTCGGGATTGACCGGATGTTCAGGTTGGGGAAATCGCCGGACACTTGCCCATCAATCCAAAACTTGACCTCGCCGTTGTTCTGTCCGGGCGTGTTCAGTTTGACCATCATCTCGTAGCAGTACCAGCGGTCACGCGCCGGTTGCGTTTTCGGCATCGCCTTGAAGTCCGGGTACTGGGCGGGGTAGGCCAGCCACTCACCGCGATTGCCAAGCGAAGCCGTACCCGGCACCACCGTGCCGTCCTGATACCAGTGGTCGCCGTAATTGTCGCGCTGCCTCGGCCAATAGGCGTAGATGTGATGGTAACCCGGCTGCACTTCTCCGGGCAAACCCGCGCCCTGAATGTTGTTCTGGATGACGAACAGGAAAAAGCCAGTGCCATCCGCTGGTGGTGCGCTGCCCGGCCCCGGGTACTTGCCGCCCAAGCTCATGCCGTTATGGCCGGAGCCGGTGACGCTGAAGCCGGAGTCAAACTTGGTGTAGGCACGGATAAAAACCGCGTCGAGATTTGGGACGATAGTCTTATCGAGCGCGTTGGACACCTCTGCCGTGCTGACCTGCAACTGCATTTCCAAGGCTTTCGCCCCGGCGTAGACGTTGTCAGTGACGATACGAAGGTTGGAAGCTTTCCAAGCGCCCGTCCACTTACTGGTTAGCTGGCTGGCGCTGGTGTAGCTCTCGAAGTCGTCAAACAGAATCACGTCTGGATCACTGCCGAGGCCTTTGTCGTTCGGGTAGCGCGCAGCGATTCCGATATCTGCTGGCGCTGCTGTTGGTGTTGCGCTTGGAATGAGAAATGTGATTACAGCCGAAAGCGACACCAAGGTGGCACATCGGATTCCTGCGAACCTCACAAATATGTCTGGGAGCTAAAAGCGCGCCACAGTGCGTGGCAATGGACCCAATGTAGCGTTTTTATTTTCCGCCCAGCGAGAGGGATTCCGGACTTGCTGATTGTTCGTCCGCGCTAACCTTCGTCAACCTCTGGAGGCCCGTCTCTCACTCCAAGCGCTGCTCCGCCGACCTCGGGCCAAGCTGAGATAGACAACGGTGACGCATCGCGCGCGCGCGTTGAGGCACTCGCTCGCGCTCGATGTTCATTGTCACTGCCGTATGATACTGCGCATTTGGTTTTGCGATAACATGAGATGCATTTGGGATAAGCGCAGTTCGGAGGCTATTTTCCCTCTGAGAACTACCATTTCCCAACGCTTGCGAGGGGAAAAGCGAACTTTAGAAAAAGCTCCTGAAAGTGGGTGTAAACCAGCCGCTCTACCACTGAGCTAACCGCCCAAAATAACTCAAACAGTTCAACTTAATACCATTCTAACGTGCCACGATTTCTCGCGTGTCACGACCTTCGATACTCAGTTCCACATAGGTCAATTCGATTTCGTTGTCGAGCGTACTTGCTTCGAAGCTATATCTCCTGTTCTCCCCAATCTGCGGGCGAGTTCGGATTTGTTTTCCGCCCAACGATAATCCGGATCCCTGCCGACGTGTGTCCAAACGAGAGTTCCCGAGTAACGCCAGAGGTCGAGCAGAATGCCCTCGCCGAATGCTTGGCCTCTGGCCGTAACTACAATGACGTTATGCTCGGCACCGGTGTTGGGACCCGACTCGGCCCAGTGGAGCTCGAGCGTTTGCAGCTTCAGTGCATCCAATCGGACGAGAAGCTCCGTTGCCCACTGAAAACAGAGTCCCCCTTTTCTCCTTCCCGTATTGACAAGGAAGTTTTGAATGCCGGGTAGCCATGCCACACGCCACTCGTGGTGTAGTTCCCGTCCGGTCATGTATGCAGTATCGGCCACTTGCCGAGCCTCATCCGGACTGACGGTCGGGGACAATGCCGCGATTCGCGTTCTCAGGGAAGGGTCATCAGCGGACCACGCAACGAACAATTCTCCTCGGCGTCCGCTCCCCCAGGGTGAGGAGAGCGCGAGTACGAGCGACGGTACCACCGCAAATGTCCTAACCCTTAAAAAGCGAGAGTGATGGAAAGACATTTTGAGATCCCATACTTAACGCCGTGAGTAGCGCAATCGATTTATTAGACTTCCTCAGCGCGAAAAATGGAAATGGCATATAGGTTCGCGGGGCGCGTTGAGGTTCATTGTCACTCCCCTATTAACTGGTCATCTGATTTTGTGAGAACATGAGATGAAACCGCGCTAACTCACTTCTTATAAAGCATTGTCGACAAACCGACCAACCCTGGTCTCGTAAAAGCAATGATCAGGGCATCGTGGAGGCGAAGATGTTTTAGCGTGAATAGAATCCTGGGTCAGCGGAACCTTCAACCGTTAGGAAAGCCAGCCAAGTTCACGTTTTTACTCTCAGGATTCTGCGGTGTGAGATCGCTTACGATTTTCTCGAAACGTGGGTCGCCGCGCAGCGGATCCCAGTTTGGGTGCAGTTTCAAGTTACCATAGCTTAAGGTGCTCGGGATTTTCAGAGTCACTTCGATTTGTTCGATGGCGAGATCTTTTTCACCACACCAGGCGTAAATTACGCCCATGTACTTCACCAGCTCCGCACCGTCGATTGAGTCTTTGGTAATCGGCAGAAGTTCAATCGCGCGTCGGCCTTCGCGAATTGCTTCGTCCTTGCGGCCGAGGGCTGCGTCGATGAGGCCGAGCACGCACAACGCCGGTGCGTAACCGGGTTGCTCGCTCACCGTTCGTTCAAGTTCCGCGTGCGCGGCAAGGAAAGCAGCTCGAGCCGTCGCAACATCGCCCTTGCTGCGGGCCGCCATGCCTTCACACCAGGAGCGCGGAAAGTTCAGATCAACCGCCGTCCCGCTGGCCGGAATCGCAGCCAAAGCCTGGGTGACCGCCGCCGGATCGCGTTCGCACAGGGCAAGGTAAAACCATTGCGCGGCGAGGTCTGAAGCCGTCGCCGGATTTTCGGTCAGAATTCTTCGAATGCATTCGCGAAGGGGACGGGGGTCCGCTCGCCATTCGAGATCGACTGAGGCGCGAGTGACCTCTGTGTCCAGGTCACGCGGAATTAGAACGAGCGCACGATCCAAAGCAGCAGCCATCGGCCGAAACTGCCGGAACTCCTGATAGCTGAGCGCGATTTGTTGGAGGATAAAAAAATTGCGCGGATCGAGCGCGAGAGCCCTTTGTAAGCTCCGCGCTGATTCGTTCCAAAGTCCCTGACGTCGGTCGATATAGCCGGTCAGCTCGAAGATATCCGAATTATTCGGCAACGCGCGCTGGGCCACGGCGAGTTCAGCCCGCGCCTTCTCGTAATCGAGATAGCAACGGTAAAGGAAGTCAGCCCGAGCAAGATGCGTCTCCCCCGCATCAGGACGTAGACGAATGACGTTTTTGAGCGCGCCTTCCGCCAGAGCCAGACGGGCTGGTGTGTGATCCAGCCCGAAAAAATACAAGTAGTTATGGGCGGCGGCGAGCTGACAGTAAGCGAGGAAAAAGTCCGGATCCCGCTCGATGGCTTGAGCGAGTAACTGAACGGCCTCCCGCAATTTTTCGTTGATTTGGGCATTGAGAGAAATCGTCGCGATGAGCGCCTTCGCGCGGACGTAAAGGCCATAGGCGATGAGATCTTTAGTCGGGCGCTCGTCGATGGCGGCTTTCTCTTCCGGTGAAACGGTGGCTTGAAGCTGAGAGATAATTCGCTGCACGATGTCGCTCTGGATTGCGAAGACGTCGGCCAGATCGCGTTCGTAGCTTTCTTCCCATGCAGGAACACCACTCCGGGCATCGGTCAACTGCGCGGTAATGCTCACTTTCTCACCGTTTTGACGGACACTTCCTTCCAGGACGAAGGCGACGCCTAACGTCTGGGCAATCTCGCGCAAGTTTCGTCGCGTCCCCGCCACGTAGGTATTAACTGAAGTGCGGTTGATTACCTTCAGGTCCGCCACTTTGGCAAGAGCAGTACGAATGTCATCTTGGACGCCGTCGGCCAAAAACGCGTTCTGTTTGTCTTCGCTAAGATTTTCCAAAGGAAGAACCGCGATACTTTTCTCCGGGAGGACGGCGAGGGCGGCTGCCTCCGGCGATGCTGACACACCAGTTAGCTCGGGCGCTAACTGACGCGATAAGCTCCAAATCCCGAAGCCCGTCGCCAGCGCTACGGTGCTCAGAAGGGCGGCAACCAGCACGGGCTTGCCTCGGCGATTCGTACCGGAAGGATCGGCCACGCCGGCAGTTTGTTCCCGAAGCTTCGAGCTCAGGTTTGCCGACTCTTCCGGATCCGCAATTTCTTCAGGGTAAACATTCATTGGCCGGTTCGAGGGCAATAGAGAGTCGATCGCGTTGAGTGATTCTGCCCTCCCCTTCTGAGCAAAATGTGTTCCCACAGCCTTACCTAATGTCGCGCTTGAGGGATTAGGACTTAAACGTCAACCGAGGTAAGCGCCGCTGCTTCACAGCATGAACGTTGTTTGCTCAACAACCGCCTGGAGGGGCGATTCGCCCTTTATGGCAACCTCGAGGTGATTTTTAACCGTGCCCGCAGGCGCGGCTCGAAATTAGCTATCACCTACCCAAGGTGGCTCCAGCTTTGAACTGACGATCTCATGCGAAACCTGCGCGATCGCCCTGTCGGGCAAAAAATCACGTTCGTAATCATGTTGATCTCGGGCGTGGTGCTACTCCTTGCGTTTGCGGCTCTGTTCTGCTTCCAAGCGTACACCCTGAGGCAGCATTCCGCCCACGAACTGGCAGTGGTGGGTGAGATCACGGCTCACAATTGCGCTGCAGCGGTAATGTTTAAGGACGAGGGAGCCGCAGCCCAAATCCTTACCGGACTGAAAACAATGCCCCAAATCGTCAGTGCGCGCCTCGAAGTCGCAGACCAGCAGCGCCTGGCTTATTTCGGTGGATTACGAGATGAAATGGAAATCAAAGCCGCGCGGTTGAAATCGGGCTTCCGAATCGACGGCAATCGAATTCTCCTCGCACAGCCCGTCATGCTCGATGGGAAACGGGAAGGAACGCTCTACCTAGTTGCGGATCTGCAGGCAATGACGTCGCAACTTCTCAAACTCTACGGCGGCATTTTTGCGCTGGTTCTTACCGCTTCGCTCCTTCTGGCGTTCCTGCTTTCGAGTCAATTCCTGCGGTTTGTCACCAATCCGATTTTGAGCCTCGCGGGCATAGCGCGGACGATCGCCCACCACCACGACTATGCCGTTCGAGCTACGAAGGTGTGCGGCGACGAAGTGGGAGGGTTGACCGACGCGTTCAACCAGATGCTGACGCAAATCCAGTCTCAGGATAGCGCGTTACAAACAGCACAACACGAATTGCAGGAACAAGTGGTCGCGCTCCAACGCGAGATCGGCGAACGTGAACGAGCGGAAGCGGCACAGGCCCGGCTCACTGCTATTCTCGAAGCTACGCCCGACATCGTAATGAGTGCCAATCCAAGTGGCATACCCTTCTATCTCAATCGAGCGGGACACGAAATCCTGGGTGTAACTCAAGATCGGGATATTTCGGGAATGAAGACACTCTATTTGCATCCCGAGTGGGCTCGCGAAATTTTCGCCAAGGATGGATTACAGGAAGCCATCCGACATGGCTCGTGGGCGGGTGAGACAACCATTTTAGGTCGCAATGGAAAGGAAATTCACGTGTCGCAGGTCGTTATCGCGCACAAAAATCCCGAAGGCAAAGTAGAATATTTTTCCACGGTCTTACGCGACATGACGGCGTACCGCGAAGCAGAGGAAGCGTTGCGTCTTTCGCAGCAGAAGTTGCTCGAAACGTCGCGTCTCGCTGGCATGGCGGAAGTGGCGACTGGCGTCCTGCACAATGTCGGTAACGTGCTCAACAGCGTAAACGTTTCCGCCGGCCTCGTCGTGGAGAGGCTTCGTCGCTCCAAGGCGCCGAAGCTGGCAAAGGCAGCGGCACTTCTTACCGCCCACAATGGCGATCTCGGCGAATATCTAACGAATGATGTGAATGGGCAAAAATTACCGGGCTATCTCTCGAATCTCGGAGAATTCTTTATCTTGGAAAATACCGAACTACTGAACGAGGTCGATCAACTAAGCCGTAATATCGAGCACATTAAGGAAGTAGTTGCGATGCAGCAGAGCTACGCCAAGGTCAGCGGTGTTTTCGAAAATCTCCAGGCCCATCGACTGGTAGAGGACGCCATTGCCATGAACATTGGCGCTTTTGAGCGCCACGGCGTCGAGGTCGAACGGCGGTTTTCTACCGTGCCGCCAATCCGCGTCGACCGGCACAAGGTGTTGCAGATTCTCATCAATCTGATTCGCAACGCCAAATATGCTTTGGATGATGTTGAGCGCATCGACAAGAAAATTGTAATTTCGATCTCGGCACCGAACGAGCGCTGTATCCGAATCGTCGTCTCGGACAACGGTGTCGGCATTGCACCGGAAAACTTGACCCGAATTTTCGCACACGGTTTTACCACCCGCGAAGGCGGCCACGGTTTCGGCCTGCACAGTGGCGCAATCGCCGCGCGTTCGATGGGCGGGGCCATCACCGTAGCGAGCGCAGGCATCGGCCGGGGAGCCACCTTTACCCTCGAACTTCCCATTGCATCTACCGCATCTGTCACATGAACCTAACACCTCAAACGTCGCAGCCCCACAATCACCGCATTCTGATCATCGACGACAACCCGTCAATCCATGAAGATTTTCGCAAAATCCTCGGTCCCGCCGATGCTAAGCTCGCCGAAGAGCTCGATGCGACGGAAGCCTCTCTTTTCGGCGACCAGGCTGGTGCCTCAAGCGCACAAAAATTTCGGATCGACTCCGCTTTCCAGGGACAAGAGGGACTGGACAAAGTCCGTGCCGCCTGTGCCGAAGGCGCGCCGTACGCTGTCGCCTTTGTCGACGTGCGAATGCCACCCGGCTGGGATGGAATTGAAACCATCTCCCGTATCTGGAAGGAATTTCCCGATCTTCAGATCGTCATCTGCACCGCTTACTCAGATTATTCGTGGGACGAGATCGCGAAGTCGGTCGGCAATACCGATAAGATGCTTGTACTTAAGAAACCTTTCGATAACGTCGAGGTGCTCCAGATGGCGCACGCCCTCTCAAAAAAATGGCAGCTCACCCAGATGGGGCGAAAACAGATGGAGGAATTGGATGCGCTCGTAAACCAGCGCACTGCCGAATTGCGCGCCGCCAACGCGCGCTTGACCGGCGAAGTAGCGGAACGCGCTGCAGCCGAGGAAGCGCTACATCGTTCGGAGGAGCGTTTTTCGAAAGCGTTCCACAGCAGCCCAGTGCCAATGGCGATTCAACGCCCGGAGGGAAAGGATTGCCTGGATGCAAACATAAGTTTTTTAGAACTCGTCGGTGCGTCGCGCGAGGCCGTGCTCGCAGGAAGCACGACATTTTGGGCTGATGAATCCACCCCGGCTCTTGTCCGCCAAGAACTCGCGGCTCGTCACGCCGTACGCAACTTGGCCGCGATCATCCGCACTACCTCTGACGAAAAACGCGAAGTTCTGGTCGCAGCCGAGAATCTCGAGCTCGGAAATGCTCCTTATCACTTGCTTATCTTGCAGGATATCACTGATCGCGTGCGGCTCGAAAACGAATTACGCCAGGCACAAAAGATGGAAGCCGTTGGTCGCCTGGCGGCCGGTGTCGCCCACGACTTCAACAACATCCTCACCGTCATTCTTGGAAACACGTCGACGCAACTGCGTAATCCTCGGCTCGATAAAAAACTATCTTCTTCTCTAAACCAGGTGCAACGCGCGGCGGAACGCGCCACCGCTTTGACCCGCCAGCTTCTCGCCTACAGCCGAAAGCAAATCATCCAGAGGCGACCGCTCGCGCTCAATGAGGTTGTCGAGCAAACGGTTGCGATGTTGCGGCGACTGATCGGGGAACATATCGCCCTTGATATGCAGCTGGCTCCCGATCTGCCGCCGATTTTCGCTGATCCCAGCAATGTTGAACAGGTCATCATGAACCTCGCGCTGAATGCTCGCGATGCCATGCCCGACGGCGGCAAGCTTACTCTCGCCACCACGCGAGTCGAAATCGACAAAGCATCTCGGGCACGCAATCCCGAATCGCAGCTTGGTTCTTACATCTGCCTGGCGGTGAAAGATACCGGTCACGGGATGGATCCGGCTACGGTCGCCCGAATTTTTGAGCCATTTTTTACGACTAAAGATCCGGGCCAGGGTACTGGCATGGGTCTGGCCACCGTTTACGGGGTGCTCAAGCAACACGGGGGTTGGATTGAAGTGGATACTGCGCCTGGTCGAGGCACGACCATTCGCACGTTTTTCCCGTTGAGTAAGGAGGGATTCGTCGCTGCATCGGCCAAATCAGAAAGTTCACCGACCGAATTCACACCAAGTAATGCCATTACCATCTTGGTAGTAGAAGATGAAGAAATGTTGCGGGAGTTCGTCAGCGAAGCACTTGCCACTTTAGGTTATCGCGTGCTCTCAGCTGCTAACGGTCCCGATGCGCTTAACGTGTGGGGCGAACACCGCGATAAGATCGACTTGTTACTTACGGATGTCGTGATGCCCGAATCCATCTCCGGACGGCAGCTGGCGCATACGATGATCCAGGATAAACCGGATTTAAAGGTTATCTTTACCAGTGGTTATAGCTCCGAGCTTTTCGGATCGGAGTTCGAACGCGAAAAAGAGCATCTCTTTCTCGCCAAACCTTATTTACCTGATCGGCTCGCGCAAACCGTCGCGATGCATCTGCAATCGCAAGGTACGCCGGCATTCGCTCACGCTAACGGTTAAATTGTTCGGGGAGCGTTCGCGTCTCGCCGGAGCTACCTTTGGGCTCGGCGGTCGAAGAACTCAGTGGGATTTCAAGGCAGCCAAGCAAACGCAGTCCTACAGGCCGCCCTCACGCACAAGCGGACCAGAATACGAAACCTTTTTAAGAACCAATAGAGATCGCGATTGTAAAGAACTCCGCTGTCATATCATAGGTTGCCGTGTTTCGAGGGTGGCATGAGATCCGCGACCCCCTTGCTTTGACGTTGCGAGCTCTACCTGCCTCCCTAGGTTGCCGCGATGTTTACAAAAATAATCGGTGCGCTGGGTCTCGCGGCTGCTCTGAGCTCATGCGCCACGGTCATCCGCGGCGTCCACGAGGATCTCAACGTCGTCAGCGATCCTTCCGGCGCGACCGTGACCCTCTCGACCGGAGAAAGGGGAATAACCCCAGCAACATTCGTGAAACGCCGACGAAATAGTTTTCAGGTGACGGTGAGCAAACCGGGTTATTACTCGCAAACTGTCACTGTTAGAAGCAAAGCCTCGACGACAGGGGCGGCTGCAACGGCCGGGAATGTTGCCACGGTCGGGGTCGGTGTCGCCGTTGATGCTGGAACTGGCGCATGGAACTCGCTTTATCCAAATCCAGTCTCGGTTCAGTTAGTTCCCCAACCCGGCGAACACCCCGCCAGGCAAAAGAGATTCGCGCGCGGTGGTTACCCTGTCGCAACGCCGACTGAGCGAGGCGGAATAGTTCGCAGCCCTTACACACAGCGGCATTATGACGTGCACGCCGTCCCGCACGGAGCGCTGGTGCACGATGTCGACGTAAACAAACTATTTTTGAATCCTTGATTTTTGTAATCGCAACCGTGTCGGTTGCAACGATTCAGGCGATGTCGAGCGCATTTGAAGATTTTCCAGTTGGAACCCGTTTGGTGTCGAGCAACTGTCCAATCACAGCTGCTGCGATCATGAATTTCGCGCGCGAATTTGATCCGCAATTATTTCACCTCGATCTCAAAGCAGCGGGAAAAACATTGTTTGGCGGATTGGCAGCGAGCGGCTGGCATACGGCGGCGGTGTCGATGCGCTTGTTTGTCGATACCATGGATGTCGCGGGCGGCATTATCGGGATGGGTGTGGATGAATTGAAATGGCCGAATGCGGTCCGACCTGGAGACGAATTGCGCTTGGAAATTGAAATCCTGGAAGCGCGGCATTCGAAGTCGCGCCCGGGCTACGGCATTATTCGCATCCGTAATGTAACGAAGAACCAGCGCGACGAAGTTGTCCAATCGTTCATGGCGAACGCGATGTTGCCCACGCGCGAAGCAGGCTTGTAGAGGCGTCTTTGTCAGTCCCGAACGTTTTGGCGTTCGCGGAAATATTCTTGTCGCTGCTGAGCAGAGCAGGGACAGCTACTTCCCCAGCAGTTTCATCATCGCTTCCGGGTAGCGCGAGCCAGCGGCAACATCTTTCGGCGCGACCTCATCGATGCGCTCCAAGTCGTCCGCATTCAGCATCACGTCCAACGCATCTACATTTTCGCGCAAATATTTCCGTCGCTTCGTTCCAGGAATTGGGACGATGTTTTCACCCTGCGCCAGGACCCAGGCGAGCGCCAGTTGTGCAGGAGTGCAATGTTTTTCCTCAGCGATCCCACTAACCTGGCTAACGAGATCCAGATTGCGGTGAAAGTTTTCTCCCTGAAATCTGGGGGCAGTCCGCCGGTAGTCGTCCGCCGCGAGGTCTTCGAACTTTTTAATTCGGCCGGTGAGAAATCCGCGGCCGAGTGGGGAATAGGGGACGAAACCGATGCCGAGCTCGCGGCAAACGCCGAGCACTTTTTCTTCCGGATCGCGCGTCCAGAGTGAGTATTCCGATTGCAAAGCGGTAATAGGATGGACCGCATGCGCCTTTCGGATGGTGTCAGCACCTGCTTCTGATAACCCAAGATAGCGCACCTTGCCGGCGCGAACCAACTCCGCCATCGCGCCCACGGTTTCTTCAATCGGCGTCTCCGGATCGACCCGATGTTGATAGTAAAGATCGATGCAATCAATGCCGAGCCGGCGCAGACTCGCTTCGCACGCTTGCTTTACGTACTCTGGTTTGCCGTTAATCCCGC
>Ga0193714_1000112_pt1 | contig 11052 bp, 11 predicted proteins | sample U2m1metaG_FD_143039 | JGI IMG/M metagenome (GOLD analysis project Ga0193714, IMG submission 143039) | Soil microbial communities from a riparian zone of the East river system, Colorado, United States - U2m1 | ecosystem: Environmental > Terrestrial > Soil > Riparian zone | place: USA: East River... | reverse complement strand
TTATGACGGTTTCATCTGGAAAGTACGGGAGAGTTCGACCCGGCAAGCACTGGGGCTGAGCGGCGGCACGGCCGAAGTTTCCCCGCACGGAATTTTTCACGGCTGGGTCTTGCACGGCGCGAAATGGGTGGCGGCATTTGTTGTCCCGCTCGGGGCATTATGGATTTGGCAAGTACATAGTTCGGTGCCGGCTTTGCAGCGCACGGCCTGGATAGTGCAAGATTTACCGGTAGGCGCGCGCCAGCATTACGAGTACGCCAAGAGCCTTTATCACGCCGGCCAGCTCGACGCGGCAGCCCACGAACTTGATGCCACTCTAAAGTTCGATCCGAAACATGCGGGCGCGCGTTATGCCCTGGCTTTGCTGCAGCAAGATCAATCTAAATTTGACGCTGCCGCTGAGCAATATGAAGCGGCGCTGCCGCTGGATCCAAAAAACGCCGACTTGCGTTACGATTACTCTTACACCTTGGAACGTTTGGGTCGTGGGGAGGAAGCAAGCAAACAAATTGCAGCCGCGCTCGAGATTAATCCAAATTTACCGCGGGCACTTTACCGGCACAGCTTTCATTTGCAGGCACAAGGAAAATTAGACGATGCAATCTCGGATCTGCGCAAGGCGGTAGAGCAGCAGCCTACTCTTACTGAAGCCCGCTACGCCCTTGCCAAGGCTCTCTTAGCCCGCGGTGATCTGGATGCAGCACGCTCCGAATTTGAGACCGTGATCAAGCAAGTGCCAGGTCACGCTGACGCCGTCAATGGACTTGGACTGACCTTTCTGCGGCAAGGTCAGACTTCGCAGGCGATCGTGCAGTTCGATCATGCGCTCGAACTCAAGCCGAACTTCGCTGAGGCAGCAGAAAATTTGCGGGTCGCACGCGCGAGCGAATCGCGTTTTCAATCGCGGCACAAGCCGTGAACGCCCGGGCCAACTCGGCCGTTCACCTTGATCTCGACGCTGCCTGGCACGAGATTCCGCACGGTTTGCCCACCATTGATGCGACGAAGTGGGGACCGCACCTCCGCTTCTCCACTTCGCCGCGTGTGATCGAGCAATTTTATCGCGAGATCCAACCACAACTCGCGAAATTTATCCTCTACGGCTCGGGCGACTTTCATCATTTGGCCGGATTGTGGCTTCGATCGACGCGCCAACCGGTCACGCTCGTTTCCTTCGACAATCACCCCGATTGGGATGTGCGTCCGCCGCGCTGGTGTTGCGGCGCCTGGATTAATCGCGCTCTGGAGTTGCCGTATGTCCGGCAGGTCGCGATTTGGGGTTGCGGGAATTTCGAGTGCTGGTGGCCGCATCAGCTTTTCGGGAATCGCAAAGCGGAACGCGCCGGCGTGCTTACGGTGCATCCCTGGGCGGATGATCGGCCGGCGCGGGCACGGAAACGGCGCGGAGCAATCTTGCGCGAAAATTGGCGGCAAAAATTTGGCAATTTCGCTCGTGACTTGAGTGGCTTGGATATTTACGTGACCATCGATCTGGATTGTCTGGCGCCGAATTTAGCCTGGACCAACTGGGAAAACGGAAAGTTTGATTTCGAGGACATGCGGTGGGGATTGGCGACCTTACGGCAGCATGCGCGCGTCGTGGCTGGCGACATGTGCGGCGCGTACTCCGTGCCGACTTATGCGCGAAGGAAGCAGCGATTCGCTTCGGAATTCGATCATCCAAAATTCGATTTCCCCTCGACCGATACCATTCGCGCGGTTAATCGCCAGGCTTTCGAGGCACTCTGGCCCGCACTAACTCAGTGAGACAAGCGCGACGCCAGCGCTAATCAACGCCGCGCCAATGAAAAGACGGGGCGTTAATTTTTCCCGCAGAATCGCCGCCGCCAAAACGCTGATGATGACGACACTCAATCCCTGAAAGGGATAGAGATAACTGAGCTCAAAATGTTGGAGCAATCCGAGGGTAATAAAAAATGAAACAGTCATGGTCGAGAGACCGACGGCAAAATTTTTTTTGAATCGCGCGCTGCGAAAATCGCTCTCCATTGCGTGTTTGAGAAAGAGTTGCCCCAGGATAAAAAGAATCAGCGCGACGAAAATGAGAAGCGCAGAAAATAGTGTCACAATTTTTCCTCCATTCGTGCGACTGGCTTGGCCACGATGAGAACGCCGAGCAGGACAAGCGCGATTCCGCACCAGCGCTGGACCGAAATATGTTCGTTGAGAAAAAAGCAGGAAGCCAATGGCACGAGCACGTGAATAAAATTTGAGAGCGGAAAGGCAATCGTGAGGGGAATGAAGCGCAGGACATAAAGCCAGCTGATGAAACTCGCCATCACGAAAAGGATTCCGTACCACACGTCGGGCGAGGCCAGACCGGAAACGCCGGTCCAGTTCACTTCGTCCGGCAAGCGCGGTGCTTCCACCGCGCCGCGTTTAAGAAATACTTCCGAGGTGGTGACAAAGAGCACGCTCAGAACAAGGTGAAACCATGGGTTGAGCAAAAGTTTCTTTGTCTTTTGAATCATCGGAGAAGGTGACGCTGGCGCCGCAATACGGGATCGGTGCGCGCCGGTTGGAAAAGCAGAGCCAATATTTTGATCAATGGATTGAGCCAGGGCGAAATATGTTTCACGTAAACATCCACCGGCTGAAGTTGGAGGCGCAGACGGAGCTTCGGGTCATAACTGAATGGCGCACTGGCATAGCGTCGGAGCCCGTTGGCCAGCGCCCAACTCAGCAGATCGCGAAACGTGACGTAATAGAGGTTCAGCTCGTACGCGACCGTGTAGTCCAGACCAATATCGTTATCGTAGAGGGTTCCATTCCAGATCGTGCAAAAACTAAAGGCGACTGCGCGACAACCTTGTCGCCAAATGAAATAGCGGAATTTTCCTGGGGCGCATCGCCCTGCTTGGAGAAAATATTCGCGGGTAAAAACCTCGAACCGAATCGCACTGGTCTGAGCGACGGCGAGATAAAGCGGATAAATTTCATCAATGATCTGCTCCGCATCGGTCCAGACCTCGAGCGCAAGCGGAGGCGAGGCATCATCAGCCGCGCGAAACTTCCGGCGTAAATTTTTTCGGGTCGCCCGGCTCAGTTGCATGGCCATGTATTCATCGAACGACGCGAAATTGAGATCGAGAGTTACCGGTGGAAAGCCAGCGACACGAGCGTAACCCCAGCGGTTGAGACAGGAAAAGGCGCGACGCATTTTCGTCGGAAAATCCTTGAATGCCACCAGGGAGATGCCTTGGCCCCGCGCATATTTTTCCAGTGACTCGGCCACCAGCGGAATTGCGACCTCGACAGACTCAATCGCGCCGGTTTCCCCTTCGCCCACCAAACAGCCGGCGAGGGCCATCCGGATTCGCCAAAGACGCGGCCAGAGCGTGCGCAATTTGGCGACGAATCGCACAATGGCTTCGCTGGCGGAGACGGCCAGGTCCTGGGTGGTAAGGATAAGCGGTTGCAAGGCGACTGGTCGATTTGTCCGATCAAATACCGCGAGGTAACGATATTGGAAGGCCAAGCCCATCGTCTGCTCGATCAGCTCGTAGTATTGGAAATCTTTTGCTGTGTCCGAGAAACCGCGCGCCCAAAATTCCATTGGGACATCGCGAGCACGCTCGAAGACAAGCGCGCGACCGTTCGAAAGCTGTATTTCCGCGACGCGCTCTTTTGTACGCGCGCACGTAACCTGCAGAATCATTCGTAAAGCTCGGCCGCGTTGGAGAATTTCGGCAGGACCGGATCGTGTCGCGTTGGCTCCAGCAATCTAACCACACGTCGAAAAATCGGATTCAACAGGGGCTGGGTATGCCTCACGTAAAGATCGAGCGGCGCGAGATTGCAACCAAGATGCAGCTTCGGCTCATAATTGAGGGGGCTGCTACAATAGAAGGTCAGCCGATTCTCGATGGCCCACCGTAGAATGTCGCGCAGCGTGTAAAAATAAAGGTGGAGATCGAGCGCAACGGAATAATCCAAGCCGAGATATTCGTCGTAAATCGTACCATCGTGCACCATGCAAATGCTGAAGGCGATAATGCGGCGATCGAGTCGCCAGATGAAAAAACGGACGCGTTCCGGCATGAGCTGGCCGAGTTTTGAAAGATACTCCTTGGTCAACTTTTCGAACTTCATTGGCGAACGCTCATGCACCGCCAGGTAAAGAGGATAGACCTCGTCCAGATGTGGGGTGATGTCGCTAACGATTTCGAGCTCGATTTTGGCGGCGCGCTCGGTTTTGCGAAACTTCCGCCGCAAACTCTTGCGCGTGCCATAACTCAAATGCGCAAGGTAATCGTCAAAGTCGCGAAAGTTCAGCGCCAGTCGCGTCATCGGCATGCTCGGAACGCGGGTGAAACCGTTCCGGGAAAATCCGGCGAGAGTGTCGCGGTACTTCGAGGGAAAATCTTTCAAAACGACCAGTGACGCTTTCGCCCTACGCGCGATTTGAGGCAGACACTCATGCAGCGCTTCGGCGATCCAAATTGAATCGGCCGGAGAGAGGGCGCCGAGATGACCTTCCCCAGCGGCGCAGCCGACCATCAGCACACGCATGGTGAGAAATCGCGGAAATTTTTTACGAATAGAATCAACCAGCCGCCGTGGCCCGCCCGGAATTCCTTCCACCAGATTTTGCTGCACAAAAAAGAAAGGCTGGATGCCGCGCATCTTTCCGGTCAGATCGCGCAAGATCAGGTATTGATATTCGAAATCGTTGGCCAGTGTCTTCTCAATGATTTCGTAGAAGCGATGGTCTTTACAGCAATCGTGAAAAGCGCTGGGCCAGTCTTCGTATTGCTGAAGCTCGTCAGGCGAGACGACGGCAGCGGTGCCGTCCGTAAAAGAAAATGTCGTCATCTCTCACACGCCGTCCGCAACCGCGCGCTCCGGCGTTTTTGCCGACGCCGTCATTTCGACGCGCACAATCCCGTCTCGGAAATGGAGGTCGCGCTGCGGGCTCGGAATTTCGATGCCCGCTTCGCGCAACTTTTGCGCAATGGCGAAATTTAGATCGCTCCGGAACCGGCGCGGCCGATAACTCATTTCCTTGCTCCACACCACCAATTCAAGGTTGATCGAGCTATCGCCGAACGTCTCCAAAAATACCGTTGGCTCCGGCTGGGGCAGCACGTGCGAATTTTCTTGCGCTACTTCCACCAAGGCATTCCGTACTTTCTCCAGGTCGCTGCCATAGGCGACACCAATCGGAATGCGAAAACGGACGCGCGGATCGCCATAAGTCCAGTTTGTCACCGGCGAATCGATGAACTTCGTGTTCGGCACGATCATGGTGATGTTGTCGTTAGTCAGAATAACGGTGCTGCGCGCACGAATTTGCTGTACCTGACCGGCGACACCGGCTACTTCCACCCGATCACCGATCGTGATTGGGCGTTCGGCGAGAATGACCAGGCCGCTAATGAAATTGCTGGCGATGTTTTGCAATCCGAATCCAATGCCTACGCCGACCGCACCGGCAAAAACGGTGAGCGTGCCAAGATGAATGCCGGCATTGTCCAGCACGATGAAAACGCCAACGACCAGGACAATGTTGCTGACGATTTGCGAAATAGCGTATTGAAGCGAGCGATCCAGTCCGCTGTTTACCAGGAAGCGGTTAAACAGAAATGATTTGGTGCGCGCCGATATCCAGAAAATCCCTAGGAGCAGGGCAACGAGCAGAAAAACTTGAACGAGAGTAAGCGAAATGCCGGGCAACGGCTGACTCCACGCTAATGGAACACCCGCAGCATTGACGGCGGTGACGGTGAAAAAGATGAGCGTAGCGAGACTGAAAATCGTCGGCACAATCGACGCGAAATTTTTCCCGAGCTTAAGCCGGGTGAGCAAACGTCGGAATTGTTCGCTTTGAAAAATCTTGGCCAGGGACAAGCCAACTGCGAAAAAGATGGCGAACGCAATCAGACCCTTAGCGGTGACGTAGTTACTGCCGATCCGAAATAAGGGCTCGTCGAAGTATTGCACCCTCTACACTGTGATTCCAATTGCGCGGCGCAACCAAAAACGTAGGTGGACCGACGTCGCGATCTTCCTTTTGTAGAGGCGGCTGTGTCGGCCGCAGCAAGAAAGATTTGCAGGCGACACGCCTGCCACCAGAGGGAAAGGGCTATCGTAGCCGGCGCGTCGTCGGCAAAAGATACCTAAGGGAATTTCTAGCTGGACGACTTGGAAGTTGCCTCACTCAGTCACCTATTCCTTCGGCTTCGCCCGTTCCTGGATGTATTTGATGACGTCGCCGACGGTCTGCAATTTCTCGGCGTCTTCATCGGGCACTTCCACCGAAAATTCCTCCTCAAACGCCATCACCAGCTCCACGATGTCGAGCGAGTCCGCCCCCAAATCCTCGATGAACGAAGCCTGTGGTGTTACCTGTTCCGGATTAACGCCCAGTTGTTCGACGATGATGTCCTTAACCTTCTCTTCGATTGATTTGTCGGCCATAAAATTCGGTTGTTCCGTCCGCCCGCGATAACGCGGGCTGAACAGGATGGCAAGTAAATCAATTCAAATTCTTGTCAATGATTTTCCAGCGGGCGGAACACTGATTAGGCCGGGCGTTTTGTGTTTGCGATGCAGCGGGTTGCAAACCCGCTGGGCGCACAGGCCAAAGGCCTATGTTCCCACGCATCGTCATCGAGCGCGAAGCGAGGGATGCACCAATGAAATGATGATCACGCAAAAAGTTTGTGTGACACAATCTCGGTAAGAGGGGTCCTTCGCTTCGTTCAGGATGGCAACAGCTGAGATTATGGCCCGTGGGGTTGGATTACCGGTTAAATGTCCGAAGAAGGTTTGGACGATCTGCTCGGACCGCTTCAACCCTTCATCCTTTCGACGCCTCAACGACGGTCCTGCTCCGGTTTACTTCTCGATCCGATGCAGTACATGAGAAAGGTGCCATCATCCGGCGAGCCCATCGATTTGATCGACCTGAAATTTCTTCCCGCGTGGGTGAAGGAAGATTGGTCCGCGACGCGTCACGCCGGATTTGAAGGAGAAGAAGAACGGGCCCACTGGTCGCCCGAAGGCATGGAGCGACGCCCTCGTCCGCCGCGTCACCGGCGTGACGACGAGAAGAATCGCCGTCGGCGGGATCGAGGAGAACGAGACGAACGCAAGCCACTCGATCGCAAGGACCGGAAACGTTCCGGCGCTTTTCCGGCGCGACGCGAGGCGCCCGCACCCGCACCCCCTGTGTTGCCGCAGCTCGACGTCCATTTTCTTCCTCAAGCAGCCGCGTTTGAAAATGTCGCGGCCCAGATTAAAACCGGTATCTCGGCATATTCTGTTTATGCGCTGGCGCGTCTGTTTCTGCAGAAACCGGAGCGCTATCACGTCCGGATAAAAACGAAGAATGCGGGTCCGCTTTTTCGCTTGGGCGAATCAAACGCCATTGCGAGTAATCGAAACGCTCTGGAAACCTCCGCCTTTCGCTTGCTCCGGGACGATTTTTACACCACGAACGTTACTTTGAATGATCCGATCAAGGGGGATTTCAGCAGCGTTGCACGGGAGAGGACGACCGGAACTTTGCTGGGACCAACCAATCATCACGGTTACCAGCCGCAGCTTCGCCGTTTATATGAGCAACGTTTCAACCGGCGCATGAGCTTCACTGATTTTCAACGGCAAATCGAAATCGTGAGCGATCCCACCCTGGTCGAGCAATGGAAAGAAGAAGCGCGCAAAGTAACCACGTTCACCACGCGGCAGGAGGAGCCGCCTCAAACTTTCAATGCCGAAACCGAAGCGGAACGGCATTTTCGCGAGAAATATCTTCCAACGCTGATTTCCGAAACGGCCGAGACGGAGATCGACGGCGTTACCAGTCGCAAATTATCGGATCGGGGGATTGCGCGCGTCATTGAAAATGCCTGGTCAGCGGAGGTCCGCTCGCCCTCCAACATGATGCAGGAACTGGCCGGCCGCTTCCGCGGTGGTGGCCTGCAAATTTTCCGGCATCGCAAAGGAATGCTTTTCGTCTCGCCCATTCGGTTGAAAGCGATCGATGAAACCGCCGTGTCCGATTCGGTTCGTCATATTTTGGAAACACTCAAGGCTTCGCCGCGAATTAATCGCAAGGAACTCGCGGAAAAATTCATTGGACCGGATACTGAGGCGGCAGAAGCCGAGAAAACGAAACTGGCGCTCGCGTCCGATTTGCATTGGATGATTCGCGAGGGGCATGTCATCGAATTTAATGACGGCTCGCTTGATTTACCGAGGGCAAAGCCTCAGAAAAAGGAAGCTGGTGAAGTCATAGCGGAACAGGCGGCAGCGACGCCGACTGCTGCAACGGAAACGGCGACAGCAACTACCAAGGCGGCGACAACTGAGGACAGCGTTGTAGCTGCCGCTGTTACTGGCGGAGGTACTGATGTTTCCTCCGTTATTCCGGGCCGCGAAAACACTGCTACTCCCGCTCGAACTGAGGGACCTGACGAGCGCCCGAATGCGCCGGAGGTATTGTGAGGTCCCTCGCTTTCGCTGGGATTGACAAAGAAAGAACTATTCCCCGACGACTTTGAGTGACGGCTCGATGCCTTCCTGCCGGACGACCCGATTTTTCTCGTCGAGCACGAGAATACGCGGCTGGTGCCTGGCTGCTTCCTCCGCCGAATAACTCCCGAAATTCATGATCGTAATGCGGTCTCCTATTTTCCCTAGATGCGCGGTCGCGCCGTTGAGTTCGATCAAGCCTTTCTGCGGTTCGCCATAAATCACATAAGTCTCAAAGCGTTCGCCGTTGCTCAAGTTGCCAACAAGAATCTTCTCGTATTCGCGCAGCTCAACCAGCTCAGCCAGATCGGACGAAACAGTGAGGCTGCCTTCGTAATGCAAACTCGCCCCTGTCACCGTGGCACGATGAATTTTCGATTTCAGAAGCGTCAATTGCATTGCGCCTCCGCCGCTTTCCGAAGCCCTAACCCGCGACGATGCCGGCCTTTTTTAACGCCCGATACGCGCCGTTCTTGTTAATCGTCTTGAGTCCTCGGGCCGTCACCCGGATGCGCACGAATTTTTTCAGCTCCGGCACCCAGATCCGGTGTTCGTGCAGGTTCGGATGAAATTCGCGCCGCACATTTTTTGTGACGTGGCGACCAACGCCACCTTTTTTCTTCGCCATCCCACGACGATGAATGGTGCTACCGCGTGTGACGCGGGACCCAGTGATGCTGCAAACTTTAGACATGGCCGAAGGTAGACGATTGACCCAATCGCTTGGATTATAAAAACGGGAGCGTAAGGTGCGTTGCCGGCTCGTTTTGGTCAAGCGATTCTTAGCGCCACGGAGGGACTCGCCGCGGCGAGTCTGGACGCAGAGAAGTGCGTCCCTTCGATCTGTAGCGGCGGTCTATGACCGCCGAGGCGACTTGGAAGTCGCCCTCTCCCAATTAGGAAAGAATCTGGCCGCTTCAACCTTTCCACCGGGCCGAATACGTTCAGAGTTGAACAGTAGGGCCGCACTGTGGTCAAAGATTCTTCTACCAAGCACATACAATGAGTCGAAACGGCAACCGCAAATTACGGATCGGAATCATCGGCGCAGGCGGGATCGTGAAGCGACGGCATCTGCCCGCATTCAAACGCCGGTCCGACGTGGAAATCGTCGCGATTTCAAATTCCACTTATGACAGTGCTGAAAAGTTCTGCCAGGAGAATGTTCCAACCGCTGTCCCCATCGCTAACTGGCCCGATCTCGTCGCTTTGCCAGACATCGATATCGTCTGGATTGGAACGCCACCCTACATGCATTCCGCCGTCACCGTTTCGGCGCTCGAAGCGGGCAAACATGTCTTTTGTCAGGCCAGAATGGCAAACGATCGCGCCGAAGCGGAAGAAATGCTGTCAGCTTCGCGTCGCTTTCCCAAGCAAGTGACCATGCTGTGCCCGCCGCCCTACGGTTTGGGCGGCGATCGCGTTGTGAAAAAATTACTCGCGGAAAATTTTCTCGGACAACTGCACACCATTCGGCTGCAAAGCTTTCACGGAGATTATTTGAATCCGAACGCACCGGCCCACTGGCGGCAACGCATCGAAATAAGCGGGCTCAATGTCATGACCCTTGGGATTTACGTCGAAGTGCTGCAGCGCTGGTTCGGCGATATCGATGGATTGTTCGCGCGCGGAAAAATTCTGCATCCCGATCGCGAGGGTTACAACGTTATCATCCCCGACGCCTTATCAGTGCTCTGCCACTTCGCGAGCGGCGCGGAAGGCGTGCTCGAATTTAGTGGGATCCACGCTCATGCCACAGGCGATCGCCTGGAAGTTTACGGCTCGGCCGGCACGTTGGTTTACGATTTCACTGCCGATGTGATCAAAGCCGGTCGAGTAGGAGATAGCGCCTTGCATGAAGTGGAAGTGCCGAAGGAACTCGCCCGGGAATGGTCGGTGGAGAATGATTTCCTCGATGCCGTGAGAGCAGGCGATGACGAGCGACCATATCCGACGTTTGAAGACGGATTGCGTTACATGCGAGTAGTTCAAGCAGTCGCCGATTCCCGTGCCCGCAACGAGTGGATCGCGATCACGCCCTGAATTATTTAGAGCGGGAGACAGACGATCCAAGGTTTGGCGGCGTGCAGATTTAAGTGAACTGCCCTTACAAACCGCCCCTCCTTTAAAAAGGAGCAGAACAAAATGAAAAAGATCATCGGCACGTTACGGGGCGTGTCCGGCGGATCTGTCGTTAGGCCGGCAGTCTTTCTTTTCTGCCTTAGTGTGCATGTCGCACTAGCCGGCCTCGATAAGTATTCCGAGCTCGTTGTAGCCGATTCGCCCGAAACAAAGCAAAAGCCGGGGGCGGTGCGAATAACTTATCTCGGGGTCAATGGTTACCAATTTGAAGCGAACGGCCACCCTTTGCTGGTGGATCCGTACTTCACCCGAGCCGGACTAACTGCGGTTGCATTGCAACAGCGAATCGAGCCTGACGAGGCGCGAATTGCTTTTGGACTGCAACATATTCGGCCGCGCCCGGATGCAGTGCTCATCACTCACGCGCATTTCGATCATTTGCTGGATGTCCCGGAAATCATGCGGCGGACA
>Ga0193714_1000108_pt1 | contig 11095 bp, 7 predicted proteins | sample U2m1metaG_FD_143039 | JGI IMG/M metagenome (GOLD analysis project Ga0193714, IMG submission 143039) | Soil microbial communities from a riparian zone of the East river system, Colorado, United States - U2m1 | ecosystem: Environmental > Terrestrial > Soil > Riparian zone | place: USA: East River... | reverse complement strand
AAAGGGCACCCGATGTGTTGCCCGAGATGGTGCAGTTCCGAATAGTCAGTGCGCCCCCGTTGGCAATACCTCCCCCGCTCGCGCCATCGGTTGTGAAATTGGCCGGAGCGTGTCCGTTGGCAATCCTTAAGCCTGAGATGTTAGCGACGACGCTGGTAGAATCAATGTGAAACACTCGGAAATCAGCACCGGAGCTGCGTTGGACGGTCAACAGATTTGCGCCCGGGCCGTTGATCGTCAGGTTCTTGTCAATCAACAACTCATCGCTCAGGAGGTTAATCGTCGTAATACCCGCGGCGAAGTTGATCGTATCACCCGGCGACGCATCAAGGATCGCCTGCCGCAGCGTCCCGGCACCGCTATCATTCGCGTTGGCTACTGTGATGGTAGTAGCCTGCGTGGCTGCCGCGCTCAAAAGCAGGGCACTGGTCACACACGCGAGAAAGGAGCGCCCGATGCCTCCGCGGAATTTGAGATTACGGCCGATATGAAATTGCTTTTTAATAAATGTTTTCATCTTTTTGTTGAGGCTGCTGCTTTACTGACTGGCCGTGGTTCATTCCGTCGCCGCGATGCTCGCCAAATCGCGCCTATGGCGACGACGCGGTCGTCGACATGGGTGGTAGAACAAGGGGGCACAAAGGGGTTACAACAAGGGAGTCGAGTTTAGAGTTCGGTCGTTTATAGTATTATCCACTGGGCGGTCGCGAAGTTGAAGAACCATCTCGGGTTATGCTGCCCCGCAAGAATTGAGGTAGCCGCCAGAAGCAAGCGACCCATTGATTTTCTCAAGTGTAGAGTTGTCATATTTCTGTTTTTAGCCGTGCCGAAGATAGGTTGAAACTGTCGGATGACGCGTAACCCGGAGGGTTTTTACGTGATACGCGTCATCCTGTCAAATTTTCTTCTTTCTCTATTCCAGCTTTGCGAACAGCGACTCTAAACTTTGATTAAAAACTCTCTCACTTCCTCCTGTAACGGAGCCGGCCTTCGCGCACAAGGGCAGCATACCCACCAGAGGCGAGGGTTTCGTTGATTGCGATCTGAACTAAGGCGCCCGCCTAATCCCACACTGCAACCCTGATCCCCTATAACTCTGCAGCAGTCCCTAAGCTCCCGTGGATGAATACGCGCTCGTCGTCTGAGAGCTGCCGCAGAAAGCCTTCGCGCCAATGGGAATTTCCGTAGCGGGTCACCAACGATCCTTTGGCGAGGATGCGCGTTAGACGGCTGGGAGGCCGCGCAATGGGCCGGGCAGGAGACCCCACCCCAAAGCCGTCACGGTGCGCCATACGGCCGATCTGTTCCGCTTCGAATCTCGTTGGTTCCAGAACGACCCGGCGCAGGAGCGCGCCGAGATACTCGCCGGCTCCATCCATGCTCGGAACTGGAGATAGCTTGGTGAAATCATTCACAAACTCCAGCGCACCACGACGGATAAGCGTTTGCGCGTGCAGATCGAACTCCGGGACGGTATCGCCGTAGGTAGGAAGAAACTCGCCGTCTGCGCCACGCTGGAGCCCGACGATACTGCCATGAGGGGCGTTAAACATGGCCTCGATCACGGCGACGCCGGGCATGATTACATCCCGCAGACGCGATGGCTTATCGAGATGAACGAGGTAAGACTCCATCTCAATGACCACGTCCACGGCAGGTTGCGCGGTCGCCCAAGTCGCAAAGAAGAAGCCGACCGCGTTCAATTTGCGGCCTTCGATCGCTGATATGTCGTGCAGGCTGCGCAGAACCGACGCGGCCCAACCGATGTCGACGAGTCCGACAGGCTCGCGCGAGAAGAGCTTGATGTAATCGAGGTACTGCAGCAGAAGCGCGCGTTCGGTTGCCGCTTTCGCCAGCAGATCGCTGCTGATCATACGGAAGAAGCGCTTGAGCCGTTGGCGCCGGTCAATCGACAAGAAATTGCCGCTGGTAGAGGTGAGTCTTTCGCCGAGTTTCAAGCCTACGCGGCGGAGTTTCGCTTTATATTCATGGGGCGAGAGCCCGATGCGAGTGAGGAAGTGCTCAGTGGACAACGAGAGATTCGGCGTCAAGAGAACAGCCAGAGTCGGTTTGTCAATCTGCCGAATGGCGGCAAGATAGAAGAGACGCCGAGAGGAATAGGTGTAGGTGGCGTCGAGCGGCACGTTTCCTCGATCCTTCATCAATTTGAAGGCGTCGTATAGTAGATAGCCGTCGCGTGCGAGAAAGTACAGGCGCCGGATGCCACGCTCCGCGGCAGCTGCTAACAGCCAGCTGAGATAAGCGCAGCACATCGGGCCGGCGATTTCATAGCCGAGGGAGAGCCAGAGACGATCGGGTTGGCTTTCGTTGCGCCCTAAGCTGACTGTTCGTTTCCGCGCCAGGCCGATGCAGATGCTAGCAAAGAGGGAATCCTTGGCCCGGCCGTCTTCATGATCCCGGCCGACGGTCGCGAAGGGACAGGCTGCTTCGTCCGCGATAAGGACGCTTTTGATCCGCTTCTCCCGCGCCTTGTGATAGTCGGAGTAAACGTTGTCACCAATATGCAAAATGCCGGCGCGCCGCGCGCCGCTGTCCGCTATCATATGCGTGAATAAACTTCCAACATGCTTGGTCTTCCTGCATTCGGACGAAGCGTAGATGACCGGGTCGACGAAGCCTCTGGAAGCAAGCAAAGATTGGAGGTAAGCCAGCGGTAGGTAAGTGTCCGAGATGAAGACCGTCCGGAGGCCGAGCGAGCGGCATTTGTGGTAAAGCTCGAGCACCCGCGGATTGGCGTAGCAAAACCGTTCTTCGCTCGCCAATTCCAGCTCTTTGATTCGAGCCACGGTCTTCGCGTCGAGTCCAGTCACGTGGGCGAAGAGGGAGTAGATTTCCTCCAGAGTAACATCTTGAAAATTGTTGTCCCTGGCAGCGTTAGCCCGGGCAATGCGCTCCGCTTGCATCCGCAGTTCCGTGAAGGGAAAAACTGAATCATCGAGCCATTGGCGCACTTCCTCCTGACAATGGTCGAAGACGTCCTTCGGTCGTTGCGTGACGCGGAGGATCGCGGTGTCGAAGATGTCGAACGAGATGGTTTCGTAAGCGCCCAGACGCGCCGCAATCGCGGCGGTGCCGAGCGCACGCACCTCGCCCTCGGTAGAAAGTGGTCGTCGTCCCGGATAATTCGAAATGCGGGCGACTGCGGGTCGGAACGATGCCGACAGTCGGGCCCATAGCGGTCTTCGCGACGATCCTCCGGGCGAAACTTTCACCGACTTGTTCAAATCCCAAAGGCCAGCCTCCAGGCGAGAGAGGCGCTCCTCGAGCGCGCTCAAGCTTCTAGAGATGCTGGACACCGCGCCGGAACCAAATCCGGTGAAGTCCGTCTCCGCGCGCAGGGCGGCATTTTGAATTTTGTTCAAAATCGCATGATGCCGGTCCACACCGGCAGTGACGGTGTTGGCGTAAGCCGGCGTTTCCGTCTTCGGTCGCCAGTGGTAGAACGCCAGCTTCTGGGGAAGGACGGCGATCTCGAATTTCTGCAGCATACGGAGGTTAAAGTCCCAATCTCCGAGCACGTCGTGCGCTTGATCGAAATAACCAACGCTCTCGTGAACTTGCCGGCGATAAAGGAACGAGATGGGCGGGAAGAGATTGCCGCCCATCATGCGGAAGAGGCTAATATTCTTTAGGTCGCAGTTAAACTCGTTACGCGAGGTCTCGACCGGGCCGTCGCTCGTCATAATCTCTTTGATCTGCACGGTATGGGTAATGACCCCTCCGTAAGCCGTGCCCTCCTCCGATTCTAAAAACTTGACCGTCTCAAGCAGGAATCGTTCGTCCCACGAATCGTCATCATCGTGAATGACAATGTAATCACTCGCGCTGCTGCCGATAGCGGAGTTGCTCGCGCGCTGCATCCCGGCCGAACGATTGTTATTGATGAGCACCAACCGGCCTGCGTATCGATCGCGGAATTCAGCCGCCAGCATCGCGCAAAGCGCTGGATGGCCACCGTCATTGATGATGATATGGGTCCAATTAGAGAATGTTTGCCGCAAGACGGATTCCATCGCGCGGCGTAAGAGCAGTGGGCGATCCTTCGTGCGAGTGATAATCGCGACTTTGCAAAACGTGGACCCTGCGACCGGACGGGCGGTCTCATTGACCGGCGCGCCCCTTTCGCGACCGACACCATTTGTTACCGGCTCATCGAGCGTCTCAAACAGGAAGGGGACAGGAACGCGGCTTTCCATACACAGACTTTGGACCGCTCAGTATTGGGTCAAACTTACAAGATCGCAAGATTTTGGCGCAGCAACCTTCGAGAACGGCGAAGATAGGGCCTTATTAAACACGATAGCTATTCCGCGATCACATGCAGATCACCCAAGAATGACCTTTCTGATAAGATATTTGCCCGACCATCATCGATCATCTTGGAAAAAGTTCCGTCGAGGCGCGTCAAGAAAAGCAAAAATCGATCACGAGGCGTTTTGAACGGCGGCCTCACTTCGGCTGACCTCCGAGGCTCCAGTTGGATCTGGGGGATCGCGCTAAACGGTGTCTCAGCCAACATCCGGCCCCTGTGGCTGATTCAGTCGTGCTGGAGATCTCTTGAAACTGTCGGATGAATTAATCGAGGAGGTTTTTCACCGTACAAGCCCGACGAGTACAGCCGCCGTTTCATCGCGACCAACCTGACCTTTCTATCCGTGGTGTGCGTCGGCAGTCCAGATCGTCCACCCGTTGGAATCAGTCGCTGAAACGCAGAGGCAATTCCAATGGGCTTTGCTCAGATTGTCAGCAGCCTTACTGAGTATTGAGGGCGCGGTTTGATTGCGCTTGCCGCTAAAGCTCGGATTTTAAACTCTTAATTCTCTACAGATTTATCCACTGGCCGGTCGCGAAGTTGTAAAACCATCTCGGGTCATGACTGTAGCGGCCGGGATTGTTGGCGTCCGGAAGGTAGTAAAGCCACGCGTTTAGGCTGAAGTCGTAGAGATAAGGGAACGTGTTCGGGCTGGTGTAAAAGACCGACCTGGAGGCAAAATCATAGAAGAAGATGCCGTGATTGGCGTCATTAGCGTCGAAGACACGCTCGAACCCCATATCAAGGTGGTAGATGAAAAGCTGGCTCTCGTCAGGAGAGAAGTAAGCGTAGTAGCCAAAAGGAGTGCCATTGGCGAACTGGAGATAGTACCAGCCGCTGCCCAGCGAGATCTCGCCGCTGTAAAACTCCGGATGCGTGGGTGTTGCTGGCATGAAGCCCGGGTAAGTACCTGCATATGCATTTTGCGCACTTACGTTGTTTGCAGAGCAGAGCACGCAAGCTAGAAAAGTCAGGCTCAGTAATTTGGTTCGAATTAATTTTGTCGTAACTGACAGAAGAGGTTTTTTCATGTTAGGAGTTTTCATGTCACAAAAATTGGCATTTAAGTTCCCACCTAAATAAAAATCGGTTGCAGCGACCGGTATGGTTGTATTTTCATCCAAGGAAGCTGTACCACTGCTGCGACTGATCGATGCTCCGTAGCGAAGATAAATAGGAGGCTCCAGCCGCCGAATGCGCGTCTGCAATCCAGATGTGCGTTTAAGCTTAGTAGCGCGCTCCGTTGTCGCGAGCCGTTAAGACAGAATACTTCACGTAAGGCGATTCTGTTGGCGGAGTATTGGGCGCTGTGCCTGTTACCAACGCTAGACGCCTAGTAAAAATTAGTACTGATCGGATAGGGCGGTTACACGACGCTAAAAAACTCGCCACATGGGTGCCAACTAAAAGCAAAACTTCGAGCCATGCGTACATGTCAGCCGCGGAATAATCGAAGCAAAGGTTCAACGAATTGAATTTCGAGCTGGTCTGTTGGGTGATTTGTTCTCCGGGATTTGCCCCCGAAATTGTCGCTCGAATCTTGAACTGCTAATTCCTATGATGTTATCCGCTGGCCAGTCCCGAAGTTATGAAACTATCTCGGCTTGCGAGTGTAGCGGCCAGGATTGCTGGCGTCTGGAAGATAGTAAAGCCACGCGTTAAGGCTGAAGTTCGTAGAGATCCGGGAAGAGACTCGAACTGGTGTAAAAGAACGAGCTGGAGGCAAAATCATAGAAGTAGATACCACGATTGCGTTATAGGCACCAAAGAGATACTCGTAGCCCAAGTCAATGTGATAGGTGAAATCCTGGTCGGGTAGGTAGCTGTAGTAGCCAAAGGGAGTGCCGTTGGCGAATCGGAGATAGTACCAGTTGCCGTCCAGCGCGGTCTCGCCAGTGAAAAAGGGCAGGTGTGTGGTCGGCAATCCGGAAGGCCAACACGCTCATATCCGCAGAGATCATGAGTAGGGCACAAGGGCTGCCATGGTTAATGGCCGGGCTACCAGCCTGTAAGGCGTGGATGTAAGTTGGACTGACATTGTTAGCGGCTAACTTCCTCACATGGTAATGATCTGGCCCGTGGCGAAGTTGTAGAAATACCGTGGATTGGTCGTGTAATGGCCCGGATTGTTAGGATCGGGAAAGTAGTAAAGCACCGTGTTCAAGCTAAAGTCATAGAGATACGGAAAAGGAAAGCTTGGACTAGTGTAAAAGAAATGGTTACCTATTCCCGGAACAGAGGCTTCCCACACTTTTGAGACCTGCGCCGTCGCAGCTCCGCAAAGCAGCGCAAGTGCCCCGATCATGGTAGACAACTTCAGAAGATAGGGAGGTTTGGGGTTGCCGGGCAAAGTTCGGGCAAAACTTTTTAAATCCTTTGAAAAAACTGCGAACCTGGATGGGCTGAAGACATTCTTTTGCCGGCGAGGATGTGCAGGCTGGCCCTTTGGTTGCAAGTAACAAATACGCTCTGGCGGGACGAATTCGGGCGCGGGCTTAAAAAGAGCCGCCAAAAACTTCTTCTGCGGCCGGTGTCTTCTACTTGGTAATGATCTGACCCGTGGCGAAGTCGTAGAAATACCTTGGATTGGTCGTGTAGTGGCCCGGATTGTTCGGATCGGGATAGTAGTAGAGGACTGTGTTCAGGCTAAAGTCGTAGAGATACGGGAAAGAAAAGCTTGGACTGGTGTAAAAGAAAGTGCTGGACGCAAAGTCGTAGAAGAAGATGCCGCTGTTTCCATCAGTGGCATCAAACCAATACTCGAAGCCCATGTCAAAGTGGTAGATGAAGCGTGGATCGCTAAGGTAAGCGTAGTAGCCAAAGGGGATGCCGTTGGGAAACTGAAGATAATAAACACCGTTACCCAGTGCGGTCTCGCCGCTGAAAAATGGTGGATGCGTGGCGCCAGGTGTGGCTGTCGGCGAAGGTGTAGGCGAAGGTGTCGGCGTCGGATTGGACACAAGGACGGTGCCTACCATCTGGCAGCATCCGCCATGCGGAATGCAGTAGTAGGGAAAGGTTCCGGCGCTATTGAAGGTGTGAGTGAAGGTCGCTCCCTGGCTATGAATTCCAGAATCCCAGATACCGTTTGGCTGCCCCGGGGAGCCTGACGTTGTGCTGTGGCCGTTCGAACCCCAAGTCCACTTCACCTGATCACCCGGATGAATCGTAACAGACGAAGGTGAAAAAACCAAATCACCGCCGGGGCCAACCGTTACGTCAACTGTCGTCGCGCTTGCCCCTTTGGGAAAACCGATAAACGAAACAGCCGTTGCCAAGACTAATATAAGACGGCAAGAAGAGATTTTCATGGGAGCAATTATTTAGTTACTTTACCGAGATCACACCATGTAATTGCAAACAATCCGTTGCCGCACGCAATAGCGGAAAAGTGACGTGATTGTTACTTTTACAGACGCGCATTGGGTGGAAGTGGCGTCTTCCTGGAAGAGAAACAGAAAAGTGATAGCGAAGAAGACAACGAAATTTGAGATACCTGGCCCATGGCGAGCTGTGCGACAAAGTTCCCACTAATCCGACTGCAAACACGACCATCGTTATCACTTTTGTTATTGTTTTCATTGTCCATTTTCTTTCTGTTCTTGGTGGTTGGTGCTCGCTAAATCAGTGATTACCTTAGAGGCTGCCGCTAGCTGATTCGTAGCGTTCAACAGCGGACGCGCGCCGGGTCAAACTATCCATCTTCAGATGACACCACTTTATGCCAGTCCTAAGCTGGACGCTCTCCAAAGAATTGCGCAGTCTGCATGAGAAGCTGATTATTGCGCAGGCCAGGATCTATAATGAGTCACGAAAATGAACGCCCTGCTTGAGCCGCCGCCAAAACAAGGAACGGGCTGTTTCGGAAAAGGCTGCCTGATCCTGATCGTAATTGCGATCCTGCTCGTCGCGGTAGGGGTTGGCGGAACATATTGGAGTCTACGTCACGTCTATCTTTCAGATAAACCGGCACCGATCCCTGAAACTTCTGCGTCCAGCGAAACTGGAACCGCCACGCCTGATGAAATAAGCGTGGCCACGCCGAGCAAAAAAAGCGCCGAGGTTCGCGAACGCTTTAATACGATGAAGAAAGCGGCGCGCGCTCACAAGCAAACCGAAGTGGAATTGACCGCTGCAGACATCAATGCGCTCATAGCAGCCAATCGAAAATCGAGTGGCACGGCCTCTGTTGGCATTAATGACACCGCCCTTCAGGCACAGTTCTCCATTCCACTGGAAAGACTGGACGTCCCATTTCGAAGCGCATTTGGTCTGAATGATCGGTATTTGAATGCCTCTGTCTCGATAGTGGCGCCGCCGGGAACCAACGCGAACACCGTGCAGTTGAGCGAGGTGACGCACAACGGACATGGAATCCCCGCCGGACTGCTGGACTGGGGATTACCCGGAGTCGGACGATCGCTGCGAAGTTATGTGATCAAATATGCCAACCAGTACGGAGTAACCGATGGCGAAATCAGGGACGGCAAGGTAATCTTGCGCACTCGCGGCCGGTAATTGTACCGCGATGGGAGTATGCATGGGACCGAATTTCTCTCGCGAACGCGCCGATTTCTCGCTAGAACTCAGCTCATAAAACACTTGCTGTCATGTTGAGCGAGCGAAACATCTCTGGTCTTTTTCGTTACTTGCCGGCCCGGAACATGATTAGAAATTCTTCTCCCGCTATTGCGGGATCAGAATGACATTCCTAAAATGAACAAACGCGAAAAAAATCTCTGGCAGGGCATCGATCCTGGCGCCCAAAACGCACTCACCCCTCGTGATTATCGCACGGCATCATTTGCGCAGGAACTGGCGCAACGAGGCGTGGACGCGGGCGCACTTCTCGCTGAGGGTCATAAGCAGGGCCAAAACGTCGGTGGTCACCGCGAACTCGCATTCATCACTGGTACAAAATACACGCTTGGCGCCCCTACAGCGGCTTCAACGGGACTTTCCAATCCCGTCACACTCATCGGGGCAACGCCCGGCTACAAACTCGCAATCGTACGCGACGGGACGGGCAAAATGGCCAACGTCAAATTCGCGAACATCGGCGTTCCCCTAAATCCGGATGGCACGCTATCTACCGTCAAAGACTGGCCGCGCGCTAGCGAAGTTAAAGACGCCTGGATACCGGGCGTGGAAATCTTCGGGCGAAAAATTCATCCGCAGCGACATCGTGGGTGCTTCGGGGAATTTGTGCGGCGCGACGAAGGGATTCTCGCTCGGATTCGCCTGTGGCCGAAGCAATGGTCGGCTGCGCGGATGTTCGCGTACACAGCGAAAGGTTTCCACGTGCATCCGCCGAGTATTCCGGAAGGCAGCGTCGCGGCGGATTGGTTGCGCCGCTTGTTCGTCGATGAATCGGAAAACTACTCGCTGCGCCGCTATGATGACGAGCAATGGGACGTGATGTTCTTTTTGCAGGGACGCGTTGAAATGATCTTGTGCGACATTCGAGCGGGGTTGCCGCGGCGTGTGATGCGATTCTTCGTCGACGGCGACAATCATCGCAGCAGCAACAATGTCGGAGTGGTCGTTCCACCCGGCGTCGCGCACGCCATTCGCGTAGAAGGGTCCGAAGATGTCATCATGGTTTATGGGACGAGCAGCGTTTTTCATCCCGAATTTGAAGGGCGCATCGCAAGCGAAGTCGAGAATGCTGAGCTGCCCGAGGCGTGGCGGGAATTTCTCAGGTTGTAGCGGCGGTCTATGACCGCCGACCATGTGGCGTAACTCCGGCGCTCACAGAGCGCCGCTACAGCAAATGAAGCGCAGCTTCGACCCGGCCGTTCTGGAAATGATGGATCGGCCGCAACCGGTTTCGCACGAATTGGAGCGCGATCTTGAACGGCTTCGGCAACTTAATCGTTGGTTCGGCAGCCACCGTCTCGTTTCGATGTTCATGCGGCGCTGGATAACGCCCGGCGCGCAAATGCGCGTTGTCGATCTTGCCACGGGTTCGGGCGATATTCCGCGGTTGCTCGTGGATCACGCGCGGAAGATTGGCGCGCGAATCGAAGTCGACGCAGTCGATCGGCAACCTGCAACGCTTGAAATCGCCCGGAGATTGAGCGCCGGGTACCCGGAGATTTCCTACCACGAAGCAAACGTTCTGGAATGGGATTGCTCCCAAGGCTACGACATCGCGCTTTGTTCGTTAGTTCTTCATCATTTCAGCGATGATGACGTTTTAAAACTCCTGCGGCGATGTCGCGAATTGTCGAAGAGATTTGTGCTCGTGTCGGATCTGCGGCGCGGGTTTTTACTGCGAGCGGGCGTTTACTTGTTGACCGCACTTATCTTTCGCGAACCGATGACGCGCTTTGACGCGCGCCTTTCCGCCCAACGCGCATTTTCATTTGGCGAAATGCGCGAGCTTGCGATCCAGGCGGGCTGGAAAAATTTCGGTCGCAAAAAGTTTCGGTTCGCGAGGCAGGCGGTTTGGCTGCAGTGATTTGCGCGAATTGCTCTTGAAAGTTCTGCCTCGTCGAGAGTTAATGGGCTGAACCATCAAACACCGAGATTTATGCCGTTACTGAAACCAGATCCCACGTTTTATCCGTCACCTAGATTAGCGATGCAGGCGCCACCCGAGAAATACGCGTTTATCGCGGCGCTGAATCCGCCCGGCAGCAAACTGAACGATGCGCTGCTGGTTGTTGATGTTGATCCTCAGTCGTCCACATACGGTCAGCGTGTTGGGGAGGTCAGGATGCCGAAGTTTGGCGATGAGCTGCATCATTTTGGTTGGAA
>Ga0193714_1000105_pt1:5000-11177 | contig 11177 bp, 9 predicted proteins | sample U2m1metaG_FD_143039 | JGI IMG/M metagenome (GOLD analysis project Ga0193714, IMG submission 143039) | Soil microbial communities from a riparian zone of the East river system, Colorado, United States - U2m1 | ecosystem: Environmental > Terrestrial > Soil > Riparian zone | place: USA... | reverse complement strand
ATGTAGAGATACTAAAAAAAGACGTGTGTAAAACCAACAATAAACATTAAAGAAAAAGATTTCAAGAGAAATAAACAATTAAATCAAGAGTTTCATAAAAATATATTACTATGATTCGAGAAAAACTAAAAGTATCTACTCAGACACTACAGTGGAAGTGTGTTGAATCAAGGGTAGACAGTAAGCGTCTTTATTATGGACGCTTTATTCTGTCTCCACTTATGAAAGGTCAAGCAGATACAATAGGCATTGCAATGCGAAGAATTTTGCTCGGAGAAATAGAGGGAACATGTATCACACGTGCAAAATCTGAGAAAATACCACATGAATATTCTACCGTAGTAGGTATTCAAGAATCAATACATGAAATTTTAATGAATTTGAAAGAAATAGTATTGAGAAGTAATCTGTATGGAACTCGGGAGGCGTCTATTTGTTTCAAAGGTCCTGGATATGTAACTGCTCAAGACATCATTTTACCACCTTCGGTGGAAGTCATTGATAATACACAACATATAGCTAACCTAACAGAACCTATTAATTTGTGTATTGAATTACAAATTGAGAGAAAGCGGGGATATCGTATAAAAACACTAAACAACATTCAAGATGGAAGTTATACTATAGATGCTGTATTCATGCCTGTTAGAAATGTAAATCATAGTATTCATTCTTATGTGAATGGAAATGAAAAACAAGAGATGCTATTTCTCGAAATATGGACAAATGGAAGTTTCACTCCTAAGGAAGCACTTTATGAAGCCTCCCGGAATTTGATTGATTTATTTATTCCTTTTTTACATGCAGAAGAAGAAAACTTCCATTTTGAAAACAATCAACACAAAATGACTTTGCCCCTTTTTACTTTTCATGATCATGATAGATTCGTTAAGGATAAACTAAGGAACAATCAAAAACAAATTACATTGAAATCCATTTTTATTGACCAATTAGAATTGCCTCCCCGGATCTATAATTGTCTTAAAAAGTCCAATATACATACAGTATTGGAACTTTTGAATAAGAGTCAAGAAGACCTTATGAAAATTGAACATTTTCGCGTAGAAGATTTAAAAAATATATTAAACATTTTACAAATCGAAAATCATTTTGTATAAATTGAAAATCCATTGGATTTTTTTGAATCTTTCCTTTTTATAAAAATTGATAAAAAGAAAGGTTCAAATATGAAATTGGAATCTTTAGCACAAATCAATATATTCAGAATAGGTCTAAAATGAAATAGATGTATCTAGGGATTAGTCATTTCAAAGTGAATTTTCCCTAAATACACAATACACCTGTCATGATATTTTATTTGACAATAGAATCAATTTAAAAAAGACCTAACGTTAGGGATTTTTCAATAGGTAATGTTGCTCCAATACCCAACCAAAGAGCCACGACGGTACCAATCAAAAAGACGGTTGTTGCTACTGGACGCCGAAATGGGTTTTGGAACTTATTAACATTCTCCAAAAAAGGTACTGTTAATAATCCCGCGGGTACTGAAACCATTAAAAGAACGCCCAATAATTTATTGGGTACGGTACGAAGTATTTGAAATACGGGAAAAAAATACCATTCGGGCAATATTTCTAAAGGAGTTGCAAACGGATCTGCGGGTTCCCCAATCATTGATGGTTCGAGAACCGATAAGCCTACGTTACAGGCAATAGTACCCAGAATAACTACTGGAAAAATATATAAAAGATCGTTAGGCCATGCGGGTTCGCCATAATAATTATGACCCATCCCTTTGGCCAATTTCGCTCTTAATACAGGATCAGTCAAGTCAGGTTTTTTTGTTATTGGGATAGGTGAATTCTTATAGATCCATCCTCCGAAAGAACCGGACATGATAATTTTTCATCATCCGGCTCGAGCACGAATCAAACGAACTGAATGCAGACATAGAAATTCTTTATAAGTTACTCATATATCATGATTCTATGTAATAATATGTAATAAAATGGATTTCATTCTTTTTTTTTCGAAATTACATTACAACTATCCATTGCAAATGCAAAAAATTCAGTTCTTATTTTTAAGTAAATGCTTTTCACCCAAGTAAGTTTTCAAAATCAAAAGTTCTTTCTGGGTGATCTCAAACCTTTCGCCTGGTATACCTCAAAAAAAGAATTTCGGAATTTTTGACATAGAAAGGATTTACTTGTTACTAATAGAATAAGACCCCCCTTTTTCTTTAGATCTACTTGTTTAACTCCGATAGTATCATAAATTGAGTCAATGCATAGGAAATGAATGCATTTCCATACTATTAAGTTTAATGAAATACATATGACATAATCTAGATTATATCATTTTACTTATTTATTTTACTGGATATTACGGAGCCTGTTCATGCAGGACAGGATATGATCGAGTCTGATCATAGAAAAGATTATCTTCAAGCGAACCGGACTATCCTCTGTAGAGGACTGGCGCGGTGGTTAGAACAAAGACACATTGAATTGTGAATTCAAATGTGGCAGATAAGATTAACTCCTCATATATCTGCATGGCCCAATCAATAGTTCAAGTCACACACTCCCATAATCCATTCTTTTTTCGGAGAGTTCCCTTTAACTATTCGTGTATGTCAAATAAAGAATCCAATTTCTTTTGTTAAGTTGAAGGGAAATATCCAAATACATGTCTTATTAAAAAAAAATAATGCATATTTGTAGCAATGAAATACTATTACTCCTCCCCAAAATGATTGATTACAAATATCTATGATTCATATTCTCTATAAAGGACCAGAAATTCCTTGCTTACGTATCATTGGAAAGTGTATTAACATGAATACGGCAGTAAGTAGAGGTAATACAAAAGTATGTAAACTATAAAAACGAGTCAAGGTGGATTGTCCCACACTAGCGCTGCCGCGCAATAACTCTACCACCGAGGATCCTATTACAGGAATAGCGTCGGGTACACCTGTTACAATTTTGACTGCCCAATAACCGATTTGGTCCCAAGGTAAAGAATAACCAGTTACACCAAAGGATGCAGTCAATACACCCAAAACTACACCTGTAACCCAAGTCAATTCGCGAGGTTTTTTAAAACCACCAGTGAGATACACGCGAAATACGTGCAAGATCATCATTAAGACCATCATACTTGCTGACCATCGATGAACTGATCGGATTAACCAACCAAAGTTAGCCTCAGTCATTATATATTGAACAGAAGCAAAAGCCTCCGTAACGGTTGGACGATAATAAAAAGTCATAGCAAAACCCGTCGCTACTTGGACTAAAAAACAAGTAAGTGTAATTCCTCCTAAACAATAAAATATATTGACATGAGGAGGGACATATTTACTAGTTATATCATCGGCAATGGCCTGAATCTCAAGACGTTCTTCGAACCAATCATAGACTTTATTGAGATAGGTAAACCAAGGGACCCCCCTTAGAACCGTATATGAAAATTTCATCTCGTACGGCTCAAACAAAAAGAAAGACTCAAATACTGGTTATTTGGAAAACGGATATGTGTAATAGAAAGTTTAAAACTTCTGAACTTAATCCTATGATTCCAATCTTTTTTGAAGATAAAAAAAATAAAAATCCAAAAGATATTCTTAGTGTTTATAATGCCAAAATTTCAAGTCGGCTCACTCGTCTTTTCTCTTGATCCTTACTGGCCTCTTGAATATTCTATTATTTACTTCATTTTTTTTGTATTGTGTATGGAATAAGATTTTACTGCTGTTTTTTTTTTATTTTTATTGATAAGAATTTGCTTGTTAAGACCCTATAGAATCAATTTAAAACCTGAGATTCATACCAGAACCACGATGATTTCCAAAAAAACCTTTAATTGAAGTCCAAAAATTCCCTGAGTAAGAACTGCTGGATCATCACTTATTCAATTTCAATAAATAGATATAATGAAAAAAAATACAAAGAAATGGATAAGCGGTGGCAGTTTTAAAGAATAAAATTCCATTTCTTTTTCTAAATGAATTCTTCTAACTCTTTCATTTTTTTTCGTCCGGTTGCGAGGTCTAAATATAAATATTAAGTATAAATCATAGTTCTAACACTTTAGAATCTATTTATTTTCTATATTCCGTGCTCCAGATACTAGAATAAATATCTGACGGGGTAAAGCCATCTATCAAGATAAGATGACGTATCCATTTTATGTTCTGTACTATCAATAGGATCCATTATAACAAGTCACACACTCATATTCCGGAAATACAGAAACAAAGAAGTTTCGCGGTCGAACTACCAAATCAAAATGGAAAGGGCTAAAAATGAACGATCTAAATGCTAAACTTTACTTTTCTATTGAAAAGCTAGTTAGTTGGTTCTTGTGAATCTAATTCTCTAATTCATGGAAATTTGGTCCAGTAAAAGGGACGAATTATAAATCTCTAAAATAATAGAGAGAAATACCGCAAATAGGGCCATTGCAATCCCCATCAAAGGGGTAGTTCCCCACCCCGGAGCTACTTTACCATATTCTGAATTCAATGGTTTCAATAAATCTCCTACAACAGTTCGTCTTGGACCAGATCTAGAACTACCCTCAACGGTTTGTGTAGCCATAAATCCTATTTTTTTTTTATTGAGATCTGTTGACTTTGTATACCATTCCGCTGTAGATAAAGGATCTTACCCTATAGATCCATTGTAGTCTTGATATTATAGAATCATGGAAACAGCAACCTTAATTGCCATCTCTATATCCGGTTTAATTGTAAGTTTTACTGGGTATGCCTTATATACTTCTTTTGGGCAACCCTCTCAACAACTAAGAGATCCATTCGAAGAACATGGGGACTAGTTGAAGTAATGAGCCCCCAATATTACGGGAGGCTCATTACTTCAATTGAGATAATGAAAAATCATTTCGTGTTTTTAGTTGGAACTTTAGGGGGTTCTCTAAAAAAAATAGCGAAAAAAATGATTCCTAAAGTCGAGACTAAGAGGAATGTATAAACCAATGCTTCCATAGATTTGATCGTGGTTTACAATTATAGCTTTCATACCTGTTTTGGGGGGGTTATCTCCTGGATAAAGAAAAAGAAAGAACAAGAGTAAAACAAAATGAAATGATTGAAATCAAGATTTATCTAAGTTCCCTATATCAAATTCAAATAACAACAAAAAAAGTCGAATCGAAAAGGAACAAACCTATTTCTATCAGACTCCCTGTTTTTTTGTAGTTGGATCTCCAAGTTTTTGGAATGCTCCAAATTCTACTTGCGCATCCAAATCTGGATCAATACCAGCAAAAACATCTCTGAACAAGGTTCTAGCACCATGCCAAATGTGCCCGAAAAAGAAGAGCAGAGCAAACGAAGCATGTCCAAAAGTAAACCAACCCCTTGGACTGCTACGAAAAACACCATCCGATTTTAAAGTAGCACGATCTAATTCAAAAATTTCACCCAATTGAGCACGTCGAGCATATTTTTTCACAGTAGCAGGATCACTATAACTGACTCCATTGAGTTCGCCACCATAGAATTCAACAATTACACCTACTTGTTCGACACTATACTTCGATTCTGCCCTTCGAAAAGGAACATCTGCTCTAACAATTCCGTCTCCGTCTACCAAAACAACCGGAAAAGTTTCAAAAAAGGTAGGCATACGACGTACAAAAAGTTCACGCCCCTCTTTGTCTCTAAAGATAGGATGCCCTAACCAACCAACCGCTATTCCATCTCCATTGTCCATTGAGCCTGCTCTAAACAAACCCCCTTTTGCCGGATTATTACCGATGTAATCATAAAAAGCTAATTTTTCAGGAATTTTAGACCAAGCTTCTGATAAACTTTGATTTTCGACTAGCCCACTACCAACTCTTCGATATATTTCTTGCTGGAAGTATCCCTGATCCCATTGATAACGAGTAGGACCAAATAATTCAATCGGGGTAGTTGCTGAACCATACCACATAGTTCCAGCAACAACAAAAGCTGCAAAAAATACAGCAGCGATACTACTGGAAAGGACAGTTTCAATATTTCCCATACGCAATCCTTTGTATAAACGTTGAGGTGGACGCACACTAAGATGGAAAAGACCCGCTAATATGCCCAATGTCCCTGCTGCAATATGATGAGAGGCTATTCCCCCCGGAACAAAAGGATCAAAACCGTCCACACCCCATGCGGGATTTACGAATTGTACCTTTCCTGTTAGT
>Ga0193714_1000104_pt1 | contig 11181 bp, 7 predicted proteins | sample U2m1metaG_FD_143039 | JGI IMG/M metagenome (GOLD analysis project Ga0193714, IMG submission 143039) | Soil microbial communities from a riparian zone of the East river system, Colorado, United States - U2m1 | ecosystem: Environmental > Terrestrial > Soil > Riparian zone | place: USA: East River... | reverse complement strand
GGCAAAATTGCCGCCATTGCGGTCGCGCCGCCGCGACCACGAGCGATTCGCGGCCGATCGGCTTACGCTGACCGTCTTCACGCCGCCGACGCCTCTCATAGCAATGGTTCTGCTGATCGGTAATTTTCCGCCGGATCAACAGCAAAGCATGCAGCGCTTCAGCGAAATGATGTTGCATGAATTGCGCGCGCTTGGAATTGCGGCAGATCTGATCTGTCCCGAGGCGCATTTCGTTCGCATCGTCCCGGCACAACTCGCCTTCCTCAGGAAATGGGCGGGCTACATCGACAAGCTCATTATTTTTCCGAGGTGGTTGCGAAAACTTCGCGGCCTCGAGCTAATTCACATTTGCGACCATTCTAATGCTATCTATGCGAAACATTTTCCAAACGTTCCTGTTATCGCCACCTGTCACGATCTCCTCGCCGTGCGCGGCGCCCTTGGCGAAGAAACAGATTGTCCGGCATCATGTACCGGCAAAATCTTGCAGCGATGGATTCTGGCCGGACTGCGCCGCGTCAGCGCGGTTGCCTGCGTCTCAAGCGCCACCGAGGCGGACGCAGTTCGCCTCTTGGGAGCGAAAGAGAAGGCGCCATCTATAACTTTGATCGAAAACGGGTTGAATTACGGTTACCGGCCGTTACCGGAGGAAGAAGTAAAGGCGCGCCTGGCAAGAGTGTCGCAACTGAAACTGGATCGCCCTTTTGTCCTTCATGTTGGCTCGCACTTGCGACGAAAAAATCGCGAGGGTGTGGTGCGGATATTCGCCAGGACAAAAGATCATTGGAATGCACAGCTCCTTTTCGCCGGGGATCGATTATCTAACGATTTATGGACACAGGCGCGAGCGCTCGGCATTGCCGATCGGATAGTTGAGGTTGTCTCGGCGGAGAGCGAATTACTGGAGGCGCTTTACAACTGCGCGCACGCACTGCTCTTTCCCTCGCGCTTTGAGGGCTTCGGCTGGCCGATCGCCGAAGCTCAGGCTTGTGGCTGCCCTGTGCTTTGTCGTGATGCGGCACCGATGTCGGAAGTCGCCGGTGGCGCAGCCTTGCTCCGCCATATCGCGGATGAAGGCGGGTTCGCGAAAGATTTGCTGCGGTTGCGGGACCTGGCTACGCGTGAGAAATATCGTGACCTCGGTTTGCAGAACGCGAGGCGCTTCAGCGCAAAAAAAATGGCGGAGGAGTATCTCTCGCTTTATCGCCGGTTGGGAATGGCCCCATGAAAATTTTTCTTCAGCTCATCGCGCTGCTGCTGCCGTGGAAAATGCGGCGTGCGTTTCTGGAAGAGCAATTTGGCTTTCAGATTCATCCCACCGCTCGCATCGGTCTGGCCTGGATTTTGCCCTCGCGTTTGATCATGGAGGAGAACACCGGCATTGGTCATTTCACCGTGGCGAGGAATCTCAATCTGCTGCATTTGAAAGCTCACGCGACGATCGGCCGCGGTAATTGGATTACCGGCTTTCCGCTGGGCGATTCGCTTCATTTCGCCAACGAGACCGAACGCCGCCCGGAGTTAGTCGTGGGCGAGCATTCCGCCATTACCCATCGCCATCTGCTCGATTGCACCAACGCGATCACCATCGGCCGCTTCACCACGGTCGCCGGATTCCAATCGCAATTCATCTCTCACACCATCGACATCGCGCAGAATCGCCAGGTCTCGCGTCCGATTAGCGTCGGCGATTATTGTTTTGTCGGCAGCAACAGCGTGCTGCTGGGCGGTTCGAGCCTCCCCGATTATTGTGTACTGGGCGCGAAATCACTCCTGAACAAGGCGCACACTCAGACGCATCGTCTCTACGGTGGCGTGCCCGCACGCGAACTCAGCGTTCTATCACCCGATTGCGGTTATTTCAATCGCCGCCAGGGTTTCGTCATCTAAATTGAGAGTTCTGCAAACAGTGCAGACGCTGAATCCCGAAACGGGCGGTGTGGCGCGTGCTGTCACTTCGTTGAGCAAAGGACTGCAACAGCATAGCGTAGAGGTCGAGATTGTCGCCCTAGATCAACCGGGATCGCCCTGGCTGCGTGACCAATCTCTTACCGTGCACGCTCTCGGCCAAGGCCTCACGAATTATCGTTACTCGCGTGCCCTGCCGAAGTGGCTCAAACAATATGGCAACAAATTCGATTGCGTTATCATCCATGGCATCTGGCAACACCACAGCTTCGCCGTCTGGCAATGCTTTCACAAAACCGCCATTCCTTACTTTATTTTTCCGCATGGCATGCTCGATCCCTGGTTCAAGCGCACCTTTCCTCTCAAACATCTCAAAAAATGGCTCTACTGGCCGTGGGCCGATTACCGGGTCTTGCGCGACGCTGCGGCTGTAATTTTTACTTCGGAAGAAGAACGTTCCAAGGCGCGCCAATCCTTCTGGCTTTATCGCGCCAAGGAAAAAATTTCTCCACTTGGGATCGAAGAACCACGTCCGGCGGGACCGGAGGCACGCCACCTTTTTCTCGCGAAATTTCCCGAAATTGAAAAAAACCGCATGCTTTTGTTTCTCGGCCGTATTCACCCGAAAAAGGGATGCGATCTGGCGATCGACGCACTCCCGCGTCGCGCTTCCGGTGAAGCGGTCTTGCTTGTCATTGCTGGTCCGGATCAGGTGGGTTGGACGCGTCAGTTACGCGAGCGCGTCGCGCGCATGGACGTTTCGCCGCGCGTTACTTTCGCGAGTATGCTGGAAGGGCCGCTGAAACGCGGAGCATTCGAAAATGCCGACGCGTTCATTCTCCCTTCGCATCAGGAGAATTTCGGAATGTCGGTGATCGAAGCGCTTTCCTTCGGAGTGCCGGTGTTGATTTCAAATCGCGTGAATATCTGGCGTGAGATCGCGGCCGACCATGCCGGCTACGTCGAGCCGGATGACCTTGCCGGCACCACCCGTTTAATTGAGCGCTGGTTGCACACCCCGGCGGAGGAACAAAATCTAATGCGGTTGAATGCGCGCAATTGCTTTCTCCGTCGATTCGAAATCAACCGGGCAGCCGGTTCGCTGCTTGCGATTCTGCAAGCGCAATGAAAATCACCATCGTGCTCGGCGCATTTCTGCCGGTTCCGCCGGTGATGGGCGGTGCGATTGAAAAAAGCTGGTTGGCTCTGGCGCAGGAATTTGTTCCTCGTAACCATGATGTCACCATCATCTCCCGCGCACTTCCACAATTCGCCAGGCACGAAATAGTCGATGGCATCCGCCATGTTCGTCTTCGCGGCTTCGATACGCCGCGCTCATTGCTCTGGCTGAAAATTCTTGATCTGCTTTACTCGCTACGGGTCGGGCGAGCTCTGCCGGCGGCGGACATTTTGGTGACAAATACCTTCTGGTTACCGCTACTGATCCGCGACTCGTCGCGCGGAAAGATTTACGTTCATGTCGGCCGTTATCCAAAAGGTCAGATGCGCCTGTATGGAAGAGCGGCGCGGTTCCAGGCGCCGTCGAGCGACGTAGCCGACGCCATCAAAGGCGAAGCGCCGTCGTCAGCGCACAAAGTCATCGCCATTCCATATCCGCGCCCGCAAATGATTTCGACGGGAGCGCCGCTCCCATTGGAGGAGCGCGCGAAAATCGTCCTTTATGTCGGTCGCGTGCATCCGGAAAAGGGCGTGCACTTTTTGGTAGAAGCATTCGGGCGGTTGCGCCGCGGCGAATTTGCCGATTGGAAACTCATAATTGTTGGTTCGACGGATTCCAGGGAGGGCGGAGGAGGCGAAGCTTATCTGCGCCAACTCCGGCAAGGCGCGGCCATGGCGCGCGACCGGGTCGTTTTTCGCGGGCCAATCTTCGACGCAGCGGTTCTGGAAGAAGAGTTTCGAGCTGCGCGAATTTTTGCTTATCCCTCGCTGGCCGCACACGGCGAAACTTTTGGTCTCGCGCCGCTCGAAGCTATGACGCACGGTTGTTTTGTGCTTGTTTCCAATCTCGGATGCTTTCGCGATTTCATTTTGCCGAATGAGACCGGATTTGTCTTCGAAGGAGGCGCGCCGGATCCCGTTGATTCTCTTGTGGTCGCGTTTCGCGATGCCTTGTCCGATCCAGTTCGACTTGAACGAATCGCCCATGCCGGGCAGCTGAAATCTGAGGAATTTTCCCGCGCACGGGTTGCTGACAAATTTTTGATCGACTTCGAAAAACTTATTTCAGATGCCGAACGAACAAATCGTTAATTCGGATCAGACCAGCGCGTTCGAATCCCCGTGGAGCAACGGACAACGCGCTTTTCGCGCGCTCTGGGAATTCTGCTGGTTCGTTTTTTGTCAGTGGACCCCGAAACCGTTCAATCCGTGGCGGCTTTTTTGGTTGCGCGTATTTGAGGCCAAGATCGAGGGCACACCGTTCGTGCATTCGCGCGCGCGAATTGCAATCCCATCGAATCTCACTTTGCATGACCGTGCCTGTCTTGGAGATCGCGCCAATGCGTATTCACTTGGCGAAATCGAAATCGGGGAGCGTGCTACCATTGCCCAGGAAGCTTATCTGAGCACCGGCAGCCACGATTTTTCACAGCCGAGTATACCTCTTACTGCAGCGAAAATTACTATCGGCGCTGACGCTTTTATCGGCGCACGCGCATTTGTTTTACCGGGCGTGACAATCGGAGCGCGCAGCGTCATCGGCGCGTGTTCCGTCGTCACCGGAAACGTACCGCCTGATGTCTTCGCCGCGGGAAATCCGTGTCGAGTGTTGCGGCCGCGATGAGTACGCGCGTTCCGGTTTCCGTCATCGTTCCAATCAAAAATGAAGCGGCGAATCTGCCGCGCTCCCTCGCCTGTGTGAAATGGGCGGACGAAATTTTCGTGGTCGATTCCGAGAGCACCGATGGTTCGATCGGGATGGCCCAGCTGCACGGCGCCAAAGTTGTGCAGTTCGAATTCAATGGCACCTGGCCGAAGAAAAAGAATTGGGCGCTCGACAACCTGGAGTTTCGCAACCAATGGGTTTTCATTCTCGATGCCGACGAGGTTTTGCCGCCGGAAGCCGAAACGGAATTTGCCCAAGCAATCGCCGACGGGGGAAATATTGCCGGGTACTGGATCAATCGTCGCTTTATCTTCATGGGACGTTGGCTGCGGCATGCCTACTATCCCAACTGGAACCTGCGCCTTTTTCGGCACGCCCTCGGCCGTTATGAAAAACTAACCGATGCGCCAACAAACAGCGGTGACAACGAAGTTCATGAGCACGTCCTCCTCAATGGACGCACCGCTAAGCTAAAAGTTGAGATTGATCATTATGCATTCCCGTCGATCGATGTTTTCGTCGAAAAACATAATCGCTATTCCAACTGGGAAGCGCGAGTCGCAGCCGATACACTTCTTGATTCCAGCTCAAAGAAAATCAGCAGCCGGACGGTCGACCGGCGCCGAAAACTGAAAACCCTTTCGCGGCAGCTACCATTTCGCCCATTGCTGCGATTTCTCTACGTTTACGTGTGGCAAAAGGGTTTTCTCGATGGGACGGAAGGCTATTACTTTGCACGGCTGCATGGGTTCTATGAATTTCTCTCGGTGGCAAAAACGCGCGAACTGCAAAAGGCGCGAGTGCACCCCGACTGACCGTGCGTGATGTAGCTGCGCTGTCTCCAGCGGCAGCTGCAGCGTGTCCGAAAAATTAATACGCGGTTTGCGGGGGCAGGAACAGTTGCGCAATCGTCCTCAAGATAATGCCGATCTCCAGCGAAAGGTTCCAGTTCTCCAAGTACTCGAGATCGCACGCGACTCGATTCTGAATGTCGGAATTATCTCGCGCTTCGCCGCGAAAACCGCGCACTTGAGCCAGCCCGGTGATTCCGGGCTTAACGAAAGCGCGGACATGGTAGCCCGCCATTATTTTCGCAAATTCGGCGTTATGCTCGAGCAAATGCGGACGTGGACCGACGATACTCATCTCACCGCGCAGCACATTCCAGAATTGCGGAATTTCATCGATGCTAAACTTCCGGAAAAATCGCCCGAGTGGATAAACGCGATTGTCATGCCCGCTCGCCTGGTGCGCGATCTGTTCGTCGCCCGGACGCATCGTGCGAAATTTGTAAATGGTGAATCGGCGATTTTGCATTCCGGCACGCACCTGCTTATGAAAGAGCGAGCCGGGGGATTGCAGGCGTTGCGTGATCCAAATGATGATCGCCACCATTGGAAAAACCACGGCCAGAACGAATGCGGAAACGACGAGATCAATCGCGCGCTTGACGAAACGATTGAGCGGATTTTCCAGCGGTTCTTCGCGCAAGGCCATAAAACGAAATCCGCCGTCCTCGAAGTGGACCACGGGATGCCGCAGCGTTTCCTCCAGGTCGCTGAGAATGATTAAACGTACCCCAAGTTGGTCGCATGCATCGATGATTACGCGATCGGAATTGGTTCTTGGGAATTCCAACAGGATAACTTGGGTCGCGCCGCATTCGCGCACGATTCGATCGAAATCGCCGAACTGACCGAGAATTGGCAGGTCGCTCAGTTGCTCAAACGTTTCCGAGCTAATCAGTCCGGCGGTGTGCAAGCCGATCGCGGATTTCTGTCGCAGCCAGTTACTCAGTTGCGCCGCTCGTGCCGGTGAACCCACCAGCAAGGTTTTCTCCCTGCGAATTCCCTTAAAAAACCGGCGGGCCAGAAAGGGCGGCAGATAGTGATGTGAAAAAAGTAACGCCAGGTAAAAACAAGGCACGAAATTGAAAAGGAAAACTCGCGAGATAAAACCGTCCTTGGTTGCGATCAGATAAATGACGAGCGTCCCGAGGCTGGCGACCGTCTGCCGCAGACTGACGCGATGTTCCCGCAGCAGGTCGGTTTGCAGCGGATAATCGCGGGAGCTATCGCGCCCCAGATACTCCAGGGTCAATCCCAGCACAAGCAACACGCAATAAATGCTGTAGCGGCGCCAGGTCAGTCCCCCACTTGGGGAATAAAACTTCACCATCACCCAGACTCCGAGCCAGAAGAGTCCGGCCGTAATCCAAATCTGGCAGATTAATAAAAGTCGCCGAAGACCCTCGGAACGCTGGGTGAGCATCACTTAGACCGCCTTGTGTGGCGTGAGACTACGCGATGGCCGTGCTGCTTCAACTCATGCTACACTTCGCGCGATCGCCTTTGACCTGAGAAATAGGATGGAAGAAACGACTGCCAGTCACGCCACTCATCATCCCGTGCCGTCGCAATGGGCGCGCAGTGTTTTCCTCGCGTTGCTACCGGTTCTCGCGGTTTTTCTTGGCGGCGCGACCAGCAAATGGGCCGAAGGAATCATCGTCGCTTTCTTTGGCGCGTTCCTGATTTTTCAACCTCCGCGCCGCTCGCTCGGCTGGAAAATTAACGCTACCTTCCTGGCCTTTGCTCTGTGCGCGCTGGCGAGTTATCTGCCGCCGTCCTGGTTCTTCACCCCCGATTGGCGGGCGGCTCTGACGAACGATTTCGGAATCGCTTTGCCCTCTAGCGTAACCCCGCAGCCATGGCTGACCGCTGGCTGTTTCGCCAGTCTCGTTGCCGGTCTGTGCTGGCTTTATCGCGTTTCGGCCCAGGAACTCGAGTTGCGCGTGGCTCGTTTTCAATTGCGCCTTTTCGCTGCAGGTATCGTGGTCATCGCTGCGTTCAGCATCCTGTTTTATCTGACCCAGCACTCGATTCCTTTCTGGAAAAACCCGCGCAATTTCGGCCCTTTCCCCAATCGCAATCAAACGGCCGATCTTTTCGGAGTGACTTCAGTCCTGATACTTGCCGCGGCTCAGGATGACATTCGGCATGGGCGCAAACGCTGGATCCTCTGGACGATCGCCCTGATTATTGTCATCGCGGCCATCTGTCTCAATTTTTCCCGGGCGGGCGTGATTATTCTCGTGGCTGCAAGCGCAATTTGGATCGGGACCGTCGCGCTTCGGCTCGACGCTCCAACCCGCACGGGGGCTGCCTGCCGTATTTCCTTAGCGGTTTCCTTTCTCCTTCTTCTCGTTAGCGCGCTATTGGTTGCCGGCGGGCAAACCTTGGCCCGTTTTCATCTCCAAAAGCTCGCCGACAGCGATTTCCCATCCGATTTTCGCTGGCTCATTTTTCGTGACACCTGGCAGTTGATTCGCTCTTCGCCCTGGGTTGGTCTTGGCCTCGGTAATTTCGAGGCCATTTTTGCCATCTTTCGCAATGCTTCTCACGGCAATACCCGGTCTCTCCATCCCGAAAGCGATTGGCTTTGGATTTGGTCCGAGCTCGGATGGGTGGCAGTGCTGCTGATCGTCCTGGGTGCGGTATTGCTAATTCGACGCGTCGCTCCGTTACAAGTCGGAACCAACCAGCGTTTTCGCCTCGCCGCCTTGATTGGCGCGCTCATGTTTGGCTTACACGGGCTGATTGATGTCTCGGGTCATCGCGTGGGTACCGCTTATTCCGCGATGTTCTTGCTCGGCCTTTCACTGCATCGGCCCACGCAACTGCAGTTGTCGAAAACAATTCCGTGGACGTTTCGGATCCTCGGAGTCGCACTCGTCGTGATCGGTCTTTTCTGGACTATTGCCTGGCGCTCGATGGCGTTGTTACCTGGCGCGGTCGGGGTCGACAACGCCAAGCAGCTCGCCATTGTCGCAAGTCGCGGGCGTAATTTTGCCGAAGCGATCAAGCTGACTACCCGCGCATTGAATTGGGCACCGCTCGATTGGGAACTTTATTATCTGCGCGCTACCGCCGAGATCGGACATCGTGAGCCGGCGCAGATGGCGCTGGATGATTTTCGGCGTGCCCGCTTTCTCGAGCCGAATTCCGAGTCGGTGCCGTTACAGGAAGGTTTCGTCTGGCTGCACGTGCGGCCGGACCTTGCTCTGGTCGCATGGCGTGAAGCTCTGCGCCGCGCGGGAACGGAACGCAAGGATATCTTCCGCACGATTATGTTTACCGCCAAGCTGCGCGATCCGGCGGCGCGCCAGATTATCAGGCAGCTCGCTTTCAGTGAACATGATCTGGCGCTCGTTTATTTCGCGCAGTTAAACGCCGAAGAATTTCGGCCCGCCTTCAGCAAGTTTTTCGATGCCGATCCGGACTTGGTCGCGATGAAGCCGGAAGAAAAACGCGAGTTTTTCCAACTTTGGGACAGCCGCGGGGACATCAACGCGCTTATCGCCGCGGTCAACAAACATCCCGATTGGCTGCAGTTCACCTGGCGTACCGTCGCCAAATATCGCGGCAGCTCCGGCGATTTCCGGGGCGCCTGCGAATTGATGGAAAAATTTGATAGCAACGTTGTTTTCCCGCCGGAAGAAAAAGGCCAGCCCATCGAACAGTTGCGGGAACGAGTTTTCAGGAACACGAACAATTTTTCTGCCGCCTACACCCTCTATCGCCAGCAAATGAATTGGGGGTTGATTGACGACGCGCTCGCCACCGTCCGACATTTTACCGTGAGCAGAAAACCGCCAGCTTATTTCTATTTATTAGAGGCTCAAGCCTGGGCAGCAAAAGGGAACTGGGAACGTTCCTGGAATGGCTGGCTGGCCTTTGAAAAAGCAAAAGCTCCGAATCACTAACTGTGCTGTAGTTCTCGTCCTACGTGTTTAGCGTTGCCCTGCTGTATCCCATTTCATTAATACCTCGCTTCAGCGAGGTACATGGCCGAGTCTACTACCACAACCGCTTTAGTGGTTTACTCGTTCACAACAAGAAACCGCTGAAGCGGTTGGGTCTCTCAGGCGTCGATAACACCCAGTAATGAGAGGGTCGTCACTAAACACGTAGTTTTCGTCGTCACTAGTGTGACGGGTTAGAGAGGATTGATATCGCATAGGTAATGAACCCGCAAAGAACGGTCATAACCACCATCGCGGTGATAAAAACAACGTCGGCCCCGCGCTCAATTAGATGCCTCCGCCGAAAACTGCGGGCCCGAAGGGCACGTAGGAAAGGAGACACGAAGTGAGAAATAACAGAGCGTCGCTTGCAAGCAGGTCGTCCGCCAGAGTATTGGCCTTGCCCAGCTTTGTGTTGTCGTTGCCGTCTGAGCCCATTCCAGCTTCGACAAGCTAAGTTTGCTCCACGTTAGCTGGAAAATAGGGCGACGTATTTGAGAAAGCAGCACGCTCAAAATGGTAGGGACGCATCTCCGAGGCGTCCCATACTTGGTTTTATATTTGGGAAGGCTTGGTGAGCCGTGCCTACCAAAGAACGGCGGACCCTTACGCGATTTATTTCGCCAGCGCGGCCTGGGCGGCCGCGAGACGCGCGATCGGGACCCGGAATGGACTGCAACTGACGTAGTCGAGTCGCAAGCGGTGACAGAATTTCACTGAATCGGGATCACCGCCGTGTTCGCCGCAAATGCCTAGCTTGATTTTCGGCCGTGTCTTGCGGCCCTTCTCGATCGCGATCTGCATCAACTGGCCGACGCCGTCTTGATCGATGGTGGCAAATGGATTGCGTTTCACGATCTCCAACTCGGCGTAATGCGGCAAAAATGAGCCGCTGTCATCGCGGCTCATCCCAAGCGCAGTTTGGGTAAGATCATTTGTGCCGAAACTGAAGAACTCTGCTGTTTCCGCGATCTCGTCTGCGGTCAAAGCACCGCGCGGCACTTCAATCATTGTCCCGACCAAATAACTGAATTTCACTTTTTTCGCCGCCTGCACGTCCTGCGCGACGCGACGCACGATCTCCACTTGCAATTCGAGTTCTCTCTTAAAACCGACCAGTGGGATCATTACTTCCGGATGCACCTTGGTTCCGCTCTTTTGTACCTCCGCCGTCGCTTCAAAAATCGCGTGCGCCTGCATTTCAGTTACTTCCGGAAATGAAATTCCGAGACGACAACCGCGATGGCCGAGCATCGGATTTTGTTCATGCAATTCGTGGACACGCCGGGCGATCTCCTCCTGGCTGACACCAATTTTCTCCGCCAGCGCGCTTTGGGCAGCGTGATCTTGTGGGAGAAATTCGTGCAGCGGCGGATCAAGCAAACGAATCGTTGCGGGTTTTCCTTTGAGCGCTTTGAAAATACCGACGAAATCGCTTTTTTGATACGGCAGCAATTTGGCGAGAGCTTTTTGCCGATCGTCCGCTTTACGCGCCAAAATCATTTCCCGCATAGCATCGATGCGGTCGCCCTCAAAAAACATGTGTTCGGTGCGGCAAAGCCCGATGCCGCTGGCGCCGAAGGCGACTGCGTTTTCCACCTGTTCCGGTGTATCCGCGTTGGTGCGA
>Ga0193714_1000103_pt1 | contig 11231 bp, 11 predicted proteins | sample U2m1metaG_FD_143039 | JGI IMG/M metagenome (GOLD analysis project Ga0193714, IMG submission 143039) | Soil microbial communities from a riparian zone of the East river system, Colorado, United States - U2m1 | ecosystem: Environmental > Terrestrial > Soil > Riparian zone | place: USA: East River... | reverse complement strand
CGGCAGCTCGTTCTTCGCCTAGAACTGCGACGCGCAATTTCCAAACCGCATCGTCCAGTTTCCGAAATGCGCTCTCCGAAAACTTGGTTGGCGGCTGCATCTTGCTTTTGAATGCGGCCACGCTGGCCAGCGCGCGGTTGATTTGTTTGCGCGGCAGTTTTTCGATAACTCCAAGCGCTTCCGCCGCTTTGTCGATGCGATGGCAGATCATGGCGAGATCGTTGCCCGCAGCAAAGGTGAGCCGCAACATTTCATCGAAGCTGTATTCATTCACAATCGCGCCCATGTCCAGATCGTCCGTCATGACCAGGCCATTGAAGCCTAATTCATCACGTAGCAATTGCGTGACGACACGCTGACTGAGCGACGCCGGTGTTTTCTTCTCTTCGAAACAGGGATACCACCCGTGGCAAACCATCATGCTATCGACAACATGGTTCTTCGCAGCTGCCGAAGCGCTGCCCGTAAAAGCGCGGAAAACTGCGAGCTCCTCGCGATCCAACTGCTCGCGAGCACGATCGATTTTCGGCAAACTATGATGGGCATCGACCACCGCAGCGGAGTAGCCGGGGAAATGTTTCCCGCAGCTGGCCACGCCCGCCGCACGCAATGCCTTGTTAAACGCAGCCGCGTTCCTGATTACCTGCTCCACCGTTTTTCCATAACAGCGACCACGCAAAGAATTGTCCGCGTCGTCATCAAAAGAAATATCGAGCACGGGGCAGAGATCGAGGTTGAAACCGAACAATCGCAGCAAGTCTCCGGTGACGTCGCCGTGTTCGCGAATCAGCTCGATGTCTCCCTTGTCGCGCAATTGCTGAGCGCTCGGCGGTTCGTTTCCGATTACCCGCAACCGCGAGACCCGGCCACCTTCCTGGTCGATGGTAATGATCGGCTCAACGATGCTTAAGTTGCGCAGGTCATCGATGAGCTTTCGCAGTTGTCCCGGCGTTTTGATATTGCGAGCGAACAAAATAAATCCGCCCGGTTGTACTCGGCGCAGCAGTTTCGCTTCGTCTGCACCGAGTTCGAGACCCTGGACACCGACAAGCAAGAGTTGACCCACGGAAGTGTGCTTCATAACGTCGAAGTTAAAATTGATGCGTTTCGCCGGAAACAGGATTTTTCTCGCCCTTGCATCGGTTGTGATTGCGGTGAACGCGGGGGGCGCGGCAGACGTGGCACGGTTCAGGGGCGGGCGCAGCCAATACCTTCTTTATTGAATTGCAAAAGATCGGCATCTACGGCGGCACTTTCGATCCGGTGCATCACGCCCACTTGATTCTAGCGCGCCTCGCTTTGGAGAGATTCGCGCTCGAAAGAATTGTTTTTGTTCCGACGCGCCTTTCCCCTCATAAAAACGATTCGGTAGCGACACCGGAAGCCCGTTTGCAGATGTTGCGCAGCGCGATCGAAGGCGAAGCGCAGTTTGAGGTGGACGATTGCGAATTGCAACGCGAACCACCCTCTTACACCATCGATACAGTCGAAAAACTGCGTCAGAAATACCAAGGTGCGCATTTATTTTTACTTATTGGCGATGATAATCTTGCCGGGTTGCCGAGTTGGCGAGGCTTTGAGGATTTGCGCCAGATGGTAACATTCGTTGTTCTGCAACGCGCATTTACCCCGGTCGTCCACGAATATTTGAGTGTGGATCGGCGAATCGATATTTCCGCAACCGAAATTCGGAACCGGATCGCCAGCGGCCGCTCGATTCAGTATCTCGTTCCGCGCTCGGTCGAACAAATCATTCGCACACGCGCACTCTATCGGGAGGTAACAAAATAGATTCCGAAAAACTAGCCAAACTCTGCGGCGAACTCGCTTCGAACAAGAAGGCGGAAGACATCGTTGTCCTGGATTTACGCGGAATTTCCACTTTCACCGACTTTTTTGTTATTTGCTCTGCAACCTCCGAACCGCATTTGAAGGCAATTGCCGGTGAGGTAGAGACAAAGCTAAAGCAAGATCACAGTGTTCGCGCGACCGCCATTGATGGATTTCCCGTCAGCCAATGGATCGTGCTCGATTATCTCCAGGTAATTGTCCATGTCTTTCATCAGGCCAAACGCACCTTCTACAGTCTGGAAGACCTTTGGAGCGACGCGCCACGCCTACAATGGGAGCCGGCGCCGTCCGCGCGCGCGAGCTAAGCTGTGGCGGCAGCCCTGCACGCCTGCTACGGTGTCGGTTTTTCCGACTCTTAGGGCGACCTCTTCGGAGACGCTGTCGGTGATGCCGACGCCGGGGCCGAAGCTGCAGGCGATGTCCCAGGCGGCGGCGCGCTGGCTTCCCCGGGCTGCACGCTCATCAACTCGACTTCAAAAATGAGCGTTGCATTTGGCCCAATATCGCCGCCCGTTCCGCCTGGGCCATAGGCGAGGGTTGATGGAACGAAAAGCTGGTATTTCGCGCCCGGCTTCATCAATTGGAGCGCTTCCGTCCAGCCTTTGATGACTCGGTTAACCGGAAAGGTGGCCGGTTCGCCGCGCTTGTATGAACTATCGAACTCGGTCCCGTCGATCAAAGTTCCGCGGTAATTCACTACCACGGTGTCCGTTTCTTTTGGCGGCGTCCCGCTCCCCTCTTTCTCCACTTTATATTGCAATCCACTGGCCGTTGTTTTTACGCCCGGTTTCGCCTTGTTATCGGCGAGAAATTTTTCACCTTCCTTACTGTTCTTGTCCGCTGCCTCTTTGTTAGCCGCCGCCGTCTTGTCTCTCATGTCTTTTGAAAAGTCCATCATCACCTGGCGCACTTCCTCCGGAGTCAAAGCCGGCTTCGTCCCGCTCATTCCGTCTTTCAGGCCCGCAACCAGTGCGTCGCTGTTGATCTCCATCTTTTGCTTTTTGAAAGTGGTGCCGATGTCGAGCCCGATGCTGTAACTTACTTTATCTTTTGCGTCCTTGAGGGCGGGCGGATTTTGCGCAAATGCAGGGGCTGCCAATGTTGCCAGCGTGATAGCGATTACGAGATTTTTCATAAAATGGAAGCGCCAAAAGCGGCGCGAAATGAAGTCCGGCACGCTAGAGAAGAAAGTGGACGCGTCAAGGCGCCAGGTGACCGCAACTCTAACCATCGCAATGCTGGCCACTGCTTCCTTGCACGCCGCGGTCGAGATTTCCTCGGCCGATGCTGAGCGAATCGGCAAACGGATTTGGCGAAACGAATGCGGTGGCACAATCGCCGGGCTGACTTCATGGAACGTGGGTGAAAACTTCGCTTCCCTCGGCATCGGCCACTTCATCTGGTACCCAAAAGGCCAGCGCGGCCCTTTCGATGAAAGTTTTCCGAAGCTCGTTCGCTTTGTTTCCGCCCACGGCGCGAAATTACCTCAATTTCTTCTTCCCGGGCACGACACCTTCTGTCCATGGAACTCCCGTGTTGAATTTCAGCAAGCAATCGATTCGCCAAAAATGAAACAGCTGCGCCAGTTCCTCGTCGATACCATCGACCTCCAAACTCAGTTTCTCATCGCGCGGCTGCAAGATGCTCTCCCCAAAATGATGGCACAGGCGGCTGATCGCGAAAACGTGCACCAGCAATTCGATCGCGTCGCCGCCAGCGCTCAAGGCTGTTACGCGCTGGTTGACTACGTAAATTTCAAAGGTGAAGGCACGCTCCCAACCGAACGCTATCACGGCGAAGGTTGGGGCCTACTCCAAGTCTTGGAAAATATGCACGGCACCCAATCCGGACTCGACGAATTCGCTGCCTCGGCCAAGAGTGTCCTTCGCCGGCGGGTTGCAAATTCGCCGCGGGAACGCGGTGAGGCCCGCTGGCTGGCTGGCTGGCTCGCGCGAGTGGACGGATACGCGAAATGACAAAACGTTTTCTTAAACTGCTCGTCGCAAACGCGGTCCTGTTCTTCGCCATCTCGGCCGATGCGCAATTTGGTAAGCCCAAGAATGGTTTGCAGCCGATGCGGAGCGCGGTCGACTTGATCAAAAAACAAGAGCCACTGGCGGTAAACCAGCAGTTGCTAGCGAAAATTTCGCCAGATGACGTCCACGTTATTGTCTCTCTGGGAAAACAACGTGCTTACCTCATGGTGGGTGAGGAGATCGTGGTTGACTCCCCGATTTCATCGGGCAAACGCGGCCACACTTCGCCCAGCGGGAACATACACATTCTGGAAAAAGATCCGAAACATTTTTCGTCTCTTTACGGTGACTTTGTTGATAACTCCGGGCGTATTGTGCGCGCGGGAGTGAGCTTGCACATCGATGCCGCGCCGAGCGGAACGCATTTTCAGGGTGCCGCCATGAAATGGTTTATGCGTCTTACCGACGAGGGCGTCGGTATGCACGTGGGAATTTTGCCCGGTTATCCCGCCTCACACGGTTGTATTCGCATGCCATCCGATGGCGCAAAATTATTTTACGATCACGTCAAAGTCGGCACTCCGGTGGAAGTCCAGCCGGCAGCGTGACGGCCGCGAGCGGCCCGCTTCAGGGTCATCCCACGACTTCGGAAGGACCTGAATCGGCGGCAACTACATCAAGCGCTTTCGCAATAAATCGAACGCACGTTGCGCCACCAGCTGTTTGAAGGTTTCGCGATCGCTCGGAAAAAAGAACCTTTCACACTGCACTGGCTGATTTTCCGAACTTAATCCTAAGAACGCCGTACCGACCGGTTTCTCTTCGCTACCGCCGCCTGGTCCCGCGATTCCTGTTGTCGCGATTCCGTGCGTCGCACGGGTTCGCGTCCGCAAACCTTCCGCCATCTCGGTCGCGACCTGCTCACTCACGGCGCCAAATCTCTCGATCGATTCGCGCGAGACACCAAGGGTCTGGATTTTTTCTTCATTGGAATATGTAATGTAGCCAGCAACAAATACTTTCGACGCACCGGGGACGTTGGTAATTTGATCTGCCAGAAAACCGCCGGTGCATGACTCGGCCAGCGCCAGGGTTTGCTCCTGTTCAGAGAGCAAGCGGACGAGAACGGCTCCCAGAGTCTCATCGCTCGCCGTGAAGATCGCGTTTCCCAATAACGCGAACGTCAACCTCGCCGGGACGCGCGCAATAGCCGAGTTCGATTCCGGAGACGGCGGCAATCGGATCGCCAATCTTCTTCTCAATGATGGACTCACCCATGTTCGCGACGCGAAAAATTCGCATCGCGACTTTCGCCAATTCGGCGGTGATCCGGCGCAAAATTGGCGCGACGAAATTGCTGAACATTGGTTGCAATTCACGTGGCGGTCCCGGCAGCAAAAACAGGTGCGGCGATGCAACGGTCGGATTGATATTCCTCGGCAAATACAGCCCGGGCGCAGTCCCATTCTCGTTAGGCAACACTTTCGCTCCTTCTGGAACCAGTGCCTGCCGCCAAATCCGTTCCGTTGTCGGGATTCGGCGCGCCGCGAGTCGGCCGCGAATTGCCTCGTGAATCGTTGCATCCTCGATCAACGGTAACTTCAAGTGGCCGGCTACTAGTTCGCGGGTGATGTCGTCACTCGTCGGACCGAGGCCGCCCGTCACAAAAGCAATCTGTGACCGTGGGAAAACTTCAGCCAGGGCGCTCTGAATGGCATCGCCATCAGGAATCGCGCGCTGTTCGTCGATGCGAAGCCCAAATTGAAAAATTTCGTGGGCGATAAAGGCGAGATGTGTATTGAGCACGTCACCGAGCAAGATTTCCGTTCCAGTATTGATGACGATTACTTTCACGCGCTTGCCTCCTTGTCATGTCGAGCGAAGTCGAGACAGCTCTATTCCTTCCCCTGAAAGGAACAATAGTTAGAGATTCCTCGACTCCGCTCGCAGTGACAATTGTAGCGGCGGTCTATGACCGCCGACAACGACAGTTCGCGCCGCAAGAGCGCTGTGACTACGCCGCGTCTTTATCCTGCTTCTTCCGAATGAGCGGAAGCTTCTTTCCTTCCACTACCGCGCGATTGATCGTGACTTCGGCGATGTCTTCACGGCTGGGCACGTCATACATGATGTCGAGCATGATCCGCTCGAGCATCGACCGCAACGCCCGCGCGCCCGTTCCTTTTGTCACAGCCTGGGCCGCCAGCGCCTTCAACGCATCTTTTGTCACCGACAATCGCACATTCTCCATCGAGAAAAGTTTGGTGTACTGCTTCAGCATCGCGTTCTTGGTATCGGTCAAAATCGCCACCATCTCTTCCTCGGTCAGCGCGTCCAGCGGGGCCACCACCGGCAGGCGGCCGATGAATTCGGGAATCATTCCGAACGCCAGCAAATCTTCCGGCTCCACCCGTCGCACCGCTTCCCTCGCCAGCGCCGCCTCCACCTCCAGAGTAGGACCGCCAAAACCCATCACTTTTTGCCCGATGCGTTTTTGCACGATTTTATCGAGGCCGACAAACGCGCCACCGCAAATGAACAGAATTTTTTCGGTATTGACCTGAATGTATTCCTGGTGCGGATGCTTGCGCCCGCCTTGCGGCGGAACGTTGCAGGTACTGCCTTCGAGAATTTTCAATAACGCCTGCTGCACACCTTCGCCGCTGACGTCGCGCGTAATTGAAACATTGTCAGTCTTGCGGCCGATTTTATCGATCTCGTCGATATAAACGATGCCGATCTCAGCCCGCTTCACGTCGTAGTCCGCATTTTGCAGCAAACGCAAAATAATGTTTTCGACGTCTTCCCCGACATAGCCGGCTTCGGTCAGCGTGGTCGCGTCCGCGATGCAAAATGGAACATCGAGAATTTTCGCCAGCGTTTTGGCGAGCAAAGTCTTGCCCGACCCGGTTGGGCCGATAAGCAGTATATTGCTCTTCTCGATTTCGACATCGGCAAATGGATCGGGCTGGAAAGCAGCCGATGAATCTGTGGGCGCGCCCGCTTGCATGACTCGCTTGAAATGGTTGTGGACCGCGACCGAAAGGGTTTTCTTCGCGATGTCCTGTCCGATGACGTATTGGTCGAGTGATCGGCGAATTTCCGCCGGTTTGGGGACCCGAATAGTCGACGATTGCCGGCGGGCGTCCTCGTTCAGTTCCTTGTCGAGGATGCTTTTGCAGACATTGATGCAACTGTCGCAAATATAAACCCCGGGACCGGCGATTAGCTTGCGCACCTCGGCGTGGCTCTTCCCGCAGAAAGAGCACATTGTGAGGTTCGAAGCCCGAGCCATAAAAGTGCTAACTTTTAAGCAGCTTCTATTCCCCGAGTTTACGGGGTAACGCGGCCTCCGCCACGGCTACATTTCGGTCCGCTCCGTCTCCACCGGCGCCATCGAGAAGCTTCACTTCCTTGCGTGATTTGATCACCTCATCGACCAGCCCGTAATCCCTCGCCTCCGCCGCCGACATGTAATAATCGCGATCGGAATCCAGCCGCACTTGCTCTTCGGATTTGCCGGTATGCTGCGAGATGATTTTGATCAGGCGTTTCTTCAACTTGAACATGTAATCGACTTGGCGCTCGACGTCACTCGCCTGTCCCTGGGCGCCGCCGGACACCTGGTGAATCATGATGTCGGAATTCGGAAGGGCGAATCGCTTGCCTTTGGTTCCGGCGCACAACAAGACCGCGCCCATGCTCGCCGCCATGCCAAGGCAGTAGGTCGTTACATCGCAGGTAAGAAACTGCATCGTGTCGTAAATTGCCAGCCCGGCGCTGACGGAACCGCCCGGCGAATTAATGTAAAGGTTGAGGTCCTTCTTCCCGTCCTCCATTTGCAGGAAAAGCATCTGGGCAATAACCAGATTCGCAATGTGATCGTCGATCGGTGTGCCAATGAAGATGATCCGGTCCTTGCGCAGCCGTGAATAGATGTCATATGCACGCTCCCCTCGGCCGGTCTGCTCGACCACCATTGGGACCAGCACACTTTGGGAAATATTTTTACTTCGTTCGCTCATTAATTTCTACGGTTTCTTTCGCTCGGCTGCCGCTGTTTGGACGCTAACATTCGCCTTAAGAAAATCAATGGTCTTACCCAGCAGAATCTCTTCCACCAGGCCGTTTATTCCGTCGTGTTCCTCGATTTCTTTGCGCATTTTTTCCACTGAAACATTGTAATGTGCAGCCTGATTTCGGATCCGTTCCTCGACTTCCTCAGAGGAGACCTGAATTTTCTCCGCCTCGGCGATGCGATGCAGGATGAAATTCGTTTTCAAGCGATGCGCCGCTAGTGATCCGGCGCCTTCTACCAGTTCCTTTTCCTTACTTTTCAGCATTTCATCCGGCACGCCACGCTGACGGTTACGCTGCACCAATTCACCCAGGGCGCGCCGGGTTTCATTGCGCAAAAGCTGCGAAGGTAAATCAAATTGAGTTTGCTCTTGCAAAGCCTTTACGATTTGCGATTCCTTCGCCTGTTCGACCGCATGCTCCTTTTCGTGCTCCAGATCGTGCGCCACCATAGCCCGCAATTCCGCCAGTGTTTTGTCCTTCGTCAATTTCGTCGCGAAGGCATCATTTAATTCCGGCAACACCTTTTGTTTAACCTCGCGCAACGTGACGGCGTAATCTGCCTTCTTCCCGGCAAGTTCTTTCACCGGCAAATCCGCCGGGAAGTTCACGATCACCAATCGTGTTTCCTCTTTTTTTTGTCCGATCAATTGCTCGCAAAAATTCGGAAGAAAATTGTCCGGCCCCATTCGCAGCCAGAATTTTTTTCCGCCATGCAAATTCTTACTCGCTTCCGGAGCAATCTCGCTGATCGGCCGCCCCTCGACTGTGCTTTCGAAATCGATTACCGCAAAATCATCCATTTGCAGGGGGCGCTCTGGCTCCACTTCCACGAAATCAGCAGATTGGTCCCGCAAACGTTCCATCGCGGTGTTCACTTCCTCTTCCGTGACCTCCAGCGGCGGCAATTCCACCTTAATGTTTTTGTAATCTGGCAGATCAAATTCAGGCGCCGTGATTACGGTTGCGCGAAACCGCATCGTTTTATCATCGCCAATCTTGACGTCCTCCAGATTTGTCAGCGACACCACCCTCAATTGTTTTTCTGCGACCGCATCGCGATAACTTTTTGAGACCAGCTTTTTTGTCAGTTCCTCCTGAATTTCCTTCTTAAACTTCGCTTCAATCACCCGACGTGGCGCCTTCCCCGGCCGGTAGCCCGGAATCTTGGCGTGGCGCGCGAAACTGTCCGCGATCGCATTCCACTCTTTCGCGACCTGATCTGGCGGCAATTCAATTTGCAGCGTGGAAACGGAATCAGGCTGCCTTTCGACCTCGACTTTCATGATGGAAAGCGACCTTACGCCGCGCGCATTTATAGGGCAACCGCTCCCGGTTGCCGGCGTGTTAGACGGCAGGTGACACGCCTGCCCTACAATTCAGATCACGCGTCGCGCCCGCACAAAACATCGCGCACACACTTTCTGTCATCCCGAGGCCCAAAGCCGAGGGACCTCGCATTTGCTCAAGCGTCAGCGGTTTGGAAACCGCCGCTCCTTGAAACAGAAACGCCCCTCACAAAAACATCGCGCACCATCGAAACTCCAAACCAATAGGCAAGCTCGCGATAATCTTCGCAATCGTAGATCGCGAAATTTGCGAATTTCCCGACGTCCAGTGATCCAATCCTATCGACCCGATTCAAACTCGCAGCGGCATTGACGGTGGCTGCCGTAATGGCTTCCGCCGGGCTCATTTTCATTTGCGTGACGGCAAGTGAAAGCATCATCGGAATCGACGCGCTCGGCGAGGAACCAGGATTGAAATCCGTTGCCAAAACTACCGCCAGGCCGGCATCGATCATCGCGCGAGAATCAGGATACGTTTTCGAACCAAGCGTGTAAACCGATCCTGGCAGAAGAACCGGCTGGACGTTGGTTTTTGCCAGCGCGCTGATTCCATCAGGAGCCGTTTGTTCGAGATGATCGGCGGTAGTTGCTCCCAGTTCTGCGGCCAACTTTGCGCCACCGCCGTTGGTCAATTGATCGACATGCATTCGTAACTTCAATCCGTGCTGCTTGGCTGCGGTCAGAATGCGACGCGTCTCTTCTGGATTAAAGTAGTTTTGCTCACAAAAGATGTCGCAGTATTCCGCCAGCTTCTCTCGCGCAATCACCGGCAAGATCGTGTCAATGATGAGAGAAATGTAGCCGGCGCGATCCTCCCGAAATTCCGGCGGAAAGGCATGTGCGCCCAGAAATGTCGCAACCGTTTCCAGCGGCGTTTCCTTTCCGACGTGGCGAATCACCCGCAAAATTTTCAGCTCATCTTCAAGGGTAAGTCCGTACCCGGATTTTGCTTCCACCGTTGTCGTTCCATTTTGCAAAAACCAACTCGCACGCTTTTTCGCGAGCACACAAAGTTCATCCGCGCTGGCAGCGCGCGTTTCCCGCACTGTTGTCTGAATCCCACCTCCGCGCTTTGCAATCTGTTCATAAGTCTCGCCGCGGGCGCGGGCTTCGAAATCGTCAAGCCGATTACCGGCAAATACCAGATGGGTGTGCGCGTCAACGAATCCTGGCAACACCACGCAACCCTGCGCGTCGATGACTTGGGTCTGGCGATCGCAAAGTTTTTCAATCTCAGTCGATTTGCCGACGTGCGTGATCTTGTCGCCGGATACTATAACAGCTCCGTCCGGAATAATTCCGAGTTCGCTTAGCTCTTTCCCACGTCGCGCCCGCGGCGGTCCAGCCAGCGTGATCAGTTGCGACGCATGAAGAAGGGCGAGGGAAGACACGCTGAAGGTTTGGAGAGATTAAAGCGTTGAATGTTCGAAGGGTTGAAGAGTTAGTTCACGCTTCATCGCTCCAACTTTTCATTGCTTCATCGCGTCACCGAAACTTCTTTTCCACCACTTTGCTAATTTCTTTGAAGCGGGCGTCGGATTCGCCGTTGAATACATGCAGTTTGTCCGAAAGGGCCGACTTAAGCTTTTCGTCCTTCAGATTCGCCACATTAATTCTGACGTTCATTCCCGCTCCATCGATACAAGCGCGCACCGCCAGAAGACCAACACCGACATCCGAAATAGAAGCTGGATTGCCTCTGGCAGCCATTTCAGCCAAAAGGTCGTAGGCCTTCGACGCAGTCTGCATAATCCGAAGTGGCACCTCTGCCGCCAGCTTGTTAGCAGCTTGTATCGCAGCCGATCGCGCAGATCTTTCCTTGGCCGAACCTTTGGGCAAAGCGAATGCCGCCATGACCTCGTTGAAAGCGGCAGTGTCTTCGTCGATCAGCAAAAGCATTTCGTCCTTTAGCTGCTGCGCTTTCACAGCCCAATCGCTAAAATATCTGAGTTTCTCCTCCCATCCTCGTTTCCCGGAG
>Ga0193714_1000101_pt1 | contig 11336 bp, 11 predicted proteins | sample U2m1metaG_FD_143039 | JGI IMG/M metagenome (GOLD analysis project Ga0193714, IMG submission 143039) | Soil microbial communities from a riparian zone of the East river system, Colorado, United States - U2m1 | ecosystem: Environmental > Terrestrial > Soil > Riparian zone | place: USA: East River... | reverse complement strand
CACAATTTCAGCTCGACCTTCGGCGTAGGCTTCGGCGTTATCGAAGAAATTGGCTCCGCTGTCGTAGGCGATGGTCATCAATTCCTCGGCCGTTTTATCGCTAATTTGCTGCGCAAACGTGACCCACGCGCCGAACGAAAGCTCGCTCAGCTGCAATCCCGATTTTCCGAGGTGTCGATACTTCATACTAAATGGCAACGCGCGGCGATCTTTCTCCAAGCGGTGGAAATCTACGGCGCCAGAGGCTAGATCGCCGGCAGCTTGGAAGTGGCCGTTCTTTGTAGCGACGGATAAGGTTGCGAGCAACGCTGAAGTGGCAAACACTATTCCCCGCAATCGGGCCGTAGTTCAGCTTGGTAGAACGCTTGAATGGGGTTCAAGAGGTCGTGGGTTCAAATCCCGCCGGCCCGATGGCTTTTTGCCTCGGTAGGAGTGCTGCTCGGCTCCCTCAATCAATTCTGGTGCCCATTGGATGCCCTGCGATGGGCAGTTTCCTCCGTTACACGATCGGGCCCCCCGCAGCTCCAACGGCCGGGGATTAGCCGGCAAATTCAAGCCAAAAGACAGTCCCGAGCAGGGTTTTCGGCCCTGCCCGGGTCTTGATAGCCAAAAGGCTGTTTAAACTTTCGCGAACTTCGCCCGAAACGCTGCGAGTCCCATCAGGCCTGTGCCGAGCAAAGCCATGGTCATCCCACCATCCGGCACTGCGGAAGTTGTCGCCGAGAAGGTCAGAATTGTGCCTCTACCTGCCTGTTGACTGAAGGACCAAATACCCGCCGTCGGGTCAAATCCGTTCCCCATTATGGTTCCGGTTCCCTCAATCAAGATACCATGAACGCTCTGTTGCAAGAACGTCGTGGCTGTCAGATCGAAGGTGAAGCCAGCAACCGACCACAGGGCCGGAGTAGGCGTCGAAGGGTTGAAGATGTAGGGGGATGTCATTGTAACAGGCACCATTGCACCGATGCCGGCAAAGCTTCCCGTATTTGCGCCCCCGGTGACAACGTCTTCGAACATTGTAACCCGTGTCGCCGTGGCAATCGGCGCATCGTAATGCGCGGTGCCACTGATATTCAACATCCCGGTAATCGGAACTGCTTGAGCAGAGGAGAGAAGCCCACCGCTGGCCACCGCTGCGATGATCGCTAAGAGGATTTTATGTAATTTCATAAGTTTTCTGTGATTTCTATTGTTACTAGGAATACCAGGATACAAGCAGAAGCCGTGCCACCGTCGGCTCGTAACTTCTAACATCCTACCTGCGTGGCTGTTATATAACTATGCGAATTAACAGGCCACTGAGAAATCTGTAAATGCTGCCGACGTTCCGGTGAAGCGGCAAAACATATCTTGCTGTAACAACGTAAGAACAAGCCTGTTGCGTAATGCTTATATTTGTTAAGAACTCCGACTTAATGCGCGGGGCAACCAGGCTCTGTTGGGGTTATCGAAACGATGTTCTACTGCGGCACTGGTTCTTGCAGGGACGATTGGCGCCAAGACACAGAGTATTTCGTCACACCGTGGCGCACCGCGGAGCTTTGGACGCGATTCTGACAGCCTAGCGACATAATTGCGGCCCATTAACCGTTGAACGGTGCGAATGTCGCAACCTTGTTCCGAGAGATGGGTGCTGGTCGCGGCCAGTTTTCGCTCTGCGGGTTGCAGCCAACGCCGCTGGCCGCTCCTTTGAGTAGGCCGAACGCGCGCTTGGCGTCGCCAGGTTTCCAAGCTTATGCCGAATCGCTCGCGCGCGGCTTTGATTTCCGGCAAGAGGGCTAGTTTCGCGTCAGGGCGTAATCTGGCTGGTCCAAAGAAATTGATAGGTGGCGATTGCATTAATCGCGACAGATGCTGTGAAAAGCGAACCCTCGATCGCCGATATTTTTGCCGGTCCGTTCCGTAACAGCAAAAGAAACATCCAAGGAAGCAGGATGATTGCGTACCGGTAAGAAAACTGCCAGCCGCCGGGGTTCCCATGGGACCAGAGTGCGACAGTCAGCAGACTTATCGCCGCCCAAGAGACAAACTTATCCTTTCCTCCTTCGCGAAAGAGAAGAAAAAGAAACGGACTTGCTAGGAAGATCGAACATCCGAATCCATAAGGCCTAATGTAAGGAAACTGAGAAATGTTCCCGAACCCTTCAAATAACATTTTGTAGGCGTTCCACGGAATGGAGTGAAACGAAAACAGTCCATGCTCATACCAGGGTTCCCGGAGAACGTTTGGGATGTGGGTGTAGCCAAAATCGAAGATTGAGTGAAAGCGCGCGAAGTTATAGGCAGCAGTGAAGATCGCAAGTGTGCCGGGCACAATGAGGAACCGAATAAGATTGGGCGCTTGTCCCCGAAACCATCGCGTGGCGCTTACCAAACCGCCGGCATCGCCATCGCCACGGGGAAGCCGCGGTAACCATAAATAAAGGTAAATCGGCAAGGTGAGAAGCAACTCGGTGCGGTTGCCGAAAGCCAGTGCGAAGAATGTCCCGGCAAGAAAGGGACGCGGTCGAACCAAGGTGAAATACAGTGCAGCTACTTCGCCCAGCAATGCGAAACCGAGAGCAATCTGCCAAGCGCCCGCGAATCCGAGATTGCACCAGGCCCAAGTTCCAAAAATTGGAAATAACGCCAAGAGGATCCGTCTGCCGAGCGACTGGCCTTCGCGACCGGACAACTTAAAAAAGAAGCAAACGCACAAACCAGTGATCGACGCCGCCAAGACGTGGGCTGGAGAGTTGTGGTGGATCAAGGGAGCTTTCTGCAAAAGCGTGACCGGAACGATGCTAAGGACCGCTCCTAGGGGAAAGACTGAATAATAACGGCCATTGCGTGGCACCATTTCGCTAAGCCAAGGCGGAGGAGGAGCCCGGAGGCCAAGATCACCATGTAGCAACGCTGAAGCAATCCGCTCAGTGTAATTGAAATGATCCTGGACGGCATTGGTCGAGAAATAAAAGACAAGCGCGGCAAACAACGACACCGCCGCTGCCGCCCAGAAGTCTTGGACCCGGTGGTTCCTCACTGTTTCCCCTGCTGCCACGATCCTTCATTATCGTTCCGCGGTCGGATTGACTACCGAATAAACCGCTGCACGGTTGGGGAGTCGTGGGGTCGCGTCAATATTGGACAATCTGTCGGGAAGATCGTGGTTATGATAGTCGGGGCGGCTCGATTTAGAGCAGCCTAGCAGGATTATCTGCCAGTCACCAGTTTCCAACGTTGCTGCTGGTGCTGAAAGATTCGATGAAATCCGCGGGAGCTGCGGATGCGGAGAACAACAGCAAGATGGGCAGCAACTGCCAACTGCGGATAAGGCAAAGGTGACCAACCATGGCGTTTTCTGTAGGTTATCTTTGTCAACCGGTGACTTCCTGTCCACGCAACTGCACTTCTACCCTAGCGTGAAAGCTTCGTTTTAAGGCCTCAGTTCCCAACCAACTAAGAACAAAGGAGTTAGATGAACTAGTAATTAGCAAGCGGCAATCGGACCGGCATCCTGCGGGCAAGGGCTGAACCGTAGAGGGTCTCGGTTGTTCAAGGGATGGGTGTGCATGGCGATTGCTCTAAAAGGTAGAAACATGAGAAATGAACCTCTAAGAATCCAACATGAACTCGCGAAGAGCGCTGCAATACTGCTCGCATTCGCTGCGGGCGGATGGTGGCTAGGAGGACTGCTCGGAGCGATACTGGCGATAATCGCCGTGCCTGTCTTCCTGTGCGTGCTGATTCTTTTAGCAGCTTGGCGATCCTTTTGACGCCAGCGAAACGTTCGTTGTCGACATGCTGACTCTGGCATCATTGCCGCGAATAAAATGCTTAGAAGTCGTCCCTGACAAAGCTCGGTACTGCTCCTGGTGGCTGTGATAGCCATGGCAATTCGGCCCGACAAATGATCCATGGTTTGCCAAAATCTAGAGTTTAAACAGCAATCTGAATCGGGCCGAAGACAATACCAGCGGCACCAATAACACCGCGGTGGGCCGTCACCGCGGTTTAAAGGTGAGCCACAAGATGGACCTAAACAAAGCGGCGCCACAACTGGTCGCTAACAATCAGTAAACCGTCGTCTGAGCAAATTGCCAAAGACTGATTCTTCTGGGGACTTCAAGTCGCCTGCGCCGCCAATCAATCGATCAAACAGGCCGCGCCTCCGCCGTTGTGGCTAAAACACGTGAAGCACCTTGAGGACGATGAAGATAACGACAATGACTCCGATGATGTAGAAGATGTTTCGGTTCACGGATCGTGGATAACACGTCGCTGTCCTGGGCGCCAGGCAATTGATATCGCCACATCCGGCACATTTTATTTATAAGGGTCGTTATACCGTCGCATCTTACCAATCTCTCAGCGCATTCGTGGAGCTAAAGTCAATACTGGGGTTATCTTTCGGATTGACTACTGGCTGGTTCAAATCCCGCCGGCCCGAAATTTTACTTTGCCACGGAACACAGACTTCCAGTCTGTACGCCCAGTGGCGTTGTTCTTCGCTGAAAACCAACAATCTTCGGCGGACAGCATGTCGGCTGGAAATTGCGGTTCTTCTGCGCGCGCGGTAGCGTCCGCACCTCATGCTCAGCGCTGGAATTGTCGGACTGCCAAACGTCGGGAAGTCGACGCTTTTTAACGCCGTCACCCGAACGCACAAGGCATCGGCGGAAAATTATCCTTTTTGTACGATCGATCCGAACGTCGGAATGGTGACGGTTCCCGACGCGCGACTCGACGTCCTCGCGAAACTCTCGCATTCGCAAAAAATCGTGCCGACTGCGATCGAGTTTGTCGATATCGCCGGGTTGGTGAAAGGGGCCAGCACGGGCGAAGGACTCGGTAATCAATTTCTCAGTCACATTCGCGAAGTAGATGCGATTGTACAGGTAGTGCGCTGCTTTGAAAGGGCAGATATTCATCATGTCAGCGGAACGATTGATCCAATTCGCGACATTGAGGTGATCAACACCGAACTGGTGCTGGCCGATCTGGCGTCGTTGCAAAAGCGTCACGATCGAATCCAAAAGGAAGTTCGTGCCGGCTCGAAGAGTGCAAAGACGGAGAACGCAGTGATCGAGAAATTGCTGCCCCATCTTGATGCCGGAAAACCAGCCCTCACCGTCGACGTAACGGCGGAGGAAAAAATCGTGGCGCGCGGTTTCTTTTTGCTGACGTCAAAGCCAACGTTATTTGCGTGTAATGTGGCGGAAAGTGATCTCGTAGCCGCAGTCGCCGGCCGCGGCAGCACAGAATCACCGCAAAAGGCCGCAGCCGGCGACCGCGGCGACAACGCCACGCTTCATGCAGAGGCGGTGCAAGCTTACGCCCGGAGTCACTTCGCGACTGAAGCGGTTATGATCAGCGCCCAGATCGAGAGTGAGTTGGTTGATCTGAGCGAAGCCGAGGCCCAGGAATATCTGCACGATCTGGGACTGAATGAGAGCGGCGTCGGTGCCCTCATTCGGGCTGTCTATCATTTGTTAGGTTTGCGCACCTACCTGACAACAGGCGAAAAAGAATCACGCGCGTGGACAATTCACGCCGGCGACAAAGCCCCCCGGGCAGCCGGCGTAATTCATACCGATTTCGAACGGGGCTTTATCGCTGCCGAGGTAACACCCTATGATGATCTCGTCTCGCTCGGTTCCTTCGCAAAAGCACGTGAAGCAGGCAAGCTGCGGATCGAAGGCAAGGACTACGTCGTGAAGGACGGAGACGTGATCGAATTTCGATTCAATGTTTAGAACTTGGCGTCGGAGGGGCGAGCTCCACGCGAGCCTTGCTCGATCGTTCGGTGTCGCGGGTGCTCCGCCCTCTATTGCCGCGCAAGCTTTAAGGTAAGACCACGGGATCCCTCGACTTCGCGCGGGATGACAATTGCTACTCGGCCACGTATAGAATGCGGCCGCATTGCTCGCAGCTCACAATTTCGTTTCCACTTTTGGCGTGCACCGCCGTCGCGGTCGTCACTTTCATATGACATCCGGTGCAAACACCGTGCTCAACCGCTACCACGGCTGCGTCACCTTTGCTCGCGAATAACCGCTCGTAACGCTCTACCACCTCTTCATCGATGTTCTGCGCGAGCTGTGTCCGTTCGGTCCTTAGTTCTTCCAGTTGCGTTTGCAACGTTTTCGTTTTCTCCTCCAAATCGGTCAGTTGCCGGTTGACAGAATCGCGTCCAGCGGTTGCAGTCTTCTCGGCTGTCGCGATTTCCGCTCGCAATTTGTCAGCTTGCTCCATAAGCTCGAGCTCCTGATCTTCGAGTTGCACGATTTCCTTTTCGTAGCGCTCGATTTCATGGCCCATCGCTTGAAACTCATCGTTCTTGCGCGTCTCGTACTGTTGCGTCTTCAACCGGGAAATGCTGTTTTGACGCGTCCCGACATCGAGTTCTAATTTCTTGCGATCGACCTCCAGTTTTCGCGCCCGTTGTTTTAACGATTCGAGGCTGGCGGCAGTGGCAGTAAGCTGCGCTTCGAGATTCTTTCTCTGTTGCGGCAGCGTCTTTATCTCGAGCGCAATCTGCCGAATTTTTTGGTCCCGATCTTGCAGAATCAACAGTTTTTCCAGCTCCGCTTGCACTCGGAAAACGCTATCGATTGAGGGCGCGGGCGTCAATCGTGGCGAAACGCAATCAGATCTACCAATCAATTAATCCTGCCATTTCGCAGCGAGATTGGACATCCGCTTTTCCAAACTGGAATTTTTTTCCAGATGCTCGCTCGCATTTAAAGAGCACCTGCCTTGACCAAGGCAGCGGAACCCTGTTAATCCGACTGCGATGAGGCGGCTGCTCTGGCTCGATATCGCAAAAGCACTCGCCATTTCCTGGGTCGTCTATTTTCATTTTTTCAACACTGTCTTCGAGCACACCCAGTTTCCTCCCGACGACTGGACCAGTATTGCCGCCAGCGCGGCAACCATTCTCCGGATGGTGTGGCTGAAAATTTCGGGAATCGGTTTCCATGCCGTCGGGGTTTTCATCATTCTCAGCGGGTGGGCGCTGACGGAATCGACGGCGCGCCGTGCAGAATCGGCTTCCCTGAAATGGGGAAGCTGGTACCGCGCGCGCTTTCTGCGTCTCTATCCAATGTACTGGGTCGCGCATCTGGTCTATCTGGTTTCACCATTCGTCGCGCGGCTCGAACCGGTCGATAGCCGGATCATACTAAGTCTGCTTGGCCTGCGTTTCATCGATATCACGATGAACTTCATGTACCTGAACGCGGCCTGGTGGTACTTCTCCATGCTCATTCAATTCTATCTGATCTTCCCCCTACTCTTCTGGGCGGCGCGCCGTTTTGGACCATTTCCGTTCTTACTAATGGCATGTGCACTTGGATTTTTCGTGCGCTACATGCTGCTCGTCGTCTATCCCCAGCATGGCTTTTGGGTCCTTGGCGGGTTCGCCATTTGCCGTCTGCCTGAATTTGCCTTGGGAATGGCTCTGGGAATGTGGCACAAGCAATCACCTGCCCGGGTGGAGCGGTTTCTTTTGCGAGGCGCGGGCTTGCTCGCCGGACTGCTATTATATCCCGCAGCACTGTGGCTCTATCATAACGGGATTACTTATGTCTTTGTTGATTTCGCTACCGGCACCTGTTGCTTGCTTGAAATAGTGGGTGTGGCTGGGATTATTTGGCGAGTTAGTAGCGTAGCCAAAGTATTCGGTTTGGTTGGCGCATTCTCCTACGGTCTGTATCTCATTCATCAACCTTATGTCATCTGGCTGGGACTTCGCATCCGACCAATATCGCCCTGGTCGTTCCTGTCAGTCTTCGTCGTAACGTTGATGGTGCTTAGCGCTTGGGGAATCCTTTTGGAGAAATCGACTAACGCACTTGTGAACAAGCTGGTTCCGTCAAAAAAGGTGAATAATGACTAGTAAACCGTGTCTATTCATGACCTGATCAAGGTTCACAATTTCGAGACTGGATTTTCTGTAAAATCGAGCCACTCTGGCCACTCATGAAAATCCTTACCATCATCGCTCGCGTACTACTCGGGCTCGGCTTCATCGTTTTCGGCTCAAACGCCTTTTTGCATTTCATCCCCATGCCCCCGCTTCCGCAGAGTTTGGCGGGGGACTACACCCGAGTGTTCCTTGCCAGCGGTTATGTTTATATCATCGGAGGGCTTCAGGTGATTGGAGGTTTACTTCTCCTGATTGGACGCTTCGTCCCGCTGGCTCTCACGATTCTTGGCGCAATTATCGTTAACATCCTGATCTTTCACGCGCTCATGGCACCGGAAGGTTTTCCACCTGGACTCGTTTTTACTGCCCTCGAGCTATTCCTGGTGTGGCGATATCGCGAAGCGTTCATCCCGCTGCTTAGGCCGTAAGACCTTTCGCTCATTAAGTGGTCGCGGGAGTCCCGGGTTCCTCCTGTAGACGGGACCGACGCTCAGCGCCCTACCAAAATGTTGCGATCCGAGTCGCTAGACGAAACTCTGTTGAACCATAACCCTTCACTCCGCCGGGGATGTCACGGGCAAAAGATCAGCAAGAGAAACACTGCAAACAGAAGCAAATGAAGGCACCCTTGCAAAACACTCGTCTTTCCGCTGGTGAACGTGACTACGCTTACGGCCAGCGTAAGTAAAAGCAGCGGCAAATTTCCGCCTTCAATGCCGAGTGCGACCGTTCGCTTCGAGATGATTCCAATGGTTAGAACCGCGGGAATTGTCAGACCAATGGACGCAAGGACCGATCCATGCAGAATATTGACCGAGCGTTGCAGCTGATTTCTTGTGGCGGCTTTGATCGCGCTCAACGCTTCCGGCGCTAGCACCAGACCGGCGACAATCGCGCCACCAAACGCTTGCGGCATACCGAAGCTCTCAATGCTGTTATCCAGCGGAATGGCGAATTTTTCCGCCAGTACGACGACCACGAGAAGATAAAGGACCAGCATCACAGCGTGATAGATGGTCGAGTGCATCGGCCCGGCATGATGCTCTGAAGCGTCCGCCGCGCCCTTTAATTCCATGAAATACGCACTGTGTCGCATCGTCTGAATTAGAAGAAAAATCGCGTAAAGGCCGATCGACGCGATCGCGAGAAAAATTTCCTGCACCGTCGAGAATCTCGGACCGGAGAAGGATGTAGTGAAATTGGGTAGGACCAAACCGAGCACACTCAGCACCATGATGGTATTGAGGTACGCGCTCGCCCCCTGCAAGTTGTAATGCTGTTCGTGATGACGCAGGCCGCCCAGCAGCAGCGATAACCCGATCAAGCCGTTGAGCGCGATCATGATTACGGCAAACATCATGTCACGAGCAAGCGTCGGATTATTCTTTCCGTGAAGCATCGCCGCCGAAATCATCATCACTTCAATGGTGATGGCGGACAAAGTCAGGATAAGCGTTCCGTAAGGCTCGCCACACTTGATGGCGAGGCAATCAGCATGTCGCACAACGGAAATCGCCGACCAGAGCACGCCAACGAAAAGCCATAAAAAGACGACGCCCATTACGCCCGGATGCTCAAAATTTTCAACCAGTCGGCTTCCCGCCCACAGAAAGATCGCTGCCGTAACAACGCCGATGATCAGGGAGAACTCCGAGCGAATCAGGGAGCCAAGACCGTTCCGCTTTCGCTCATTTCTTTTCGATTTCAACGCCTTCGACATGGCACGAGCATATGGAGCGCGATAATATCATGCAATCCAACGCGCATTTAACTTCTGGCTGTTCTGTGACCTACTATTCGCGACTTTTTCCTTTTTAATTCTTGATTTCTAATTTTTAATTTCCCCTGATGCCAGGTGCTTGTGTAATTGTCGCTTACCGACCGAAACCCGGTAAGGAAGACGACCTTCTTGAGCTGGTGCGAAGTCGCGTTCCAACTCTGCGCAAGGAAGGACTTGTATCGGATCGGACCCCGACCATTATGCGCGCGCGTGACGGCACAATCATCGAAGTATCGGAATGGAAATCGAGCGAGGCGATCGATGCCGCGCACAAAAATCCTAATGTCCTCGCGATGTGGGAAAAATTCTTTGCCGTATGCGATTGCGTTCCCCTAAATACGTTAGCGGAGGCAGGGGAAATGTTTGCCGGCTTCAAGCCGGTCGACGACTGAGCAACACGGAACACCGGCCCTGACCTGTGTGGCGCACAGACCTCAAGTCCGTGTTCCTCGTCTTCCAATTGGCTTATCCAAACTGCTTACATTTTTCGGGAATCGTAAGCCCAGTGCAAGAGCGCCTGGCGTTGGCGCCGCCGGCAGGATAGATCGCGATGCGCACAATGCTTCTTTAGTTGCGCAACGTGACGTCGCGCTGCACGCCATCTGGCAATCTGGCGTAAATCATCCTGACAACGTCGTCCCGAATAATAACGGCAGTACCATTGGAACCAGCCACGCGGATCTTCAGGGTAGATCCAACCTTTCTTTCGCCAAACCTCGAGGGTCTGCGATGCATTCACGCCGAAATAATTTAGGGAAGCACAATGTCCGTTCTGCGAGAACTTCGCGTGCTCAAACCAGCTTGTCGGAAATTCCCGTCGACAATCGGTCATGTATTTGCCGCCAAATACACCCAGCGCGAGCATTTGCCTGGGAGTCAGATCGGGCTTGAATCCCGGGCGAAAATCGCGGCCCATCGGCTTCGTCCTCCAATAGACATAGCCTTTCTGCATCTTGTCATTTACTTTTACGCACACCGGTTTCAATAGTAGTCCTGAACCGTTTGTCCGAAGATGATTACTCCGGAGGCGAGAATGCAACAATCTCGTTAGCGACGCGATGATTCGACCAGAAATGCTCACCATCGAAAGTAAGTGAGCGGCAGGCGAACGGAACTGCCGCCAGATCTTTGATCTCTGGTCTTTCCTCACTCAAATCAAGCTGTGCAATTGTCCAGCTCTCGCCGTTCTGTTCGGTTCCGCGCAACACGTAAATCAGCCCATCGACAAATGTGTGGCCGGAAATCTCCGACCCAGCATCGATCGAGCGCAAAATATTTCCCTTCGTATCCAGTTTCAGGATTCGATGCTTATACCATTGACTAAGATAAATATTTTCCCCGTCGTAGCTGAGATACGATCCGGTAAACTCCGGGCAAGCGATTCGTTCCTTGTCCGAGAAGCCGGTATCGGGAACGAACGAGCGAATGTAACGATCATCGTTCACGCCCTCACCAATAGTGAAGCGGATCGACCCATTGGTTGAAACCGCCGCCCACGGAATGCCGGGCGCTTCGATATCCTCGGCCACTTTCCACTCCACCGGATCAATTGCATACACTCGCCGCAGATCGCGCGATCCCATCCAAAGCACGCCACGCTTGCCATCCCACGCCAACGCCTGTGGCGCCACTGCTGCAGAAGGGAGC
>Ga0193714_1000100_pt1 | contig 11353 bp, 8 predicted proteins | sample U2m1metaG_FD_143039 | JGI IMG/M metagenome (GOLD analysis project Ga0193714, IMG submission 143039) | Soil microbial communities from a riparian zone of the East river system, Colorado, United States - U2m1 | ecosystem: Environmental > Terrestrial > Soil > Riparian zone | place: USA: East River... | reverse complement strand
GTTGCCGCAGGACGCGGGCTCGCGATCTGATCCGCAACCCGCAGGTTCGCTTCGCCTCTCCGGGCTCGAGCCACTCAACATCACGCCTGACTTTGGATTTGCTGTCATCGGTGAGCGAACGAATATCACCGGTTCGCCGAAGTTTTCGAAACTGATTCTGGCCGGCGATTTCGAGGGCACGGTCGCAGTTGCACGGCAGCAGGTCGCGAATGGAGCAAATATTATCGACATCAATGTCGACGAAGGGATGCTCGATTCGGAGGCGACGATGACGCGCTTCCTAAATCTCGTTAGCAGCGAACCGGAAATCGCGCGCGTCCCGGTCATGATCGACAGCTCGAAATGGAGCGTGATCGAAGCGGGATTGAAATGCGTCCAGGGGAAAAGCGTGGTCAATTCGATCTCGCTCAAGAACGGCGAGGAAGAGTTCCTGCGACACGCCCGATCGGTCCGCCGCTATGGCGCAGCCGTAATCGTGATGGCTTTCGATGAGCGCGGGCAGGCCGACAATCTTGAGCGCAGAATCGAAATCTGCCGGCGCGCGTACGAGTTACTGAGGCAACGCCTCGATTTCCCGGCCAGCGACATCATTTTCGATCCCAACGTTCTTACTGTGGCGACCGGCCTGGAGGAGCACCGCAATTATGCCGTCGATTTCATCGAAGCGACGCGTTGGATCAAAGAAAACCTGCCTGCCGCAAGAGTGAGCGGCGGCATCAGTAACATTTCGTTTTCGTTTCGCGGAAACAACGCCGTGCGCGAAGCGATGCACGCAGCGTTTCTGTATCACGCCATTCGGGCTGGCCTGGACATGGGAATTGTGAATGCAGGCCAGCTTGCGGTTTACCAAGAAATCGAGCCAGAACTGCGCGAGCGGGTGGAAGATGTGCTCCTGAACCGTCGCGATGATGCGACGGAGCGGCTGGTGGATTTCGCCGATCGCGTGAAAGTGAAGGTGAAGGAGCAGGTGCAGGAAAAGGCCTGGCGTTCCTCTCCGGTAGAGGAACGGCTCAAGCACGCACTCGTGCAAGGCGTGGTTGATTTCATCGAAACCGATACCGAAGAAGCGCGCCGCAAATTTCCCAGACCGCTCCAGGTAATTGAAGGGCCGCTTATGGCCGGAATGAGCGTGGTGGGCGATTTGTTTGGCGCCGGCAAAATGTTTTTGCCGCAGGTGGTGAAGTCGGCGCGGGTCATGAAAAAAGCTGTGGCGTATTTGATGCCGTTCATGGAAGCGGAAAAAACCGCCGGCGCGAAACCGCAGGCGCGCATTGTCATGGCCACGGTCAAGGGCGACGTGCATGACATCGGCAAAAACATCGTTGGGGTCGTGCTGCAATGTAACAACTACGAGGTAATCGATCTCGGGGTAATGGTGCCGGCGGCTAAGATTTTGGAAACGGCGCGCGCGGTGAACGCAGATGTAGTTGGCTTGAGCGGTCTCATTACTCCTTCGCTCGATGAAATGGTGCACGTGGCGCAGGAAATGGAACGCGAGAAATTTCGCCTTCCGCTCTTGATCGGTGGAGCAACGACCAGTCGCGCGCATACCGCGGTAAAAATCGCACCGCATTATCAATCCAGTACCGTGCATGTGCTCGATGCCTCGCGCGCGGTCGGCGTAGTCAATAAGCTGGTCAATCCGAACTCGTCGAAATCTTTCGATCAAGAAACCCGGGCCGATTATGAACGATTGCGGGCGGAACATTCAGCAAAGATCGGCCAGCGCGACCTGCTCGTGATCGGAGAGGCGAGAGCGAATGCACCGAAGTTTGATTGGGAAAAGTACGCTCCGCCGAAGCCAGTGTTTCTGGGGGTCCGCGTGTTTTCTTCGGATCCGGGGGGCGCAGGCTGTCAGCCTGCAGTTGCCGGCAGCTTGCCGGCAATATCTTCGTCTCGGCAAGCTGCCGAGACGGACAGACTAGCAGCCTATGCTCCCCAGATCTCATTGGAGACGCTCATTCCCTTCATCGACTGGTCACCGTTTTTTCATACTTGGGAATTGCGTGGCCGGTACCCGGCAATTTTAGACGACGCGACCTTCGGCAAGCAAGCGCGTGAGCTTTTTGATGATGCGCAAAGATTGCTCGCAAAAATTGTGGAGGAGAAACTAACCCAAGCGTGCGGCGTCATTGGATTCTGGCCGGCGAATGCGGTCGGCGACGACGTTGAGCTTTTTACCGACGACTCGCGCTCAACCCGGCTCGCGACTTTGCATTTCTTGCGACAGCAAATGAGGAAACCAAGCGGACAATTCAATCATTGCCTGGCCGATTACGTTGCGCCCAAGACTCAACTTGACGGTCGTCATGGACCGCCGCTCCAGGATTACATCGGAGGCTTTGCGGTGACCGCTGGAATTGGCGCGGACGAAGTCGCGGAAAAATTTAAAGCCGACCACGATGATTACAGCGCGATCATGTTGAAGGCGCTGGCAGATCGATTGGCGGAAGCGTTTGCAGAATATGCCCACAAACTTGCGCGTGAGGCGTGGGGATTTGGGCGCAACGAAAACCTGGCGACGGAGGATTTATTTCGCGAACGATATCAAGGTATCCGGCCGGCGGCAGGCTATCCGGCCTGTCCTGATCATACGGAGAAGCGCACTCTGTTTGATTTACTCGAGGCCGAAAAGAATTGCGGCATCAAACTCACGGAATCGTTCGCGATGCATCCGGGTGCCAGTGTAAGCGGACTTTATTTCTCGCATCCGGAAGCGAAATACTTCGGGGTGGGAAAAATCGCGCGCGATCAGGTGCAAGACTATGCGGCGGGCACAGGCCTGTCGGTTACTGAAATAGAAAAACGCCTGGCGCCGAATCTAGGTTATGAGCCATGAGAATGACGAAGCTCGAAGGAATGACTAAAAGTCCGAATCGCACCATCGGGTTATTCCTTATTAGGCTTCATCCCGCGTTCGTCATCCGTCATTTTTAAAGTTCGTTTTCGCGAGACGCGCGCGCTACCCGGATCGTTGCAGCGGCGCTCGTAGCAAACGCCAACTCGCAGGCGAGAAAATCGGGGCGACAGGATTTGAACCTGCGACCTCGTGGTCCCAAACCACGCGCTCTACCAAGCTAAGCTACGCCCCGAGGAATGCGTGACGGTTATCACGTGCACTGCCAGAGCGCATGTGAAATCTGTTCAGGCGACCTGTCGCCGCGGCGACCGCTCTACCAAGCTAAGCTACGCCCCGATATGAACGGAGCATGACATGCGCTGAAGTGGCCGCATGCAAAAAAATGCGTAGTTTGAAAAAATCGCGCATCGTAATGACAGCTTAATGCGGCTCACCCGACTTCGAACATGATCGCGAAATTTTTCCTAGTCGCGGCCTCAATGCCAATGATGGCGGCATCTGTTTTCGCACAGGCGGCGGTTTCCAGTTCAACCAATCCGCAGGAGAATGCCACGCCGCAGATTTCGCCAACGCCTCCGCAAAACGAAGGACCGGCACCGCGCATTCCTTCCCTTGATGAGTTGGATCAAGCGTTCAAGCAAAGTTCACTCGGAAAAGCGGCGGACGAATCGCGCCTGCATGCGCAATGGCGAGAGCTTTCCAATCGTTTTATTAATGATCGTGACCTGGTGGAGGCGCGGGCGAACGCAGGCAGGGCAAAGACGGACCTGGAAAAGCGCCATCGACTGCGTGCCTATTACACGATGTTTTACGATCGCATGCGCGCGCAAGCGAGCTCTCCAGAACTTAAGAGCTATATCGACACGCACAAAGCGCAGCATTTGGCGTTGCTGGCACAAAACCGCGTTCGCCCCTCGCCTGCTCCTCCTGCTGTCACCGCGGCACGAAAGAAGGAAGCGAACGGGATTGCTTCGCCAAAACCTAAATTGCGAGCGCCAGAACCGCCTTTGCCACAATAGTCGGAGACGATGCGACGTGATTTCTGGCGTTGCGATTCAGATTTGGGGAGCGCACGCGCCCTCGCGTGCTGTCGTGGGCGCCTCGCCAACGACTTTCCTCGATTGACTAACAGGAGTTTTTCGGCGAGGCGCCGAAATCAGCACGCGAGGCGCGTGCGCTCCCCGGAATACGCTGCGGAATGACATTTGCGACCTCGGCATGGGCGTGGGGAGCTCCGAGCAAAATGAAGCTCGCAACGATCGTTAAAACTGATTTTTGGCGAACCGGAACATGCAGAAGTCACCGCGCGGCTAAGCAGCTGTATAAAGGAGGGTTCAGGCCCCTGTTTGGCGGGAAGGCGGCCAAGGCGAAAATAATGAGATGCTTGCCGGAGGTGCGTGCCCAGCTATTCTAAACGTTCCGATTCTGGCGCGTTCGTCTAGTGGTTAGGACACAGCCCTCTCAAGGCTGGTGCACGGGTTCGACTCCCGTACGCGCTGCGGCCCTCTTTTCATAGGTAAATCGTCCAAAATCTCAAGATTTTACTTGCTAATTCGGACACTTTTCGGACAGTATTCGTGCACTTAAGCACTATGAACGCGAAACCAAAGGCAAAGCGGGACAGGTTCCCTATCATCATAAAACGCGGCTCTTGTTCGGTAAAAATTTACCGGGACCGTAAATTAACCGGCACCTATTACCGGGTGTGCTATCACCTTGGCGGCAAACGCCTTCGGTTAAACTTCGCTGACCTCAACAAAGCTAAGGAGGAGGCCGAAGCGAAAGCCGCACAGCTCTCACGCGGTGACGTGGAGGCGATGCAAATCTCCGGCAAAGATCGTTTGATCTATGGCCGCGCCTTGGAGGCGATCAAAGACCACGGCCTTCCTCTGGACGCTGTTGCGCTCGAGTACAGCGAAGCAAGGAAACATCTCGACGGAGTTTCCGTGCTCGATGCAGCGAAGTTTTACGCACGGCATCATGGCAAAGGAATAAAGCGAAAGCAGGTTTCGGAAGCTGTAAAAGAGATGATCGCGGCCAAGAGACTTGGTGGCGTCAGCGAAGTTTATCTGAACGACCTGCGGTATCGTTTAGGCGTATTTGGCGAACGGTTCCATTGCGACGTCTTTTCGCTCACGCCTGAGGATGTTCAATGCTTCTTTGACGGCGTTACGCTTAGCCCACGCAGCTTTAATAACTTCCTTAGCATGCTGCGAACCTTTTTCCGATTCGCCCAGGAACGGAAGTGGCTGTCGAAAGAGAACGATTTATTGGAGAGCGTCAAAAGGCGGAAGGACAAGCACAATCCTGTTGAAATCCTCACGCCTGCTGAAATAACCACGGTTCTTGAGCATTCGACTCCAGAAATCTCGCCCTGCTTGGCTCTCGGAGCGTTTGCCGGTTTGCGCTCGGAAGAGATTCTTCGGCTCGACTGGAAAGACGTAACGAAGAGGCCGGGTTTCGTCGAGGTTGCTGCTGACAAAGCCAAGACCGCTACGCGCCGTCTCGTCCCGATTACAGACAATCTTGCATTCTGGCTCGCCCTGTCCCCTTCCCATGAAGGACGATTGTGGAAAGACACTAAGGCCATGTTCTTCAAGAGGCGTTTGCAGGTGGCAGGCAAGGCGAAGGTGACCTGGAAACAAAACGTGCTTCGGCACTCGTTCATTTCCTACCGGCTCGCGGAATTGCAGAACATCAACCAAGTAGCGTTGGAGGCAGGTAATTCGCCCAAGATGATTCACCGGCATTATCGCGAATTGGCGACGCCGGAACAGGCGAAAGGATGGTTTGCTATCATGCCTGAGATAGCAGGAAATGTTGTGCCGATCACTGCGGCGAGTCTGTGAAGGAAATCGCCGACAAACCCTACAGGCTGACTTTGAGGAAGGCTGTCACTGCCGCTTCCGCGTGGCAAGCGTCGAGAAGTCCTGAAGCCCATCGTGCGATCAAAACACGACGCCAAGCCATCCTACGGCGCCTTCGGCGCAAGATAACTAAGGCTGAACGGAAAAGCTTAACTTACGAGGTAGAACTCTTAGCCGTAGCTGAAACCCAATTTTTCGGCGTCAAGCACCGGGATACAACGTTACCGCGCGGCCCTGACGGTAAGCCGTACGTCCCTAAGACTTCGGGCGGCAGGCTTCACGTGCCGGTCGCTGCGTTGCCGCTGAACGCACGCGGGCGGCGGCATATTCCGTCTCCACGAGATATCGTGGCAAACGTCGTATTTGAAAAGTTCATTAATAAAGGAAATCTGGCGATGGCGCTTGCGAAACTCGCGGCGATTTGCCCCGAGAAGTATCGAGCGGAAGTTCTCAAGATGGCGGTATCAAATACACAGGTCCGACGCGCATTAAATCGGGTTGGACACGATGTGTTACTCGAATGGCCGCCCAGAAAGGATGAAATGCTTATCCTGGAAAACTTTTACGCAACCACTCTATTCCATCGACCATTGAAGGGAGTGGCTCCGGATGTGGCTGTGTGGATGATCGTCCGAAAAACAGGAGTTGAACTCAGCGTTGACAGGTATCGCCGGATTCTGCGCAAATTTTTTGTCAGATAGTCAGGAATCCAGAAAACCGCCCTTACACCACACGCAGCATAGCGCATTCAAAGACGCGTGAATGCAAATTGCATTGAAACAGCGTCGGGAACTCAGCGCGATAGTGCCGCTGACGGATTGCTAACGAAATTTGAAATCGCAGAGCGGCTTAAAGTTGCGCCGCGAATTGTCGATAGCTGGATGAAGCGGGGCCGGATCCCATTTCTTAAAATCGGCAAATCCTGCCGCTACCGATGGCCGGACGTTTTGTCGAAGCTGAGCGAGTTCAGAGTGAACTGAGGCGATGCGCGATGGATACCACAAGAAAAAGAATGGGGCGCCAGTCGCGCACCCACTGCCGATCACTCTAACCAGAGCAGTTCGCTCGTCGCGGCCCGCCTCTGTAGGTTCACTGTCGCGAAAAACGCGCGCTACGGCTCAGGCTTGGAATAAAGAACGGCATTTCTATAAACCTTTATCAACGCAGTTCCGGCATGACGGGTTCGAGTACCGGCAGATTGCCCGCGAACACGACGCGGCGATCTACGAGCAAAGATGGGGTGGTTGCGCGGATCCAAGCGTTTGTTACGAGGTAATTCGCATTCGGCGGCGGGAAGGGTTTCAAATTGGCGCGAGGGTTGTTGAGCCAGCGGAGGTTTATCCAAACGCCGAAGCTTGGGGTGTTGATGGATTCACGCTCACAAAGACGCGGCGTTTGCCCAGTTCCGCAAACTTGCATGAGGCTTGACCTGAATACGACCGCTTTGCCGACGCTGGCAAGCCACTGCCTCCTCATCGGCCATGGGCAAAAAGCAGACGTTGTGTGGACTGAAACTAATTTCGTGGCGATCTGCGACCTGATGCGAAACGGGAACGATTGGCATTACTTTATGATCCCCTATCGGAAGGAGGACGGGACAGCTCATTTCGCGAAGGCTAAAAAAGCCCGCGCCGACAAATATGCAGACTGGGCGTGGGATACGATTACCGGAAAAGCGAAGAAACGAGCGGGCGTCGGTTTCTACCCACGAAATGCTAGTGGGCAGAGCTGTTGGGCAGCCATGGATTTCGATGGCAGTGACGGACATAACAATCGCGATGATGCGAATGCCCGCGAGCGTGCCTTCAAAGCTTTTCAGCTCCTCCTGCATCATCCCGAGCTATTCCTTGTGCTTTGCACATCCGGGAGTGGGGGCTGGCACCTATTCATTTTCAGCCGTGACTTTCATCCGGTTGCATCCTGGATACGGCTCCTGAAACAGGTGGCCGCATTAATCGGTGTAAATATCCAAAAAGGTGAATGCGAGATTTTCCCGTCCGACTCTCGTGGCCAAGTCGGGTATGGGATCCGGGCACCGGGCACTTGGAATCCGAAACATGATACTTTCAGCCTGATAGCTTTTGAGAACGTCAGCCCTCTTTTTTCTGCCCACACAGAGGAGAGAAAGAGAGTCTCTTTATCTTATAGATCAAAGCACGGAGTAAAAGACCCTGCTTTGATCTATAGGAACGAAGTACCGGTTTATCGGGGCGAATTTGATGAATGGCAGACTCGCTTCGCCATTACAGCTTTAAGGACGCGACGCGAAGAACTGAAACTGATGGTCGATTACATTTTCCGTCAGGTCGGAAGGGATGTGGCGCGACGGAATGCCGAGTTGCAATACAGCGAAAAGACTGTGACTACCGCAGCAACCCCGGCTGAGCACTTGCAGGAGCTTGAAGAGCTTTGGGACTGGTGGGAGGCTCAGTGGCTGGCGGAATTATCTGAATCTGAACGCAAGAAATTTGAAGCTCTTCCGATCAACAGTAATGACCGAACAGCGTTTCGGATCGTCAGAAACTTTGCGCGCCTGGTAAACGAACATGGATGCGATTTCAAAATCGTGGCGGAACATCTTGCAAAAAGGCTGCCAGCCACGCTTCAAACGGCATGTAATATTCGGCGGCGATTTTGCGATGCGAAAATCCTGCAGCCCACGGTGGCCTATGTACCGCATAAATTGGCAGCACGGTACCGCTGGATCGCATGAACAGGCCCATCCTGGAGCGGTGGCATATATCTTTGGCGTGGACATAAGCTATAGCTCCCCTCGCCGCGGTCGGCCAACGATCCGCAGCAAAGAAGTTGTGAACGAAATCTGTTACCGAATCGCTTGCGGCGAATCGCTCCGCCATATTTGCCTCGATCCGAAAATGCCCTGTCGCGATACGGTTTTCCGGTGGTTGCGCAATGATCGGATCCGCCGCCTCAAACTGGAGGCGCTGCTCTCCGCCATGCGAGGTCAGCGACAGAACAAAACTTAACACTTCCTCGCGCACGCACGCGTACTGGTAGAAAAAAGGGGGTGGATGTCCGATTAACGCGAAGGTATGCCAGAATTAGCTAATCCCGTGCAACAGAGGATGAACGTTTGTTGTGCTGTTGTCTTGACACGCACGCGAGATTTTTTCAAACTCGCGTCGCTACGGATCTCGAATCAGGGGGAGGACATTTTACCCCGCTAGGTTCTTCGCCCTTCCGGACCCGCAATAAACTCATTCAACCGAGCGGGGAATAAAAGAAAGGAAGCCGAGATGAGAAAACGTAAAGCGGCTCGAGGAAAAAAGCCTTATCCAGACCGCAGCGGCAAAAACATCTCGCAAGAAGAGCAATTCCGGCTGCTTGTCGAGGGGGCAGAGCAGTACGCAATGCTGCTCCTCGATGAAGACAATTTAATCACATTCTGGAGTAGGGGCGCGAAGAAGCTGTTCGGCTGGAGCAGCAAGCAGGTAGAGGGAAAGAAAGGCGATATCATTTTCACCCCTGAGGATCGGAAGGCCGGTAAGGAGAAAGAGGAATTTGACACCGCTCGGCGGGAAGGCTGCGCCGTGGATCGTCGCTGGCACATGCACAAGGACGGTTCACGCGTTTTTGGGGACGGGTTGCTCTTGGCGCTCAAGGATCCTGACACCAGAGAGACGCGCGGTTTTGCCAAAATCTGTCGCGATGCGTCGGAACAACATGAAGCATCGGAGGCCTTGCGACGCGCTCATGCCGAACTCGAACAAAGGGTAGCCGACCGAACAAGGGAATTGGCCCAGATAAACGCGGCCCTCAAAGGCGAGATCGAACGGCGGAAGGAACTCGAGCGCGAAATCCTCGCCGTGACCGAGCGCGAGCGCGGCCGCATAAGTCAGGATTTGCATGATACGCTCTGTCAGGAATTGACTGCGACGGCTTTCCTTTTGAAATCTCGGGCGAAAAATATTGGTGCTGATAATCCGAAATGCGCCCAATCGTTAGAAGAGGCAGCGCAAAATGTGAATCAAAACGTGGGACTTGCCCGTGATTTGGCGCACAACCTTCGCCCATTTGATTTCCTGCCGGGCGGCCTCATTTCCGCGCTACGCCAGCTGGCCGCGCGCACGAATAAGAGGGTTCCCTGCCGGTGCGACTGCTCGCAGAGAATCTACGTGCGCGACCAACATATTTCGGTCAATCTCTATCGCATTGCGCAAGAGGCAGTGAACAACAGCCTCAAACATGCACAGGCAAGTCACGTCGTCATTGGCTTACGCCGACGCGATAACGCGCTTGTGCTTTACATCCGCGACGATGGTGCTGGTTTTCAGCCCTCAAAGAAGGGGCGCGGCCTAGGGATTCATTTGATGACGTACCGCGCTGATATTGTCGATGGTAAGCTATCGATAGATACTCAGCCGGGAGGCGGCACTACAATCACGTGCCAAGTTCCACCAAGACGTAGTCGGGATTCGCTCAGGGGTTTGCTCGGGAAGTAAGTGGCGAGGTTCTTTGACGGTCGTAATCATTTACCGAGCGCTGAAGATTTCTAATTCAAGAGAGAGCCGTACTGGATTGGCAAAGTGCGAAAGAGGACGCCATCGGTTACGCGAAAGCGCGCGCGAAATTTGGACGCGGAGAGATTCGTGTGGTCGATAACGCTGGCGAGGTGCAGCGCGTGATCTCCGATGGAATCGCGGACTTATCTAAGGGGACGGGCGTAAAATCGGTCTTAACTATCCACCGATTTTTGCCGTGGAATCCCTGACACTCGCACGGCGAGATAAAAATTACTTCTGGCGCACCGTCGATTTGGCGAATGCCGACGCAACGACAAATACCAATAAAGCGAACGGTACGCTTGGCGCCTTGCAGCCGGTTCAACGATTCGTTCCGCTTGCCCATAGGACTTCGCGATACAAAAAACTGATGATTTTGACATGCATACAAAACCGCTAAGCCCGTCTCGTGCGATTAGCTACGACCAAGGTTAGAGGGATTAGGTGATCTTCCTGACAAAAATTAGCGATAACTCCCATCCTCGCACCTCATGAAGAAGGAAATTGCTACAAACCCCGCCTATAGAAAAGTGGTTGCGGCGTTAGACGACTGCGAAAAGCGTTACGACGGTTTAATTAAACGGACTGGCGCCAGCAACGATTTACGCCTGTCCTCCATGGTTGCAATATTGAAGGGTGAGGTAGAACAGCGTAGACGCTTGGAGGTCGAGTTGCTAACGGCGGTGGAAACCGAACGTCAACGGATCGGGCAAGATTTGCACGACGATCTTTGCCAGCGCCTCGGCGCAATCGCACTCCTTATTGGTTCTCTGGCGAAGGAAGTAAGCGTGTTAGACGAGAAATTGGGCGGAAAAGTGGGAAAAATACCGTCTCTAGTAACCGAGACCATCGGAAGCTGCCGCAGTCTTTCGAGAGGGCTGCATCCAGTAACGCTCGCATCAGCCGGTTTGCCTGCCGCCCTGGAAGAACTCGCCGCCAGAGTACCAGCCGATGTGAAATTTCATTGGCCTCATTCGGAAAGGATTGACTTTGAGCCGATGCTTGCTCTTCACCTGTATCGGATAGCGGAAGAGGCGGTCGCAAATGCGGTGAAACATGCAGGAGCCAAAAGCATCAACATCGGGCTGGCAATCCTCGCCGGG
>Ga0193714_1000099_pt1 | contig 11375 bp, 13 predicted proteins | sample U2m1metaG_FD_143039 | JGI IMG/M metagenome (GOLD analysis project Ga0193714, IMG submission 143039) | Soil microbial communities from a riparian zone of the East river system, Colorado, United States - U2m1 | ecosystem: Environmental > Terrestrial > Soil > Riparian zone | place: USA: East River... | reverse complement strand
GTCGCGCCATGCGATGGAACCTCAGCAGCCGCGCGCAAGAGCTTTCCGGTGGCGACGCCGTCCTCATTTCAGTTAGCGAACAAGTGGCACTCAGAAAACCTGCACCACAATTAGTCGCCAACCCCTTAAAGCTGCGCTGTCTCGCAAGGGTTGGGGGCGCCTTAAAACGATCGGGTGACGACAGCAATACAAGGAACAATCTATTGCTAGAGACACTTCACAAACTCGAAGCGCAGCTACTATTTGGCTCTCACACTAATCGAGGATAACAGGACCGTGCGCATCCCGGTTATAAATTTCCCACATCTGTCGCCGCCGCAGCATTTCAAAAATTTGTAACAGACGCGGCGGGTCATATTGTGCCCAACAATGAAACTCAAACTCATCACCTTTAGCACTATCAGCGCACTTTCGCTCGGTAGCTTAGCCTTCGCTCAAGGCCCGACGGCCGACAACCCGGACGAGCGTGATGGCCGAGGCGGCGGTAACCGTCACGGCGTGCTTGAGAAAACGACAGAGGGATTAAACCTCACACCGGAACAGAAAGCGAAGGTCCAACCGATCATTGACCAGACGAGTCCACAGATACAAACCATTCGCCGCGATGCGGAGCAGAAAATTAAAACACTAGTGGACAACGCGATGGCGCAGATCCGCCCGCTACTTACGCCCGAGCAACAAAAAATGCTCGACGAATCGCCGCACCAGCGCCGGGGCGGTCGCCGGGACGGCCTGAGAAGCCATGGCATCCAGGAGGAGCAGGGCGAGCAGTAACCACAGCTAGTTGTCAATGAGCAGCAGTCAGATTCGGTTGAGCAAATCCGCCGCGCGAATTGTCGCTGAGAATCAATGGACCGGTACGAATTGATCAACTGAACTACTGGAAGCCGTACTGGGAACCTTGACTTGTGACGTCTGCTTGCCTGACAACTAGAGTTGGTTTTCGGTGCGGTCCGATCCAAGCTGTTTCACGAGCTTGTTATACAGGCCCAGAATCAGGAATGTTGGTGCCCATTGGCCTACGAACAGCGCGTCTTTGTCCCGCCCGAACAGTTTGAGGGTGAGAGAGGCCGCAATCGACCCGCCCGCGGCCCAAAGAAAGGTGTCTGAGGGAAGCTTGGCCGTTTGTTCTTCGATGGTCTTGGCGAGAATGCCTTCCCTGTGATCATTCCGTCTATCTACCGTTGTTCCAGTCATCATATATACGCAGATACGCGCCCGGTCTTCATTTTGGCTGTCGCAATTAGCGAGACCAAGTTGTGGCCACGCTGGGTTTTTTACAGGCCAGCGCCGCCCGGAAGTCGCAGGCACATTCCCGAATCCTGGCGCCGTGCTTTGCCTGCTAGGGAACGGCTCATGGAACAGGGGAAATTGGCCGAAGCGATAAAGCTTATTAGCGCATGATCGACCCCGAACCTATTGTCTGCACCCCGAGGCATCGCCATTATCGAACCGTCGCCGCGGAGTGATCTGTTGTTAGCTACGCGAGCCCGCTATCGACCGACGAGTGTCCGTCCGATCCGAGTAGTCGACGTGACGATCCTCCTGGCGCTTACGCATCAAGCCGGTCAGACCAAGCAAGCCGAGCAGCCCGATCCAGCCGTAATTATGATGCTGGCGGCGATCTCCACGATCATCAGCTACAGTTGTTTGGCTGGACGTGGTCGCGTTGGTAACAGGCGAAGCTGACGTCTGCCCGTACGCGGCGAACGGTGATAGTGAAAGCGCGATAGCCATAGCAGCATACGCGCAGAGTTTTCTATTTTGATTATTCATTACAATAACTTCGCTCCCGGCGCATGGGTCAGTCGTCTTGTTGATGGGTAGGGATTTGAACTAGACATTAATCTGCCCGCTTGCTCAGAAGAAGCTGACCGCAGTCACATCGAAGCGGTTGCTGCCGCAATCAACCTCTTCTCAGGTGCCACCACGCGCATCGGTCGCGACAGATCCCAGAACTGATCATTTACTACGCCAAGAAACTAATAGGCATCACGCCATGGCACTTCCTAACGGCTGATCGGCGAGCGGCGCGCGTTTGTACGATATGAGATCTAATAAGAAGATACATGTGCTCGCTACTCTATGTGCCGCAATTGCGCTCTCGCCGGTAGCAGTTTTAGCCCAGACCTCACCCGCAACTTCCCCGGCCATGACCGCTTCTACTTCCACGACAACGGACGACAGACCAAGTCGCGAACAACATCATGATTATGGTTGGATCGGACTGCTCGGCTTGCTGGGTCTTGCGGGCCTGATGCGTAAAAGAGATGACATTCACCGCCATAACACGACGGACAGTCGGACCGACCTCCGCCGGTAATCTAACGAAGATATATGCTCCGCTGGATAATTCGTATAGTTGCGATCACGATCGCGTCGAAGGTAGTAAATCGATATTTTGGTGCGCGACGATCTGGCGCACCACGGCGTTAACGCATTGCCCGGCCAGTGGTCGCACCCCAACCATCCCGCTCTTTCGCCGCGGATGTCCTCGACGCTATCGTCATCGGCGGCGGGCCAGCCGGTCTAAGCGCGGCGCTCGTGCTCGGTCGATGTCTGCGCCGCATACTTGTCTGCGATGCAGGGCATCCGCGCAATGAACCGGCCCGCATCTTCAACGGATTCCTTTCCCGCGACGGTTCGACACCTGCGGAGTTCCTGCAAATCTGCCGGGAGCAGTTGCGGCGCTACGAGACGATCGAATTTCGCAAAGTGAAAGTCATGGATGTCGAGCGTGGGGATTGCCGGTTTACCGCGATCCTAGAGACTGGCGAACGTGTTGCTGGGCGTATGCTTCTGCTCGCGACCGGACTCGTCGATGAATTGCCGCAGATCGAAAACTTCCGGCAGTTTTACGGCAGCACCGTGCATAACTGTCCATACTGCGACGGCTGGGAGTGTCGCGGGCAGCCGATCGCGGTAATTGGGTGTAACCAGGAGTCGATGGACCTCGCGATCGAGCTTTTACTTTGGAGCAAGGACCTAGTCCTCTGCACGAACGGCCCTCTGAAGGTTGAACGCAAAGCGGTAGAAACTATCAAGCGACTGGGCATTCGGATCATAGACACTCCCATCGCGCTGCTTGAGGGCGCGGGTGACAAACTGGAAGGGATCCGATTCACCGACAGCAGCTTCCTCCCGCGAAGCGCGATCTTTTTCTCACCGGGGCAGTATCAACGCTCGCCTCTAGCGGAACAACTCGGCTGCGAATTTTGCGAGGGGAGTAATTGTATTCAGTGTGGGGAAAACACCGCGACTAACATCCCTGGCGTCTACGCCGCGGGGAATGCCAGCCGCGGTGTACAGCTCGTCATCGCGGCGGCGGCCGAAGGTATGCAGGCGGCCTTTGCGATCAATAGCGCGCTCCTCGATGCGGACGCGGCGAGTAGAGCGCTGCGCGATCGCGAGTTGGGCCAATCCACCCCATCCGATCGCATTACACAAAGCAACGAAGCCGTTGACTAAATGCGGTTGCTTGCGCCTCGCCCCCTTCGTCGAGTACGGGGAAATCATCGCCGACAACCTCAGCAAAGCCGCTGCAACTAAACAACTTTGAGCAACCGGTGGCTAATGACCATTAAGCGCGTCGGTACATTGTCGAGTTAAGGAGCTATTGAGCGCCTTTCTTGAATTGGATCGCGGGACAATCCACCGGAGAAGAGGCTGAAGCGTGTTCGCCTAGGTCTCAAAATGATGCGAAGTCTTGAAAACGATCTTTCCCTTTTTCTCCGTCATAATTGAAAAGGTGACAAGTCCCCGGTCACTCGACCAATCACGAGTGAAAAATTAACGACGGGTCCGTCACTGTTTCTTCAGGACGTTAGGAGTTTGTCCTATTACCAAATCAGAGTGTGGCCCGATTGTGGGCAGCCTCAGCTGCATTTACGGAAAGAGATTCCTGCGCGGCTTGTGCTGCGAAAGGGTTCCTGCAAATCAAAACCGAGAGGGCAAAAAAATGGCTAATGAAAATGTGATTGGTAGAACGGCTGAAAGCACTCCGCAGAGTAAACGGGCGCATAGCGAAATGGAGGAGTCCCGCCCCACATCTGAGGACATGAAATCAACGGTGACGGCAGTGGCGCAGGAGTATACTGGTAAAACCAGCAACGCGTTGGACGAAGCGAAAAAGCGCGTGCGCACGCTTCGAGAAGACAGCGAGGAGTATGTGCGCGAAAATCCAACGAAAGCGGTTTTCACTGCGCTTGGCGTCGGTTTCACGCTGGGTCTCATCTTTAGGCACTAAACCCGGAGAAAGTCGCGCAACCGCGAGACGCAATCCGGCAGGAGGTGCTGCTCCGCATTGAAAGCGGTCACCGGAAATCCCGAAATCGAGTGAAATGCTCGGACCTAGCAAGCACCAGGGCTGCTTCCCAATTAACGATGCCGGCGCGGCTTTCGAATGAATCTAAGGCAGGAAGCATTTCAGCAAGAGCCACTCTAGCGAATTTACCCAGACCTGCTACGGGAGCCAGCGGCGAGAGCAACTCAAAGCAAGCTGTCGAGGAAATCAACGCTTATATTGCGGTCCGCGATCTCCTCCTATTTGAGGCGGAAGGAGTCACGACGTGCGCCAGACTCGATAAACTCAGGATCGCAAATGAGTTCGTCGAAACTTGCCTAAGGCCGGCGCGGTCGCCGTACGAAGCACAGTGCCTCGCCGAAACGGAGGCGATTCGTGAGCGCAAACGGTGCGCTGCCGTGAAGGTCCGCGTTGCAAAACTCCGTCTAGCGGTCGTCTGAACGGGGTGTAACTCCCCTCGCCTTGCAGTCTTGAACTTTCGGAGCGGTCACGCCGGAGCCGGGGCGAAGACAGACTTTTTTTGGCATGGGTAAAGTTTGTTTCGAACTACGGCTCGCCATCGCCAGCAAAACGAGATGCCTTTTCTTCGAAACCTCTCCGTCCACAATGGCGTTTCACAAAAAGCACCGGCAAGCTTACGTCGAAGCTTTCCCGACAGGGTTACGCGACTAGGTTCATCGACCATGCGATGGAACCTTAGCAGCCGCGCGCGCGAGCTTTCCGGTGGCGACGCCGTCCTTATTTCCATTCCCAAAAGTGGGCGAACCTGGATTCGCACCTTCCTCAACGCCTATTTTTCTTACAAACTGGGCCGGCAGTTCTCTCTAGATCTGACCGACCGTGGCGACGCTGGAGTTCCGCGCATTATTTACTCGCACGATCGCTTCGAGCATCGCACCAAAGGCAGTGCCTGGGACCGATTACGCAGGAAATACCTGATTCCACGTCGCGCCCTTCGCAAAAGGCCAATTGTCCTGCTGGCACGCGATCCGCGGGACGCTTTCGTCTCCTACTTCATCCAACTAACGCGACGCAATCCTGCCACCCCCAACGAGATCAAGGAAATGCCGATGGACACATTTTTGCGCCATCCGCGTTTTGGGATCGCTGTGATGGTGGAAGTAATGAACGGCTGGATCACGGAATTCGGCGACCGATCCGATTTCACCATCGTGCGTTACGAGGATTTGCGCGCAGAGCCAGCGCGGCTTTTTCACGAATTACTCCGCGCAATCGGCGAGAAGCAGATCGACGAGAATGTCTTCGGTCCGGCGATCGATTTTTCCGATTTCCGAAATATGCAGAAGCTGGAGGCGGCGGGCGAATTTGGATCGAAAATTTTGCAGCCGCGCGATCGGGAGGATCCGGAATCGTTCAAAGTCCGGCAAGGTAAAGTCGGCGGTTTCCGCGATTATTTATCGAGTGCAAGCCAACAGTATGCGGAGGAAATCTGCGCGGCGCTCAATCCGCGATTCGGCTATGCGATCAATCGCGCGGTTGCTGGGCGCGAAAATGACATTACTCCTAAATCGGTCGAATAAGAGCGTTCACGTCAATGTTTGTTAACAGTCTTGCGCAATGAATTTGCCGACCAGATCGCGCGAATTGATCATGGTGATGGGTGTGCAGCGGTCAGGGACGAATGTTCTCTTCGATTCATTGGCAACGGACAGAACGCTGAGTGCGTTTCCAGAGGACATCGACAGCGCGTTTTATTGCAACTTTCTGTTGCGACCGCTTAGCGAGGTTGCCCCTTTGATCGAGCGTGCCCCGGGGCGCGTTCTACTCAAGCCGATTTCCGAAACCGGCACGCGCGGTCTAACGAAGGTGGCAGAAGAATATCGCTCGTACCCACTACATTTCGTCTGGATTTACCGCGATCCGGTCAATGTTTTCGATTCCATGCGTCGCGAGAGATGGCTCGCCGCTGACGAGGTCGATCACCCCGCCCACATTCGTGGCTGGTGCAAACGCAATGAATACGCGCTGCAATTCCAACAACAAAGCCCTGAACAGATCGCAATCGTCCGCTATGAAGACTTATGCTTTGATCCCGCAGTCTTCCGACAGCTCACGCGCTGGCTGGGTTTAGACTGCAACTCGTATTTCCGAAAGGACAACGCCAAGGGCCGCAACCACGTCGCGGTTGTAGCGCAGCGAAACATTGATGCGGGCACCGCCGATGCGTTAGGTGCGCTCGACGCCGCGCGCACATTCAGGCCACGGCGAGCTTTTCTGTTGAAGCGGCGGATTGTCACATACTTAAGCGAAAGCTTGAGGCCTCAAGCCACGTCTTCCAATGCCAGTGGCCCGGAAGCTGGCGCTCACTCACTGACTTTTAAGCCGGCGGAGCGGGCGCGTCCTCCCTCAGCGGTGCCAGGGCTGCACTTTTGGCTCAATTCCACCGCCATCTGTCGTAATGGTTTGCTGACGGCAGATGTGGTGGAGTGCGGGCCTTATCGCATGGTTGCAGCGAAGCCAGACAATGGTCCGTACGGGCTTTTGAGTTTGGTTAAACGAGCCACCCTTTACTATCCGCATAGTAAAACCGAACAGCGGCGACGCGGCGCCAGCGGCACGCTCTTCTTCGGCATAGGTCATGACTGGAATTTTTTCTTCGACAATAATGGCTTCACCGTGTTCGCGCTTTTCCGACCAAACGTCCCTTGTTACCCACCCTACAATCAGCAGGCCTCCACTTTGTTCCGTGTAGGAGCGCAGAGTAATACTGCTCCAGCATTCTTCCTGACATGGGATGGGCTCGTGAACTGTTCGAGGGCACGATTTATTTCATGTCCCCAGCCGGGCCCGCCGCAAACGAGAGCGATTTCGACACCACCCCAATCACACCGCCGTCAGGAGTGGGCCCTGATCACCGTGCAACGCACCAAAGGTCCAAACGGCCAATTTTCGATTTCGGCAAATGGTATTCCCGGTGACTCGATGAATTTCGCTAACACTTTTTCATCTCACCCGGCTGAGGGGTCTGTTCTCGAGCTGGGCGGCTTCACCGCTGAACCCACGGGGCTGTTCTACGGGAGAGTGGCCGAATTAATCATCTTCAAACGCGCTTTGGAGAGCGACGACAGATCGGCTATCACGCGTTATCTGACAGAGAAGCATCAACTTTAAGCCGCTCCAGCTGGCGGGCAAAAGCCAAAAGGCTCCGCGACCCGAAAAAGTTTAAATTCCTACTTGACGACTAGACATTCAATTCCTACTGTCGCAGTATACATGACAGAAGAAGGGATACGCAATCAGGAGGAAAAATGATGAAAACGTTTCTGTTATTGGCCGTGAGCAGTGTGGTAACAGCCGGAGTGCTTCCGAGTCTACCGGCGAAGATTATCCTTAGCGCCTTCGTCCTAATGGCCGTCGTGAGCGAAGCGGCCCGCCGGCTATGAGCATGAGCCAGACTTCGCCTCCTTGGGCATCCCGCCAGACCCGAAAAATAATTTGAAATTCCTACTTGACGGATAGACATTAATTCCTACTATCGCAGTATACATGACAGGAGAAGCAGTCACGCAATCAAGGAGAGAAAATGATGAAAACGTTTCTATTATTGGCCGTGAGCAGTGTTGCTACCGCCGGAGCGCTTCCAAGTCTACCGGCGAAGATTATCCTTAGCGCCTTCGTCTTAGTGGCCGTCCTTACTCAAGCGGCCCGGCGCGCCCCCGCCGGTTATCAGGATGAGAATGGATTTCATTTAATTCGGCCGCGCCGACCGGTGGCAAAGGATCGATCGCCTTACAGAGGCGGGCGGAAAGGACTGATAGGCTGGCTTTTCTCAGATTCCCGTCGGCCTGCGAAGGCCTGAACGCTTTCAATGTTGGACGCCGCGCATGATAGTTGCTGCCTCCAGCGCGATCGGGATCGCGGCATATGAAGCTTTCCAAACGTGGCGAATATGCTTTGCGCGCGCTCATTGACCTCGGCATCGCTGCCGAGCTGGGAAGACCCATTCTCCAAGTTAGTGAACTGGCCGCGAAAGAGAAACTTCCAATCAAGTTTCTCGAGCAAATCTTCACCCAATTGAAAGCGAACGGTTTTGTCGTGAGCAAGCGCGGAAAAGACGGGGGCTATTCTCTGGCCCGCCCAACGAACCGCATCAAGTTCGGCTCCGTCATCAGATTGATTGACGGGCCACTCGCTCCGATCCCATGCGTCAGCCAAACCGCCTACTCGCGTTGTACTTGTCCGGATGAAGACCATTGCGGCCTGCGCATGCTGATGCTCGATGTCCGCACCGCTATCATCAAGATTCTCGACCGCTACACCCTGGCTGACATCGTCGAAATCACGTTGCGCAAAATGCGACGCGACAAAGTATCGCCCCCCTTTATCTCGAGAGCATTCAACCTCGATTCGGTTCTGACCTCTCTGCCCGCCAACTCCGCGACTTCTCCGAAGCGTTCAAACGAAAGGCGAACTCATGCCGCTTGATAAGAGAGACTCATCCGCCGACTGGCTCGAATTGGTGCGCGAAAAAGTCCAAAGCCTACGCTTTGGGGTCGTTCAAATCGTGGTGCACGATTCCAAGGTGACTCAGATTGAACGGACCGAGAAAACGAGATTGCAAAGCGTAAAGAACGATCTAGAAAGCTAACAATTTTACCGACCAGACCGCTGGAGGATCACACGAGGAGGAATAGCGCTAGCCGGACTTCCGGAGGTTCTTTTCAAGTGAGTAAAATTATCAAGATAGAGAGAAACAAATGCTTGTGAAAAAATCGTCGCTAGTTCGGATCGGGATCACCCTTCCGCTGTTGCTGCTGGTAATTCAACCGCTGCGGGCCCAAACCTCCGGCGGTAACTCCGAGTCTGACCGACTGCAGAAGTTGGAGCGGGCAGTGGAGCAATTGCAAAAACGAAACGCCGAGTTGGAACGAGAAGTCAGTAGTTTGAAGAAGCAGAATACCTCTGCTGCTGAACCGGGTGCGGGCGGCAAAAGGAAGACAGAGGTAACTTACGATGGGAAAACGTACGTTGAAAAAAGCGTAGCCGTAGAAGAGAAACCCCGGATTTACGTCACTCCGCGCGCATCGGAATTCAAGCTGGTGCTCGGCGGGTACATTCAGATGAACTTGGAAGACGGAGATGTCTCCGCCTTCGAAGGCCGCTTTGGTCAGACCGCGTTGAAAGACCGTTTTCGCCTGCGCCGGGCGCGCATCAATTTAACCGGCGATTTCGCCGAGAACTTCGACTTCAAGGTTGAGGGCGAGTTCGAGAACAGCGATGGCATATCATCCAACCGCACCGATTTTTCCGGAACGGACATTTTCGTTAGCTGGCATCAGTTCCCAGAAGCGAACATCAAGGTCGGCCAATGGAAAGCGCCGTTCGGGTTGGAGCAAATTACTCCAGACCCTTCTCTGATTATAATCGAGCGCAGTTTACCTACCGGTGCGATTACGCCGGAGCGGCAAGTCGGTGTGCAAGTCTGGGGCAAGCCATTCGCCAGCATCTGGCCTGAGCAAAAGGATTTGCTGACCTATTACGCCGGCATCTTCAACGGAAACGGACGCAACGTCAGCATTAACGACAACAATAATTTCATGTATGTGGGTCGGCTGGAGTTGATGCCGTTCAAAGGCAAAATCTTCGGTCAGGATTCGAGTCTCAAGCTTGGCGGTGACGTACTCAACAGCCGCGATGACAAGGGCACAAATATCTCGCAATCGTTGAACCTATTGGTGAATTCCGACGGTTCCCTCTCGCCATTTGTCCTGCCGGGCGCAGATGAAAGGACGGCGTGGAGCGTAGACGCCTGGTTCAATCTGGGTCCGTTTGATTTAATCGGTGAATACCTTCAAGAGAAAGTAAACGGTCGCACCGTGAACGGGGTGCCTCCAGGGTTCGCCGACTTCACAACGAACGGGTTCTACGTAACGGGAGCTTACTACCTGATCCCGAAGAAGCTTCAGGCCGCCGTCCGATGGGAGCAATTAAATCCGGGACAAAGAGGCAACGATGGCATTCACTCCATTACCGGCGGCCTCAACTACTACATCCACGGGGATGATCTAAAGCTAATGGCGAATTACATTCACACCTGGTCGGATTTCCGGCAAGCGAATCCCCAGCTGCGCGATGATCAATTCGATGAGGTTATCGTACGTCTACAGCTGATGTTCTAGCATCACCGAAGCTTAATTCTGGTATTGCGTTTGCTAAATCGGGACGCGCTTGACATCGCGCCAGGGCATCGCTTCGACACTCATGACAACATTCACCAAGTGAAAGAAAGATTTATGAAAACAAAAGTGATTCTCGTTTTAGTTAGCACAATCTTAGCGATGCACCGGGCGTCGGCCGAGGAAAAGATCGTTATCCGGTTTGGCCATTTCCCGAACATTACTCACGCCCAGGGGGTGATCGCCCACGCCCTTTCGCGCCAGGGAAAGGGCTGGTTTGAGGAGCGACTCGGACCAAAGGTGGAGATCCAGTGGTTCACTTACAACGCCGGACCATCGGCGATGGAAGCGATGTTCGCCGGCTCGCTCGACCTGACCTACGTCGGGCAGGGACCGGCGCTCAACGCGCACTTCAAATCCAACGGGGCAGAAGTGCGCGTAATTGGCGGAGCGGCCAACGCCGGGGCCGCCTTGGTTGTAAAATCGGATTCGCCAATTAAAACCGCGGCGGATTTTCGTGGAAAAAAAATCGCGACCCCGCAGCTCGGAAATACCCAGGACATTTCTTGCCGGGCCTGGCTAAAGGCACAGGGATTTAAGGTCACCCAAACCGGTGGCGATGTGACGGTGCTGCCGACGAATAATCCCGATCAGCTGGCATTATTACAGAACGGCGGGGTGGATGCGGTGTGGACAGTTGAGCCATGGGTAACGCGTTTGGAACGCGAAGCGAAGGCGCGGATCTTTCTCGAAGACAAGGATGTTATCACGACCTGGCTGGTCTCAAGCGCGAAGTTTCTTGGCAGCCAACGGGATTTGGCGAAGAAAATAGTGGCCGCGAACGCGGAGTTGACCGACTGGATCCAGAAGAATCCGGATGAGGCGCAAAAGCTGCTAATCGATGAACTAGCGGCCGAGACGAAGACGACCTTCGC
>Ga0193714_1000097_pt1 | contig 11408 bp, 12 predicted proteins | sample U2m1metaG_FD_143039 | JGI IMG/M metagenome (GOLD analysis project Ga0193714, IMG submission 143039) | Soil microbial communities from a riparian zone of the East river system, Colorado, United States - U2m1 | ecosystem: Environmental > Terrestrial > Soil > Riparian zone | place: USA: East River... | reverse complement strand
ATACGGTTATCGGGGTGAGTAATGCCGATTTAAAACTCAAACCCGGGATGACAGCGAACGTCTCGATCATCATCGCGCACAAGGACGATGTGCTGAAAATTTCCAATGCGGCGCTTCGTTATCGGCTGGCAAACGCGCCAACTCCGGAGCGTCCGGCGTCTGGTCAAAATCGCGGCGGCGCTGGTGGTGGCGGGTCGGCCGGTTCGCGGACGACCGGCCGCACGGTTTATGTTTTGCGCGATGGCAAGGCCGAGGCAGTGCAAATCAAAACCGGCATCAGCGATGGAACGACTACGGAGGTGTTGGAGGGATTAGGAGACAAAGATCGTGTAATCACCGGGCAACTTAACGCGCCCAATGCTGCCACTTCGCAACAGCAGGGAAATCCGTTCGGCGGACCACGGAGATTTCCATGAACCGCGAAAAGGTAATGAAGGTGGATCGGCCGCTCCGCGGGCGAGGCCAACTTTTGGCGGCTTCGCCGCCCGAATTAACATCGAGCAAGGGACTGCTCGATCCGCCTTTCTCGTAATGAACAACGGCACCGTCGTTAAATTAATCGACGTTCACAAAACCTATCACACCGGCGAAGTGGAAGTGCCGGCCGTGCGCGGAGTGTCGCTCGAAATTAAGCGCGGCGAATTCGTGGTTCTGATGGGCGCGAGCGGCTCCGGAAAATCGACCCTTATGAATCTCCTTGGCTGTCTGGATCGACCGACCCGTGGACAATATCTCCTCGATAACACCGATGTCTCGCATTTGAATCGCGATCAGCTGGCCGATATCCGCAACGGTAAACTCGGGTTTGTTTTCCAAAGCTTTAATCTCCTGCCGCGTACTTCCGCGCGGGAAAATGTCGAGCTTCCGTTGCTCTACGGACGGCATCAGCTCAGCAACCAGCAATTGCGAGAGCGGGCTGACCGCGTCCTTGCTTCAGTTGGTTTGCAAGGCCGCGAGGAACATCATCCCAGTCAGCTTTCCGGCGGACAGCAGCAGCGCGTCGCCATTGCGCGGGCGCTGATCAATGACCCCGAAGTCTTGCTCGCGGATGAGCCGACCGGCAACCTCGACAGCCGAACCAGCATTGAAATCATGGGAATCTTTCAGGAGCTCAACGGACGAGGCATCACTATCGTCATGGTCACCCACGAGTCGGATATCGCCGCCTATGCCCAACGCAATGTCGTCCTGCGCGATGGCCTCGTCTTAAATGATTTTGCCGTGGAAGAGCGTCGCAATGCCGTGGTCGAAATGGAACGGCTCGCAACATCGGTACGGGATGAGCGCGAATGAACTAAACTTTGTAGCGGCGATCTATCACCTCCGATTTTGGGTGATTCCGGCGATCGTAGACCGTCACTACAGGAAAAATGAGAGTTGGATCGACATTTAACGTCGCGTTTCGCGCCCTGCGGCGGAACAAGCTTCGTTCCGCGCTCACCGCGCTTGGCATTATCATCGGCGTCGGCGCGGTCATCGCCATGGTCGGGATTGGCTCGGGCGCGAAAGCTCAGGTGGAAGCGCAGATTGCCAGCCTGGGGCAAAACGTCATCGTCATTTCATCCGGCAGTACCACTTCCAGTGGTATTCGCACCGGTTGGGGCGGGGCCGGAACTTTGAAGATAGAAGATGCCGAAGCAATCCGGCGTGAAGTGCCGAGCGTGACCGCGGTCAGTGAAGAAGTTCCGTCCACCGCGCAGATCGCGGCGGGCAACCAGAATTGGTTTACCCGGGTGATGGGCGAATCACCGGATTATTTCGATATTCGGCAGTGGCCACTGGCAGAGGGCGCTCCATTTACCGCGCAGGACGTGCGTAGCGCCAACAAGGTGTGTGTGATCGGACAAACAACCGCCACGCAAGTCTTCGGCAACGACGATCCCGTTGGTCAAACCCTGCGGATTAAGAACGTACCATTTATCGTTAGCGGCGTGCTCACCCCGAAAGGACTCAGCATTCAGGGGACGGACCAGGACGATGTCGTGGTCATGCCTTATACCAGCGCGATGAAGCGCGTCGCGGGCGGCACGACGTTGCGCAACATTAATGTGCAAGTGGCAAATGCGACCGATCTCGAACCGGCGCAGCAGCAAATCACCTCCTTGTTACGCCAGCGACACAACATCCGGGCCGGACGCGACGACGACTTTACCGTGCGCAATCAGCAGGAAATCGCGGAGGCGGCAACGGCGACGGCCGACGTCATGGCTGGATTGCTGGGTGCGATTGCGGGCGTATCGCTGGTGGTTGGAGGCATCGGTATTATGAACATCATGCTGGTGAGTGTAACCGAACGAACCCGTGAGATCGGGACCCGGATGGCGGTGGGCGCGCATGGTCGCGATATTCTCACCCAGTTCCTGATCGAAGCGGTTTCGCTCAGTTCCGTTGGCGGATTGCTCGGCATTATTCTCGGCATTGTGGCCTCGAAAATTCTTTCGGCGATCAAACATTGGCCTTCGCTGATTTCGCCCGGGTCGATCGTGCTGGCATTTCTTTTCAGTGCCGCGGTTGGAATTTTCTTCGGCTTTTATCCTGCGCGGAAGGCCGCCGCGCTCGATCCGATCGAAGCATTACGATACGAATAAATGGTAGGGACCCATCTCCGAGGCGTCCCTCGAATTTAATTTGGGAGATTTAAAATAAATTGGGGACGGTTCGTTCCGTCCCTACCAAAAAAATGCAACACGCTCGATTCGAAAAGCTGGTCGCGGAAGCGAAGAAAAATATCCAGGAAATTTCGCCGCAAGAAACAGCGGCGGCGCTGAAGCGCGGCGACACCTTGCTGATCGACGTGCGCGATCCCGATGAATGGCAGGAAGGTCACATTCCTGGCGCGAAAAATTTCAGTCGCGGAACAGTTGAATTGGAGATCGAAGAAGCCGCGCCCGATCTTTCAACGCCAATCATCACCCATTGCGGCGGCGGCGGCCGATCCGCCCTCGCTGCCGAAAGTTTGCAACGGATGGGTTATACCAACGTGAAATCCATGGCCGGCGGCTTCAAAGCCTGGAAAGCGGCACGATTGCCGATGGCGAAATAACCGGAGCGTCTTGGGCTGGGAAATCTGCGTATGTGAACGCCGCCTTGATCGACCTTGAGGATTTTAGCACATGATAGCCGCCCTTTTCGCCCGGCGTGCAGTACAGACCACCCTCAATCACATTGCTCCGGCTGCACCCGAACAATAGCGAGACAACACCCATAATTAGCAAGGGTAGCAGCGGCGTCATCCGGCTAACTAGGATTATATGGAATTTTTCCGTCCCATCTTATTATAGACCGCTTTTATTGCGTAGGTGACACGATGAGAGTCAGTGACTTGTCTGCGTGACAGGGCTCCCGCGCATGACTCCGACAAAGGCGGCTACCTTCGAAGCCGGCGAAGATTCGAGGAAGTTTCTAAAGCGGGGATTGAAGCTTTTATTTGTTTTCGGCGGGAGCCGAGGCTGGAAGATCGGAGTTCCAGGTATCGGTTCCACATTTCCACGTCCTATCGGCGTGCTTTTCCCAGACTTCGACGTATTTGCCGCGATCATTGACCGGCTTCCCACTGGCATCATTCACAGCCAGTTCATACGTGCCACTGACGAAGCCGAGGTCGCCGGATTTCGCCACCTCCACTTTGGTCGCTTTCCAACTTATGACGAGGCTGGAGTTGGCAAGCATCTCCTGCCATATCTTCTTGATTTCTTCCTTGGTGGTTGCAATCGCAGCGTTCGGAGGCAACACAGTGGCGTCAGCGGAGTAGTACGACAGCGTTTTGTCGAGATCCTTGCTTCCTGCAGCTTTCGACCAGGCGGCATCAGCGTCACGAAGAGCTTGTTCAGCCTTCGTGTCACCAGCCAGGCAGACAGCCGAGGCTACAAGGCCAAGTGTGAGAGTGAGTACCAGCGTTCTTATTTTCATGGGTTCATCGAGCCGTGAATTGAATGTGGCGTCAATATTTTTTAAGGCTGGGGAGCGTACGCGCCTCGCGTGCACAGTTCGACGCCCTCGCCGAACTTCTTCTACTAGCGACCATAGTCATTGGCGAGGCGCCAATGACAGCACGCGGGGTCCGAGCCGGACGGGCGTAGCGTGCGCTCCCCGGAAAGAGCGATTGCTTCTTCGACGGCTTTTGTTGACGCCCAAATTGGTATTGACGCCGACCGGCATTTCCGGCGGAATCGCCGGATGATGAAAACTCGAATTGCAGTAATAGCTTTGGCTCTGTCGTTTATAGCGGCAGGCGCCTGCTTTGCGGCCAATCCTCACCTGGGTACGTGGAAGCTCAATGAGGCGAAGTCGGAGCTGGCCCCTGGAATGGGGAAGAACAACACGGTCGTTTATACCGAGATGAAGGACAAAATGAAGGTGACGGTGGACGGCGTGGACAAAGATGGGAAACCGACCCACGGCGTCTGGGTGGGCCAGGCTGACGGCAAAACCTATAAGATGAAGGGGAATCTCGCTTGGGACGCGGCGGCCTACAAAGTTGTGAATGACCACACCTACGAGATCACGACGATGAAAGGCGGAAAAGTGTTCACCAATGGCAAGAGCACGGTCTCGGCGGATGGTAAAACGCGGACAGTCGCAACTGAGGGTACAGGCGCGGACGGGAAGAAGTTCAAGAACAAAGGCGTTTTCGACAAAGAGTAGGTAGGCTTCAGAGTTCAGCCCCGAAAGATTTCGGGGGCGTCCATTGGCAGCAACTCAAGATCAGAGCTCAGATAGTTTCAGAGGCGTCTCTGGATGCAATGCACGATTGTGTACGGAAACTGAGGTAGGGAGGGTTAGCTAAAGCAAACGTCGAACACCGAACGTCCAACGCCGAACGCCGAAGTCGGAAGAAGTTTCCGGATTCCGTTTTGTGGTGCGACGCCAAAGAACTGTGGCGAAGCGCAGGTTGGGCCCTAACTCTTGGGCCCAAGCGAGGCGACGATCTGTTCGAATTGCGGATTGCCGCGCAACGGTTTCCAGAGGGGATGGAATTTGAGGCGGGCGTAATTGATGTAACTGGGCATCGCTACCAGCTTTCGCAGTAAGTCGATCGCGCGATCGTGTTCGTCACTCCAGGTGTAAACCTGGGCGAGGCCTTCCAGCACCAAGCCGCCGTCATAAATGTCTTTCGAGATGGGCATCAAATCGATAGCGTGCTTTGCTTCTTGCAGAGCGAGCTCTTTCTGGCCCAGCCTGGCGTCGACCTGCGCGAGGACTGCGATCGTCCGTGCATGCTCCGGTTTAATAATCAGGCGTTGCGCCAGAATCGCGCGGGTAGAGCGCAAAGCATTGAGTGCTTGGGCTGAATCGCCTCTTTCTTGGGCGACAATCGCCTCAAACCAAGCCTTCGGGTAGTAGAAGCTAAAATCTATATCTTGAAAGTCTGGCCGGGGAGAGGCGGCAAGAACCTGTTCTGCTTCGGCATTATTCCCATCGAGCAAGGCGAACAACATCCGGACCGGGGTCTGTCCACCAGCTATGTCCAAGTCCGGCGAGCCGGCCAGGGCTTCGCGCAATGGTTTTGAATCCCCAGTTCCATTGAAGAGTGCCGATGCCCGACGGAACCGAACGATGGGCGTCTGCTCACCTGCATCCATGACACGGTCGTAGGTCTGCACCGCTTCCGAAAATCTCCGTTGCAGGACGTAAGTATCAGCCAGCAAGTTGTAAGCGTTGGGATTTCTCGGATCGAGGGCAACGGCTGTGGAAAAATCTCGCTCGGCCTCAGGCCAATGATTACGGCGGCGAGTGATGTAGCCGGAGAGGATGAAGAATGGCGTGCTATTCGGCAGAGCGGGCCGTGCGATTGCGAGCTCTTCCAGCGCGCGATCGTAGTCGCGACGGCATCGGAACAGAAAATGGCAAAATGGGCTTCGGCTGAATCATCCCGGAGGCGGAGCGCCGCGTTGACGGCGGTCTCGGCCAGAAGAATGCGATCTTGGGTAGGATCAAGATCTAAAAAGTAAAGGAGATCGTTCGCGCGCGCCGCATAACAATAGGCGGCAACAAACTTCTCGTCGCGTCTAATCGCTTCATCTAATGATTGCAGCGCTTTGAGGAGTGCCGCTCGAACGTCTTCAGCGACCAGATAGCTATCGACGATTTGCTTTGCTTGAAGATAGAGGTCGAATGCGACCAAATCCTGAGTCGGACGCTCTTCGATCTCGGCTTTCTGTTTAGGCGAAAGCTTTGCCTTAAGCTGAGCGACAATCGCTTCAGCAAGCTCACTCTGGATGGCAAACAAATCGGCCGCGGTCCGATCGTAAGTCTCCGCCCAGATATGGGCATCAGTCCGGGCGTCGATTAATTGCGCATTAATGCGAAGTCGATCACCGGCGCGCTGCACCGAGCCTTCAACAACATAAGCGACGCCGAGTTGGCGACCGATCTCGCGCAAGTTACGTTGGATGCCACTCTTGTATTGACGCGCGCTGGTGTGACTAATGACTTTCAGGTCGGAGACCTTGGCAAGATTATTAAGGATCTGATCCTGCACTCCATCGGCAAAGTAGGTGTTTTGTTTGTCGTCGCTTAGATTCTCGAATGGCAAAACCGCAATTGATTTCGCTGAACCGCCTGCATTTTGTTTCGTTGCTGCAGTGTAGCGGCCGACGTAAAATAATCCGATCGACAAGAGGCCGCCGACAATGGCGACATAAATCCAGGCGCGCTTGGCGCGCACGGCTTCTGCCGGCATGGCATCCGCTTCTTCAGTGCGTTTGATGCCTTCTGGTGTCGATTCGAACGCCCAGGCCATTGCCAGCGCAATCGGCAGACCGATTATGATAAGCACGACAAGCAATCGGATGAGCCAGTTTGGAGCGTCGAACACGGGCAACACCTGCGCGATGCCTTGAGCGAGAGCCCAGCCGGCGACTAGGTAAGCTACCGCAACCTTGTAGACATTGCGCCGCTTTAGCTCGGCGAAGAAGTTTTTCGGGTTCATCCGGGCTCGCTCGAACTCACGAGATTACTATAGAGCCGGTGAGATTTTGGAAACACATGCTCGGACAGCTATGTGGGGCCGTTCTGGGCAAAACCCAATGAATTTCTAACAGGACTTTCGGCGGCAGCTGGTATCGCAGTCATTAATTCCATCGGAAATTTCGGCGGGTTCATCGGGCCATCGGTAGTAGGGACGATGAGTAGCTGGGCAGGAAGTGTCTACCGATGGCTCTCACTGGTAGGCGTTCCCTTGTTAGTATCTGCTTATTACTTCCTGTTCGAGCTCGAATTCTTCGACAAGTACATTGACCAATGAGCAGCACATCATCGTTAATTGCTTGCTTTGATGCGAACGGTAGTAGATTCGGGTCGCGATCAGCAGGATAACTAGCAACGTGGCAACTGCGATCTTTCCAAGGTTCCTTACCCGAGCCGCTTTGGCCTGACGAAATTTCGGCGGGGCCGCCGGGTTGCCAAGATCATCGCGGTAAAGGTTGACGAGCTGCAAGCGCGCGCCGTGTTTACTTTACATTCACCGACGTGGTGCAGAAAAGAACGCCAGCGCGGACACTGCTCCAGATCATCCGCCACCCGCCTGGAGAGGAGAATGTGACCGGCGTCACCGCAATCCGTCGACCGTTGGGCCATGTTCATTCCGGCGCCGGCGATGTTAGCTTGTTCGTTCAGGTCGGTTACTTCATTAACCGGCCCACTGTGAATTCCCATGCGCACGCGCACCTCGGGATGACTCTTCAGCGCCTTGGCGATCTCGATTGCGCATAGGACTGGCGCTTCTGGGTTATTGCGAAAAACAAGAGCGCCGCCATCGCCGGTCGGCAAACGCAGCAATTTGCCTTGGGCTTCGGCCAGACGGAACTGCTCGGTGCCGCGCATGATTTGCTTCAGGGCTTGCAGTTGCTCGCTTTGCTCGGTGATGAGTAACTTCGAATAACCGACAATGTCGATGAACAAGACATGGCCGATTTCAAGCCGAAGTTCCTTTTTAATCTCAGCGGACAACGCGTGAGGTTACCCGAAAACAGCGCAATGGGTAAGTGCGCTTTTGGCTGACCGTCTAGAATAAACTGCCGGATAGCTGCGTTTTTAAGCCGAACCCATACGACGCCGCGCAATGCGACATGTGCGGTCAGCGCAAGAAAAGCGTGCGCCCACACACAACGATAACAATCGGGCTGAACTCGGGCGCTGCGATGGAAATTCTTCGCGATAGTCGCCGCGCCGTTGCGAACGAGCTGCTGGTGATTGACGTGATCCTCGGTTGACATGACGCGCGTGTGCGCGCGCGCGTGGAATCTTTCACGCTGTGCAAAGTCATTGGCTGATAGGGGAGCCCGGTGCGGGCAGATGTAATATTTACGTCCTAAACAAAAAAATTGCTTGACATTTTGTGAGGCGACTCACTAAAAGCGATCCACTTCCGCACGCAACGGGTTAGTGGTTAAGGAAGTTCAACAATCCAACCCCGACAGAACGTATGAAAAAAGAAGTATCGCAATCTAACCAAGTAAGAAATTCGTTTAGCCGCGCGCTTCGGCGGCGCGGTTTTATTCTCATCGCACTCGTCCTATGCTGTTTTGCGCTTTCGCTGACCGCTCGGGCAGCCGACGGAGGCTTGGGCAACCAGAACACCGCTGAGGGTAATGGTGCCCTCTTCAACCTCACTACCGGCGTCGACAACACGGCCATCGGTTTTAGATCGCTCTATAGCCTCACTACCGGCGGTAGCAACACGGCCACCGGTTCTCAAGCGCTCTATAGCAACACTACCGGCTCCGCCAACACGGCCACCGGTTTTGACGCACTCCAGAGCAACACCACCGGCTACGCCAACACGGCCACCGGTACTAACGCGCTTATTTTCAACACAACCGGCTTCGAAAATACGGCCATCGGTATTAACGCACTCCAGAGCAACACCAGCGGCCACGACAACACGGCAGTGGGTTCTCTAGCGCTCGTTACCAACACTACCGGCGACGAAAATACGGCTACCGGTTTTTTTGCGCTCGCAAGCAACAACGGTTACTTCAACACGGCCACTGGTTATGGCGCCCTTTCGACAAACATCCCCGGTAGTAACAACATCGCGATAGGTTACTTCGCCGGCACCAATGTTGGAGCGGCAGAGAACGATATCTACATCGGTAACCCAGGGCCGGGGTTCTTTTCGACGGAGTCCAACGCTATCCGCATCGGCACGCAGACCGCGGTCACTGACATAAATGGTGGGACGCATGCTGCCCATAAGGCCACCTTTATCGCTGGCATCTCGGGCGTGGCCGTAACTGGGAGCACGGTAGTTGTTGGCCCGCACGGCAAACTTGGCGTGGCGGCTTCCTCCGCTCGCTTCAAGGAAGCGATCAAGCCGATGGACAAGGCAAGTGAGACGATCCTTGCATTGCGGCCGGTAACGTTCCGATACAAAAAGGAAATTGATCCCGACAGCACGCCGCAGTTCGGTCTGGTAGCCGAAGAAGTAGCAAAGGTTAATCCCGCCTTGGTAAATCGCGACGCCGACGGGAAAGTCTTTACCGTGCGCTACGACGCGGTGAACGCGATGTTGCTAAACGAGTTCCTCAAAGAGCGCGGCAAAGTCCAGAAATTGGAAGCGACCGTTGAAAAACAGCAAAGGGACTTCCAAGCGGTTGCCGCACAGCAGCAAAAGCAAATTGAAGCGCTTACTACGGGCTTACAGAAGGTGACTGCACGGCTTGCAGCAAGCAAACCTGCGCAGCAAGTGGTCAACAACAATCAGTAAACTTGCCAACAATCACAAATTCCATGTAAAGTCCCAACTGCTTCAATCGTCAGAAGCCTCTCCGATCACCGGTTCGCACTTCCGTGCTCGCCTCCGCGGCAGAAGCAATGGCGCTGTTGGCAGCAGTGAGTACGGCCACGCCAGAATCAGCGCCACCGGAAATCCGATAATGAGCAGCAACACCACGAAACGCACGGCCCAGTTCGAAATTTCGAAGAACGGAAAAATCTGACTCGCTACCTGCATGAGCAGCCATGCGACGACTGCGTAAGCAACCGCGGTTTGGTAAACGTTGCGCCGCTTTAATTCGGCGAAAAATCTCTTCGGATTCATGGCGCTGTCTGGGCGATGAGCTTCTGAAACCGCGGATCGTTGCGGATCGGGTCCCATTCCCAGCGATATTTCAGATCGTTGACGGTGATGCTGTAGTCAACGCTATCGACCGCGCCCGGGGTTTTGAGCAGGCGCTCGATCAGGGGAATGGCGAGATCATTTTCACCAACGCGCACGTAGATGAGCGCGAGATAACAATTCATGATCGCGCCATCGACAGCATCTTTCGACTCGGGCTTCAACTCGACCGCGCGCCGGCCTTCGCGGATTGCGTCCTCTTTGCGTCCCATGAAAGCATAGAACCATCCCAGGTTCGCATGGCGGTCGGCGCTATTGGGCGACTCTTTGACCGCGTCTTCGAAATTGGTCCGAGTGGCATCGAAAAACTTTTGCGCGCCGGCGGCATCGCCTTGTGCGAGTGCGATGCAGCCAATAAAGAAACTTTTCGGTGTCGATCCGGCGTTGGTGTAGGAAAATTCGTTGAGCGCCGAAGCCTCTAGCACACGTTGGGCGCCGGCGTAATCGCGCTCGATCATCGCCACCTCCCAACGAACACACGCAATCGCGCCGTCTGGATCGAGGCCGGCTGGGATTTCGTTAAGGAGCGACTTCAGCAAACGCGTGTCGCCTTTCCACCAGAAATCGACGTAACCGCTTTGGGTCTTTGCGACGAGCGACGCCGGCGCCATCGCTCGCATTCGCTCCGCCGTCCGCGCCGCCTCGGGCCAGTGACGCAAGGCTGTTTGCGTGAAGAGTAGATTCCGGACAACGTTCGGGTTTTGCGGATCGAGCTTATTGATCCTCTCGTAGGTTTGGAGCGACTCCTGCCACTTTCCCTGGCGCCGTTTGATCGCGGCCACCAATCCGCCTACCTCGCTGTTGTTCGGCGCCAAACGCGCAGCGATATCGAACTCGGCCAGCGCACGATCGTAATCCTGGTCGATCCAGTAAATGCAATGACCGAGCGCGAGGTGCGCTTCCGCCAGGTTTTCTTGCAATCGCAGGGCAATGTCGGCCTCGGCGCGCGCGCCCGCTTTCCAGCTGTCCAGCGGTTCAAAATAGTGGAAAATCGCCGCGCGGGTGGAAGCGAGCCGGGCGTGGGCCAGCGCAAACTTCGGGTCAAGCGCGATCGCCTGCAGGTAAAGCTGCCCGGCTTTCTTGTAATCCTCGAGCAAGGTATCGGGATTACGTTCAATTTGGTTCGCACGCAGATACAAAACATAGGCGTCCGCGTTGTCGGTGGGTTTTTTCTCGACCCGCGCTTTCTCTTCGGGATTCAAAGCGACCCGCAGAGCATCGGCAATTTCGGCGGCCAGTTCTCCTTGCAAGCCTAACGAATCGACGAGGGCGCGGTCGTAGCGATTCG